>Ga0209243_100065_pt1 | contig 78712 bp, 64 predicted proteins | sample UppTromiDAQMD024_FD_185836 | JGI IMG/M metagenome (GOLD analysis project Ga0209243, IMG submission 185836) | Upper troposphere microbial communities from Maryland, USA - DAQMD-024 (SPAdes) (version 2) | ecosystem: Environmental > Air > Outdoor Air > Unclassified | place: USA: Maryland, Virginia...
GGCCCCGCCCCGCGCGCGGCGGGTAAGGCTCCCCGCCGGTCGCCTCGCCGCCGGCCTGACCGCCGCCGCCGTGCTGGCCGGCGGCGGCGCCTGGTTCCTCGCCGACCGCCCGCCGACCTATGAAAGCCAGGTCGGGGAGATGCGCCGCCTGGTGCTCGCCGACGGCTCGGTCCTCACCCTGAACACCGACTCGGCCGTGGTGGTGCGGATGGCCAAGGACCGCCGCCGCATCGCGCTGAAACGCGGCGAAGCCAGTTTCGAGGTCGCGCACGACGCCTCGCGCCCCTTCCTGGTCACGGCCGGCGACCTCACCGTCAGGGCGGTGGGCACCGCCTTCGACGTGCGCCTGCGCGGCGGCCGGGTCGACGTCGCCGTGACCGAGGGCGTCGTCGAGCTTTCCAACGCCGGCGGACGCGCCGGCCCGCCCAGGCGCCTGGCCCACGGCGCGGCCGCCGAGGCCCGCGACGGCGTGGTGGCGGTCAGCCCGATGCCGCGCCAGGTCGCCGAGCAGCGGCTCGCCTGGCGCGACGGCCTGCTGATCTTCCAGGGCGAGAGCCTGGCGGCGGCGGCGGCCGAGTTCCAGCGCTATGACGGCCGCAAGGTGGTGGTGGTCGGCGACGCCCTGGCCAAGCGGCCGGTGTTCGGGGTTTTCCGCACCAACAATCTCGACGGATTCGCCGAGGCCGCCGCCACCCTGGGCGCGCGGGTGGAGCACAGGGACGGCGCCGTCCATCTCGTCCAGACGACAGCGCATTAAATTTTTTGCGACGCACATGGCGGATTCCGGCCGCCGGAATCTCCCCCAACACGAGGGCCTGCATCCACGGACAGCCCTGAGGGGGAATTAATGATCTTGAACAGCGTTCTTGGACGTCGAGGCCGCCTGCTGGCCGGCGTCGCCGCCGTCAGTCTCGCCTTGGCCTCGCCCGGCTGGGCCCAGCCGCAGGGCCCGGTGCGGGTGGACATCCCGCAGGCCGACGCCGCCTCGGCGCTTCAGAGCTACGCCCGCCAGACCGGCGTGCAGATCTTCGCCCCGGCCGAGGTGCTGCGCGGCGTCGTCACCCGGCGCGTCCAGGGCGAATACACCGCCGAGAAGGCGCTGGCCCTGATGCTCGAAGGCTCGGGCCTGGCCGCCTCGTCCAAGGACGGCGGCAAGACGGTCACCCTGGCCCCCGCCGCCGCGTCGGCGGCCTCGGCGGGAAACGAAGCCGTCGGCCAGCTCGATGAGGTCGTGGTCACCGCCAACAAGCGCGAGGAGAACGTGCGCAAGGTGGCCGGTTCGGTGACCGCCATGACCGGCAAGCAGCTCGACCAGCTGGGCGCCCAGAGCTTCGCCGACTACCTGACCCGCACGCCGGGCGTGCAGTTCAACGCCGCCATGCCCGGCCTGTCGACCGTGACCATCCGGGGGGTGTCGACCACCACCTCGATCGATGTCGGCCAGGCCGCGACCGGCGTCTACCTCAACGACATCCCGCTGACCGAGCCGTTCAACAGCGCCGGCATTCCCGACATCGACACCTTCGACGTCGAACGGGTCGAAGTGCTGCGCGGGCCGCAGGGCACGCTGTTCGGCTCGGCCACCCTGGGCGGGGCCGTCAACTACATCGCCGCCAAGGCCCGCCCCGACGCCTTCGCCGCCCGGGTCGAGGCCTCGACCTTCGCCACCGCCTCGTCCGGCCGCTTGGGCTACACCGCCAAGGCCATGGTCAACCTGCCGGTGATCACCGACAAGCTGGCCGTCCGCGTGGTCGGGACCTATCGCGAGACGCCGGGCTATCTCGACAACGTCGGCGTCGGCCGCAAGGATTCCAACGCCATCGACGTCACCGGCGGGCGGCTGATGGTCGAATGGCGCCCGACCGACCGCATCTCGGTCTCGGGCCTCAGCCTCTATTCCAAGACCCACAACGAAGACGCCTTCTGGGGCCAGCCGGCCCTGGGCGAGCTCAAGCGGTCCACCAAGTTGCTGGAGCCGTTCCGCTCGGACGCGCGGATCAATTCGCTGCGCGCCGACGTCGACCTCGACTTCGCGACCCTGACGGTGAGCGGCGCCCACACGCGCAAGACCACGCTCAACCTCACCGACTTCAGCGCCGTGTTCGGCCCGGTGTTCCGGGGCCTGGCCCCGCCGATCCCGCTGACCACCGCCCGCCACGCCGACGGCGACATGTTCGAGGCGCGGCTGACCTCCAAGGGCGGCGGCCCGATCGAATGGCTGGTCGGGGCGAGCCACAACCACATCGAGACCGACCTGCCCAGCGGCGCCGGCTTCGCCGGGGCCGGGGCCCTGACCGAGCGGCTGTTCGCCGGGGCCTTCGGCGCCGGCGTCGGGGCGCTGGCCGCGCCGAACGACCGCTTCACCGACTACAAGCTGCACGTCGACGGCGTCGAGAAGGCCTTGTTCGGCGAGGCCACCTGGCGCTTCGCCCCGTCCTGGCGGCTGACCGCCGGCACGCGCTATTTCGACACCGAGCTGGAGAACGACACGGTTCAGAGCGGCCTGTTCACGCTGTTCTCCACCGGCCAGCTCGTCTCGCGCTCGCACGCCAAGTCGCACGAGGACGGCTTCACGCCGAAGGTCTCGCTGACCTACGAACCTGACGCCGAGCACATGTACTACGCCCTGGTGTCGCGCGGTTACCGGTTCGGCGGGCCGAACGCCATCCCGCAGTCGTCGCTCTATCCGTCGCCGGCCAGCTTCGGCTCGGACTCGCTGATCAACTACGAGATCGGCGCGCGCACCGCCTGGCTGGACCGCACCCTGCTGCTCGACGCCACGGTCTACTACATCGACTGGCAGGACATTCAGCTGCTGCGGGTGCGGGGCGACAACCTGGCCTACGCCGACAATGTCGGGGGCGCCCGCAACATCGGCGTCGACCTCGCCGCCACCTGGCGGCCGACCTCGCATTTCGACCTGATCTCGTCGGTCGGCTATCTCGACGCCAAGCTGAAGGACGCCGTCGACGACGGCTCCTCCGTCACGCCGGCGGGAACCATCCTGCCCGGCGCCTCGCGCTGGCGGGCGGCCTCGACCGCCATCTATCGCTGGGACGGTCCGTTCAAGCCGACGACGTCGGCGTCGTACCGCTACGTCTCCTCGGCGCCGAGCGACCTGGGCGGGGCCATCCGCCAGGGCGGCTACGGCGTGCTCGACCTGCGCGCCTCCGGCCAGTTCGGCGGGCCCCGCATCGAGGGCTTCGTCGAGAACGTCGGCGACCGCCGGGGCGTCACCGTCGCCGAGACCAGCCGCACCGGCGTGCGCCAGTACTACGTCCGGCCGCGCACCATCGGCCTGCGCGTCACCTACGACTTCTGACCGCGCGGCGGGGGCGGCGCGCCGCCCCCGCCCGCCCTTCCCGTCCCTTCCTGCAAGGAAAGCCCGATGACCTCCGCCAAACCCGCGCGCCTCGCCCTCGCCGCCTCGGCCTGCCTCGGCCTCATGGCCGGCGCGGCCTTCGCCGCCGAGCCCGCCGCGACGCCCGCGCCCGCGCCCGCCCGCGCCGTTCCCGCCGCCGAATTCCTGGCCCGCAACGCCAAGGCCAAGGGCGTGACGGTCATGCCCGCCCTGCAATATCAGGTCGTCCGCTCCGGCCCCGCCGACGGCGCCCATCCCAAGCTGTCCGACGACGTCACCGTCCACTATGAGGGCAAGCTGACCACGGGCGAGGTGTTCGATTCCTCGTTCAAGCGCGGCGAGCCCAACACCTTCCCCCTGCGGCCGCTGATCCCGGGCTGGACCATCGCCCTGCAGCAGATGCGCCCCGGCGACGAGTGGATCATCTACGTCCCGCCCGAGATGGCCTACGGCGCCGAGGACAAGGGACCAATCCCCGCCAACAGCGTGCTGATCTTCCGCATCCAGCTGATCAGCGCCCAGCCGCACGCCAAGGACGCCCCCGCCGGCTGACCGGCGCGTCCCTTCGCCCGACCACCGCATTCGAAGGCCTGTCATGACCCGTCGCACCATCCGGGGGCGCGCGCTCGTCGCCGCCGCCGCCGCCAGTCTCGCCGCCGCGCCCGCCCTCGCCGACGACTTCCAGTGGCTGGAGGCTCCCAAAGACCCGGCCGCCCTGGCCTGGGCGCGGGACCGTACCGCCAAGACCAAGGCCCGCCTGAGCGCCGAGCCCGGCTACGCCGCCCTGCTCGGCGAGCTGGAGGGCGTACTCAAGGCCAACGCCCCGATCGCCGACATCGCCCTGATGGGGCCCCGCGCCGTGCGGCTGCAACGCGACGCCGAGCACCCGCGCGGCCTGCTGCAGGTCGCCGACCGCGGCGCCGACGGCGCGCCCGGCCCGTGGCGCACGGCGCTCGACGTCGCCGCCCTGGGCGCGGCGGAGGGCAAGGCCTACACCCTGAACTGGGCCTACGGCTCGTCGTGCCTGGCCCCGGCCTATCAGCGCTGCCTGCTGGCCCTGTCGGACGGCGGCTCGGACGAGGTGGCCCTGCGCGAGTTCGACCTCGCCGCCGGCCGCTTCGTCGAGGGCGGCTTCTCGGCGCCGGCCAGCCGGGTGCAGTCGGCCTGGATCGACAAGGACACGGTGCTGATCGCCCACACCCTGGGCGACAGTCCGAAGACCGCCGCCGGCTGGGGGGCCGTCGCCCGGCTGTGGCGCCGCGGCCAGGCGGCCGCCGACGCCCCGGCGGCGTTCACCGCCCCCAAGACCGACGCCACCTTGCAGTTCTCGACCGTCGGCGGCGCGCCCGGCCGGGTGCTGATGACCCGGGTGATCGACTATTCGACCTTCGAGGTCATGGCTATCGACGCCGAGGGGCGGATCGAGAAACTGGCCCTGCCGGCCAAGATCAAGCCGTTCGGCCCGCAGGGCGGCGACGACGACCGGGTCGTGGTCCAGCTGGCCGCCCCGGCCAGGATCGCCGGCCGCGACGCGCCGGCCGACACCGTGCTGTCCTACGACCTGTCGCCGAAGACCCCGGCCGAGCGCCGGCTGGAGGTGGTCTACGCCCCGGCCGACGGCGAGGTGATCTCGTCGTTCTCCGGCTTCGCCTCGACGCGGAGCCGCCTGTTCCTGCCGGTGCAGAAGGCCTTGAAGACCACCATCGTGGCCGCCAGCCACGGCCCGTCCGGCTGGACCGTCAAGCCGGTCGTCGCCGGCGAGGCGGGCGAGGACCTGGGCGTGGCCAGCGCCGACCCGACGGGCGAGGACGTCATCCTGCACCGGACCAGCTTCCTGACGCCGCCGACGCTGGAGCTGCTGCACGGCGCCGGAACCCGCGTCCTGGCCAAGGCCGAGCCGGCCTTCGACGCCTCGCGCTACATGGTCGAGGTCAAGTCGGCCGTCTCCAAGGACGGAACCCCGGTCGACTACTATGTGGTGCGGCCCAAGGCGCCGGCCCATCCGGGAGCGACGCCGACCCTGATCACCGGCTACGGCGCCTTCGGCATCACCCTGACGCCGGCCTATCTCGGCCGCTCGTTCGGCGGCCAGGCCCTGAAGCTGTGGTTCGACCGCGGCGGGGCGCTGGTCCTGCCGGCCATCCGCGGCGGCGGCGAGCGGGGCGTGGCCTGGCACATGGCGGCGATCCGCGACAAGCGGCAGGCGTCCTATGACGACTTCATCGCGGTCGCCGAGGACCTCGTGCGCTCCGGCCTGACCACGCCCGGCCATGTCGGCGTGTTCGGCACCTCCAACGGCGGGTTGCTGTCGGCGGTGGTCGCCACCCAGCGGCCGGACCTGTTCGGCGCGGCGATCAGCGACGTGCCCCTGGCCGACATGCTGCGCTACCCCAAGATCGCCATGGGCGCGGCCTGGATGGACGAGTACGGCGACCCGGACAAGCCGGACATGCGCAAGGCGCTGGCGGCCTATTCGCCGTTCCACAACATCCGGCCGGGGGTCGCCTACCCGCCGTTCCTCATCACCATCTCGACGACGGACAACCGCGTCGGTCCCGGCCACGCGCGCAAGCTCGCCGCGCGGCTGGAGGAGGTCGGCGTCCAGCCGTTCTTCCTGGAGGACGAGGAAGGCGGCCATGGGGTCAGCGACCCGCTGAGCCGTCCCGACATCATGGCTATGCGCATGCAGTTCCTCATCGGCCGGCTGATGCGCTGAGCGTCGGCGAGCGCGGCTAGACCTCCATCAGGTCACGGCCGACCACGGTCTCGCCGGCGAAATGCCGGCGAACGCCGCGCAGCCACATCTCGTCGGTGATCGACGGAAAGGCCGGCACGAGGTGGGAGAGCACCAGCTTCTTCACCCCGGCCGCCGCCGCGATGCGGCCGAGTTGCTCCGTCGTGGTGTGGCTCTTCAGCAGGTGGTCGCGCAGCGTCGGCCCGCCCGAGGCGGCCAGGCCGTCGATGGCCTCGACGTACATCGCCTCATGGATCAGCAGGTCGGCGCCGCGGGCCAGGGCGATCAGGTTCTCGCTGTAGGTGGTGTCGCCCGAGATCACCACCGACCGGCCGGGCGTGTCGAAGCGGTAGGCCAGCGCCGGCTTGACCGTGTAGTGGTCGACCACGGCGCAGGTGACGACGACGTCGCCGTCGCGGAACACCGGGCCGGGCCGGTCGATCTCGTCCACATGGATCAGCGGATCGAGCGGCGGCGCGCCCTCCTCCCGAATCCTGGCCTCGATGTCGTAGGCCATGGCCGAGACGGACCGCCGCACGATCTCGGCCACCGGCGGCGGGCCGTGCACGGCGACCGGCGTGGTCAGGCCCGAAGCCCAGGCCAGGACGAGCAGCGGGCCCAGGCCGATCACGTGGTCCGAGTGGTTGTGGGTGACGAGGACGCGGCCGAGCGAGCGCAGGTCGACGCCGGCCTTGGCCAGTTGGCCGGCCGTCCCCTCGCCGCAATCGACCAGGTAGGGCCGGCCGCCGGCGACCACCAGGGTCGCGGGGGCGGCGCGATAGGCCGACGGCGTCGGCCCGCCCTTGGTGCCCAGCAGCACGACGCGGGTTCCCGTCGCGCGGCTCGCGGCCGACGCGCCGGCCGCCAGGGCCCCGCCCGTCGTCGCCCCCGCGCCCAGGACGCCGCCCAGCAATCCGACGACGGCGCGGCGATCCAGCGGCATGGACGGTCCTCCCTCGGATTCAGCGCAAGCTCCGTTCAACCGCATGGCGCGGCCGGCGGCAAGCGCCGGGCCCGACGGCCTAGCGGTCGAACTTGGTCGACAGGATGATCGAGGAGGTGGTCCGCTCCACCCCGTCCAGTTCGCCGATACGGTCGATCACCGCGTCCATCTCGGCCACCGAGGGGGCGGCGCAGCCGGCGATCATGTCGAAGTCGCCGCTGACCGAATGCAGCGCCCGCACCTGGGCGATGGCCCGCACCGCCGCCTCGACCGCGCGGCTCTCCTTGGGCGCGACCTTGATCATCACGTGCGCCCTGACCGCGCCCAGGTCGTGCTCGGCCGCCAGCCGCACCGAATAGCCGATGATCACCCCGACCCGCTCCAGCCGCTCGATGCGGCTCTGCACCGTGGTGCGCGAGCGCGCGACGCGCCGGGCCAGCTCCGCCGTGGAGGCGCGGCCGTTGTCGCGCAGGGCGGCCAGCAGCCGATGGTCGATCTCGTCCAATGTCATTACGCCGGTATAGCCCGTCGAATCGCCGAAAAACAGCCGTCGATCCGACAGTCCGGCCACTATGATTCGTTTAGGCGGCCGTCTGAAATGGCCGAAACTCGAAGCCCTGGGGGGATGCCATGAAGGACGTCGCGGTCGTCGGCGGTGGGAAGATCGGCTCCATGATCGCCGATATGCTGAGCGACGCCTACCGCGTGACGGTCATCGACCGCTCGCAGGCGCAGCTCGACCGCCTGGAGACCGGCGCCCATGTCGAGCGGCGCGCGCTCGACATCGCCGAGCCGGTCGGCCTGGAGGCCGAACTGGCCGGCAAGTTCGCCGTGCTCAGCGCCGCGCCCTTCCACCTGACCACCCGCATCGCCCAGGCGGCCAAGACCGCCGGCGCGCACTATCTCGACCTCACCGAGGACGTCGCCAGCACCCGCGTGGTCAAGCAGCTCGCCCAGGACGCCGGCACCGCCTTCATCCCGCAATGCGGCCTGGCCCCCGGCTTCATCACCATCGTCGCCAACGACCTGGCCGCCCGCTTCGACGACCTGCTGGACGTGCGCATGCGCGTCGGGGCCCTGCCGAAATATCCGTCCAACGCGCTCAACTACAACCTGACCTGGAGCACAGACGGGGTCATCAACGAGTATTGCGAACCGTGCGAGGCCATCGTCGACGGCGAGCTGCGCGAGACCCCGCCGCTGGAGGAGCTGGAGGCCTTCGCCCTCGACGGCGTCGCCTACGAGGCGTTCAACACTTCCGGCGGCCTCGGCACCCTGTGCGAGACGCTGCGCGGCAGGGTGCGCAACCTCAACTACCGCACCATCCGCTATCCCGGCCACGCGGCGATCATGAAGGCGCTGCTGCACGACCTCGGCCTGCGCGAGCGCCGCGACGTCCTCAAGGACATCCTGGAGCACGCCCTGCCCGCCACCTTGCAGGACGTGGTCATCGTGTTCGTGACCGTCAGCGGCCGCAAGGACGGCCGGCTGGTCCAGGAGACCTACGCCAACAAGATCTACGCCGCGCCGATCGGCGGGCGCATGCGCAGCGCCATCCAGATCACCACGGCGGCCGGCATCTGCGCGGTGCTGGACATGCTGGCCGCCGGCGACCTGCCGCAATGCGGTTTCGTGCGCCAGGAGGACATCGCCCTCGACCGCTTCCTGGCCAACCGCTACGGCCGCCGTTACGCGGCCGAGGCCGCCGCCCAAGCGCCGGCGCTCCGCCCCGCCGCGGCCTGACCGCGCGATGCTGTCGGCGTCTGACCGGGCCGCCTTGCTGGCGGCCGTGGGCGAGGACGGCCTGGTCCTCGACGAGGGCGGCCGCGCGGCCTACGAGACGGCCGCCCGCTACGGCGGGGGCCGGGCCGCCGCCGTGGTCCGCCCGCGCACCGCCGAGGAGGTCTCGGCCGTGGTCGGCCATTGCGTGCGCAACGGGCTGGCCTTCGTGCCGCAGTCGGGCAACACCGGCCTGGCGCTCGGCTCGACCCCGGACGCCTCCGGGACCCAGGTCGTGCTGTCCCTCGACCGCCTGCGCGCGCCCCTGGCCGTCGACGCCGCCGACCGCACGGTCGAGGTCGGGGCCGGCGTGCGCCTGTCGGCCCTGAACGCGGCCCTGGCCGAGCACGACCTTTGCCTGCCGATAGACCTGGGCGCCGACCCGATGATCGGCGGCATGGTCGCCACCAACACCGGCGGGGCGCGTTTCCTGCGCTATGGCGACATGCGCCGCCACGTCCTCGGGCTGGAGGTGGTGCTGCCTGACGCCGAAGGCACGCGGCTGACCCTGTCGGCGGGCCTGCGCAAGGATAACGCCCAGCTGGCCCTGCGGCACCTGTTCGTCGGCGGCTTCGGCGCGCCCGGCGTCGTCACCCGCGCCGTGCTGGAGGTCCATCCCCGCCCCCGCCAGACCGCCGCGGCGATCCTGGTTCCCCGCGACGAAGCCGCCGTGCTCGACCTGCTGCTGGCCTTCGAGCGCGAGGCCGGCCCGTTCCTGACCGCGTTCGAGGGCATGTCGCGGGCGGCGGTCGTCCGGGCGCTGGCCCACGTCCCCGGCCTGCGCGATCCCTTCCAGGGCGGCGAGGTCCCGCCCTATTGCGTCCTGGTCGAGCTGACCAGCAGCCTCTCGCCCCGCGAGGGCCGGCCGGGCCTCGCCGACCTTCTGGAAGACGTGCTGGCCGATCTGGCCGAGGCGCCGGGCGGGCCGCTGGCCGACGCCCTGCTGGGACCGCCCGAGCGTATGTGGGCGCTGCGCCACGCCCTTTCGGAGGGCCTGCGGGCGTGCGGGCCGGTGATCGGCCTCGATCTTTCCCTGCGCCGGGCCGACATCCCCCGGTTCCGCGCCGAGGCGGCGGCCATGCTCGCCCGCGACTTCCCCGAGTTCGAGGCCTGCGATTTCGGCCACGTGGCCGACGGCGGCGTGCATTTCAACCTGGTCCGCCGCAACGGCGGCGCGGCCGAGCCCGCGCGCGCCGAACAGGTGCGCGAAGCCGTGCTGGCCCTGGCCGTCGAAGGCTACGGCGCCAGCTTCAGCGGCGAGCACGGGCTGGGCCGGGCCGTGCAGGCCTCCTACGATCGATTTGTCTCCCCGCTCATCCAGGCCTATAGCGCCGCCGTCGTCGGCGTGTTCGCCGACGCGTCCCCGGCGGCCCTGCGCCTGGGCCCGCCGCAATGACCATCGCCCTCGACAAGGATCGCCCGATGTCCGCTCCGCAAGCCCTGCCCTCGGCCGCCGCCGAAACCCACGCCATCCTCGGGCGGCTCGGCGTGGCCGAGGCCGCCTGGCGCGGCGGCTCGCTGGCCGCTCGCTCAGCGGTCGACGGCGCGGAGACGGCGCGGGTCGTCGAGCACACGCCCGCCGCGGCCGTGGCCGCCATCGACGCCGCCCACGACGCCTATCTCGCCTGGCGCAGGGTTCCCGCGCCGCGCCGGGGCGAGCTGGTCCGCCTGCTGGGCGAGGAGCTGCGGGCGGCCAAGGACGACCTGGGCCGGCTGGTCACGCTGGAGGCCGGCAAGGTGGTCTCCGAGGGCCTGGGCGAGGTCCAGGAGATGATCGACATCTGCGACTACGCCGTCGGCCTGTCGCGCCAGCTGTTCGGCCTGACCATCGCCACCGAGCGGGCCGAGCACCGCATGATGGAGACTTGGCACCCTCTGGGCGTGGTCGGGGTGATCTCGGCTTTCAACTTCCCCGTGGCGGTCTGGTCATGGAACGCCGCCCTGGCCCTGGTCTGCGGCGACAGCGTGGTCTGGAAGCCGTCCGAGAAGACGCCGCTGACCGCCCTGGCGGTGCAGGCCCTGTTCGAGCGGGCGGCGGCGCGCTTCGGCCCCGACGCCCCGGCCGGCCTGTCCACCCTGCTGATGGGCGGGCGGGAGATCGGCGAGGTCCTGGTCGACCACCCCAAGGTCCCGCTGGTCTCGGCCACCGGCTCGACGGCCATGGGCCGGGCGGTCGGCCCGCGGCTGGCGGCGCGCTTCGCCCGCGCCGTGCTGGAGCTGGGCGGCAACAACGCCGCCATCGTCGCCCCGTCGGCGGACCTCGACCTGACCCTGCGCGGCGCGGCCTTCGCGGCCATGGGCACGGCCGGCCAGCGCTGCACCACCCTGCGCCGCCTGTTCGTGCACGAGAGCGTCTATGACGCCTTCCTCGCCAAGCTGAAGGCGGCCTACGCCTCGGTGCCGGTGGGCGACCCGCGCGCCGCCGGAACCCTGGTCGGGCCGCTGATCGACGCGGCCGCCTTCGAGGCCATGCAGCGGGCCCTGGCCGACGCCCGCGCCGCCGGCGGCGCGGTGAGCGGCGGCGAGCGGGTCGCGGTTCCCGGCGCGGCGGACGCGTTCTACGTGCGCCCGGCCCTGGTCGAGATCGGCGAACAGGCCGAGGTCGTCCGCCGCGAGACCTTCGCCCCCATCCTCTATGTGATGAAGTACGCCGACCTGGACCAGGCCATCGCCCTCCAGAACGACGTGCCCCAGGGCCTGTCGTCGTCGATCTTCACCCTGAACGTCCGCGAGGCCGAGCGGTTCGTCTCGTCCGAGGGGTCGGACTGCGGCATCGCCAATGTCAATATCGGCCCGTCCGGCGCCGAGATCGGCGGGGCCTTCGGCGGCGAAAAGGAGACCGGCGGCGGCCGCGAGGCCGGCTCCGACAGCTGGAAGGCCTACATGCGCCGCGCCACCAACACCATCAACTACGGCGCCGCCCTGCCGCTGGCCCAGGGCGTGTCGTTCGACGTCTGATCCCCGGCCGCGCCGCCTCCCCGGCGCGGCTTCGTCCCGCTTCTCCTCAACCGCCTCTCGCGGAGCGCGTCCATGTCCCTCGCCCAAGACCGTCAGCTGTTCGCCCTCACCGCCACGGCGGTCGGCGCCCGCGAAGCCGCCGCGCTGTTCGGCGTGCTCGACATCGATCCCGCCCTGGCCGCGCCGCAAGGCGAGACCGTGTCGCGGGCCGTGTTCGCCATGGCCATGAACGCGGTGCTGTTCCATGACCTGCTGGCCCGCGCGCCGACGGGGGCGGCCTATGTCGAGGACGTCCGCCAGGCCGGCGGGCGGGTGATCTTCGACCACGGCGCCCTGCGCACCATCCGCTTCGGCCAGGGGCCGACCGGCGCGCTTCCGCCGGGCCAGGAGGCCTTCGTGCGCATCCTCGAGCCGCTGGGCTACGAGATGGCCGGCCTCTATCCGCTCGACCGCCTGGGCATGACCGGCCGGGCCTACGCCCATCGCGACCTGCCGGAGGCCATCCCGCAGTTCTTCGTCAGCGAACTGCACGTGGAGCGGTTCTCGCCGGTCTTCCAGGACGCCGCCGCCCGCGTGTTCGGCGCGACCCGCGATCCGCTGGGCGTGACCGCGAACGCCGCCCTGGCCGCCTTCGCCGACACCGGCGCCTGCCCGGCCGCCCTCGCTGTCGAGGCCCTGCCGCGCGTGGCGGCCGCGTTCGGGCGCTGGCACGACGCGCCGGCCCTGGCCGACTACCGGCTGCTGCTGGCGGAATCGCCCGAGGCGGCCTGGATCGCCACCGAGGGCCAGGCCTTCAACCACGCCACCGACCGCGTCGCCCGGGTCGAGGAGACGGCCGAGGCCCAGCGCGCCCTGGGCCGGCCGATCAAGGACGCCGTCGAGGTGTCGGCCTCCGGCCGCGTGCGCCAGACCGCGTTCAAGGCCGACCCGACCCTGCGCGCCTTCGTGGGCGAGGACAGCGGCGCCGTCGAGATGAGCGTCCCCGGCTCGTTCTACGAGTTCATCAGCCGTGACGCCGTGGTCGGCGAGGACGGGATCGCCCGCCTCGACCTGCGGTTCGACAGCTCCAACGCCCAGGGCATCTTCAAGATGACCCAGGCCGCCGCCTGACCCGCCGCTAGAGCGCCCGCCGCAGCGCCTCGGCGACCTCGGCCAGGCGCGCCTCGTCGCGGCGATAGAAGGTCCACTGCTTGATCCTGGCGGCGCGCACCAGCCCCGTCGCCGTCAGGATGCGCATGTGCTCGCTGAGGGTCGACGGGCTGACCCCCAGCTTGTCGGCGATGAACAGCCCGCACACGCCGTCCTCGACCAGGTCGCCGTCGACCTGCGGCGGGAAATGCGCGCGCGGGTCCTTCAGCCATTCCAGGATCTGGAGACGTTTCTCGTTGCCGAGGGCGCGGAAGATATCGGCTTGCATTTCGCTATTTCGCCAACTAACGAAATCATAGTCAACAACCGATCGCCCGCGCCGGGAGCAGACCGCCATGCGCCGCTTCGCCTTCGAGACCGTCGACGTGTTCACCGAGCGCCAGTTCGGCGGCAACCCGCTGGCGGTGTTCACCGACGCGCGCGGCCTCGGCGACGGCGAGATGCAGGCCCTGGCGGCCGAGTTCAACCTGGCCGAAACCACCTTCGTCCTGCCGCCGGAGGACCCGGCCAACACCGCGCGCATCCGCATCTTCAACCGCACCGCCGAGATGCCGTTCGCGGGCCACCCCAGCGTCGGAACCGCCTACGTCCTGGCCCGGCGCGGCCGCCACGACGGCGGCGTCCTGCGCCTGGAGGCCCCGGCCGGGCTGATCCGCGTGGCCATGGAGACCGACGAGGCGGGCCGCTTCGTCGGCGGCGAGGTCGAGGCCCCGCAGCCCCTGTCCGTCGGCGGCGAGGTCGCGCCCGAACTGATCGCCGCCTGCCTGGGCCTCGATCCGGCCGAGGTGCTGACCGCCGCCCACCCGCCGAGCATCGTCTCGGTCGGGGTCAAGTTCGTCCTGGCCGAGCTGACCCGCGAGGCCCTCGACCGCTGCGTCCCCGACGTCTCGGCCTTCCGGCGCGCGGTCGCGCTGACGCCCTCGGTCGAGGGCCGGTTCTCGCTGCACGTCTACGCCCGCGACGACGATCCGGAGCTGCTGCACGCCCGCATGTTCGCGCCGCTGGCCAACAACTACGAAGACCCCGCCACCGGCAGCGCCAACGCGCCCCTGGCCGCGCTGCTGCTGTCCCTGGGCGAGGCGGCCACGGCGCGCTTCACCGTGCGCCAGGGCGAACGCATGGGCCGGCCCAGCCTGCTGCGCCTGACCGCCCGCCGCGCCGAGGACGGCCTGCGCGCCACCATCGCCGGCCGCTGCAGACCCGTGCTGGCGGGCGAGGCGACGCTGGACGCCGTCGGCTGAGAGGTCAGGCCGGCTCGTTCGACCGGCTCAGGACGGCCTGGAACTGCTCGTCGGAGATGACGTTGCGGCCGATCAGCAGGCTGCAGTCGATATTGTCCACCAGATAGGCCCCGCTCGAGCCCGACCACCACCGCTCCAGCAGGCTCTGCCGGCGATGGCCGACGACCACCAGGTCGGCGCCGATCTCGCGGGCGAAGGCGCTGATCTCCTGGGCCGGCTCGCCGATCACCAGCCGCGCCTCGGGGACCAGGCCGATGCTCTTCAGCTTGGCCGCGCCCTCCTCCAGGACCGCCTCGTAGCGTTCGCGCAGATGGGCGGCGACGCCGACATGGGCGGTCTCGGCCATGCGCGAGCCCGGCGTCTCGGCGATGATCGACAACAGGAACACCCGCGCCCGACAAAGCTTGGCCAGCAGGGCCCCCTCGCGCAGGGCGGCGCGCCCCTCGACGGTGCCGTCATAGGCCAACAGGATTCGTCCGTACAATGTCCGCTCCCGCTCACGATCTCCAAGACCTGCGTGACAGACTGCGCCGATCTTGTCGCTGCGACATTGTAGAACGTCATTCGCCGACGCGAAAATCGCGCCGGCGATCAGAAGAACAGCTTGCGGAAGCTGACGGTGGCCACCCGGCCGACAGGATCGAGATAGGCCGGCTGGTAGCTGGCAGGGGTGGCTCCCGCGGCGTCGCGCACCTGCATGCGCTGGTCGAACAGGTTGGTCACCGACAGCGTCACCCGCGAGCCCCGCAGCCAGGGATGCTTCTCGACCAGCGGCCGGCGCTGGCCCAGATTGGCGAACAGCCGCAGGTTGATGGTCGCCAGGTCCGAGAAGTTCAGGTCGCCGCTGGACGGACCCATGCCGTTATGGACAGTGGTGGCGCTGACCCAGTTGGCGCTGACGCGCGCACCCAGGCCGTTGTTGGTATAGCCGAACTGAGCCTCGACCTGGTGGCGCGGCTGGCCGCCGGTCGATCCCGCCGCCGAACCGTTCAGCAGGTCCAGCACCGGGCCGCCGGGACGGACCAGCAGCTCGTCGGTGAAGAAGACCGTGTGGTAGACGGCGACCTGCAGCCGGCCGCTCTGGCCGCGTCCGCCGAAGCCGCCGCCTCCGCCGCCCCGGCCGAAACCGCCGCCAGGGCCGCCGGGCCCGCCCGGTCCGCCGTCCGACCGGCGGGCGTCGCGGTCAGGACCGCCGCCTGAACGCCCGCCGCCGTTGTCGGCGGCCGCGCCCGACCGTTCGGGCGGCGGCGGCGGACGGAACTCCGGCCTCGGCGCGTTGGCCGTCGAGGACTTCAGCGGGATCGAATAGTTGAAGCCCCAGCGCAGCTCGCGGCGGGTCTCCTGGGCGAAGTTGAGCGGACGGTAGTCGACCTGGACCAGACGGCCCGTGGCGTCGCGCACGAAACGGTCGGGGAAGGCGTTCTCGATGTCGGCGGTGACGGCCGGGAAGCTCTTGATCGGGTTGTCGACGCGGCTGTCGATATAGTTGGCCGTCACCGTCAGGTTCTGGCTGGAAAACGGCTTCAGGGTCAGGCCGATCTTGGTGATGTTGCGTTTGTCGGCCACCAGGTTCGGATCGCCGCCGTCGATGCGGGTGATGTCGACGGTCTGGCCGGTGGCGTAGTCGAAGATCCGCGAGCCCGGCGTGGCGATGGTCGGATTGCCAAGCTGCTGCACCGTCGGGGCGGCCTGGTCGCGGGTGTGCGAGACGATCAGGGTGACGCCGGTGACCGGCGTCCAGTTGACGCCGTAGCCCAGGGTGGTCAAGGCGCCGAAGTCCGAGACCTGATCGATGGCCGCGTTGCCGTTCAGCGTCACGTCGCCGAAGAAGGCCAGGAAATCCTTGCGCCGGCTGGTCACCGGCACGTCGACGTTGAGCTGGGCGTTGAAGTCGTTACGCGCCAGGCTCGAGCTCTGGTCGACCCCGAAACGCAGCGAGCGCGAGGAGAACCAGCTCTGCGTGTCGCCGATCTTGAAGCTGGTGTAGACGTCGCCGGACGGCAGCTTGAACAACGGGCCGCTGGCGACGAACTGGGCGTTCAGGGTGTCGGACAGCGAGCGGGCCTTGTTGGCGGCCCGCAGGCTGAGCAGGTCGGCCGGCGGCGGCCCGAACGGGTCGAAACCCGGCGAGCGGGCGGCGAGCAGCGCCTGCATGGCCGTGGGGCCGAGGCCGGTGTCGCTCTGGGTCAGGGTGTCGGCGTGGTCGTAGGCGCTGGTCAGGGACAGGCGCCAGTCGTGGGTCTCGCGGTTCAGGCTGGCGCCCAGATGTCCGGTCCAGCCGTCGACGTCCTGACGCAGCAGCCCCAGCGAGTCGACGTAGCGGTGCAGCAGGACGTCCGAGCCGAACGGCGAGAACGGGTCGCCGGCGGGAACCAGCAGGTCCATCCCCGGCAGGCCCAGCCGCGCCTGGCTGCTGTTGGCGCTGAGCGAGCCGTTCACGGTGGCGGAGACGTCGCCGAACACCGCGCGGCTGAGCACGGCGTTGAGGGTGACCTGCCGGGTGGCCGGCAAGAGGGTGCGGTCGCGCGAGACGTCGGTGACGTTGGCCGCGCCGGCGGCGAAGTCGGACAGGGTCAGCGGGCGGCCCGCCGCCCCGGCCGGAACCCCGGCTATGGCGACCGGCCGGCCGGCCAGGGCGTCGAGGGCGGGGTCGATGCTGGCGCCGGGAACGGCGGCGGTGACGTTGCCGGGAATGGCGTAGGGCGGCCCGGAAGCCGGCGCGGCCAGGTCGCGGTCCGCCTCGGTCATGGCCGTGCTCTGCTGGTACTTGAGGTCGAGGTTCAGCCGGTCGTCGCCGCGGATGTGCAGCAGGTCGACCGCGCCCGAGCCCGTGGCCTGGCCGCCCTCGGTCGGACCGCCGCCGCCGACCTCGCCGGTGATCGCGCGGAACCGGCGGCGCAGGACGATGTTCACCACCCTCTGGTCGGCGCTGTAGCCGTATTTGAGCGAGACCTCCTCGGGCAGGATGTCGACGCGCAGGATGGCCTCGGTGGGGATGTCGCGGATTTCGGAGAAGCTGGAGATGCGCCGGCCGTTGAGCAGCACCACCGGCGTGGTCGCCCCGCGCCCGCGATCGCTGCGGGTCTCGGGCGACAGTTCGTTGAGCAGGTCGGCGACCGAGCTGACGCCGTAGGACTGGACGTCGGCGGGGCTGAGCTGGATCTCGGGCTTGATGTCGCCGACCACCGCCCCCGGCTGGCGGCGCTGTCCGCTGATCACCACCTCGGACACGGTGGCGTCGACGTCGGCGTCGGGATCGGCCTTGGGCGCAGGCGCGGCCTTGGCGGGCGGCGGCGAGGCTTCCGGCGGCGCGGCGACCGCCGCCCCGGCCAGGGCCCAGATAAGCGGGGCCGCGCAGGCCCCGCGCCGCAGGCGCCCCATCGTCCGGCGAGGCCTCACGGCCGCGCCCAGGTCCGCGCTCGAACTCGCCATCACTGAAGCCGATCCCCCGTTACGCGTCGCATGGCCGACGACCCGTCGCCTAATGCCGACGCGGCGTTGCACAGGCATTTCAAGGCCGCACAAAAGCGGCATCGTTAAGACGCAAAGGGAAACGCGGCCCCTAGTCCGCGCCCGGGTCCGGCGTCGACGCCGCGGCCAGCAGGGCGGCGGCGGCCTCGCGCTCGAGGGGACGGGCGAAGAAATAGCCCTGGGCGAAGCCGCAGCCCATCTCGCGCAGCTGCTCGACATGGGCGGCGGTCTCGGCCCCCTCGGCCACCACGTCCATCTCCAGGCTGCGGGCCAGGTCGAGGATGGTGCGGACGATCTCCTCGCCGCCCGCCCCCTTGAGCGCGGTGACGAACGAGCGGTCGATCTTCAAGGTGTCAAACGAAAGCTGCTGCAGGTAGCTGAGGCTGGAATAACCCGTGCCGAAATCGTCGATGCTGACGCGGACGCCCTGGGCCCTCAATTCGTCCAGGATGGACTTGGTGCGGCGGGCGTCCTGGATGGTGACGCTCTCGGTGATCTCCAGGCGGACGGCCGACGGATCGACGCCGCTGGAACGGACGGCGGCCATCACCTGTCCGACGAAGTCGGGCTGGTGGAACTGCCGGGGCGAGACGTTGACGCTCATCGTCACCGGCCCGGCCTCGGGATAGGCAGACCGCCAGGCCGCCAGCGTGGCGAAGGCCTCCTGCATCACCCACTGGCCGATGAACACGATCAGGCCGGTCTCCTCGGCGATGCCGATGAAGTCGGACGGCGGAGCGATCTCGCCATCCGCCCGCCGCCAGCGGATCAGGGCCTCGAACCCGACCAGCCGCTCGCCGTCCAGGGCGAAGATCGGCTGGTAGTGGAGGATGAACTCCTTGTTGCGCACGGCGTTGCGCAGGTCGGTCTCGGTGGCCAGCCGCCGCTTGGCGTCGGCCAGCAGGCTCTGGTCGAAGACTTCGATGCGGGCGCGCCCCTCGGCCTTGGCGCGGTACATGGCCAGGTCCGCGTCGCGCATGATCTCGTCGGCGCCGGCGTAGCCGGCCGCGCAGGAGGCCACGCCGAAACTGGCCGAGGTGAAGATGTCCTGCCCCTCGATCTGGAACGGCCGCCGCAGGGTTTCCTGCAGCGCCTCGGCCAGCTCGATCGCCGCCGCCTCGCCGCCGACGTCTTCGAGCAGGACGGTGAACTCATCGCCGCCCAGGCGCGCCAGGGTGGCGACCAACGGCGCGGCGTCCGCGCCCCGCGCCTCGGACACCACCCGCCCGAACCGCCCGGCGATCTGGACCAGCAGGTCGTCGCCGGCCGCGTGGCCCATGCTGTCGTTGACCAGCTTGAAACGGTCGAGGTCGATGAACAGCACCGCGAAGCCCAGTTCGGACCGTCGCCGATGGGCGGCCACGGCCCGCTCCAGCCGGTCGACGAACAGCAGGCGGTTCGGCAGGCCGGTCAGCGGATCGTGCGACGCGTCGTGCATCAACTTGTCCTCGGCGCGCCGCCGTTCGACCACGCGGCCGAGCTGGGTGCCGATCTGCCCGACCACGCCCAGCAACTGCTCGTCCGGACTGACCGGTTCGCGATGGAAGAACTCCAGCACGCCCAACACGTCGTGGCCGACCAGGACGGGGAAGGCGAAGGCGGCGTGCAGCCCGCACGCCCGCGCGGCGTCGGCGCGGGGGAAGTTGTCGTCCTCGGCGACATCGGCGATCCAGGCCGCGCGGCCCGAGCCCAGCACCCGGCCCGGCAGTCCCTGGCCGGCGACGAACTCGGCCTGCTGGTTCAGCGCTATGAACGGCGCGAGCCGGTCGGGGTCGGCGGCGTGCCAGACGTCGGCCGGCGTCAGGCGCGGCGGCCCGGCCGTCGCCAGCCGATAGGCGTTGCCGTAGCTCCAGCCGGTGTGGTCGCACACCGCCCGCACGGCGACGCGCAGGGTCTCCTCGACCGAGCGGCTCTGGTTGGCGACGGTGGCGATGGTCTCCAGCAGCACCAGCTGCTGCTGGCGCTCATAGAGGTCGCGCAGGCCCTTCTCGGCGATGGCCTCGGCGTGCAGCCGCGCGGCGCGCTCGCGCTGGAACCTGTGTTCCAGCTTGAGCAAGCGCAGGTTGAGTTCGGCGACGGTGTCTTCCGGTGGGGCGGGGGCCTTGCGCTCGTTCAGCGCGCCCATCGAATCTCCATGACGCACTTGGCGTCGCCGTGGTTCATGCAGGCGGCGTGACTGACGTCGACCGTCTCCTCGAACAGGTCGGCGGCGCCCTCGACGAAGCCGTGGGCCAGGTCGCACATCCGGCGCGACGAGTCGTAGTCCATGCTGACCGCGCCCGCCGCGTCCTCGCGGAAATGGAAGAACGGGCAGCTGGCGCCGGCGTACAGCTTGCGCACTTCGGGATGGATGATGCTGTTGACGCTGAGCACGAAGCTCTTCGACGAGGCGTGCCGCTCGAAGAAGGCGCCGTAGCGCTCCTTCAGGATCGGCATGGCCCGCCGCCCGAACCAGCGCAGCACCTCGGCGCGCGGCAGGTTCAGCGCCGCCGAGGCGGCCTCGACCAGGGCGAGGATCTCCTCGTCGTCGTAGTTTCCGAGCGAGGTGTAGGCGCCGGAGAGATCGGCCCGGAGCAGCAGGTCGTCCCAGACGTCGGGACCGAACTCACGGACCACCGCTTCTTCGAGCAGATTGAAGACCACGCCCTTCATGCACGCAACTCCGCCACGCCACGCCAAGCTGGCCCGCAACCGGAGCCGCGGGCCGAATAGCCGACCGAGCGTGAGCATTGCGTAAACGCCGGCCGCGTCAGTCGAAGACGAGCGTCATCTCCACTTCCTCGTCGTAGCGGCCGCCGGTCGGAACGAAGCCCAGGCCGCGATAGAAGGGCTCGGGACCGCCCTCCACCTCGTGGCAGCTCAGCCGCAGCTCCTTGAAGCCCCGCGCGCGCAGGTCCGCGACCAGGCGCTCGATAGTCCGGCGACCGAAGCCAAGCCCCTGGTGCGGCCCGGCGATCATGAACCGCCAGAGGAAGGCGCCGGGATAGTCGATGCCGTCGTCGTGATCGGCGCCGATGTGCAGCATGACGAAGCCGACGAGGACGTCGTCGGCGTAGATCGCCCGGAACCAGGCGTTCTCCGAGAAATGCGCCTCGGCGATCGACAAGGCGTTGTCGGCGACCATGTCCCGCTGGGCGTCCGACAGGGTTTCGCTGAGCTCGCAGACCTCGTCGACCGTGCGGGCGTTGATGCGACGAAAGGTGATTTCGGCGCTGGCGGAAAGTTCGGCCATGACATCATCCGAAAGTTGAAAGCGCCCCGCCCTCGCCTATCCCGATAAAGTCAGCCGTTCAAGGCGTCGCCGTCGCCGTCCGCACCGCCTCGCCGATCCGCGCGATGGCCGTTCGCCCCAGCGCGATCGCGCCCGCGAACAGCACGAAGCCGTGGATCACCCCGTCCACGCAGTCGAACGTCACCGGCGCGCCCTCGGCCGCCAGCCGGTCGGCGTAGGCCCGCGCCTCGTCGCGCAGAGGGTCGAGCCCCGCGACGACGATCAGCGTCGGCGGCAGCCCCCGCAACGCCGCCGCGTCGGCCAGCAGCGGCGAGGCGCCCGGCTCGTCCCCCTGGGCCGGATCGGCGAGGTATTCCCGCTCGGCCCGCTTGATGTCGAACTCGCGCAGGAAGAAGCGGCCGTCGCCCAGCGCCGCGCGCGAGGGAAAGGCCGCGTCGGCCTGGGCGCTGAGGACGGGATAGACCAGCACCTGCAAAGCCAGCGGGACGGGAGACCGCTGGCACAGCGCCGCCGCGAGGTTGCCGCCGGCGCTGTCGCCGGCCACCACGAGCCGGCGCGGGTCGGCGCCGAGGGCGCCGGCGTTGGCCGCCGCCCAGGCCAGCGCCGCCTCGGCGTCCTCCAGGGCGGCGGGATAGCGATGCTCGGGCGCGCGCCGGTAGTGGACGTCGACCACCACCGCCCCGGCGGCGGCGCAGTAGGCCCGGCACACCGGCGCATAGGCGTCGGGATCGCCCACCGTCCAGCCGCCGCCGTGCAGGTGCAGGATCAGCGGCGCGCCGGCCTCCTGGTCCAGGGGACGATAGATCCGCAGCGGGATCGCGCCTTCCGGGCCGGGAACGCTCAGGTCCTCGATCTTCGCCACCGGCGCGGGCGGCGGCCCGTAGAGCGCGCTCATCACCCGCAGGGCCTCGCGCCGCTCGGCGATGGTCGGGTCGGCCGGCGCGTCGGCGAAGTCGGCCGCCATGCGCGCCAGCAGGGCCGCCGTCTGCGGTTCGGCGACGAAATCCTCGGCGGCCATGGTCAGAACCGCACCCCCAGCGTGGCGCTGACCGTGCGCGGATCGCCGTAATAGGCCAGCTGGTAGCCGAGCGAGTCCGACAGGTCGAAGCCCTGGTTGATGTAGCGGCGGTCGGTCAGGTTCTTGCCGCCGACCTGCAGCCACCATTTCGCCCCCGGCGAGTCATAGCGGGCGAAGGCGTTGACCAGGGTGTAGCCCTTCTGGGCCAGCACCTCGCTGCTGGACACGGTCGGATAGGTCTTGGAGCGGTAGCCGGCGTCGGCGCCGACGGTGATCGCGCCGCGCTCGCCCAGGTCGAAGCGGTAGGTCCCGCCCAGCTTGACGTCCCAGCGCGGCGCATTGACCAGCTTGCGCTGGCGGCTGATGTCGACGCCGCCGGGGCCGATATAGCGGTCGTAGCGGCCGTCGAGATAGCCGGTCACCAGGTTCAGCGTCAGGCCCCGGACCGGCCGGGCGACCAGCTCCAGCTCGGCGCCGCGCATGGTCGCCTGGCCGGCGTTGGTGAACAGGGCCGCGAAGCCGCCATGGGCGTCGGCGACGAAGCTCGACAGCTGCAGATCGCGGTAATCGTTCCAGAACAGGGCGGCGTTGGCCGTCAGCCGGCGCTCGAACAGGGTCGACTTGATCCCCACCTCGTAGGCCCACAGCGTCTCGGGATTATAGGGCTTGGCCCCGGCCGCGTCGTTGGCCCGGCCGTCGAACCCGCCGCTCTTGAAGCCGCGGCTGACGCTGGCGTAGGCCAGCACGTCGGGCGTCCAGTGGAAATCCAGGCCCAGCTTGGGCGACCACGACGCCCAGTCGTGCGAGGTCGAGATGTCGGTGGCCAGCAAGCCCGGGGCGCCGTAGGGCACGGGGAACGGCGTGGTCGCGGCGAAGTACTTCTGCGAGCGCGAGAAGTCCTTGTTCTCGTAGGTGTAGCGCAGGCCGGCGGTCAGGCTCAGCCGGTCGGTCAGCTTATAGGCGCCCTGGCCGTAGACCGCGTAGCTGACATTGGTCTGGTCGTTGAGCGAGCCGGTCACCAGCCCGATGGCCGGGCCGTACAGGCCGCTGTAGGTGACGTCGTGCTCGCGGAACAGGAACACCCCGCCGACCGCCGACAGGCGCTGATCGTCGTAGGAGAGCTGGAACTCCTGGCTCTCCTGGTTCTGGGACTCGTCGTCATAGACGCCGAAGATCGCCTGCGGCGTCGCGTCGAGATCGAGCTTGGCGTCGTAGGTCATCCGTCGCCAGGCGGTGATCGACTTCAGGCGCAGGGACGGGCTCAGCCGCCAGTCGGCGACCAGCGACACGCCGCTGGTGGTCAGGTCGGCGCGATCGGCGAAATCGGCGTTGACCGCGAACGGGTCGGCGGTGGTCGCCGGATAGCCGAAAACCGGCGTCGCCCGCGCCGGGGTGCGCGAGGCGTCCGGCCGGTCCAGCGAACCGTCGAGGTTCAGGCGGAAGGTCAGGTCGGGGCTCGCCCGCCACTCCAGGGCCAGCCGTCCGGCCCACTGGTCGCGGTCCCCGTCCGTCCCGCCGGTGTAGGCGTTGTCGCCGAAGCCGCCGCGGACGGTGTGCGCCACCGCCGCCTTGGCGATCAGCCGATCGCCGACCAGGGGAGCGTTCACCGAGGCCTTGGCCTGGAACAGGCCGTAGTCGCCCACCGTGGCCTCGGCCTCGCCGCCGAAGGCGTCGGTCAGCGGCTTGGAGACGAACTTGACCGCGCCGCCGATGGTGTTGCGGCCGTAGAGCGTGCCCTGCGGCCCGCGCAGCACCTCGATGCGGTCGACGTCGTAGACGTCGAGGAACGCCCCCTGCGCCCGGCCCAGATAGACGTCGTCGACATAGACCCCCACCCCGGGATCGGCGAAGGCCAGGGAATCGATCTGGCCGACCCCGCGCATGTAGATCACCGCGTTCGAGGCGTCGCCGACATGGATGGTCAGGTTGGGCGTGGCGCTTTCGATGTCGCCGATCGAGCCGGCCTGCAGGTTGCGCAGGGTGTCGCTGGAGAAGGCGGTTACGGCGGCGGGCACGTCCTGCAGCCGCTCGTCGCGCCGGCGCGCGCTGACCACGATCTCCTCGACGCCGGCGGGCTCGGCCGGCCGCGCCGCCGGAGCCTGTTCCTGCGCGGCGGCCGGCGCGGCCCCCAACGCCGAGGCGGCGACGCCCGCCAGGGCCGCCGCGGCCATCGTCGAGCGCGCGCGCGTCCCAGCGCGGCGCGGCCATCCAGTGGTGCGCATGGTTCTTCGTCCTCCCCGCGGAGCCGCCTTCGGGCGGTCTTCCGTAGGCTGATCAGGACCACGGACGGGGCCGCCGGACTAGCGAAGAGATAGGGGCGAAAATATCCGCAAAATCTGCGCAGATCGCGACGGGTTCAGCGGTCGAGGGCGGCCTTGACCAGCCGCAGCGTCCGCTCCAGGTGGCCGCGGATCAGCGCCTCCAGCTTGGGCGTCGGGCGCACCACCGCCGCGCGGCCGTCTTCTCCCGCCCGGGTCTTGACCAGATAGCCGTCGTCCACCGCCCGCTTGATGCGCTCCTCGCGCGTGCGGTTGGAGCCGCTCTTCATGATCTGGCAGGCCGCCCCGACGGTGATCGGCCGTCCCCGCCAGTCGGCGATCAGGCAGCCGACCAGCAGGTACCAGAACTCCTGGGTGAAGTAGTTCGGCCGCCCCTCGAAGGTCTCGTCCCAGTCGCGCGCATAGGCCTCCAGGGCCTGGGCCCAGGCCAGGAGCTGCGCGTCGGAGAGCGTGTCGTCGTCGGAGGCCATGGCGATGCCGCCATCCTTCCACGATTCGATGCCGCCCGGCGCCGCCGCGCCGAGGGACGCCTTCAACCGCCCGGCCGCGCCAGCGCCTCGACCACCGCGTCCGGGACATAGTGCGGGCCGTCGAACAGATAGACCCGCCGCCCGCCATAGGCGCGAAGCTGGCGGCGCAGTTCGTCGGCGGTGGCCGCGCGGAAGCCGCCGCCGGGGCGCGGACGGAAGGCCTCGGCGACGATCGCCGTGCGCTCCGCCCCGCGGGCGCGGGTCAGGGCGTCGGCGTAGGCGGCGGCCGTCGGCGCGTCGCGCACGTGCTCGCCCACCCCGTCCTGGAACAGCACGCCGACGTCCTCGGGCGCCCAGGAACGCACCCAGGCGGCGAAGGACTCGGGCCCGATGTTGCCCTTGTCGTAGACGCTGACCCACAACGGACGCGGCAGCCCGGCCAGCAGGCCGCCCATCCGCGCCGCGTCCGGCCAGGTGGGATCGGCCTCGACGGGGAAATACCAGCCGGCGACGTTGACCGGCGGGCGCAGGGCGGCGACGCGGCGCGACTGTTCGATCAGCAGGTCGAGCTCGCGGCGGGCCTGCGGCTCGTCATAGCGGCCGGCGAGGCCGAGGATGACCAACGCGGCCCAGGGCTCGCGGCCGATGCGGTCCCAGTCCGGCGCGGGCTGGATCAGGGGCGGGCCCGCGCCCTCGGCGAAAGCCGCGCCGTCGACGGCCAGCCATTGCACGATCAGCTCGCGCGCGCCGACGCGGTCCCAGGTTCCGGCCGGTCGGGCGGTGGCGGCGTCCGGCTGCCAGAACACCCCGTCCACCTTGACGGGGCCGGTCGCGGCGCAGGCGCTCAACAGTCCGGCCGCGACGCAGGCGGCCGCGAGGACTGCGGGCGGATGTCTACGGCCGATGGATCGCAAGGCCTCGTCCCTGGCTCGCGGAACGGCTCCATCAGTACGCTATGCTGAAGGTGGCGAACACCCCTTCGGCCCGGCGGTCGCCGTCCAGGCGGGCCCGGTACTGGACCGAGGCTTCGACATAGGAGCGGGGGGCGGCGTGGCTGTCGCCGCGGAACCAGCGGCGCACGACGACCCCCGGGCCGGCGCCCAGCGCCGATTCCCGCGCGAAGCTGCTGTCATAGGCGTAGTTGATCCCGACGAACGGGGCCACGATCCAGCCTTCGCTGTCGCCGGCCCGCACGGCCCAGCCCGCCCGCGCGTCGACCACGCCCAGCGTCTGGCCGTAGTCGACGATGCGCGCCACGTCGCCATAGAGGTTCCACATCGGCCAGGAGCGGCGGACCGGGTCGATGTCCATGCCATGCCCGGCCGAATAGGCCGCGCGCACCATCCAGTCGTCGCGGGCGCGCTCGCCCAGCTTGATCATGCGGCTGCCCTCCAGCACCAGATTGGCCTGGCGGAACGGCTTCCAGCGCAGGCCGACCCAGCCCTGGGCGGTCTGGGCGCCGGTGGGGTCGCCGGTCTCGGCGGCCACGGTCTCGAACACGCGGGCGAAGGCCTCCACCGGCGCGCCGTTCCGGTAGCCGCCCAGCCGCGTATAGACCTCGCCGCCGGCCTGGGTGACGCCGCGACCGCCCGACAGCGGCGCGCCGCCCGCCGCCACGCCGGCCGCGCCGTAGCTGACCAGGCCGTTGGCGCCCCAGACGCGAGAAATGTCGGCCACGTCGCGGCGGATGGCGTAAGCCGTGGTCGGGTCCAGGCTCAGGTCGCCTGACGCGACGGCGTCAAGGCCGCGCCCGAAATAGCGCACGGCGGCCTCGTCGCGGCGGACGCGCTTGGCGCTGTAGGCGGCGTCAAGCGCGGCGCGGCCGGCCAGCTTGGGCGAATCCGGCGCCTTGTCGAACAGGGCCTGGGCCGTCCGGTCGTCGCCGACGCTGAGGGCGATCATGCCGAGGTCGACGGGATCGGACGGCGCCAGCGCGCCGCTGCGATAGGCCTCGTCGAACGCCTGTCGGGCCTCGGCCCGCTGGCCAAGCCGCGTCAGGGCGACGATACGCGAGCGCAGCATGAACGCCTTGTCTTCGGGCGTGGCCGCCAGCGCGGCGGCCTGCGCGAACACGGGCGCGGCGGCCGCGTCGTCCTGGGCGGCGGTCAGGGCGGCGGCGCGGCGGGACTGCACGTCGTAGGCCGCCTCGCCGGCGTAGGGCGCCAGGGCGTCGGCCGCTTCGCGCGGACGGCCGGCCTGGGACAGGGCGTCGGCGCGGGTCAAGGTCGCCTCGCGCCGTTGAGCGGCCGACAGGCCGTCCTGGGCGAGGGCCTGGGCGAAGCGGTCGGCGGCGTCGGCGGGCCGGCCCAGGCGCATGGCGAGATAGCCGCGTTGGGCCGACAGCGCCGCCGTCGCCCCGAAGGCGCGCTCGATCTCGGCGGCGGCGGCGTCCGCGCCCTGGACATCGCCGGCGGCGGCGCGGGCGTCGACCAGCAGGGCGCGGTAGGCGCGCTCGCCCGGCTCCAGCCGCACGGCCTCGGCCGCGCCGCGAGCGGCGGCGGCGAAGTCGCGCGCGTCATAGGCCTTGTAGGCCGCGGCCGCGGCGTTGAAGCCGGGGCCCTTGGGCTTGGCGGCGGGGACGGCGGCCGTCGCCGGAGGCGGCGCAGCGGCCTGGGCGGCGGCGGCGAGGCACAGCCCGGCCGCCGCCGACAGGGCGGCGAGGGCCGGCCTGTCGAACAGAACCGTGCGGGGCATCAGGGGCGCCTTTCTGCTAGGGCTTGGCGTTGTTGGTCGATGGCGGCGGACAGGGCGTCGGCGGCGACCACGCCCCGGCGCACCAGGAACTCGCCGATGCGGCCGTCGCGGACGGGCTCGTAACCGCCGAGGGCTTCGTCGAACGCCTCGCGGCGCACATGGCCGCCCTCGATCAGCAGGTCGCCGATCAGCGGCGCGTCGAGGCCCGGCGCGAAGGCGTCGCCGTCGCCGGCCAGCAGCCGCAGGCCGGCGTTGATCTCGCTCTCGCGGGCGATCTTCTGCAGCGGCTCGCCGCCGAGAACCTTGGCCAGTTCGCCGGCCTCGTCCGCCGTCAGCGGCCGGGCGACGGCGACGATCGGGGCGCCGCTCTCGGCGCGGCCGACCGGCAGGGCGCGCAGGCGCACGCAAAGGGCCGCCGGCGCCTCGCCCCGTTGGCGCGACACCGCCTCGGCGCCCACCGGCGTGCGCGGCAGGTGGCTCTGCATGGCGATGGCCTCGGCCAGGGTCTCGTCGTCCAGCCAGCCCTTGGCCATCAGGATGCGGCCCAGGCGCTGGCCGCTGCGGGCCTGTTCGGCCAGCGCCGCGTCGATGCGGGCCGGCGTCGCCGCCTCCCAGCTGACCAGGATCTCGCCGAGCGGCCGACGGTCGCGGCCCAGGGCCTGCGAGCTTGGGAACTGGTGCATCGTCTTGTCCCAAACGATCGGCGTGCCGAACAGGACGTTGGAGAAGAAGATACGCAAGGCCCGCGCCGTGGCCATGAAGTTGACGAAGCTGGCGACGATCAGGCGCACCAGCGACATCAGCCCGTGCTCCCAGCCGTAGACGCGGTTGACGAAGTAGAACCGCTGCACGACCCGGGCGACCAGGGCGACGGCGTTGAACCACAGCAGGGCGCGGAACCACCAGGTGTCCGGCAGCAGCGCCTGGTCCGGCCGGCCCATCCAGTGCAGGACCAGGCTGAGCAGCAGCAGGTTGATCAGCACGAAGTACGAGACCAGCGCCAGGCTGGGCGTGATCAGCGCCTTGCGGTCGCGGACCAGGAAATAGTTGGTCCACAGCGACCGCGTCCAGCCGAGCTGGGCCCAGCCCTGCAGCGAGATGCCCAGCGTCCAGCGCGCCTTCTGCCGGTAGGAGGTCTTGAAGGTGTTGGGGAAGTACTCGCGCACGCACAGCGACATGCGCAGCGACGAGGACTTCTCCTTGCCAAGGCCGAACAGCGTCTTGCGCTTGACCCGGAAGTCCACCGGATAGTGGGCGATGATCGACGGCATCCGCTCGGCCGCCAGGCGCGCGCCGATGTCGTAGTCCTCGGTCAGGCTGGCGGTGTTGAACGGCTCGTCGTGATTGTGCGCCTTGAGCGCCTGCATGGCGCGGCGCGAGAAGCAGGTGCCGACGCCGGCCGACGGCACCGCCTTGGCCAGCGCCTCGCGGACCACCAGGTCCTTGGCGTGCCATTCGGCGAACTCGTCCATATAGGTGCCGGCGATCAGCTCGCCGTAGCCCCGCTCGAGCGAGACAACCGGCAGCTGGATCAGGTCCTTGCGCGGCAGCAGGTAGTTCAGGAACTTCAGTTCGAGCGGGTGCAGCACGTCCTCGGAATCGTGCAGCACCATGCCGGCGAACGGGCGGCCGTGGCTTTCCTCGTGCGCCATGATGGCCCGCACCACCGCGTTCAGGCAGTCGGCCTTGCAGGTCGGCCCGGCGTGCGGGACCTCGACGCGCACCACGCGGCGATGGCGGCGGCGCATGCGCTCCACCTCGGCGATGGTCTCTGGGTCGTTGGGGTAGGTCCCGACGAAGATCACGTAGTCGCTGTAGTCGAGCGTGCCGATGGTGTTCTCGATCATGGCGGCGATGACGTCGTCCTCGCGCCAGGCCGGCACCATGATGGCGATCGGCTGTTCGGCCTTGTCGTAGAGGGCCTGGACCGGCAGGGGCTCGTGGCGCGGCTCGACGAACAGGCGGCGATAGGCCGCCCGCACCCAGAACACCACGTCGACGAACAGGTCGTCGATCGAGGACACGGCGATCAGCACCGCCGTCGCGACGGCGATGGCGCCGACGACGGCGACGTAGGCCGACACGGGATCGTGCGGCCACAGGGCGGCGATGTCGAACATGGCTGGTATCAGGCGGCCAGGTCGTTGGCCGCGTCTCCCGCCGCCTGGAACTCGTTGACGGGACGGCCGGTCACGGCGTCGACGATGCGGGCGGCGGCGCGGCCGTCGCCGTAAGGGTTGCGGCGGCGCGACAGGCCGCGGCGCAGATCGTCGTCGTCAAGCAGCAGCTCGACCTGGCCGACGATGTTGTCGCAGGACGAGCCGACCAGCCGCACCGCGCCGGCCGCGACCGCCTCCGGACGCTCGGTGACGTCGCGCATCACCAGCACGGGCTTGCCCAGCGACGGCGCCTCTTCCTGCACGCCGCCGGAATCGGTCAGCACGAGGTCGGCGCGCTGCATCAGGCGCACGAACGGCAGGTAATCCTGCGGCAGCAGCAGATGGACGTTGTCGAAGCCGGCCAGGGCCTCCAGCACCGGACCGCGCACGTTGGGATTGAGGTGCACGGGATAGACGATCTGGACGTCGTCGCGGGCCGCCAGGCGGCGCAGGGCGCGGCAGATGTTCGAAAAGCCGTCGCCGAAGCTCTCGCGGCGGTGGCCGGTGACCAGGATCATGCGCCGGCCCGGAACGGCGGCGGGCAGGCCGGCGTCGATGCGCCCGCGCAGGCGATGGTCGGCGTCGAGCAGACCGGCCGACGACTTCAGCGCGTCGATCACGGTGTTGCCGGTGACGAACACCTGGCCGCCCAGCTTTTCCTGGCGGATGTTGGCCCGCGAGCCGACGGTCGGGGCGAACATCAGGTCGCTGACCAGATCGACGGCGCGGCGGTTCATCTCCTCGGGCCAGGGCTTGGCGAGGTCGTAGGTGCGCAGGCCCGCCTCGACATGGCCGACCGGGATGCGGCGATGGAAGGCGGCCATGGCGGCGGCCATGGCGGTGGTGGTGTCGCCGTGAACCAGCACGCGGTCCGGGCGGGCGTGCTCCAGCACCTCGTCCAGGCTGGCGATCATCTTGGCGGCCAGCCCGTTCAGGGTCTGGTCCTGCGCCATGACGTTGAGGTCGTAGTCGGCCCGGATGGCGAACAGCTCGAGCACCTGGTCCAGCATCTGGCGGTGCTGGCCGGTGACGCAGACCAGCGGCGTCACGCCGGCGTCGTTCTGCAGGGCGCGCACGACGGGCGCCATCTTGATGGCCTCGGGCCGGGTTCCAAAGATCGACAGGACACGCATCGGGGGCGCTCCTTCACTGCGCGCCGCCTCGCCCGGCCGCGCGGCCGACAGGCCGCGCTCCGGATACGGACCTCAAGGTCCGCAAGACACAACGCTGGGTCCAAACAACGCGATCTCGCCGGACTGGCGGCGCCCCCACGCCCACCACATCGACCGAAGCCCGAGATCGCTAACGGTTCCTAGGGTGTACCCCCGCGCGGCGATTTCACCGCGTAAACCAAGGTAAAGTGTTGGATAGTTTACAGTTCGCCGTTGATCGACGGCGCGTCTGGCCGGACGGCGACCGAGGCGGCGCGGCCCTTCCCCTCAGCCGCTCGGCCAGCGAGCGCGCGGCCTCCTCGGCCTCGCCGCGATCCAGGAACAGCATCTCGTTGGTGAAAGGCGGGCACCGGACGGCCCATCCCTGACCCAGGGCTTCGATGAAAACGGTGATGGTCAAAAGCTTTTCCTTGTCGATGGCGGCCGCGCGTCAGGCGCCGCCCTCGCGATCCCCGTGAGCGGCGGCGGCCTCGTCGGCGTCGACCCAGAGACGGGTCATGACGTCCCTGGCCTCGATCAGCAGGCACAGGCGATCCAGGGCCAGCACGACGGACTTCAGCTCGCGGACCAGCAGGCTTTCGCCGCTCTCCGGCGTCATCCGGGCCAGAATCTCCTCAGACGCCTGGCAGCGCAGGCAGGCCTGATGCAGCAGGGTCAGCGAGCGGGCCAGATGGGTCCAGGGCCGGTCGGCGGCGTCCGGTTCGGCCGGATCGACGCGCTCGGGCTCGTCCGAAACCTCCGCCGCCATGTTCGCCGGGGCGAGGTTGACGATCAGCAGGGCCAGGCGCCGCATGCTGTTCGAAGCGCCGGCGACGCTGCGCTCCAGGCGCTGGGTCAGGCCCCGCCCGGCCGGCGGGACGGCGGTCAGCGCCCTGGGCCGGCCGTCGTCGTGCAGCAGCGCCCCGTTCAGGCGCTGGAGCGCCAGCAACATCTCCTCCAGCCAGCGGTGGGGGTGATCGCCATCGACATTCGCGACCGGGGGCGGCGCCATGGGCCTAACCGCGAAAAACGGCGCGGGCCGCGGCGGACGGGAGCGCGCGATCGGGGAAAAGCGGCATGAACCTGACTCGACTTGCGAAGGCCGCTGTCCGGCGCGGCGCAAATCCGGCCCTAGCAGCCAGGGAGCCAATTCCTGCGTAAACCGTTGCAACATTTGCGATTGTTTACATTTTGCATGGCCTTGGGCGTTAACTTTGCTGGTATTGGGACGTTCAAGGTCTTCGTCCGCGGCGTTTCCGCGGTGGAGACGTCAGTTGGAAGATGCATGAGAGTCGCAGCCCTCGATGATGATGAGGCGCAGCTGGAGGCCGTATCGCAGCTTGTCCTGGCGACCGGCCACTCCTGTCTGCCGTTCCAGTCCGGCAAGGCCCTGATCGCGGCGCTGAGGCGCGAAAGTTTCGACCTGCTGATCCTCGACTGGAACCTGCCGGAAATGTCGGGGCTGGAGGTCATCGGCTGGGTGCGCCAGCACGTCTCCGACCCGCCGCCGATCCTGCTGCTGACCAGCCGCACCGACGAGGCGGACGTGGTCGAGGGCCTGAACGCCGGCGCCGACGACTATGTGGTCAAGCCGTTCCAGCCCAGCATCCTGCGCGCCCGCATCGCGGCGCTGTTCCGTCGCGCCTACAACCGGGCGCCCGACAAGGTCGAGGATTTCGACGGCTACAGCTTCGACAGCGCCGCCGAGACTGTGTCGATGCGCGGCGACCTCGTCACCCTGACCGCCAAGGAGTTCGGCCTGGCCTTGCTGCTGTTCCGCAACCTGCACCGCGCCCTGTCGCGGGCGCATATCCTCGAAGCCATCTGGGGCCGCAACCCGGACCTGCCGACCCGGACCCTCGACATGCACATCTCCCGCATCCGCTCCAAGCTGAACCTGCGGCCCGACAACGGCTTCCGGCTGGTGCCGGTCTACAGCTACGGCTATCGCCTGGAACGCCTGGACGCCGGCCGGACCGCCGAGGCCGACGCATGATCGGCCGCCTCGCCGCCGCGCCCGTCTTCGCCGCCGCCGCGCTCGCCGCCGGCTGCGCCGTCGCGGCCGAGCCCGTGGTGGTCTACGACGTCAAGGCCGGAGACAGCCTCTACGCGCTCGCCGGCCGCTATTTCATCCGCCTGAGCGACTATCGCGAGGTGCAGCGGCGCAACCATGTCCGCCAGCCGCGCCGCATGCCCGTGGGCCTGAAGCTGGAGGTGCCGACCCGCGTGCTGCGGACCGAGCCGGTGGAGGCCCGGCTGGGCGCCTTCCGCGGCCCGGTCAACGTCTCGACCGCCGGACGCGCCGCCGCCGCCAGCGCCGGCCTGCTGGTGCGCGAGGGCGACCTCGTCGCCACCGGCGCCAACGCCTTCGCCCGCATCGACATGCCGGACGGCTCGCGGGTGGCCCTGCCGTCGCAGAGCCGGGTGCGGGTCGAGCGCCTGCGCCGCACCCTGCTGACCGGCGCCGTCGACCGCGCCTTCGTCGTCGAGGTCGGCCGGGGCGAGTCGACGGTGACGCCCCTGCCGACGCCGCAGGACCGCTACATCGTGCGCACGCCGATGTCGGTCTCGGCCGTCCGCGGCACCGAGTTCCACGTCCGCTACGATCCCGAGCGCCATAGCGCCGCCACCGAGGTGGTCAGCGGCCTGGTCGCCGTCACCGCCGACCAGGACCGTTCGGCGTCGGTCCCCGCCGCCTACGGCGTCGCGGTCGGCGCCAGCGGCGCCTTGCATCCCACGCCCCTGCCGGCGGCGCCGGCGCTGCTGCGCCCGGACAAGGCGCAGGACGAACCCAAGGTGGTCTTCGACGTCGCCCCCGTCGCCGAGGCCCGCGGCTATCGCATCCGGCTGGCCGCCGACGCCGGCTTCCTGGACGCCTTCGCCGAGGCCACGGCCGACGGGCCGCAGGTGGTCTTCGAGGGCGTGCCCGACGGCGACTACTTCGCCCGCGTCAGCGTGATCGGCCCCGAAGACCTCGAGGGCATGCCCAGGACCTACGCCTTCGAACGCTTCCTCAACACGCTGGACCTGTCGCCGATGGCGACCAGCAAGCGCGGGCGCGAGCGGCGCTACCTGTTCCGATGGACCGCCGGCGGGAACGGCGAGCGGACCTACCGCTACCAGCTGTCGCGCGACGGCGCGGCGACGCCGGTGGTGGACGAGGCCGGGCTGAGCGAGACCCAGATCACCGTCACCGACCTGCCGCCCGGCGCCTACGTCTGGCGGGTGATGTCGCGCACCTTCGCCAAGGGCCGCCACATCGACAAGTGGTCGCCGCCCCAGACCTTCCAGATCGGCCGCTGACGGGGGCGGCGACGTGGCCCCCGCCCCACCCAGGCCGAGGCGCCGCCGCGTCCTGTTCGAATGGGCGGCCGTCGCCGCCGCGGCCACGGCCGTCGTCGCGATCCTGAGCCTCGGCCAGTTCGCGGCGCGGGCCGACGCGGTCATCTACGACGCCTTCTCCAAGCTCGGCGTCCGCACCCCGCGCGACGACATCGTCATCGTCGCCATCGACAACCGCAGCATCCAGGCCCTGGGCCGTTGGCCCTGGCCGCGCGCGCGCCACGCCGAGCTCCTGCGCCGGCTGGCCGAGGCCCGGCCGAAGGCGGTGGCCTATGACGTGCTGTTCGTCGACCCGGACCGCGATCCCGCCGCCGACCTCGCCCTGGCCGAGGCGGTCAAGGCGGCGCGGCCGACCCTGCTGCCGCTGACCTTCGACGTGCCCGGCGAGAACGGCGCGCCGTTCCGCACCGCCCTGCCCGCCCCGCCGCTGCGCGAGGCGGCGGCCGGCCTGGGTCAGGTCAACATCGCCTTCGATCCCGACGGCGTAGTCCGCCGGGCCTTCCTCTCGGAGGGCGACGCCGGTCATGACTGGCCGCACCTGATGGAGCTGACCTACCGCCAGGCGCGGGGCGCCCCGTCGCCGGCCTTCGGGCCGGCCCCGCCGCCGCCGGCGCCGCACGCCGTGGACGGCCTGGCCCGCCGGCGGCCGATGATGATCGCCTTCACCGGCCCCGCCGGCCGCTTCCGCACCATCTCGTTCGTCGACATGGCCCAGGGCGACGTGCCGGCGGTGTTCCTGCGCGACAAGCTGGTCCTGGTGGGGGCCACCGCCGACGGCCTCGGCGACCGCTACGCCACACCGCTGTCGGGCGAGGCCGAGGCGATGCCGGGCGTCGAGGTCCAGGCCAACATGCTGGACGGCATGCTCAGCGGCCACGCCATCCGGCCGCTCGGCCCGATCGGCGCGCTGGGCTTCGCGCTCGCGCCGCTATGGCTGCTGCTGGCCAGTTTCCTGCGCCTGCGCCCGCGCGAGAACATGCTGCTGGGCGCCGGCCTGATCGTCGCCGTACTGGCCGTTTCGGCGGGGTTGCTGCTGCACGGCGGACTGTGGGCGCCGCCGGCCGCCGGCCTGATCGGCCTGCTGGCGGTCTACCCGTTGTGGAGCTGGCGGCGGCTCGAGGCGACCAGCGCCTACATGGTCGAGGAGCTGGACGCCTTCGCCGGCGAGCCCGACCTGCTGCCCGACCTGGCCGAGGCCGCGCGGCGTCCCGGCGGCGAGGTCATCGACCATCAGGTCGACCTCATGCGCCGCACCATCGGCCGGGCCCGCAACCTGCGGCACTTCGTGACCGACGTGCTGCAGGGGCTGCCCGACGCCACCTTGGTGCTGGCCCCGGACGAGCGGGTGCTGGCCGCCAACCGCGAGGCCGAGGCGCTATTCGGCGGGACGGACGGTCGCGGGCTGGCGGGGGCCCGCCTCGCCGACCTGATCGCGCCGTTCGCCAGGGCCGAGGGCGAGGGCGAGGGCGACGCGGCCGCGCCCGACGTCGAGGCGGCGGCGCCGGACGGGCGAGTGTTCAGCACGCGTCGCCAGCCCCTGACCGACGCGGCCGGCCGCGCCGCCGGCTGGATCGTCCGCTTCACCGATATCAGCGCCATCAAGGCCGCCGGCCGCCAGCGGGAGAACATCCTCCAGCTGCTGACCCACGACATGCGCTCGCCGCAGGTGTCGATCCTGGCCCTGCTGGACAGCCGCGACGGAGCGGCCGCGCCTGACGAGCTGGCCGGGCGGATCCGCGGCTACGCCCGGCGCACCCTGGCCCTGGCCGACAACTTCGTCCACATGGCCCGGGCCGAGACCCAGCACTACGCGATGGAGACGGTCGACCTCGGAGACCTGCTGCTCGACGCCGCCGACGACCTTTGGCCGCAGTCGTCGGCCAAGGGAGTCGCCGTCGAGGTCTCGACCGGCGACGCCGAACACCTGATCCGCGCCGACCGGTCGCTGCTGACCCGGGCGCTGATCAACCTCATCGACAACGGCGTCAAATACACCGACGCCGGCGGGCGGGTGGAATGCCGGGTAGCCGCAGGGGGAACCATCGACCGTCCGACCGCCGTCTGCACCATCGCCGACACCGGTCGCGGCATGAGCCCCGAACAGGCCGAAAAGCTGTTCGAGCGTTTCCACCGCGCGCCCTCGGCGGGGCGCACGCGGGCCGACGGCGTCGGACTGGGGCTGGTGTTCGTGCAGACGGTGATCGAACGCCATGACGGCGACATCCGCTGCGAGAGCCGCCTGGGCGAAGGCTCGACCTTCACCATCACCCTGCCGCTGGAGACCGACGGCGGGCCGGGTTCGCCGATCAGCGGCTGACGGCGCCCACGGCCGTCAACGGAATCCGCGCCAGGGCGGCCTGGGCCAGGGGCTCGGCCGTCTCGCCGCAGCCGCTCCGCGGGGCGCGCGTCGCGGCCTTGACGCGATAGACCTCGGCCCCGCCGGCCGCCTCGGAGATGCGCACGCTGAGGGCGCAGACCTCGGCGCCGGGCGACATCCACCACCGCTTGCTGGGCTGGATCAGCCAGTCGGGCCGTTCGCCCTTGTCGGAGGCGATCTCGGCCGCGAAGGCGCCGACGGCGACCGGGCGGGCGCTGAAGCCGGTCTCGACCAGATAACGCGGCGGCGCGGCGGCGGTCGCCGGCGACAGGCCCAGCGCGCCGAGCCGGACGGCCACGGCCTGGGCGGCGGGACGGGCGGCCTCGCCGCCGTCGGTGAGCGCGAAGCTCGCCCCCCGCGACAGGTCCGGCCCGACGCCGCGGCTGTCGGCGGCGATCTTCGTCGAGGCGCAGCCGCAGAGCAGACCGGCCGCTCCCAGCAGCGCCGCCGCGAGATGAATTCGAAACATCAAAGACTTCGCCTCCTGGCGACCGTCCGCGCCTTTCGCACAGCCTTAGCCTCGGCGACCGAGGATGAACAGCGCCTGACGGTCGCAACCGCCTGCACGCCCAGGCTGCGGCGTCCCTCGAAAGAAGCCGGCCGCCCCTTGCGCGGGACGCCGAAATCGGGACCGATACAAGACGCAGGGCGGCGCATCGGCGCCTCCGAAAGAGGTGCGGCGATGACCACGCGGAACTTCAACGCCCTGTTCGAACCCTCGGCCATCGCCCTGATCGGGGCCAGCAACCGGCCCGGCTCGGTGGGCGAGGTGCTGGCCCGCAACCTGCTGGAAAGCGGCTTCTCCGGCGCGGTCCTGCCGGTCAACCCGCACGAGCGGGCGGTCCGTTCCGCCCTGGCCTATCCCTCGGTGGCCGACCTGCCGGTGACGCCGGACCTCGCCGTCATCGCCACGCCGGCCGCCACCGTGCCCGACATCGTCGCCCAGCTCGGCGCGCGCGGCTGCCGCGCCGCCGTGGTGATCAGCGCCGGCTTCTCCGAGCCCGCCCTGCGCCAGCGCCTGCTCGACGCGGCCCGGCCGCACCTGCTGCGGGTGGTCGGTCCCAACTGCCTGGGCTTCATCTCGCCGGGCCGCGGGGTCAACGCCAGCTTCGCCCAGCTGACGCCCAGGGCCGGCGACATCGCCCTGGTGGCCCAGTCCGGGGCCATCACCACCGCCGTGCTGGACTGGGCCGACGGGCGCGGCTTCGGCTTCTCGCACGTGGTCACCCTGGGCGACATGGCCGACGTCGATTTCGGCGACGTGCTCGACTACCTCGCCCTGGACCGGCAGACGCGGGCGATCCTGCTCTATGTCGAGAGCATCACCGACGCGCGCAAGTTCATGTCGGCCGGCCGCATCGCCGCGCGGGCCAAGCCGGTGATCGTCATCAAGTCGGGCCGCAGCGCCGCCGGGGCCAAGGCCGCCTTCTCGCACACCGGCGCCCTGGCCGGGGCCGACGCGGTCTACGACGCCGCCTTTCGCCGCGCCGGCATGCTGCGGGTGACCGAGCTGCGCGAACTGTTCGACGCGGTGGGCACGCTGAACGCCGGCTTCCAGCTGACGGGCGAGCGGCTGTGCATCGTCACCAACGGCGGCGGGGCCGGGGTGATGGCGGTGGACGCCCTGACCGGGCACGGCGGCGCCCTGGCCGAGCTGTCGCCCGAGACCATCGAGGCCCTGAGCCGCGTGCTGCCGGCGGCCTGGTCGCACGGCGATCCGGTCGACATCATCGGCGACGCCCCGCCGGAACGCTACGAGGCGGCCCTGAAGGCGGTGCTGGCCGATCGCGCCGCCGAGGCCGTGCTGGTGATGAACTGTCCGACGGCGGTGGCCGACAGCGTCTCGGCGGCGCGGGCCGTGGTCTCGGCCCTGGCCGGCCGGGTCGACCGCCGGCCTATCCTCACCTGCTGGCTGGGCGAGACCGCCGCCGCCCCGGCCCGGCGGCTGCTCGCCTCGCACGGCCTGCCGGCCCACGAGACGCCCGACGAGGCCGTGCGCGCCTTCATGCATCTGGTCGACCATCATCGGAACCAGAACCTTCTAATGGAATCGCCGCCGGCCGCGCCCGAGGACGGCGACCGCACCGCCGCCCGCGCCATCGTCGACCGCGCCATGGCCGAGGGCCGAGCCGCCCTGACCCAGATCGAGGTCGAGGCGGTGCTCCAGGCCTACGGCGTGTCGACCGCGGGCAGCCGGGCCGCCGCCACGCCGGCCGAGGCGGCGGCGCAGGCCGAGGGCCTGCCCGCGCCCTACGCCCTCAAGATCCAGTCGCCCGACATCAGCCACAAGTCCGACGTCGGCGGCGTCGCCCTGGGCCTGCCGACCGCCGACGCGGTGCGGACCGCGGCGGAGGCGATGCTGAAGCGGGTGGCCGCCGCCGCGCCGGACGCGCGCGTCGACGGGTTCATCCTCCAGCCGATGATCGTCCGTCCCCACGGGCGCGAGCTGATCGCCGGCCTGACCGTCGACGCCACCTTCGGACCGGCCGTGCTGTTCGGGGCCGGCGGGGTGGCGGTCGAGGTGGTGGCCGACCGGGCCATCGGCCTGCCGCCGCTGAACCGCGTCCTGGCGCGCGAGATGATCGGGCGCACACGGGTCTCGCGCCTGCTCAAGGCTTACCGCGACCAGCCGGCGGTCGACGAGGACAAGGTGGCCGAGGTGCTGGAGCGGCTGTCGATGATGGTCATCGAACTGCCCGAGATCGCCGAGCTGGACATCAACCCCCTGCTGGCCGACGACAAGGGCGCGGTGGCGCTGGACGCCCGCGTCAGGCTGGCCGAGCCGTCGGTGCGCTTCGCCATCCGCCCCTACCCCGCCGGCCTGGAGCGCGACATCGTCCTGGACAGCGGCGAGCGGCTGTCCATGCGGCCGATCAAGCCGCACGACGCCCCTGGCCTGACCGAGCTGACGGCCTCGTCCTCGGCCGAGGACGTGCGCCTGCGCTTCCACGGCGTCCTGCGCCAGCTGCCGCACGCCCTGGCCGCGCGGCTGACCCAGATCGACTACGACCGCGAGCAGGCCTTCGTCGCGCTCGACGCCGACGGGGCCATCGTCGGGGTGGCGCGGCTGATCGCCGACCCCGAGGGCGAGGCGGCCGAGTTCGCCATGCTGGTGCGCACCGACCGCCAGCAGCACGGCCTGGGCCGGGCCCTGCTCGCCAGCCTGCTGGACTACGCCCGCCAGCGCGGACTGCGCAGCGTCTGGGGCGACGTGCTGAACGACAACGTCGCCATGCTGACCCTGGCCGACGCCCTCGGCTTCCGCCGCGGCGCGGCCGACGACGCGCGGCTGGTGCGGGTGACCCGGACGCTGGCCTGACGGGCCCGCCCCGCCCCTCGCCCATGGCGATCAATCGACAATTGTGAAACTTTGCAGCCGGACGGCCTCATCGAAACAATCCGGCTACATGACGCCCCTATGACCCAAGACCCGAGCGCTGGCGGCCGACAGCCTGCGGCGGGGGGATCAGTCGGGCCGCGTGCCGCGGACGAGTGCGAAGGATCGGGTATGGCGTCTGCTCAACGGCGTTTTCGATGGGGCTTCGTCGTCCTGGCCGCGGTGGTCGTCGTGCTGGCGATCTGGGCGCTGACGCATCGCAAGAAGGCCGCCCCGCCGCCCAAGGCCGGCGCGGTCTCGGTCAGCGTGGCCAAGGCCGTCCTCCAGGACGTCGCCGTCCGCGTCGAGGCCCTGGGCGCGGCCCAGGCCTGGCAGAGCGCCACCGTCCGCGCCCAGGTCAGCGGCAAGCTGGTCAGCGTCCCCGCGCGCGAAGGGACCGACCTCGCGGCCGGCGCCCTGCTGGCCGAGATCGACCCCGCGCCGTTCCGCGCCCTCCTGACCCAGGCCGAGGGCGTGCTGGCGCGCGACCGCGCCCTGCTCCAGAACGCCCGCCTCGACCTCGCCCGCTACCGCCAGCTCGCCGCCCAGGACTCCATCGCCCGCCAGCAGGTCGACACCCAGGCCGCCCTGGTCAAGCAGTACGAGGGCGTGGTCGCCGCCGACGAAGGCGCGGCGGCCACGGCGCGGATCAACCTGGGCTATTGCCGCATCACCGCGCCCTGGGCCGGCCGCATCGGCGTGCGTCAGGTCGACGCCGGCAACCTGGTCGGCGCTTCGGACGCGTCGGGCCTGTTCATCCTGAACCAGATCTCGCCCATCGCCGTGACCTTCACCTTGCCGCAGGGCGCGTTCCAGCGGCTGTCGGAGGCCTCGGCCGGCTTCAGCCGGCCGCTGGCCGTCAAGGCCCTCAGCCAGGAGACCGGCGCGGCGCTGGGAACGGGCGAGCTGACCGTGGTCGACAACCGCGTCGACCCGACCACCGGCACCATCCAGCTCAAGGCGCGGTTCCCCAATGCCGACCATCGCCTGTGGCCCGGCCAGTTCGTCAATGTCAGCCTGACCCTGCGCACCCTGCCCCAGGCGCTGACCGTGCCGGCCGGCGCCGTCAACCACGGCCCCAAGGGCGATTTCGCCTATGTGGTGGGCGCTGACGGCAAGGCGGCCTCGCGGCCCCTGACCGTCGCCCAGACCCAGGACGGCGTGGCGGTGATCGGCGCGGGCCTCAAGCCCGGCGAGACGGTGGTGATCGACGGCCAGATGACGCTGAAGCCCGGCATGGCGGTCAAACCCCGCCCGGCGGCGGGAGCGAGCGGCAAGTGAGCATCTCCGGCGTCTTCATCCGGCGACCGGTCGCCACCTCGCTGATCGCCGCAGCCTTCCTGGTGCTGGGGGTGGTCGCCTATTTCCAGCTGCCGGTGGCGGCCTTGCCCCAGGTCGACTTCCCGACCATCCAGGTCAGCGCCAACCTGCCCGGGGCCAGCCCCGAGACCATGGCCTCGAACGTGGCCACGCCGCTGGAGCGGCAGTTCTCGCTGATCTCCGGGGTCAGCCAGATGACCTCGTCCAGCTCGCTGGGCGCCACCCAGATCACCTTGCAGTTCGACCTGTCGCGCAACATCGATTCCGCCGCCCAGGACGTGCAGGCCGCCATCAACGCCGCCGGCGGCCAGCTGCCGACCAACCTGCCCAGCCCGCCGAGCTTTCGGAAGGTCAATCCGGCCGACGCGCCGATCATGCTGATCGCCCTGGATTCGGACACCATGCCGCTGAGCAAGGTCAGCGACTACGCCGACAACATCCTGGCCCAGCAGATCTCGCGCATCGACGGGGTCGGCCAGGTCAACATCGGCGGCCAGCAGAAACCCTCGGTGCGCATCCGCATCGATCCGCGCCGCGCCGCCGCCCTCGGCGTCCAGCTCGACAGCGTGCGCACGACCATCGCCGCCAGCACGGTCAACGCCCCCAAGGGCGTGATCGCCGGCGGGCAGAAGAACCTGACCGTCTACGCCAACGACCAGATCCAGGAGGTCGCCGCTTGGAACCGGCTGATCGTCGGCTATCGCAACGGCGCGCCGATCCGCGTCCGCGACATCGGCGAGGCCGTCGACAGCGTCGAGAACAACCAGATCGGGGCCTGGGCCTTCGCCGGCAAGGCCAACGCCGACAAGGGCCTCCAGGGCGGCGGGCGCGGGGTGCTGCTGATCATCTTCAAGCAGCCCGGCGCCAACGTGGTGAAGACGGTCGACCGCATCCGCGCGGCGCTGCCGGGATTGCAGGCCAACATCCCGCCGGCGATCGGCGTGCACGTCCTGGCCGACCGCACCCAGACCATCCGCGCCTCGGTGCGCGACGTGCAGATCACCCTGCTGATCACCGTCGGCCTGGTGGTGGGCGTGATCTTCTTCTTCCTGCGCAACGCCCGCGCCACCCTGATCCCCAGCGTGGTGGTGCCGCTGTCGCTGCTGGCCACGGCCGGGGTGATGCTGCCGATGGGCTTCAGCCTCGACAACCTGTCGCTGATGGCGCTGTCGATCGCCGTCGGCTTCGTGGTCGACGACGCGGTGGTCATGCTCGAGGCGATCTGGCGGCGGATCGAGCACGGCGAGCGGCCGTTCCAGGCGGCCCTGGCCGGCTCGGGCGAGATCAACTTCACCATCCTGTCGATCTCGATCTCGCTGGTGGCGGTGTTCACGCCGCTGATGTTCATGGGCGGCGTGGTCGGGCGGCTGATGCGCGAGTTCGCCGTGACGCTCAGCGTGGCGGTGGTGCTGTCGGTGCTGTTTTCGCTGACGCTGACGCCGATGCTGTGCGCCAAGTTCCTCAAGGCGCCGACGCCGCCGTCGAACCGCCTCACCAAGGGGCTGGAGACCGCGTTCCGCAAGCTGGAGAACGGCTACGCCCGGGCGCTCGACGTGGTGCTCCGCCACATGCGCCTGACCCTGGCGATCTTCCTGGGCACGGTGGTCCTGGCCGTCGTGCTGTATGCGACCACCCCCACAGGCTTCTTCCCCCAGCAGGACACCGGCTTCATCAGCGGCGTGATGGTCACCTCGCAGGACGCCTCGTTCGCCAAGACCAGCGCCAAGGTCGAGGCGGTGGCCAAGGTGCTGCGCGAGGACCCCGACATCGCCGGCTTCGGCGCCTTCGTCGGCTCGTCCGGCGCCAACCAGGCCAACCTGACCATCAGCCTGGCCCCGCGCGACGACGGCCGCACCGCCACCGCCGACCAGATCATCAACCGCCTGCGGCCCAAGCTGGCCCAGTTGGTCGGGGTGCAGACCTTCCTGCAGGCCAACCAGGACATCAACGTCGGCGGCCGGCCGGGCCGGGCCCAGTACCAGTACACCCTGTCCGACGCCGACATCGCCGAGCTGAACAGCTGGACGCCGCGCCTCCTGGCCGCGCTCCAGGCCATGCCCGAGCTCAAGGACGTCAGCTCCGACCAGCAGTCCCAGGCCGGGGCGGTGGTGCTGACCATCGACCGCGACGCGGCCTCGCGCTTCGGGATCAATCCGGCCGACATCGACGCGGCGATCTACAACCTGATCGGCCAGCGGCAGGTCGCCCAGTACTTCACCCAGCTGAACAGCTACCACGTGGTGCTGGAGGCGCCGCCGCAGCTGCAGGCGACGCCCGCCCTGTTCGACACCGTCCGCCTGGTCTCGCCGGTCACCGGCAAGTCCGCGCCGCTGTCGCTGTTCGTCAAGGCCGACCCGACCGCCGCCAGCACCCTGACCGTCGGCCACCAGGGCCAGTTCCCCGCCGCCACCCTGTCGTTCAACCTCGCCCCGGGGGTGTCGCTGGGCAAGGCGACCCAGCTGGTCGAACAGGCCCGCGAGCGGCTCGGCGCGCCGTCGACCCTGATCGGCTCGTTCCAGGGCACCGCCCAGGCGTTCCAGCAGTCGCTGGCCGACGAGCCCGTGCTGATCGCGGCGGCGCTTCTGGCGGTCTATGTGATCTTGGGCGTGCTCTACGAGAGCTACATCCACCCGCTGACCATCCTGTCCACCCTGCCCTCGGCCGGGGTGGGGGCGCTGATCGCCCTGCTGGCCGCCGGCCAGGACCTCAACGTCATCGGCATCATCGCCATCATCCTGCTGATCGGCATCGTCAAGAAGAACGGCATCATGATCGTCGACGTGGCCCTGCGGCTGGAGCGCGAGGAGGGCCTGTCGGCCAAGGAGGCGGTGACCCAGGCCTCGCACCTGCGGCTGCGGCCGATCCTGATGACCACCGCCTGCGCCCTGTTCAGCGGCGTGCCGATGATCCTCGGCCAGGGCACCGGCTCGGAGTTCCGCCAGCCACTGGGCTGGGCCATCGTCGGCGGCCTGCTGGTCTCGCAGGTGCTGACCCTGTTCACCACGCCGGTGATCTACATCTATCTCGACCGCCTGCGCCGCCGGGGCGAGCTGGAGGCCCCGGCCAGCGAGCCGGCCCCGGTCTGATCGCGGTCAGGCCGCTTCCAGCAGGGCCATGGTCCCCTGGCCGCCGTCGGCGCAGATGCTGACCACCGCCCGTTGGCCCTTGGGACGCCCGGCCAGCTCCTTGACCGCCTGGCCGAGGATGCGCGCGCCGGTGGCCCCGAAGGGGTGGCCCAGGGCCAGGCTGCCGCCGGTCGGGTTCATCCGCTCGCGCGGGAACGGGCCGAGGTCGCGGTCGACGCCGGCCTTGGCCTTGCGGAACTCCGGGTCCTGCCAGGCCGCCAGATGCGACAGCACCTGGGCGGCGAACGCCTCGTGGATCTCCCACAGGTCGATGTCGCCATAGGTCAGGCCGTTGCGCGCCAGAAGGCGCGGCACGCCATAGGCGGGCGCCATCAGCAGGCCTTCGCGCCGCAGGTCGATCGAGGTGATCTCCCAGTCGACCAGCCGAACCCGCGGCGTATCCGCCGGCAGGCGGGCCAGCCCGGCGGTCGAGGCGACCCACAGCGCCGCCGCCCCGTCGGTGAGCGGCGAGGAGTTGCCGGCGGTCAGGGTGCCGCGGCCGCTGGTCCGGTCGAAGGCGGGCGGCAGGCGGGCCAGCTTCTCCAGCGAGGTGTCCTTGCGCGGAATATTGTCGCGCCGGAGATCCCCGACCGGGATCACCAGGTCGTCGAAGAAGCCCCGGTCCCAGGCGGCGACCGCCCGCTGGTGGCTCTCCAGGGCGATCTGGTCCTGATCGACCCGCGACAGCCCCCATTCCTTGGCGGTGATCTCGGTGTGCTCGCCCATGCTCATGCCGGTGGTCCGGTTGGTGATGCTGGGGATGAAAAGGCGGGCGTCGCCGGGGCGCAGGCTGGCCAGGTGCGAGACCTTCTGGCCCAGCGACTTGGCCTGCTGGAACCGCCGCACCCAGTCCGACAGCGGCTGGCCGAGGCCGAGCTGGATATGGCTCATGCTCTCGACGCCGCCGACCAGGGCGAGCTCGCGACCGCCCCGGCCGACCATGCCGGCCGCCTCGAAGGCGCCGGTCATGCTGGTCGAACAGGCCATGATCGTCGAGAAGGCCGGGATGGTCGGGTCGGCGCCGGCCTCGATCAGCACTTCGCGCGCCAGGTTGCTCCAGGTCAGGTTGGGGATGACGGCGCCCCAGACGGCGAAGTCGGGGCGCCCGCCCCCCAGCCGGTCCAGCATGGCGCGGACCACGGGCGTCGACAGGCCGATGGCGTCGAAGCCGGCCAGGGGCCCGTCGATCTTGGCGAAGGGCGTGCGCACGCCGGCGGCGAACCAGACGTCGGTCTTGGACATTTCGGGCTCCTGATCTGGGGGACGGCCTGGGCGCGGCCGGCGGGCGGCCGCGCGGGGCCGGTCTAGGCCTGGCTCAGCTTGGCGGCGGTCTCGGCGATCCTGCGGCCCTGATAGCGGGCCCCGGCCAGTTCGTTGTCGCTGGGCCGGCGAGAGCCGTCGCCGCCGGCGATGGTGGTGGCGCCGTAGGGACTGCCGCCGGTGATCTCGTCCAGGGTCATCTGGCCCGCATGGCCGTAGTCGAGCCCGACCACCACCATGCCGAAGTGCAGCAGGTTGGCGATGATCGAAAACAGGGTCATCTCGTTGCCGCCGTGCTGGGTGGCCGACGAGGTGAAGGCCCCGCCCACCTTGCCGTGCAGCGCGCCCCGCGCCCACAGGCCGCCGGCCTGGTCGAGGAAGTTGGCCATCTGCGAGGCCATGCGCCCGAACCGGGTGCCGACCCCGATCACCACGGCGTCGTAGGCCGCCAGGTCCTCGATCCTGGCGACAGGGGCGGCCTGGTCGAGCTTGTAGTGCGCGGCCTTGGCCACCTCGGGCGGCACGAGTTCGGGGACGCGCTTGACGTCGACCTCCGCCCCCGCCGCGCGGGCGCCTTCGGCGACCGCCTCGGCCATCGTCTCGATGTGTCCGTAGGCGGAATAGTAGAGCACGAGAACCTTGGTCACCCTGATCTCCTTCGTGAACGCCGCGCGGATCACGCGGGCGGGACCGCCCCGTCCGGACAGACCAACACAGGATGAGCCTCCGATCCACCTCGCCGCGTCACAACGCCACGCGAAAGGCGCCGGCCGCCGCCAGGAAAATTCAACCATTTCGGGAAAATTGGATAATCATCGCGCAGATTGAGGAACTGATGCGGACGCGACGGTTCTCAATATTAAATCCTGGTTAATAATTTCTCAAAAATCGCCACCTTCCTAGTACGATCACACACGTTATTGTGGTATTTCAGTACAGAGTTCATAAGATAGATTTCGATGTACTTGGGGCGTCGCGGTTCGGCCGCATATCGGGTCAAAGCGCGCTTGGAACATTCCGGCTACGGCGGCGGAAGCTCTCCGACCACCGCGGCCGGCTTTGCGTCCGAGGCTCCGCCTTCCCCTCCCTCTCGCCGGCGGCGACATCATGTCGACCGCCTGATCGGGCCCACTCGTGGACGAGATCTTTGAGCGCCTGAACCAGCCGTTTCGAACCCTGCCGGACGTTCTCGACGCCCTGGTGCGTGACATCGTCCAGCATCTGCACCTGCAGACCGCCGCGGTCACCCTGCCCGACGACGGGACCTTCGTCGCCCGGCGCGGCCGACGGCGGGTGGTTTCCGAGCGGCTGTCGACGCGCGACGGCCTCTCGCGCCCGGAGGAGCCGCGGTCGTGGGCGTCCGGCGTCGACGCCGCGGTGCACGCGGCCGAGTGGTTCGAGGTCGGCGAGCCGCACGCCCTGTTCGAGCCGCCGCCCGCCGCCGGGGCGGTGAGCCTGCCGCTCGCCTACGCCGACCAGACGCTGGGGCGGCTCGACCTCGCCTGGCGCAGCGAAGGCGAACGCCGCCGCGAAACGCCGGCCTGGCTGCCGGCGTTCGCCCGCCAGTGCGCCCTGCTGGTCAACCGCTACAAGGCCCGGGACTGGACCGCGCGACGCCTCGGCCGCCCGTTGATGCTGGTGGGCATGAGCAAGGCCGTCCGCGACCTGGAAGGCCTGCTGGAGCGCGCCGCCCGCAGCGACCTGCCCGTGCTGCTGGCGGGCGAGTTCGGCACCGAGAAGCTGCAGCTCGCGGCCATGATCCACTTCGGCGGCCGCCGCCGCGACGGGGCGTTCGTCCAGGTCAACTGCGCCGAGCCGGCCGCCCCGCCGTCCGACTGGTTCGAACAGGCCGCCGGCGGCACCCTGTATCTCAACGGCGTCGAGGAACTGTCGCACCCGTTGCAGCGGCAACTGCCCCGCCACATGCGCTCGCACCTCGGCCAATGGCCTTCCCACGCCGACCTGGGCGACGTGCGGGTCATCGCCTCGACCGCCGTCGATCTGCGGCGGCTGGCGCATGAGGGCGGCTTCTCGCGGGGGCTGCTGGCCGAGCTCGACATCCTGTCGGTGACCGCCCCGCCGCTGCGCGCGCGGCCGGGCGACCTGGAGCCCCTCGTCGTCGCCGCGCTCGAACGCCAAGGCTTCAGGGCCGAGGACAAGCGCACGGACGCGATGATGGCCGCCATCCGGGCCTATTCCTGGCCGGAGAACGTGTTCGAGCTGGAACGGGTGGTCACCCGGCTGGCGGTGATGACCGGCGCCCGCCCGATCGGTCGCGACGACATCCTGCAGCACTCGCCGTGGATCGCCTCGGACGGCGCGCCGGCGCCGGTCGCGCTGCTGCCTCCGGCGACGCCGCCCAGCCGCCCCGACCGCTGGGTGCGGTGCGCGCTCGACGACGCAGCCGAACTGGACAGTCTGCACGACGCCCTGGCCCGCGCCCTGCGTTATCTCGGCCGCCACTACGCCGAGCCGATCTCGCTCGGCCTGCTGGCGCGGCGGGCCAATGTCAGCGAATCGCACCTCAGCTTCCTGTTCCGCAGCGAGATCGACCTGCCGTTCAAGGGGCTGCTCGGCCGCATCCGCATCCACCGGGCCAAGGAGATCCTGGCCGCCGAGCCGCGCCGCCAGATCACCGACGTGGCCTTGAGCGTCGGGTTCGCCGACCTCAGCCACTTCGAGAAGACCTTCAAGCGGGTGGTCGGGCGCAGCCCGCGCGAGTTCCGCCGCGCCGCCGCCTAGCCGATCGGCCTGATCCGCCAGACGCCCCATTCGGCGGCCCTGGTGGTGACGTAGGTGGGCTCGCCCGGGTCGCCGGGCAGAGGCACCAGGCGCTGAAGCGGGTCGGGCCTGGTCCGCCGGGACGCGCTCTGCACGATGTTCGGCCCGAGCTGGCTGAGGATGTAGATGTCCTCGCCCAGCCGCACCTCCTCGCGTCGGTCGCGGCTCGACAGGATGCGGACCTGCCACTGGGCTTCGGCCCCGTCGATGCTGCGTCCGTAGAAGACGCTGGAAAGCAGCGAGCTGACGGTGAAGTAGCGGAGGCCGATGATCGCCTGCTCGGTGGTCTTGATGCCCAGGAGCGACATGTTGAAGATCGGCGAGACGGCGTCGCCCCCGCCGAGCGGGACGAAGCGGAACGGTATCGCCAGCCGCTCGTCGACCATGGTCGGATAGTAGTGGCCGGACTTGCTCAGCCCCGACGACGGCCCGAGGAAACGCGAGCCGGGCTTGTCGTACCAGAGATCGCCCTTGTACTCCAAAAGGTAGTCCATGTTGTACTTGACGGACTCGGTCACCGGCCGGGGGCCGATGGTCAGGGCGGCGGTCGGTTCCGGGATCACCCGCGGCGGGTCCTGGTTGGCGACGTTCTCGAAGGTCGGCGCGTTCGCCACCCGGTCGCCCATCTGCCACTTGGTCTCGTCGATGCCGGCCAGCTTCAGGATGGTGGCGATAAGCGAGGTGTGGTCGTAGGGCGTATCGGTGGTCGAGCGGAAGATCGTGCCCTGCGGCACCCGCGGCGAGATCAGCAGGGTTGGCACCCGCACGCCGAACTGACCGAAGCCGAAGCCGTATTGGGTGCGCGTCTCGGCGTCCATGTCGCCGCGCGGTATCTTGGGCTGCGGCAGGGGGCAGGCGTCGTTGCCGGACGGCGCGGCCAGCGGCGGAACGACGTGGTCGTAGGTGCCGCCGTTCTCGTCGAACGTGATGACCAGAAGGGTGTTGGCGAACGCCTCGTTGGCCGCCAGCGCGTTGTAGACGTTCATCACGAAGTCTTCGCCGGTCGTGGTGTCCGACACGGGGTGGTAGTCGTTGCCGACGGCCCGGAACACGGTGTTCCACTGCTGGCCGCCGCCCCACTTCGGTTCGATCCAGCTCACCGCCGGCAGCTGCCCCGCGCGGGCGGCGGCGAAGAAGCCGTTCTGCGGGTTGCTGGCGTCGAACTCCTCGAAGTTCGGGTCGAACTGGCTGTCGGCCAGGAACGGGAACATGGTGCGGGTGTACTGCCACTCCATGCCCAGGCTGACGTCGCGCGGCGGCCAGGTGTCCTGCCAGTAGACCTTCCAGGTGCAGTTGTTCTGCTCCAGCACCTCGAACAGGCTGCGGGTGGTGATCGGCAGGGCGTCGGCGTTCGAGATTTCGCCGGGCGACAGCTTGCTGAAGATCTTCACCCCGGGGTTCCAGGTCGGCGGATCATAGAAGCTGTTGTTGACCATGCCGCGCGAGGTGCCGCTCATCGAGAAGGCGCGGTTGGTGTTGGTCTGGCTCGGCACCGAGCAGAACCACTCGTCGGACACGGCGTAGTAGCGCGCCAGGCCGCTGATCACCGGCAGCTGTTCGGGGGTGTAGGTGTCGAGCACTTCGCCCAGTTCGCGCTCGCCCAGCCGCACGCCGACGTGGTGGTAGACGTCCTGGTTGTAGTCGAGGACGTAGCCGTTCATCGGCGGGGCGAGCTGGCCCTGGTGGCTGATCTGGTCGATCAGCCTCTCGCGTTGCTCGCGGTCCTTCCAGACCGCGTCGTTCAGCGCCACGCCCCACATCTGGTTCATGATGTGGGCGAAGCTCTCGCCGGTGTTGTAGGACGGCGTCTTCGGCGAGCGCGCGCCCTTGCGGATCGGCAACGGATCGCCGACCGGCGAGGGGTTCTTCAGCGCATCGAGGTCGGGGACCGTCGACAGGCCGATGAACGGCCGGCCGTCGCCCTGCCGCGTGATGATGTTGGGATTGTCCTGCAGGCTGTAGAGCCACCCCATAAGGTGGTCGAACCCGCGGTTCTCCAGCATCAACACCACCACGCGTTTGATGAGCGGGTGCGGCAACAGTTTGTCCATGAACCGGCCTTCCGTTGAACCTGCGAGGCTTGCGCGGGGTTACTGGTGGCGCGCCACGGCCACTTCCGCGGCCTCGACGGCGCGGGTGGCCTCGCGCTCGGCCGCCTCCACCGCCTTTTCGAGCGCGACGTCGGCGTGATGGATCGCGTGGCCCTGGGCCTCGCCCCCGATCGCCAGCTCCCTGGCCACCACCTTGTCGGCGTGATGGACAGCCTGGTCGGCGGCCCTCACGGCTCGCTCGGCCCACGACTCGCCGTGATGGTCGGCGCGGGCGACCCCGCGATCGGTCTCATGGACCGCCTCGTTGGCCCAGGCCTCGGCGCGGGCGGCCTCGGCCATGCCGCTGTCGCCGTGATGATGCTCGTGGCGATGCGAGATCAGGCGAGGCTTGCGGGGTTTTCTACGCGTCATGATGCGCTCTCCTTCGGATTCTGAACGGCGGCGCGGGCCTTGGGCGGGGCCGGTTCTGGTTTCGGCTCGACCTTCGACTCCGATTTCGGCTTGGGCTGCGGCTCGGGCTTGCGCCTGCGGCGGAACCAGGTCAGCGAGATCACGCCGAGCGGATCGAGCTGGAGCTCGGCCTCGTGTTCGTGCGACTCGACGCTGAACTGGCAGGTGGCGCCGTCCTGGGCCATGAAGCTGCGGTGGGGCGCCCGGATCGCCAGCAGCGCCCGCGACGCGGCCAGGTAGGCGTCGACGATCTCGCGCGCCTCGTGCCGGCCTTCGTTCTTGAAGCGGGTGTTCTCGACGATCTGCCGAGCGCCGGAGGACAGGCGTGAGAAGCCGACCGACCGCCCCCAGCTCAGCCACAGCTTCACCGCCTCCGTGACCTCCTCGGGCGAGACCAGTCCCTCGACCTCGGGGCAGTTCAGAGCCCCGAACATCAGCGGCAGCAGGGTGTGCAGGGCCGACTGCGCGGTCGCCGCCCTTTTGGCCGGGGTGTCGTTGCGCGCCCCGCCCTTGGCGGCCAGCGCCATGTAGATGGCGTAGAAGTCGACGAACTCCTGGGCGGTCCGCCCCTGGGCGACCGCGAAGGCGGCGGCCTCCTTCTGCAGCGAAAGGTCCGTGTCCTCCTGGCCGACCGAGCTGCGCACCAGGTCGTAGATCGCCAGCCGGTCGCCGAAGGTGGCGAACTGGAACAAGGCGGCCCCCGCCACGCCCAGCTCGGTCAGGAAGGCCGTGCCGGTGTCGAAGTCGGCCTGGGTCAGCAGGTCGTGAGCGCTGAGGATCCGGCGGGCGTGCGCGCCGACCTTGGATTCCTTCTCGCCGGCCTCGGCGTTGGCCAGGACCCGCAGGTCGGGCAGGCCCAGGGTCATCAGCTTGACCGGGCTGACCATCAGGCCGAGCTGCGGCAGGAAGGCGAAGCGCGAGACGTGCAGCCCTTCCTGGACCGCCGCCGCCATCTCGCTCTCGTCCTCGAACTGGTAGTTCGCCGTCGGTTCGTGGACCGCCCAGTGCAGCCATTCCGACCCGCCGTCGACGAAGCTCATCGCCAGGCGCGCCAGTTCGGAGACCTCGTGCAGGTTCTGGATCAGCCGCTCGGCTATGAACAGGCTCATGCGCGCGCCCTCACCCCGACGGGAACTGCTTGAGGACGTCGGCCGCCGCCGAGCCGATCTTGCTGAAGTCCTCGGTGGCGCCCTTCATCATCGCCTGCGCCTGCACCAGCACGTCGGCGTACTTCTTGTCGCCGGTGGCCAGGTACTGCGCCATGGCCACGCCGGCGGCGGTGGTGGCGATGGTCGAGATGTTGCGCAGGGCGTCGGCGGCGTCCTGGACCGCGATGGCGCTCGACTGGGCGACGGACTGATAGGCCTTGCCCGCGCCGCTGGTCAGCACGACCTGCGGGGCCATGGTCGCCGCCTGGACCTTGTTGATGACGTCGACGACCTGGGCGTTCACGATGGTCGGATCAGGCATGGGACCTCCCGATGTTCACCGCCGCGGCGGCGGGCTTGGCCGAAGGGCTCATGACGATTTGGCCCGGGCCGCCTGCGCCTTGGACTTGGCCGCCTGGAGCTTGGGCGGCGGCGGAGCGGGCGGGGCCGGAGGCGCGGGCGGAGCCGGAGGCGCGGGCGGGGCCGGAGGCGCGGGCGGCGGCGCGGACGCCTCCTTGACCAGCTTGTCGAGATCGGCCTGGGCCTGGGCGGCGTCGGTGCTGGTGCTCTCGACCTGGGCCTTGAGGATGCGGATGGCCGCCTCGCCCTCGGCGAAGGCTTCGGCGATCACCACCGACGGCGCCTGGTCCGGCGGCGGCCCCGGCAGCGGGTCGATGTGCGGCGGCGGCGGCGGCTCGGGCGGCGGCGGCAGGATCGGGAACGGCGACTGCAGCATCTTGGCGCAGGCCGCCGTGGTCGCGGCGGCCCCGACCATGCTGGCCCCCTGCTGGCGCATGACGGCGTTGTGCATCGCCATGCCCAGGGTCTCGACCATCACCGCGTCGAGCATGCCGAACGCCTGGGACGGCGACTGCCCCGTCAGCAGCGTGACCACGCTGGAGACCGAGTCGACCACCCGGCTGTTGACTGTGCCGTCCTCGCTCATGGGCCCTTGGCTCCCTTGGTTATGATCAGCGCCAACACCTGCACCAGGGCGGCGTTGCCGATGACCTGCCCCCGCTGCTGGTTGGCGACCGCGTTCTCCATGGCCAGGCTGATGCTGTCGGCCATCGAGACGTAGGTCATGCTCATGGCCGTCGAGGGAGCCAGCCCGATCGCCAGCGCCGATCCGCCGGCGATGGCGTCGAGCGTTCGTGCGACCCCCGATGCGTCAGGCAAGGCGCGCTCCTGCCTCTTCAGACTGCGTTCGGCGCCCTACCCTCGCAAACCCGGAGGGCCTCGCGCCCTCCGGGCCGACGCCCCCTTAGTAGATCGTCCGGGTGGCGACGCCGGTCGAGGCGGTGTCCACCGACAGCAGGGTGACCACGCCCTGCGAGGTCGAGGCCTGCATGGTGACGTAGGACTGCTGCTGGTTGTTGGTGGCGTTGTGCGCCGCGTTCGACAGCGCCTGGCTGGTGGTGATGAACAGGTTGCCCATGGCCACCGCCGGCGCGTCGCCCAGAACCTTGGTGTTGGCCTGGGTGATCGAGTCGGTGATCTGGCTGTTGAGGGCGGTAGGGAATGCCATGAGGTGTCTCCTTCTTCGCTAAACGGATTGATCGCGTGGGCGGCTGGCCGCCCGCCGCGGCGTTAGGGGGATCAGCCGAGGATCTTCTTGGTCGCGGCCCCCGTGGAGGCGGTGTCCAACGAGTAGAGCAGGGCGACCCCCATGGTCGTGGCGGTCTGGGCCGTCACGAACATCTGCTGCTGAGCCATGGTGGCGTTGTGCGCCGCATTGGCCAGCGCCTGGGCGGTGGCCTGGTACAGGTTGCCCATGGCGATCGCCGGAGCGGTCCCGAGAACCTGCACATTGGGTTGCGTGACGGAGTCCGTGATCTGGTCGTTCACGGCGGTGGGAAAGGCCATGGGAGATTTTCCTTGGCGTTACGGCGGCGCGCGGGGCGGGCGTCAGCTCGACAGGATGTCCGCGGTCGCCACGCCGGTGCTCGCCGTGTCGAGCGCGTAAAGCGTGGCCACGCCCATGGTGGTCGCGGTCTGGCTGGTCACGAAGCTCTGCTGCTGGGCGTTGGTGGCGTTGTGGGCGGCGTTGGCCAGGGCCTGGGCGGTGGCCTGGTAAAGGTTGCCCAGCGCGATGGCCGGAGCGTCGCCGAGGACCTTGACGTTGGCCTGGGTGACGGAGTCGGTGATCTGGTCGTTGACGGCCGTGGGGAATGCCATGGGTTAGTCCTTCTAGGGGGTGCGGCTAGGCGGCCTTCAGCCGCCCTCTGACGAAAGGCGGCGGGCTCGACCGTCAGCGCAGGCCGCTGCCGGCGCCCAGGATGTCCTTGGTGGCGACGCCCGTGGACGCGGTGTCGAGCGAGTAGAGCGTGGCCACGCCCATGGTGGTGGCGGCCTGAGCGGTCACGTAGCTCTGCTGCTGGGCGTTGGTGGCGTTGTGGGCGGCGTTGGCCAGGGCCTGGGCGGTGGCCTGGTACAGGTTGCCCATGGCGATGGCCGGGGCGTCGCCGAGGACCTTGACGTTGGCCTGAGTGACGGAGTCGGTGATCTGGCTGTTGACGGCCGTGGGGAATGCCATTGCGTGTCCTCTCTGCTGGCTCGCCCCGCCAAGGAATTTCGACGGGCTCGGCGCTGCAGGTCGTCGTTGACCGGCCGCAGCTCGTTAACCGTATGGCCCGCCGAACCCGGACGATTGGCGGCAGACGCGAAAAAACGCGCCGAAGTTGCGGCCAGGCCGGGAGATTCTCTCAGAAGGCGATTTTTACAACCGTCAGTTTTTCCGCATTCCATCCCGAAACCGACCGGCGCAAGCTGTGCAAGGGCTTTGTCAGGCCTTGAGAAACCGGGCTTTCGGAGAAAAGTCCGACTTGGTCGAACCGGCCATACCCCGCCATATCGACGCCGGTCGCACCGCGCAGCCCTACCGGCGGGGCGCACCGGCCGTCCGCCGTCCCGGCTTTCAATATTTCCTACTGCTTCTCTAGGATTTCTGGCGCCCGCCCTCGCCGCCGCCGGCGCTATGGCCACGGCGAGCGGGCGTCGCCTGACCCCGACGCTGCGAATTCAAGGAACGGCGAGCCCGATGAGCGACGGCGCCCGAACTGCCTCCCCCCGGACCGCGACGCCCAGGGGCCTCCACGTCTCTTTCGGCGTCCAGGTGGCCGCGGCGATGGCGCTGGGCGTGGCGCTCGGCGTGCTGGCCCGCGCGCTGGGACCGGCCGGCTCGGGCCTCGTCCAGGCGCTCGACACCGTCGGATCGACCTTCGTGCAGATGCTGCGCGCCCTGGCCCCGGCCCTGGTGTTCACCGGCGTCATCGCCAGCATCGCCAACCTGCGCACCCTGAACAACGCCGCCGGCCTGGTCTGGCGCACGCTGCTGTGGTTCGGCGTCACCGCCCTGATCGCCGTCAGCATCGGCATCGCCCTGGGCCTTTTGATGCAACCCGGCCGCCACGCGGGCGTCGGCCTGGTCGCGGCCGCGCCGCACGTCGCCGGCTCGTGGCTGGATTTCCTGACCGGTCTCGTGCCGTCCAACGCCCTCGGCCTGGCCGCCAAGACCAAGCTGGCCGACGGCGGCGCGACCACCGGCCTGTCGTTCAACGTGCTGCAGGTGCTGGTGATCGCCATCGTGCTCGGCGTCGCCGCCCTCAGGGTCGGCCCCGCGGCCGACGCCTTCCTGGCGTTCAACACCGCCCTGCTGGCCGTGGTGCGCAAGGTGCTGTGGTGGGTGATCCGCCTGACCCCGATCGGCGCCGTCGGCCTGATCGGCACGGCGGCGGCCCAGTACGGCTGGACGGCGCTGACCCAGCTCGGCTGGTTCGCGGCGGCGGTCTATATCGGCCTGGCCCTGGTGCTGTTCGCGGTCTACCCGGCCCTGCTGGCGCTGAACGGCCTCAACCCCGCCCGCTTCTTCGCCGCCGCCTGGCCGGCCATCCAGCTCGGCTTCCTGTCGCGCTCGTCGATCGGCGCCCTGCCGGTCACCGAGACGGTGACGGAGAAGGGCCTGGGCGTGCCGGCCGAATACGCCGCCTTCGCCGTGCCCCTGGCCGCCACCACCAAGATGGACGGCTGCGCCGCCATCTATCCGGCCATAGCCGCGATCTTCATCGCCCAGTTCTACAACGTGCCCCTGCACGTCGGGGACTACCTGCTGATCGCCTTCGTATCGGTGATCGGCTCGGCGGCCACGGCCGGGCTGACCGGGGCGGTGGTCATGCTGACCCTGACCCTGTCGACCCTGGGCCTGCCGCTGGAAGGGGTCGGGCTGTTGCTGGCGATCGACCCGATCCTCGACATGGGCCGCACGGCGGTCAACGTCGCCGGCCAGGCCCTGACGCCCACCCTGGTGGCCAAGCGGGCCGGCATCCTCGACCAGGCGGTCTATGACGGGGCGTCGCGCGCGCCTGCCTTCGACGAGCCGGCCGCCCCGGCGGCGGCCTGAGGCCCAAGCCGCCCTCCGGCCGCGCGGTCAGGCCGCGGCCAGCGCCTCCTCGACCTGTCCCAGGCGCTCCTTGCCGAAGAACATCTCGTCGCCGACGAAGAAGGTGGGCACGCCGAAGGCCCCCCGCGCCGCGGCGGCCTCGGTCCCGGCGACCAGCTCGGCCTTGACCTCGGGGGTCTGCGCGGCCTCCAACAGCGCCTGGGCCGGCAGGCCGGCGGCCGCCAGGACCTCGGCGACCACGGCGGGGTCGTCCATCTTCAGGCCGTCCTCCCACATCGCCTTGAGCACGGTCTCGACATAGGCGCCCTCGATGCCCGCCCGCCGCGCCGCGACCAGCCCGCGCATGATCAAGAGGGTGTTGACCGGGAAGTGCGGATTGAACTGGAACGCCGTCAGGCCGTGGCGGGCGATGAAGCGGCGGAACTCCAGGTGCTCGTAGGCCAGCTTGCCCTGGATATGGCCGAAGGCCGTCATCGGCGCCTGGTTGCCGGTGATCTTGAACAGGCCGCCCAGCAGGCAGGGGACCAGCCGCACCTCGACCCCGGTCCGGGCCGACACGCCCGCCAGCGCCTTCCAGGCCAGATAGGCGTTGGGGCTGGCGAAATCGAAGATGAAATCCAGGGTTCGGGCCAAGGCGTTCCTCCTCACCAGGGTTCCGACCAGGGGCGCAGGTCCAGTTCGTGCGTCCAGGCCGAGCGCGGCTGTCGGTGCAGCCAGACATAGTTGGCGGCGATGTCCTCGGGCCGCAGGATGGCGTCGCGCTCCAGCAGGGCGTCGACGTCGCCGGCGTTGGCGCGGATGAAGGCGCCGTCGATGGCCCCGTCGACCACCACGTGCGCGACGTGGACGCCCTTCGGCCCCAGCTCGCGCGCCATGCTCTGGGCGACGGCGCGCAGGCCGTGCTTGGCGGCGGCGAAGGCCGCGAAACCCTCCCGCCCGCGCACCGAGGCGGTGGCGCCGGTGAACAGGATCGTGCCCCGCCCGCGCGGCGTCATCACCCGCGCCGCCTCGCGGCCGGCCAGGAAGCCGGCGAAGCAGGCCATTTCCCAGACCTTGGCGAACACCCGCGTCGTGGTCTCCACCATCGGGAAGCGCACGTTCGCGCCGATGTTGAACACCACCACCTCGATCGGCCCGATCTCGGCCTCGATGCGGTCGAACAGGGCGACGGTCTCCTCCTCGGAACGGGCGTCGCAGCCGAAGGCGTGCACCCGCGCGCCCTCGTCGCGCAGCGTCCGGGCGAACGCCTCCAGTTCGTCGAGATGCCGGGCGCGGCGCGTCAGGCACACGGTCAGGCCGGCGTCGGCGAAGGCCCGGGCGATGGCGCCGCCGACCCCGACGCCGACGCCGATCACCAGACAGACGCCTTGAACGGCGGGCGGTTCGGCCGGATGGGACATGTCGATCACCTCAGTCCAGATTATGGATGAACCATCGTATTGAAACTGGACTTGGTCAATGGGATGATCGCCGCCTCGACGAGGACCCGACTATGCAATGGCGCAACCTGGCTTCTGAACCCTGCTCGGTCGCCCGGGCGGTGGCGGTGATCGGCGACCGCTGGGCGCTGCTGATCCTGCGCGACTGTTTCCTCGGCGTGCGCCGCTTCGAGGCCTTCCAGCGCCGGCTGGGCATATCGCGCACCATCATCGCCGACCGGCTGAAGCTGCTGGTCGACGAAGGGGTGCTCGCCAGGATCGCCTACCAGGAGCGCCCGCCCCGCCACGAATATCGCCTGACCGAGAAGGGCATGGCGCTCTACCCGGCCATCCTCGCCCTGGCCGACTGGGGCGACCGCTTCTACGCCGGCGAAGACGGCCCGCCCCTGTTGCGCCGGCACAAGGCCTGCGGCTGCGATTTCCACCCCGTGACGGCGTGCTCGGCCTGCGGCGACCCGGTGCACGCCCGCGACGTCGAGGTGCGCGAAGCCGCCGTCTGAACCTGGTCAGCCCCGGCCGGACGCCGCCAGCGCCGCCAGGGTCTCGCGCGTCAGCCGCGAAAAGGGCGCCCAGCCGCGCCGCGCGGTCGCAGCCGTGGTCGCGCAGCACCAGGCCCGCGATCAGGACAAGCAGCAGATAGGCCCCGCCGCGCAGGTAGAGATCCGCCGCCTGCAAACCGCCCAAACCCGTCGTCCGGCCGCCCTTCGCCGATCAGAAACCGCAGGCTAGGGCCGCGGCGCGCGCCCAGGCAAGACGGCGCTCCGTCGCCCCCTCGCCCGCATCCTGTCATAGAAAGAGCGCTTTCTGGCCATTGTCGCTCTGCAAGGAGCGCCTATGTAGCTGCGCAGCCGAGTCGTCGAGGAGCGTGGTCCGCCAATATGTCAGCCGAAACCGTGAACAACGGCGTCCTGGCGTTCGCAACGCCTGAGGCGGCGGGCCGTCCGCTCCGTCAATGCAGTGTGTCGATCTCGTCCCCCTCCTACGCGGCGGTCTCGCCCCGCGCGTTCGCCAGCCTTGTCGCGGTCACCGGCGCGCTCGTCGCGACCCTGGCCGCCGGCCGCGCGTCCGCCGCCCCGGCTACGTCGGCGCCGCCGTCCCCGGCGCCGCCCGCCGCGACCTCCGCGATCACCCCGGTCCAGGACCCCTGGCAGGGCCTGAACCGGCGCCTGTTCAGCTTCAGCCAGGGCGTCGACAGCGCCGTGGTCGCGCCAGTGGTGCACGGCTACATGCGCATCACCCCGCGCCCGGTGCGCAACGGCATCTCCAACGCCCTCGACAATCTCGACGAGCCGCGCGTGGCGGTGAACGACATCCTCCAGGGCCATCCCGTCCAGGCCGGACACACCACGGCGCGCTTCGCGATCAACTCGACCGCCGGGGTGCTCGGCCTGTTCGACGTCGCCGGCCGGGGCGGCATCCTCCACCATGACTCCGATTTCGGACAGACCCTCGGCCGCTACGGCCTGATCCCTGGCCCGTACCTGTTCGTGCCGTTGGCCGGGCCGACCAACTTCCGCGACGGGCTCGGCCGCATCGTCGACACCTTCCTCGACCCGGTCGGCCTGCTGGCCGGCGGCATCACCACCACCTTCGGCGCCTCGCGCACGGCGCTGGGCGCGGTCGACACGCGTCTGGGCGTCGACGACCAGATGCGCGCGCTGAAGCAGGACGCGGCCGATCCCTACGCCACCTTGCGCTCGGCCTATTCGCAGCAGCGCGCCTTCCTGGTGCAGCAAAGCACAGGGCAGGCCGCCGACCTGCCCGATCTGGCCGACATTCCGCCCGCTCCCGACGAGCAGCACGCCACGGCGCCGGCCAAGCCGACCGCCCCCGGTTCAACCTCAGAGGAACGTTGACGAAGGCCACCGGCTTGTGGCCTTTCCAGCCGCGGCACGCCCCGCGGGCCTCGCAAATCCGGAGCTTCCCATGCACCGCCAACCGATCCGCCGTCTTCTCCTGCGCGCCGGCGCCGTCGCGCTGCTGAGCTGCGGCGCGGTCGCGATCGCCCCGGCGGTCTGGCCAGGCCAGGCCGCCTACGCCCAGGGCGCGCGCGACGCCCAGGCCGAGCAATTCGTGACGGTCGAGGGCCAGAAGGTCCTGTCGATCCTGTCCGACCGCAATCGCAGCCGCAGCGACGAGACCAACGCCTTCCGCGCCCTGGTTGACGAGATCGTCGACGTGCCGCGCGTGACCAATTTCGTGCTCGGCAAGTACGCCCGCACCATCACCCCGGCCCAGCGCCAGCGGTTCGCCACCGTGTTCCGCCAGTTCGCCCAGAACGTCTATGAATCGCGGCTGGGCGACTATCGCGGCGAGAAGATCAAGGTGAACGGGTCGGTGGTCCGCAAACCCGGCGACGTCATCGTCAACACCTCGGTGTTCGGCGGCCAGCTTTCGCAGCCGGTGCCGGTGTCCTGGCGCCTGGCCGGCGGCGGGACCAGCTGGAAGATCGTCGACGTCCAGGTCAAGGGCGTGTGGCTGGCCATCACCCAGCAGCAGGACTTCGTCTCGACCATCGACAACGCCGGCGGCAATGTCGACGTGCTGATCAACCAGCTGCAGACCAAGGTGCAGGCCGACAAGGCCGCTCCCAAGCGGTAGGACCGCTCGCCCCCGAGGGGCGGCGCGCGAACGACAACAGCGGCGCCGGCCGAGGCCGGGCCGCCCCACACGGATCGATGGCGAGGATGGCGAAGCAACAGTGGGCCGAGGCCGGCGTGGGCGCAGCGGTGCTGGCCGCGGCCGCCGCGTTCCTGATCTATTCGTTGAGCGCCGGCGGCTCCGGCGGCCGGGCCGGCGGCTATGACGTCTCGGCCAAGTTCGGCCAGGTCGGCTCGCTGGCGCCCGGCGCCGGCGTCCGCGTGGCCGGCGTGCAGATCGGCACGGTGACCAAGATCACCCTCGACCCCAAGACCTTCTTCGCCGTCGTCCGCTTCGATCTCGACCCCAAGGTCAAGCTGCCGTCCGACTCCACGGCCAAGATCACCAGCGACGGCCTGCTGGGCGGGGCGCACGTGGTCATCGAGCCGGGCTCGGCCGCCGACGACATCAAGTCCGGCGGCGAGATCGAGAACACCCAGGGCGCGGTGGACCTGTTCGGCCTGATCGGCCAGGTGCTGCGCCCGCCGGCCCCGGCCGCCGGCGACGCCGCCCCGGCCGCTCCTGCGAGCCCGGCCAAGGCGCCCTGATCTTGGACGCCGCCCCGCTCCCCGCAGCGTTGACGCCGTTCCGCGCGGTCGGCCGCGCCGTCCTCGGCCTGCTGATCCAGGTGGGGTCGGTGGTGCTGTTCGCGGCGCGGGGCGTCCTCGCCATGCTGAAGCCGCCGTGGTTCTTCGGCCAGTTCGTCCGCCAGCTGCAGACCATCGGCTACTTCTCGCTGCCGGTCGTCGGCCTGACCGCCGTCTTCACCGGCGCGGCCCTGGCCCTGAACATCTACACCGGCGGCGGACGCTTCAACGCCGAACAGATCATGCCGCAGATCGTGGCCCTGGGCATCACCCGCGAGCTTGGGCCGGTGCTGGCCGCCCTGATGCTGGCCGGGCGGGTCTCAGCCGCCATCGCCGCCGAGATCGGCGCCATGCGGGCCACCGAGCAGATCGACGCCATGCAGACGCTGTCGACCGATCCGTTCCACTACCTGATCGCCCCGCGCCTGGCGGCGGCCCTGGTCACCCTGCCGCTGCTGACCATGACCGCCGACATCATCGGCGTGGCCGGCGGCTGGTTCGTCGCCACCAAGGCGCTGGCGTTCAACCCGACCGTCTATGTGCGCAACACCTGGGACTTCCTGCAGAGCTGGGACGTGGTCTCGGGCCTGATCAAGGCGGCGGTGTTCGGGTTCATCGTCGCGCTGATGGGCTGCTATCACGGCCTCAACGCCACCGGCGGCGCGCGCGGGGTCGGCCGGGCGACCACCCACGCCGTGGTCTCAGCGGCCATCCTGATCTTCGCGGCCGACTACCTGCTGACCTCGTTGTTCACCCACCGATGAGCACGCCCCCTCCCCCCAAGCTCGAATGGCGCGGCGTCCGGAAGAGCTTCGAGGACGCCCACGTCCTGCGCGGCCTCGACCTCAGCGTCGCCGCCGGCCGCTCGCTGGTGATCATCGGCGCGTCCGGCCAGGGCAAGTCGGTGACCATCAAGACCGCCGCCGGCCTGATCCTGCCCGACGCCGGCGAGATCCTCTATGACGGCGAGATCGTCGACACCGCCGACAGCCGCACCCGCGCGGCCCTGTCCGGCCGCCTGGGCATGCTGTTCCAGAGCGGGGCGCTGTTCGACAGCCTGTCGATCTGGGAGAACGTCGCCTTCCGCCTGATCAACGCCGACGGCGTGGCGCGCAAGACCGCCAAGGCCCGGGCGATCGAGGCCCTGGCCCGCGTGCGGCTGGGCCGCCAGTACGCCGACCTCTACCCGTCGGAGCTGTCGGGCGGCATGCAGAAGCGGGTCGGCCTGGCCCGCGCCGTGGTGTCCAATCCCGAGATCATCTTCTTCGACGAGCCGACCACCGGCCTCGACCCGATCACGGCGGCGGCGATCAACGACCTCATCGTCCAGCAGGTCCGCGACCTCGGCTGCACGGCGGTGTCGATCACCCACGACCTGGCCTCGGCCCGCACCATCGGGGACGAGATCGCCATGCTGCACGACGGCCGCATCGTCTGGCGCGGCCAGGCCGCCGACCTCGACCGGTCGGGCGACCCCTACGTGGACCAGTTCATCAACGGCCGCTCCGACGGCCCGATCGCCGCCGCCTTCTGATCGCGGCTTTGAGCATTTGACGCCGCCGCGCCGCTCGCCCAGTCTAGACGAAGCGGCAGGCGAGGCGGGTTGGATGGCGATCGACGCGCTGGCGCCGAAAGAAGGCGGACGACCGCTGGCCCTGGTCACCGGCGCCTCGTCGGGCATCGGCGAGGCCTTCGCCCGCGCCTACGCCGCGCGCGGCTTCGATCTCGCCCTCGTCGCCCGTCGCGCCGACCGCCTGGAGGCGCTCGCCGCCGAGCTTTCGACGGCCCACGGCGTCGACGCCTTCGCCATCCCCGCCGACCTGTCTCTGTACGAGGGGCACGAGCCCGTGCTGGCCGCCGTCGCCGCCCGTGGCCGCGTGGTCGACGTCCTGGTCAACAACGCCGGCTTCGGCGTCGCCCAGACCTTCACGGGCGTCCCGTGGGAGCGGCAGCGCGATTTCCTGATGACCCTGGTGGTCGCCGCCTGCGGACTGGCCTACGGCGTCATCCCCGGCATGGTCGACCGGGGCCGAGGGACGATCATCAACGTCGCCTCGCTGGCCGGGTTCGCGCCCGGCGCCGCCGGCCACACCCTCTATCCCGGCGCCAAGAGCCTGGCGATCCGCTTCAGCCAGGCGCTGGACGCCGAACTGCGGGCCAAGGGCGTGCGCGTCACCGCCGTCTGCCCCGGCTTCACCCTGACCGAGTTCGCCGCCGTCAACGGCACCAAGGCGGTGATGGACGAGGCCCCGCGCCGCCTGTTCCAGACCCCGGCCCAGGTGGCCGAGATCGCCATCCGCGCCAACCTGGCCGGCCGCGTGGTGGTGGTGCCCGGCTGGTGGAACAAGGTCGCCGCCGCCCTCATGCATTACCTCCCCGAACCGCTGGTCAGCGCGATCATCCGCCGGGGATCGGCCAAGTACGTGCTGGACTGAGCCCAGGGAGACCCCATGGCCAACCATTTCGACGTCGTCATCGTCGGCTCGGGCGCGGGCGGAGCGACGCTCGCCCAGAGGCTGGCTCCGACCGGCAAGAAGATCCTCATTCTGGAGCGCGGCGGCCACCTGCCGCGCGAGGCCGAGAACTGGAGCGCCCAGGCGGTGTTCCTCGACCACCGCTACCGCACCAAGGACCACTGGTACGACAAGCACGGCAAGCCGTTCTCGCCCAACACCCACTATTGGGTCGGCGGCAACACCACCTTCTACGGCGCGGCCCTGATGCGGCTGCGCAACCGCGACTTCCAGGAGGTCCGCCACGCCGGCGGGATCTCGCCGGCCTGGCCGATCGGGCTTGCGGACCTGGCCCCCTACTACGCCGAGGCCGAGGCGCTGTGGCGGGGGCACGGCGCGCGGGGCATGGACCCGACCGAGAACGGCGACGAGCCGGCCTACGCCTTTCCGCCGCTGAAGGACGACCCGGGCATCGCCCGCCTGCGCAGCCACCTGGAAGGCCAGGGATGGCGGCCGTTCCACCTGCCGCTGGGCGTCGACCGCGACGACGACAAGTGGCTGCATTCGCCCTGCATCCGCTGCAAGACCTGCGGCGGCTATCCCTGCCTGCTCAAGGCCAAGAGCGACGCGCGCAGCATCGCCGTCGATCCCCTGCTCGACGCCCCGAACGTCACCCTGCTGACCGAGCGCAAGGTCCTGCGCCTGGAGACCGACCCGTCCGGCCGCACCGTCTCCGCCGTCGTCTGCGACAGCCCCCAGGGCGAGGAACGCTGGACCGGCGACATCGTCGCCCTGGCGGCCGGCGCGGTGAACACCCCGGTGATCCTGCTGAACTCGCGCAACGCCGCCCACCCGGCCGGCCTCGCCAACGGCTCGGATCAGGTCGGCCGCAACTACATGTTCCACACCCTGACGGCCATGGTCTCGCTGACCGCCGCCCCGCTGGACAGCCAGTTCCCCAAGACCCTCGCGGTCAACGACTTCTACTGGGGCGACCCGGCCGGCGGCTACGACCTGCCCATGGGCCACATCCAGGCGCTGGAATACATGTCGGGCAAGACGCTGGAGGGCCAGATCAGCGAAATCCTGCCGCCGGCCCTGGTGCCCGACGTCTTCGTCAACGCCCTGGCCGCGCGCCTGCTGAGCTTCCTGGTCATATCCGAGGACCTGCCTTCGCCCGACAACCGCGTGCGGGTCGAGAACGACGGGCGGATATTCCTCGACTACGCCTACAACAACCTCGAAGGCCACGAGCGGCTGGTCAAGAAGCTCGACCACGCCCTGGACGGCTTCGTCGACCACAAGCACGTGCTGTCGCAGCACCACTTCCAGTTCGACTCGCTGCTGCCGCTGTACGGCACCGCCCACATGAACGGCACCACGCGCTTCGGCGCCGATCCGGCCAGCTCGGTGCTCGACCCGTTCTGCAAGGCCCACGAGGTCGACAACCTGTACGTCGTCGATTCCAGCTTCTTCGTCTCGTCGGCGGCGGTGAACCCCACCTTGACCATCGTCGCCAACGCCATGCGCGTCGGCGACCACCTCAAGGCGCGGCTGGCGGCCTAGAGCGGCGCGCAGGCCTCGCCCAGCCAGGCCCGGACGGCCGGTTCGACCAGCGGCCCGATCTCGGCGGCGACGCGGGCGTGGTAGGCGTCCACCTGCGCCCGCTCCTCGCCGGTCAGGATCGCCACGTCGATCAGCCGCCGGTCGTAGGGGGCCAGGGTCAGGGTCTCGAAGCCCAGCATCGGCCGCTCGCCGCCCGGGATGGGCGCTGCCGGCGTGACCGTCTGCAGGTTCTCGATGCGGATGCCGTAGGCGCCTGGCTTGTAGTAGCCGGGCTCGTTCGAGACGATCATGCCGGGGGCCAGCGCCGTGGCGTTCGGGGCCTTGGAGATGCGCTGCGGTCCCTCGTGGACGCTGAGATAGCTGCCGACCCCGTGGCCGGTCCCGTGGTCGAAGTCCAGGCCGTCGCGCCACAGCGCCAGCCGGGCCACCGCGTCCACCGCCGAGCCGGTGGTGCCGACCGGAAACCGCAGGCGGCCGAGGGCCAGGTGCCCCTTCAGCACCAGGGTGTAGCGCCGCCGCATCTCGGCCGAGGGCTCGCCGATGGCCACCGTGCGGGTGACGTCGGTGGTGCCGTCGACGTACTGCGCGCCGGAATCGACCAGGAGCAGTTCGCCCGGCGCGCAGCGGCGATTGGTGCGCGTCGTCGGCCGGTAGTGGATCACCGCGCTGTTCGGCCCGGCGCCCGCCACGGTGTCGAACGACAGGTCGCGCAGTTCGCCGGTGGCCCGGCGCAGACCCTCCAGCTTGCCGGCCGCCTCGATCTCGTCGGGCGGAGAGGCCTGCCCCTCGACCGCCAGCCAGTGCAGGAAGGTCGTCACCGCCGCGCCGTCGCGCCGGTGGGCGCGGCGCGCGCCCTCGATCTCGGCCGCGTTCTTGGCGGCGCGGGGCAGAGCGCAGGGATCGAGGCCGGCGACCACGACGGCGCCGGCCAGGGCGGCGGCCTCGAAATACCAGGCCGACGACTGGCCGGGATCGACCAGCACCCGCTCGCCCTTCAGCCGCTCCAGGGCCGGGACCAGGCCGGACGGCTCGCCCAGCGAGACCGTGTTCCCCAGCCAGGCGGCCAGCTCGGGCGAGACCTTGCCCGGCTCGACGAACAGCTCGGCCCGGCCGTCGTCGTGCAGCAGCGCCTGGGCGAACGGCAGCGGCGCGCGGATGGTGTCGCCGCCCCGCACGTTGAACAGCCAGGCGATGGACGGCGGCGCGGTCAGCAGGGCCGCCTTGACCCCGTCGGCGCGCAGGCCCGCAGCCAGGGCGGCGCGCTTGTCGGCGCTGGAGACCCCGGCCAGGTCGAGCGGATGCAGGGTCAGCGGCGCGGCGGGCTGCGCCGGCCGGTCGGCGCCCCAGGCTTCATCGACCGGATTGACCGCGGAGGGCTTCAGCGCCGCGCCGGCCCGGGCGACGGCCGCGCCCAGGCCGGCCAACGCGGCCGGGCTGTGCAGGCGGGGATCGTAGCCGACCGTCTGGCCAGGGCGCAGGACCTCGGTCAGGAACGCCTCGACGCCGCCGTCCTCGAGCATGCCGATGTGGAAGACGGCCGGATCGACCTGGTCGCGCACCTGCAAGGCGTAGCGCCCGTCGGTGAACATCGCCGCCCCGTCGCGCAGGATGATCGCCATGCCGGCCGAGCCGGTGAAGCCGGTGGCCCAGCCCAGCCGGTCGTTGGCGGCGGGCGGGTATTCGTTCTGGTGCTCGTCCTCGCGCGGGATCAGGAAGGCGTCGAGGCCGGCGGCGATCATCGCGCGCCGGATCGAAGGAACGTGCCGCGGCCCGAAGGCGCGATCCGCCGTCTCGTCGAAGCTCTGGAACATGCAAACTCCTTCCCGGTCCGTCCACGGCCGGGCGACTGCGAACTGATGGCTGCGGGTCGGCGGCGGCGTCAGAACAGGGCGGGCGTACCCACCCACAGCACCCTGACCGGCCGCTCGCCGGGATTGGAGACCTTGTAGGGATGACGCTGGTCGAAGTGGGCGCTGTCGCCGACGCCCAGGATGAAGCGGTCGCCGCCGATCTCCATCTCCAGCTCGCCGTCGAGCACGTACCAGAAGCCCTCGCCCTCGCGCTGGGTGGTCGGCGCGCTGAGGCCCGGCGGGATGGCCATGAGCAGCGCCTCCATCTTGCGCTCCTCGTGGTCGCCGCTGAGGCGGCGGTATTCGACCGGGATGCCGGCGTCGACGAACTCCGGATCGGCGCCGCGGCGCACGAGCTGGCCCTGGTGGGGCACGCTGACGAAATAGTTGATGTCGACGCCCAGCGCCTTGGCGATGCCCATCAGCGACACGATGGACGGCGAGGCCTGGCCGCGCTCGACCTGCGAGATGAAAGGGGCCGACAGCCCGGCGCGGTCGGCCAGGACCTGCAAGGTCAGCCCCAGCCGGCGGCGGCGGTCGCGGATGGCCGAGCCCACCGACAGCGAGGCGGCGTCCCGGGCCGGGTCGCCGGCGATGATCTTCTGGAGCGCCTCGGCGGCCGCCGCCGGCCCGGGCATCAGGCGGTGTGGTCCGATACGATGCGCCACCCCGCCGCCGACTTGTGGAACACCAGGGTGAAGATGCCGGTGGCCTCGGGCTGGCCGGCGCGAAGCAGGTGGAAGCGGCCGGTGACCAGGGCGTGCTCGCCGCCCAGGGCCCGGAAGTCGAGGATGTCCATCGACAGCTTGCCCAGCGAGGCCGGGCGCGCGCCGCCGAAGCGGGCGGCGTACATGTCGTGGATCGCCTTATAGCCCTTCACCACGCCGCCGGCGCCGATATAGGCCGTACGCGGATCGTCCTCGTAGCAGTTCATGAAGGCGTCGAGATCGCCGGCCGACCATGCGGCGGCGCTGGCGTCCAGCACCTTGCCCACCGCGGCCCGTTCGGCGTCGCCCTCGCCCGCCAGGGCCGGCGCCGCAGCGCCCGTCACGCCGGCGGCCAGGGCCAGTCCCGCGGCCATCGCCAGTCCACGCCGGGTGGCGTCCACGCCTTGGTCTCGCTCCGCGCTCATCAGATCGTTCCTCCCCACGCCGGCTTTCTCATTGTTCGATTGTCGATCAGCCGGTCGACCTTGTCATCCTTACTTAAATTTTTTGATATGCAAAATTATTTTGAGGTGAGAATGTGGAGTTCGCCGAACCGCGGCCCGAGTCCCGGCGGCGACCAAAACGAGAGCGGCTTCGAGCCGGGAGGGGATTTCCGATGTTCACGTCCGAGTACGAACGCGCGCGGCTGCGCGCCTGGATGGCGACCAGCGCCCTGTGCGCCGCCGTCTTCGCCGGGGCCCCCGCCCTGGCCCAGCAGGCCGCCGCGCCCGCCGAGACCCACGAAACCGTGTCCGAGATCGTTGTCACCGCCCAGAAGCGTTCCGAGAGCGTGCAGTCGGTGCCGATCAGCGTCACCGCCATGGACGAGCGCAAGCTGGAACGGCTGGGCATCCAGAACCTGACCGACGTGGCGCGCGCCACGCCGGGCCTCGCCGTGACCTCGGCCGGACCGGGCCAGAACGTGCTGATCATCCGCGGCGTGTCGTCGACGGCCGGCACCGCCGGCACCGTCGGCTACTATCTGGACGACACCCCCATCGCGGCCTCCAGCAACGCTTCGCTGCTGGCCCAGCGCGGCCTGCTCGACCCGTCGGTGTTCGACATCTCGCGCATCGAAGTGCTGCGCGGCCCGCAGGGCACGCTCTACGGCTCCAGCTCGATGGGCGGCACGATCAAGTACGTCACCAGCCAGCCGGACGCGACCCGGTTCAGCGCCAAGGCCAGCGCCACGGCGTCCTACACCGAGGGCGGCGGCCCCAACGGCTCGATCAACGGCATGGTCAACATGCCGATCGTCGAAGACAAGCTGGCGGCCCGGATCTCGGCCTTCTACCGCTACCAGGACGGCTTCATCGACCGCTACCAGATCGACCCGAACGACATCCTGAAGGTCAAGCCGAACAGCCCGGTCAAGGAGAACGTCAACACCGAGAGCACCGGCGGCTTCCGCGCCCAGCTGCTGATCAAGCCCGACGACACCCTGACGATCACGCCGTCGATCTTCTACCAGTACACCCGCCTGGGCGCGCCGTTCCAGTTCGACCGGCCGCCGGGAAGCTTCGACAACCTGATCCAGACGCGCGACGTCTCCGAAGTCAGCGACCAGCGCTCGCTGCTGGGCAATATCGCCATCCACAAGCGCCTGCCGTTCGGCGAGATCGTCTCGTCGACCTCGTATTACAGCCGCCAGATCAAGATCAACGAGGACTCCTCGAAGGTCCTGGCCTTCTTCTTCTCGCCGCCGCAGACCTCGGTCTATCCGTCGGTGATGACGGGGATCTACCGCAACCGCGAGTTCACCCAGGAGCTGCGCTTCGCGTCGGACTTCCAGGGCCCGTTCCAGCTGATCGCCGGCGGCTACTTCCACCGCACCTTCGCGCCGCTGGAATCGGCCATCCCGGTGCCCCCGGGCTATGACAAGACCTTCGGCTCGCCCTTCGGCGGCACGGTGTTCTATCACGGCATCCGCAAGGCGACCCTGCAGGAGAGCGCCGCCTTCGCCGAGGCCTCCTACGACCTGGGCCACGGGCTCACCGCCCGCGCCGGCCTGCGGGCCTTCCAGGTCGACCAGCGCTTCTACCAGTGGGGCGAGGGCGTTCTGAACGGCGGCGTCAGCCAGGTGTCCAACAGCTCGTCCGACAACGGCCTCAACCCCAAGTTCAACCTGTCCTGGCAGATCGACCCTGACCACATGGTCTACGCCACGGCCTCCAAGGGCTATCGCCCCGGCGGGCCGAACAACCCCGCCCCGGCGGCGGTGTGCGGCGCCGAGGTCTCCAAGCTGGGCCTCAGCGTCAGCCAGCTCACCCGCTACCAGCCCGACACCCTGTGGAACTACGAGGCCGGCGCCAAGACCCGCTGGCTGGACCGCAAGCTGACCGTCAACGGCTCGGTCTACTACATCGACTGGAGCGACGTGCAGCAGCAGATCGTCCTGAACTGCGGCTTCAACATCACCGCCAACTTCGGCAAGGCGACCAGCAAGGGCGCCGAGCTGGAGGTCGAGTACCACCCGCTCCCCGGCCTGTCGCTGAACGCCGCCGCCGGCTACACCGACGCGACGCTGAGCAACGACATCCCCGGCACCCCCGCCCGCAAGGGCGACCCGCTGCAGGACGTCCCGCACTGGAACCTCGCCGGCGGCGTCGAGTACGCCAAGTCGTTCAGCAACGGCTTCAACGGCTTCGGCCGCCTGGACGTCAACTACACCAGCGACGCCCTGGCGCTGTACGACCGCACCAGCCCGTTCCATGAGCGCAAGGGCTTCGTCATCACCAACGTCAAGCTCGGGATCGACAACGGCGATCACTGGCAGGCGGTGTTCTTCGTCGACAACCTGTTCGACAAGATCGGCCAGACCGGCCTGCCCGCCGCCATCGGCGCCGACCTGCCGACCACCCGCCGCATCGCCGTCAACCGGCCGCGCACCGTCGGCGTGACCCTGAGCTACAAGTACTAGGACCAAGGCAGGCCGAAGCCCGGCGACGACGCCGGGCTTCGGCCCCCGCTCCGCGCGACGCGCCGGATGCAGAATATCTGAATTCCCACTGAATTGATCTGAATTGCCTTGCAACGCCGCGCGCGGGACTAATCCTGCGTCAAGGCGGACCGGGCCTTCCGCCGCGGCGCAACTCCATCGGCGGACGCGGCCATGCCTCAATTCACGCCCTGTCATTCCATCCGCCCGGCCGCCCAGCCGGAGGGCCTTGCGTGATGGGCCTCGTCCAGCCCCGCAGCCGCTACGCCCCCGAGGCGGCGGCCGACCCGCCCGAGCGGGTGGCGGCCCTGCCGATGTACGACCTGCCCGAACTGGCCGACGCCAACGACGCCCTGTGGGCCGGGCTGGCCGAGCGCCTGCGCGCGCGCGGCGTGGCGGGCGTGCCGGCCGCCCTGACCCGGGGACGCGCGACCCACGCCCTATGGACCGACCCGTCGCTGCTGCTGGCCCAGACCTGCGGCTACCCCCTGGTCACGGCCCTGCACGGCCAGGTCAAGGTGGTCTCGACGCCGCGCTACCGCGCGCGCGGCTGCGAGGGCCCGTTCTACCGCAGCGCCGTGGTGGTGCGGGCGGCCGATACGGCCGCCAACCTGGCCGACCTGCGCGGCGGGCGCTGCGCCCTCAACGAGCCGACCTCGAACAGCGGCATGAACCTGCTGCGCGCCGAGATCGCGCCCCTGGCCGGGCGGGGGCATTTCTTCAGCGCGGTGCAGATCACCGGCTCGCACCTGGCCAGCGCCGAGGCGGTGGCGGAGGGCCGGGCCGAGGTGGCCGCCATCGACTGCGTGACCTTCGCCCAGCTCCAGCGCTTCCGGCCCGCCCTCACCCGCCAGCTCAAGGTGCTGTCGTGGACGGTGCGCAGCCCCGGCCTGCCGCTGGTCACGGCCAAGCAGACCGGCCGCGCCGTGGAGAACGCCCTGCACGCGGCCATCGCCGACATCGCCGTCGCCCCCGAGCTGCGGGAAGCCCGGGCCGAGCTGCTGCTCGACGGCTTCAACACCCTGTCGCCGGCCCACTATCGCGCCGTGCTCTACCTCGAGCAGATCGCCGCCGATCAGGGCTATCCGCACCTGGTCTGACGCCGCCTATCGCGCGGCGGCGGCCGTACGGCGAGCCCACAGGAACGCCGGCGCGCCCAGCAGGTAGAGCCCGGCCGCCGCCAGCCAGGGCCAGCCGTTCCAGCCTCCCGACGAGGCCGCGTAAAGCGCGACGAAGGCCAGCGGCCCGGCCACCGCCGCCAGGCTGGTCAGGCTGGCCAGCAATCCCTGGAGCCGCCCCTGGCGGTCGTCGGCGACGGCGTTCGACAGCAGTCCCTGGAGGGGCGGCTGGGCCAGGCCGCCAAGGGCGAGCAGCGGCATGACCAGCGCCATGCCCCGCCAGTCGCCGATGAAGGCCAGGAGCACGAAGCCGGCGGCGTCGGCGGCCATGCCGACGGCCAGAGCGCCGCGCTCGCCCAGGCGGCGGACCGCCGGGCCGATCGCCCAGCCTTGCACGGCCAGGTGCAGCAGGCCGAACAGGCCGAGGGAGCGGCCGACGGCGGCGGCGTCCCAGTGCAGGCGATCCTGGCCGAACAGCGTCCACAGCGAAGCCGGCGCCTGGCCGGCCAGCTGCAGGACGACGAAGACCAGGATCAGCGCGCCGAGCCCCGCCAGCCCGCCGCGCCCCAGGCCCCCGAGGCCGGCGAACGGGTTGAACGCCAGCCCGCCGGACGCCGCCCCGCCCCCATGCCCGGCGGGCCGCGTCTCGGGCAGCAGCAGGGCGGCGACGACGAGGCCCAGGCCGTGCAGCACGGCGGCGGCCACGAACGGCGCGCGCGGCGACAGGCCGCCGAGCAGACCGCCCAGGACCGGACCGGCCACGATGCCCGCGCCGAAGAAGGCGCCCATCAACCCGAAGCGCCGCGTCCGCGCCGCGCCCTCGGAGACGTCGGCGATGCAGGCGCCGGCGACCGCCCCGGTGGCGCCGGTCATGCCGGCGACCGCGCGGCCCAGATAGAACACCCACAACGTCGGCGTGAGCGCCATGACCAGATAGTCCGCCGCCGCGCCGGCCAGCGACGCCAGCAGCACCGGCCGGCGCCCGAAGCGGTCGGACAGGACGCCGAGCACCGGCGAGAACACCGCCTGGGCCAGGGCGTACAGCGACAGCAGCGCGCCGAAGTGCAGGACCGCCGGCCCGGTCGGCGCCAGCTCGCGCAGCAGGGCCGGCAGCACCGGCATGACCAGCCCCATGCCCGCCGCGTCCAACACCACCGCCGCCAGGGCGATCGTCAGGGTTCTGTTCATGCCCGCCCGCTAAAATTTATCATCGATAAATTGGGCAATAAGTTTATCGATGATAAATTGTCAAGCCACCGAGGAGCTCATGACCAAGCTGCAGCGCGACGCCATCATCGCCGCCGCCCTCGACCTGCTCGACGAGACGGGGGCCGAGAACCTGACCACCCGGCGGCTGGCCGAGCGGCTCGGCGTCCAGCAGCCGGCGCTCTACTGGCATTTCCGCAGCAAGCGGGCCCTGCTCGACGCCCTGGCCCACGCCATGCTGGCCGAGGGACGTCAGGGCGCCCGCCCCCGTCCTGGCCAGGACTGGCGCGAATTCCTGGCCGACAACGCCCGCGGCTTCCGCCGCGCCCTGCTGTCGCGGCGCGACGGGGCGCTGATCCACGCCGGCACACGGCCGGTCGATCCCGAGTTCGACGCCGTCGAGGCGCAGTTCGCCCTTATGCGCGAGGCCGGGTTCGCGCCGCTGGACGCAGCCCACGCCTTGACGACGGTCGGCCACTACGTCGTCGGCGCGGTGCTGGAGGAACAGGCCGCCGCCGTCGAGGCCGGATCGCGCCCTGCCGACGCGCCGCCGGCCGCGCTCGCCGAGGTCTTCGACGCCTATGACCGCGCCGGCCCCGAGGCGGCCTTCGAATTCGGCCTGGACGTCATGCTCGACGGGCTGGCGGCGCGGCTGGCGCGCCGGGCGTCAGCGCCCAGCGGCGGCTGAGGGCGCGGCCGCGTCCCGCGGCGGAAAGTTCACGTAGATCGGGTTGCCGATCAGCACGAGCCGCCCCCGCGCGTCGCGTCCGTTCAACCGCAGCCAGTGGCGTCGCCCGTCGCTGCGCCAGTCGAACGCCAGGGTCGAGGCTTCGCCCTCGACGCCCCTCGCGCCGGGGACGCTCAGCAGGCGGCCGTCGAGCACCGCTTCGATACGGCCGCCCTCGACCCCGGCCAGCCGGCCCTCGAAGCGCGCGCGCGCGCCGGCCGGCGCGGCGAGATCGCCCCCCATCGCGACCCTCGGCCCCGACCGGCCGGAGGATACGGCGCCGCTCAGGTCGATCATCCGCCCCCGCGTCCCGTCGACGTCGACGAAGGCCCGCCCCGCGCGCAGCCCGTCGAGCAGGGCCGGGACCGACAGGTCCCGCGCCCAGATCGCCGTGGTCGGACGGCCGACGGCCGACGGCCGGTCGCGAGGCGCGCCGGGGTCGTGGTTGTCGCTGCCCCCCACGGCGGTCAGACGCACGCCCTCGTTCAGCCGCGCCTCCCAGAACGGCAGGCCGGAGAACGGCCCGTCCGCCGCGCCGGTCTGCGCCAGGGTCCCGCCGTTGACCACCTCGACCGCCTGGACCAGTCGGTAGTCGACGGCGGCGGCCGTCCAGCCGCAACCCATGCAGGCCTCGCCCGAGGGCGTCGCAGGATGGTTGATCGACAGCACGCCGCCCGAGGCCGCCGCGGCGCGCAGCAGGGCGTCGGCGTCGGGGACGGCCGGGTCGCCCAGCCGGAAATCGACGAAGCCGGTCGGGCCGAACAGGTTGGCGTGGCCCTGGAAGGTGGTGATCTCGCGGCCAGGGATCAGCAGCAGGCGGTCGAAGGCGGGCTGCAGCTCGCGCAGGGCGTCGGCCTGGGACGTGGTGTTGTGGTCGGTGACGGCGATGAAGTCGAGACCCGCGGCGGCGGCGGCCTCGACGGTGCGATAGACCGGACAGGGGACGCGGAAGCCGGACTGGCTGAGGCAGGTCCCGTCGCTGTGGCCGGTGTGCATGTGCAGGTCGCCGCGATACCAGCCCGGCCCGGGACGCAGCGGCGCAGCCTCGGCGGACACAGGGACCGGCGACCGGTCGAAATAGAGCCGGGCCGTATAGCGGGCGTGCGAGGCCGGCCGCACGTTGGGCATGCCGAGCAACAGGCTCCATCGGCCCGCACGCAGCGTCCCCGGCAGGAAGGACGGCGTCGCCGCCTCGGCCGACAGGGTGAACTCGGACTTGGAGCCGCCGCTCCAGCCCCGGAACCGCTCGCCGTCGAACAGGCCGAGGTCGACCACCGTCTTCTGGTCGCGGCCGTCATGGTCGAACCGCACGGTCAGGCGGGTCACGCCGGGCGGCGTCTCGAAGGGGACCATGCGATACCGCTGGTGGTCGGCCCCCGTCAGCTCCCCGGTCAGGACCAGATCGGCCGGCCTCTGCGCCGGGGCGGCGGCGGGCTCGGCGGCGGCCGGCCCGCCTGGCGAGGCCGCCAGAAGGACCAACGCCGCGAACCAGGCCGGAGCCGCGCAAACTCGCCCGATCATGATCGACCTCGAAAAAAGCGGCGGCCGGCCGGGGGACGGGCCGGCCGCCAGTCTGCGGGGGGACTTAGAAGCGGTAGAGGGCGGCGACCTTGAACGAGCGGCCGAGCTCGGGCCGGCCGACGCCGTAGAGCGAGCCGGCCTCCGAGCTGATGATCTGGCCGGCGCGGGGGTTGCCCTCGGTCAGGCCGATCTCGTTGGTCAGGTTGGAGCCGTAGGCGTAGAGCGTCAGCCGGGGCGTGGCGTCGAAGCGGACGGCGGCGTTGACCAGGGTGTAGTCCGGCAGGATCGAGGTGTTGGCGGCGTCCGAATACCGCTGGCCGTAGTATTCCACGTCGACCTGCAGCCGCAGCCGGTCGTCCATCAGGTTGACCCCCGGCGTCAGGCGGAACGACTGCTTGGGCGCGCGGATCAGCTGGTTGCCGGTGAAGTTGCGGATGCGGTGGCCGTTGGCCCCGCAGGCCGGCACGGCGCCCGCCGCCGGCGCGCCGGCCGTGCAGGTCTCGTCGAAGGCGTAGTCGCCGAACTCCGGGTTCTGGAAGGTGGCGTTGAAGGCCACGTCGAACCAGCGCGCGGGACGGTACGTCCCTTCCAGCTCGATCCCGTAGGTCTTGGTGTCGGTGATGCTGGTCTGGTTGTCGTAGCCGCCGGTGACCGGGTTGAACACCAGGCTGCCGAAGGTCAGGGCGTTGTACTTGGTGTAGAAGGCGGTGGCGTAGAGGTCGAGCTTGGGGATCGACAGCTTGTAGCCGGCCTCGGCCAGATCCATGGTCTGCACGAACGGCGAGGTGTTGGCGGCGTTGGTGATGTAGTCGCCCAGGGACGGCAGGCGGAAAGCCTTGGTGTAGCGGCCGAACACCCCCTGCCCCCGCGCGAACTGCCAGTCGGCGCCGATGGTCCAGCCGGTGTGCTGGAAGTTGCGGCCGACGGTGTCGTAGACGCCCGAGCCGGTCAGGACGTTGTCGTCCGCCAGGGACGGCGACTGGTTGAGGTTGACCGAGGTCGTGCGCTCGCTGCGGCCGGTGAAGTCGATCGATTCCCAGCGCACGCCGAGGTCGATGCGCAGATCGTCGGTGACGTGCCATTCGTCGCTGGCGTAGAGGGCGAAGGTCTTGGAGTCGCCCGTGCCGTTGGCGAACTCGGCCCCATAGCGCGAGACGCCGTTCTCGGTGGCCGAGTAGAGCACCTTGCCGGCGGCGTCGACGGCGACGAGGTCGAGGCGGCGGGCGTTGTCGCGCACGTCGAGCAGGGCGTTGGCCGAGTAGCGGTTGAAGCTCTCGCTGACCAGGGCGGTGTAGAAGCCGAACGCGACGTCGTGCACCTGGCCGCCGACGTTGAACTTGTGCAGCAGGCGCAGGTCGTTGATCGTCTGGTCGAGCGGCGCCGACACCCAGCGCAGCGAACCGTCGAGCACCAGGCCGTTGCCGTTCTGGCTGTTGACGTCGAACACCTGCGACGGGCTGGTGGCGTAGCGCAGCTGCACGTCGGTCGCGCCGGGAACGGCGGCCAGCAGCTGGGCGCGGTACTGGGCCAGCCGCGCGGTCCCGGTCACGGGCGTGTTGGGGAACAGGCCGATCCGCCGCGATTCGGCGGTGCTGTAGCGCAGGACGTCGGTGACCTTCCAGCCCTCGACGATCTCGTAGTTCAGGCTGGCGGTGAACTCGGTCAGCTTGACCGCCGTGCCCTTGGTCAGGTCCCAGTCGAACGGCCCCTTGGCCGAGCGCAGGGTCAAGCGGGCGGTCTCGGGACCGTTCAGGGTGCCGTAGTTGGGATCGAAGCCCGGAACGGCGCTGGGCTGGCCGCTGTTGCTGTCGAACTTCAGCGGAATGCCGGCGAACAGGATGACGTGGTCGTCGAGGTGGCGGACGTTGAAGTCGATCGAGCCCTTGTCGAAGTCGCGGCCCAGGGTCACACGGATCTGACCGCCCTTGTCGGCGGTGTAGCCGGGGTCGCGCACCCCGTCGTCCTGGCGATAGAAGCCGCCGACGCCGAAGCGCCAGTCGCCGATCGGGCCGCCGTACCAGCCGTCGACGCGGCCCATGCCGTAGTCGCCGGCCTGGACCTTGACCAGGCCCTCGGGATGGGCGCCGCCCTTGCGGGTGATGAAGTTGACCGTGCCGCCGGGAGCGTAGGAGGCGAAGATCGACGACGGGCCGCCGCGCACCACCTCCATGCGCTCGACGGTCTCGTCGATGCGGAACGCCTGGTCGGCGTTCAGGTAGCCTAGGCCGGAATCGTGTTGCACCGGCGCGCCGTCCTCATAGAGGGCGACGGCCGAATAGCCTTCCTGCGGGATGCCGCGCGCGCGGATGTTGGCGCTGGCCTCGCCGCCGGAGGCCTCGACCCAGAAGCCGGGCACCGACTTCAGCGCGTCGGCGACGCCGGTCGGCGAGCGCATGCGCAGCTGCGCCTCGTTGAGGGTGGTGACGGCGTAGCTGGTCGCCAGCCGGGTGCGGGCGTCGGTGCCGGCCCGCGAGGTGACGATCAGCTCCTCGACCTCGGCGTTCTGGGCGACGGGGCCGGGAAAGGAGCCGTCGGCCCTTGCCCGCAGGGTGATGACGCTGGCGTCGGCCGAGGCGATCTCGAGGCCGCTGCCGGCGATCAGCAGCCGCAGCGCCTGCTCGCGGCCGTAGCGCCCCTTGACGGCGACGCTGACATGGCGCGCCGCCACGTCGTAGGGAAACAGGATCTGCACGCCGGCCTGGCGCGAGAACAGGTTCAGCGCCTCGGCGGCGTTGCCGGCCGGGATGTCGAAGGCGACCTGGGCCGAGGCCGGCGCCGACGCCTGCGCCAGGGCCGGATGCGCCGAAGCCAGCGCCGTGGTCAGGAACAGCGCGCACGCGCCGAAGCGCGCGGCCGAAGACTTGAACATTGGATCCCCCAAAGATCTCGACAGCGAGATCATCCCGCTGAGGTCCAGATGCTTGGGAGCGGCCGAACCGCTATGCCGACTTCAGTAAAATTCGCACATCGCCGGAATCGACCGCGTGCACCCCGAAGGCGCGGCCGAGCGCGGTCAGGAACGCCTCGGGATCGCTGGTCAGGAACCGGCCGCCCAGGCGGATGCGCCCGACGGCCGGGTCCTCGATCACCAGCTTGCGGCGCAGATAGCGGTTGTATTCGCCGACGGCGACCGACAGCGGCTCGCCCTCGAAGACGATCTCGCCGCGCCGCCAGGCCTGGACCACCTGCGCCGAGTCCTCGGAGACGGCGGCGACGCTGACCCCGGACGGGCCGGCCTGCAGCGTGCGCCGGCGGTCGTCGGTGCGCTCGACGGCGGCGCTGGCCCGGCCGCGCGGACCGTCCACCGCCGCCTGTCCGGCCAGCACCATCAGGCTCAGGGTCTCGGCGGCCAGCCGGGCGTTGAACTGGCCGGTGCGCAGCCGCGCCACGGTTCCGGCCGCCATCAGCAGGAACGGCCGGGCCTCGTCGGCCGCCACCGTCAGGGCGGCCTCGCCGCGTTCGAGCCACAGCCGCCGCTCCCGGCGGTCGAAACGCCACGACACCCGGGTGTCGGTGTTCAGTTCGATGGCGCTGCCGTCAGGCAGGTTGAGCTGGCGGCGCTCGCCGATCTCTGTGCGCAGGCCGGGCCGCAACAGGTCGCCGCGGACGGCGAACGCGCCGACGCCGGCGATCCCGGCGGCCGCTGCGCCGCCGACGCCAATCAGCGCCCGCCGCGACAGGACCGCGGGCCG
>Ga0209243_100067_pt1 | contig 76060 bp, 72 predicted proteins | sample UppTromiDAQMD024_FD_185836 | JGI IMG/M metagenome (GOLD analysis project Ga0209243, IMG submission 185836) | Upper troposphere microbial communities from Maryland, USA - DAQMD-024 (SPAdes) (version 2) | ecosystem: Environmental > Air > Outdoor Air > Unclassified | place: USA: Maryland, Virginia...
GGCGCCAGACGCCCAGCTTGGGGAACTCGAACAGGAAGCCGTTGACCGCGTCGTCGGCGATCTGCCGCTGGATCAGGCCCAGCAGCCGCAGGCGCTCGGGCGGCTCGCGGGTCGCGTCGAGCTGGGCGAGGAGGGCGCGGACCGGCGGGCTTTCATAGCCGAAATAGTAGTCCGGCCGGCCGTAGATGTCGTAGTCCTTGGGCTCGGTGTGGGAGACCACGGTCAGGTCGTACTGGTGGTTCTTGAACACCTGTTCCAGCCATTGGGCCCATTCCAGGTTCTCCAGCCGCACGCGCACGCCGACCTGGGCGAGTTGGGCGGCCAGGATCTCGCCGCTGCGGCGGGCGTAGCCGGTGGGCGGCAGCTTCATGGTCAGGGACAGGCCGTCGCGATATCCGGCCTCGGCCAGCAGCGCCCGGGCGCGGGCCGGGTCGTGCGGATAGCGGCCGGTCAGGTCGACATAGCCGGGATCGCGCGGGCTGAAATGACTGCCGATCGGCTCGCCATAGCCGAACATGGCCCCCTCGATCACCGCCTTGCGGTCGATGGCGTAGGACAGCGCCCGGCGCACGCGCAGGTCGTTCAGCGGCGGCCGCCGCTGGTTCATGGCCATCAGCGTCTCGCCCTCGGTCGCGCCGACCGTCACCTTGAAACGGGGATCGGATTTCAGCTGGGCCAGGCTCTCGGGGGCCGGGAAATAGGGGAAGGCGTCGACGTCGCCGGCCTTGAGCGCGGCGAGGGCGGCGGTGGGATCGGAGATGAACTTGAACGTCACGCGGGCCAGCGGCGCGGGCCGGCCCCAATAGTCGGGATTGCGGGTCAGGACGATGGAGTCGCCGCGCCGCCAGCCGGCGAAGCGGAACGGCCCGGTGCCGACGGGACGAGCCGCGGCTCCGGCGATGGAGTTCGGCGCCACCATCACCAGGCCGCCCCAGCCGAGGACGTCTAGCAGGCCGCCGTCCGGGCGGCTCAGGGTCACGCGCAGGGTGGCCGGATCGACCGCTTCCACGGCGCGGACCGCGGCCAGCTGCGGCCGCTGGGCGTTGGGCGAGGTCGGCGCGCGGGCCCGGTCGAGCGCGAACTTGGCGGTGGCGGCGTCGAACGGCGCGCCGTCGTGGAAGCGCACGCCGCGACGCAGGTGGAAGACATAGATCAGGCCGTCGGGCGAGATGTCCCAGGACTCGGCCAGCCCCGGCCGGACGCCGCCGTCGGGGCCGATGCGCACCAGCCCCTCGAAGACGTTGGCGTAGACCACCTCGTCGGTCGCCACCGAGGCGCCGAGGGTGGGGTCTAGATTGGGCGGCTCCAGCTGGGCGCCCAGGGTCAGGTCGTCCTTGGCGGCGGCCAGCGCGCCGCTTCCGCCCGCGACGGCGGCGAGGACCGTCAGGACGGCGGCGACGGCCAGCGCCAGGACGCGCCCGCCGATGCGAAGCGGCCTTTGGTTCATCGACGTCGGGCCAGGGTCTTTTCGGCGCGCGCCGCCGCCTGCGCGGCCTGCGCGGGCAGATCGAGCCGGCCGTAGACGTCGGCCAGCGCGCGGTTGAGGTGAACGCCGTCGGGGTCGAAGCCGCGCCGGATCTCCAGGGTCTGCTGGGCGGAGACGAGGCGGCCGGCGCGGATCGCCGCGTCGAGGTGCAATTGCTCGAAGAGGTCGCGCTGGGCGTGGCTGCCGCCGATCTCGACCATGCGCGGCAGGGCCGCGCCCAGCCGGCGCACGGCCTCGTCCCAATCGCGCCGGACGTGGGCGGCCAGGCCCTCGGCGGCGGGCAGGGCGACGCCGCTCCAGGCCTCGCGCGCGAAGGCCGGCGCGGCGCGCGCGCGTTCGGCGATGGCCCCCAGCAGCTGGTCGGCCTCCGCCGCTCCGGCGCGGGCGAGGCCGTAGAAGTATTGCAGGCTCAGGAACGGCTGGACCGTGTCGTTGGCGCGGGCCTTGAGCCAGCCGGCCAGCTCGCCCCAGCGGCCGCCGACATCGACGCCGGCGAGTTCCAGGCGGGCCAGCAGCGACACGGCCCCGATCTGGTCCTGCGAATAGCTCTTGGCGATCCCCCAGCAGCGCTCGTCATAGAGGGCCAGGGCCTCGGCGTCGCGGCCCTGGCTCAGATAGAACAGGGCCAGATGCCACCAGGCGTGGCTCTCCATGAACGAATTGAGGCCGGTCCAGGTCTCGGACACCTCTTCGAGGAAGCGCGCGCCCTCGTCGATCCGCCCGCGCGTCAGCATGACGTGGGCGAGGGCGTGGTGGGCCCAGGGCTCCTTGCGACGCATGTCGACGGCGGTTCGGGCGGCGGCCTCGGCCTCGTCGATCAGATGGCACTGCTCGTAGGCGAAGGCGGTCATGCCGTGCATGTGCGGCACGTGGCTGTTGGCGTCGAGGACCTTGAGCGCGACCCGCAGCATGGCCGGGAAGTCGCCGCGGTTGAAGTCGTGGTACTGGCGCAGCTTGACCATGGCCAGGTCGTGCGGGAAGGCCTCGACGGTCTCGTCGGCCACGCTCAGGGCCAGGGGCAGGTCGTCTTCGATCCAGGCGCGCAGGAAGGCGGCGGTCATCCGCTCCCGGGGGTTGGCGCGGGCGGAGGCCCGCTCGGCCGCTTCGAGATAGGTCCGGGCGAGCGCCGGCGCCTCGGGCGCCTCCAGCAGCATCCACAGGATTCCGGCGTAGGCGTTGAGCAGGGGATCGTCCGCCGCGGCGTCCGCCGCCGCGACCACGCCCGCCGCGCGGGCCTCGTAGCCCAGGAAGCCGCCGACGAAGTCGTCGACCGCCGCCACCGCCAGGTCGTCGTCGGCGCTGACCGGGTTGCCCAGATAGTCCGTGCGCCTCACGGCGCGGCGTCGGCCGGCAGGGCGGCCAGGAAGGCGGCGACGTCGTCGGCCGAACGGTCGGGAATTTCGACCTGGGGCAGGTGGCCGACGTTGGGATAGAGGATCAGGCGCGCGCCGGGTATGGCCTCGGCGAACTTGCGGCCGGCCGCCGGCTCGATGATGTGGTCCTGTTCGCCGTGCAGCACCAGGGTCGGGGCCTTGATCGTGCGCAGCGTCTCGACGCTGGCCTGGCTGTGGGCGCCCGGCTGCATCGACATCAGGATGGCGCGATGGCCCGGCGCGCGCTGCAGTTCGGCCCAGCGGTCGATGAAGGCTGGGGTGATCACCGACGGATCGACGACGTCGGCCCGCAGCCCCTGGCGGATCAGCGGCTTGTTGTCGATGCTGCGGAGGAAGGCGCGGCCCCACGAATATTTCAGCAGGCGGAAAGCCAGGGGCGGGTTCTTCGACAAGGTCTCGTTGGGCCACCCGGCCGCGTCGGCCAGGATCAGGGCGTCGACCCGCTGGGGATAGCGGGCCGCCACCTGCCAGGCGACGCCGCCGCCCATCGAGTTGCCGGCGATGGCGAAGCGGGGCAGGGCGAGCTTGGCCGCCAGGGCGTCGATCAGCTCGGCGTAGCCGTCGGCGGTGGCGACGTAGCCGTCCGGCGCGCGCGTCAGCCCGTGGCCGGGCAGGTCGACGCGGATGATCCGGTAGCGGTCGCCGAAGCGCCGAACCCAGCCGTCCCACGAGAACACCGAGTCCCCGAACCCGTGCACCAGCAGGATCGCCGGCCGACTGGGGTCGCCCTCGTCGCGATAGTGCAGCCGCACGCCGCCGGGCAGGTCGACGAAATGCGAACTGCGCTCGCCGTACTTGGCCTCCAGCGTCGCATAGGGAATGTCCGGCCCGCGCAGGGCCAGCCAGCCGACGAGGGCCAGGACCAGGAGCGCGACGACGGTCGCGCCCAGGGTCAGCAACACGATCTTGATCACGTCCAGGTCTCCGTCAGGCTCTCGCCGCCACTCTCGCCGATCCAGGCCGCTTCTAGAAGGCGTAGCTGGCGCGCACGCCCCAGGTCGCCGGCCGGCCGGCGGCGGCCACCTTGGCGTTGACGAAGAAATTCCGGGTCACGTCGTACTTCTCGTCGAAGATGTTGCGGCCCCACAGCCCCACCGACCACGGCCCGTTGTTCGGCGTCAGGGTCAGGCTGGCGTTGGCCAGCCAGTAGCTGTCGACGTCGTAGGCGCGGCCGAGCCAGGAGGTCAGCTTGTCGCGATAGGCGTAGTCGGCCTGGGCCTCCAGGCCGAAGTCGCCGATGGTCCAGGCGTAGGCCACGGCGCCCTGATAGCTGAGCTTGGGGAAGCCCAGGTCCTGGCCGCTGCGGTCGGTGACGCCGGCCGAATAGACGCCGGTGACCGGGTCGCGCACCAGGGTCGAGACGTCGGTGTCCTTGAAGTCGGTGTACTCGCCCTTCTTCCAGCCGAGCGACTGTTCCACCCGCAGCCCCGGCGCCCAGGCCGGCCGCCAGGTCGCCTCGATCTCGGCGCCGTAGATCTTGGACTTGGGCGCGTTGATGATGCGGCCGATGGCGCCGTTCAGCGGGTCGATGATCACCGACAGCACCTGCTGGTCGGAATAGTCGTAGTAGAAGGCCGCGCCGTTGATCCGCAGGGCGTTGTCGAGCAGGTCGGCCTTGAAGCCGGCCTCGTAGGCCCACAGCACCTCGGGCCGGAAGGGGTTGATCTGGCCGGCGTTGGTGGAGTTGTAGACGGTGAAGCCGCCCGACTTCACGCCGCGGCTGACCGTGGCGTAGAGCAGCACGTGGTCGGCGGCCTTGTACTCGACGCCCGCCTTGCCCGAGACCTGCGACATCGAGGTGGTGCGGTCGGCGGTGGGGAAGGTCGGCGTGGCCGGCAGGATGACCGTGCTGAAGTTGTCGAGTTCGCGGTCCTCGTTCTCGTAGCGCAGCCCGAAGATCAGGTTCAGGCGCTCGTTGAGGCGATATTCGACCTGGCCGAAGCCGCTGATCGATTCCGCCTTCTGCCGGTACGAGGTGTCGGTGATGAAGCCCAGCCCGGCCGAGAAGTCCGACAGGAAGCGCTCGTCCAGCTTCTCGTTCGAATAGTAGAGCCCGGCGGTCCAGTTCAGCGGGCCGGGGGCGGTCGAGTTCAGGCGCAGCTCCTGCGAGAACACCTTGATGCTGCTGCGCCAGACCGTGTCGGACTCGGGCGAGGCCGAGGCGTCCCAGTCGTCGTATTCGCGGCGCTTCAGCCGCTCGTAGCTGGTGATGCTGGTCAGCTTGGCGAAGCCGAGGTCGAGCTTGCTGGTCAGGCCAGCGCCGAAGCTGGTGTTGTCGCGGCCGGGCTTGGAGCCGGGGGAGACCCCGGCGATGCTGGCGAAGGCGGGGTTCAGACCCCAGCCCGTGGCGGTGCGGTCGGTGTCGGCCGGAATGGTCGGGCCGGCGCCGAAGCGGGTGGCGAACGGCGCGATCAGATAGAGGCCCTGGCTGTCGGACTGGTCGCGGCCGCCGTGCACGTCGAGGCGGAAGGTCAGCTTGTCGGTGGCGTCCCAGTCGAGTAGGCCGCGCAGGGCGGTGCGGTCGGCGTCGCCCAGCTTCTGGCCGGTGACGCGGTCGTGCTGCCAGGCCCCGCCCTGTTCGGTGACGGCCGAGAGGCGGCCGCGCAGGCTTCCGTCGTGGACCAGCGGGCCCGAGACGTAGCCCTCGACCTTGACGGCGTCGTGGCTGCCGTACTCGGCGGTGACGCCGGCCGCCAGCGAGCCGGTCGGCTGGCGGGTCAGGAAGTTGACCGCGCCGCCGGTGGTGTTGCGGCCATAGAGGGTTCCTTGCGGGCCGCGCAGGATCTCCACCCGGTCGATGTCGAACAGGACGCCCTGGGTCATCACCGGCAGCGGATAGGCGACCTCGTTGACATAGACCCCGACCGTCGAGGTGTTGTTCGAGGCATAGTCGTCGAAGCCCACGCCGCGCAGGCGGAACTGCGGCTGGCCGCCGCCGAAGGCCGGCGTGATCTCCAGGCTGGGCGTGTGCTGCTGCAGCTGGTTGACGTTGGTGACGCCCCGCTTCTCCAGCTCGGCGCCGGACAGAACCGACAGGGCGATGCCGACATCCTGGGCCGACTGTTCGCGGCGTTGGGCGGTGACGACCAGCTCGGGCAGGCCGACGCTTTCATCCGCCTTGTCGGCGGCGGTTTCGGCAAGGGCGGGGAAGGCGCCGGCGGCGGCCAGCGCGCCCAAGGCGGCGCCGAACAGGAAACGCTTCAAGACTCTCTCCATGACCCGGTCGGCTGCCGGCGCGGTTTGGCTCCGCGTCGTCGGCCCGGTTTCTGTTTTATGCGGGCCAAGGCCCCCTCCGCCGCGCGGCCGGATGTCCATCGCTCCGTTCACCGCTGGGCGCGGCTGAACACCTACTCGTTCGATAGGAATATCAAATCGAGGTTTTCTGCCGTCGCCCGAAGCGGAACTAAAGGCGATCCCCCGGCGGCGCACGCCTCAGTCCAGCCTGGTCAGGACCGCGCGGATCGTCTCGACGATGCGGTCGATCTCGGCCTTCTCGACGATCAGGGGCGGCGACAGGGCGATGATGTCGCCGGTGACGCGCACCAGCAGGCCCTGGTCGAAACAGGCGTGGAAGGCGTCGGTGGCGCGGGCGCCGGCCGCGCCTTCGCGGGGGGCAAGCTCGATGCCGGCGGTGAGGCCGAGGTTGCGCACGTCGATGACGTGGCGGGCGTCGGCCAGGCTATGGACCGCGTCCTCCCAATAGGCGGACAGGGCGGCAGCGCGGCCGAACAGGTCTTCGTCGCGATAGATGTCGAGGGCGGCGAGGCCGGCGGCGCAGGCCAGCGGATGGCCGGAATAGGTGTAGCCGTGGAACAGCTCGACCGGGCTGTCGGCCCGCTCCAGCATCAGGTCGTAGATCGCCTTGCTCACCCCGACGCCGCCCAGCGGCACGGCGGCGTTGGTCACGCCCTTGGCGAAGGTGATCATGTCCGGCCTGACGCCGAAGTGGTCGGCGGCGAACGGCGCGCCCAGCCGCCCGAAGCCGGTGATCACCTCGTCGAAGATCAGCAGGATGTCGTGCTTGTCGCAGAGGGCGCGCAGCCGTTCCAGGTAGCCCTTGGGCGGGACCAGCACGCCGGCCGAACCCGACATCGGTTCGACGATGACGGCGGCGATGGTCGAGGCGTCATGCAGGCCGACCAGCCGCTCCAGGGCGTCGGCCAGTTCGGCCCCATGCTCGGGCTGGCCGCGGCTGAAGGCGTTGCGCGCCAGGTCGTGCGTGTGCGGCAGGTGGTCGACCCCGGTCAGCATCCCGCCGAAGTGCATGCGGTTCTTGACGATGCCGCCGACCGAGATGCCGCCGAAGCCGACGCCGTGATAGGCGCGCTCGCGGCCGATCAGGCGGGTCTTCTCGCCCTTGCCGCGGGCGCGCTGATAGGCGAGGGCGATCTTCAGGGCGCTGTCCACCGCCTCGGACCCGGAATTGGCGAAGAACACGTGGTCGAGGTCGCCCGGCAGCAGCGCGGCCAGCCGCGCGGCCAGTTCGAACGCCTTGGGGTGGCCGAGGTTGAAGGTCGGGGCGAAATCCAGCTCGGCCGCCTGCCGCGAGATCGCCTCGACGATCGGCGCGCGCGTGTGCCCGGCGTTGACGCACCAAAGACCCGACGTGCCGTCGAGCACCTCGCGGCCCTCGGGCGTGTAGTACCGGGTCCCCTCGGCGCGGGCCAGCAGCCGGGGCTCGGCCTTGAACCGCCGATTGGCGGTGAACGGCATCCAGAAGGCGTCGAGGGCGTTGGGAAGCGAAGCGGGCACGGGCCTCTCCTTGCAAACCGAAGGGGTCGCACGCCCTCTCGCGCCTTCGCGGCCCGCGGGCAAAGCGGTTTTGCTATAGGCGCCATTAGAAAGGCGCGGACGGCGAGGTCCAGCGCCATCGCAGACGGGCGTCGGCTCCCTCGCCCCGATCCCGCCCCTGCCGCCGGGATCGGCGATTGGGCTATAGTCGTGGCCGCGGCGGACGAGCGGGCCGCCGCCTTACGAAGAATTCATCCGCCGGCCTGCATCTGAACGCCGTCGCCCGCGCCTCTTCCCATCAGACGGCGGGACTTGAAGGCCCGCCCACGCGTCGAGAACAAGGAGACCCCGTCATGGAGATCTTAATCCCAATCGCCTTCTTCGCGATGATCGCGGCGATCGCGCTCGGACCGTCGTATCTGCGCACCCGCGAGCGCGAGAAGCTGCACGACACGCTGCGGCTCGCCTACGACAAGGGCCAGCCGGTGCCGCCGGAGCTGATCGAGGCGCTGACCAGCCGCGTCGCCGTCGCGCCCGTCGTGCCGACGCCGGAGCGCGACCTGCGCCGCGCCGTGGTGTTCATCGCGCTCGGCCTCGGCATGGCCGGTCTGGGCTACGGGCTGTGGTACGGCCTCAACATCGTCTCGCCGGAAGCGGCCTATATCGCCGGGGGCTCCACGGCCGGAACCGGGGCGATCCCCGGCTTCATCGGCGTCGCCTACCTCATTCTCTGGGCCATCAAGCGCCCTGCCGCCGGCAAGACCGCCTGACCGCGACGGAACGCAAGATTCCAGAGGAATCCATGACAGGTTCCACAAGCCCCGCTCTGGCCTCGGCGCACGACGTCGAGCTGGCCGCCCTGGCGGCGGCCGGCTCGCGGCCGGCGTTCGGCGAGCTGGTGCGGCGACACAGCTCGGCGGTGCGCGGCCTGCTGCGGCGCATGGGCGCCGACGCGGCCCTGGCCGACGACCTGGCGCAGGACGCCTTCCTGGCCGGGTTCGAGCAGGTGGCCGATTTTCGCGGCGAGGGCGCGTTCCAGGGCTGGATCAAACGGATCGCGGCCCGGCTCTATGTCCGCCGGCTGCGCAAGGACGCCCGCGTCGACCTGATGTCCGAGACGCCCGAGCCGCACCCGCCGCACGCGGGCGAGGGGGCCGCCGCCGACCGGATCGATCTGGACGAGGCGTTGAAGATGCTGTCTGCGGCCGAGCGCGTCTGCATCTCGCTCTGCTATGGCGCGGGCCTGTCGCACGCCGAGGTCGCCGAAGCCTTAAATGCGCCACTGGGCACGGTAAAATCCCATGTCAAACGTGGTTTGGATAAACTCAAGCAGCGGCTGGCGCCTGTCGGCCGCGGCGAAGATGAAGACCAGGTCGCAGGGAGGCCGGTCCATGGCTGATCTCGAATTCGAGACGAGGCTCGATCGGCTGTTCGCCGAGCCGCCTCATTTTCCCGACGCGCCGCTGTTCGCCCTCAAGGTGGACGAGCGGCTGAACCGCGGCTGGACGCTGCGCCGGCTGGTGATCGGCGCGCTGGGCCTGGTCGGCGGCGTCATCGGCGTCGCCCAGATCATGTCGTCCGGGGTGTTGGGCAAGCTGCAGTTCGTCTCCAACGCCAGCACCAAGTCGCTGAACGACCTTGCCGCCCTGGCGCCCGCGAAGCTATCCCTGCCGGCCTTGCCGTTCGGCGGCGAGGCGCTGTGGATGTCGGCCCTGCTGGCGATCCTGGCTCTGGGCTTCGCGCTGACCCGCGCCATCAAGGAGATCTGAGCCTGTCAGCTCATCGTGAGGAGAAGGTCCGCCGTCTCGCCGCGCCGGACCTGGCGGCGCGCAAGGGCGGCGAGCCCATCGTCTGCCTGACCGCCTACACCGCGCCGATGGCCGCCATTCTGGACGAAGCCTGCGACCTGCTGCTGGTCGGCGATTCGCTCGGCATGGTGGTTCATGGCCTGCCGAACACGGTCGGCGTGACCCTCGACATGATGATTCTGCACGGCCAGGCGGTGATGCGGGCCTCGCGCCGGGCGATGGTGGTGGTCGACATGCCGTTCGGCTCCTACGAGGGCGCGCCGGAAGAGGCCTACGCCAACGCCGCCCGGATCATGAAGGAGACGGGCGCCCAGGGCGTGAAGGTCGAGAGCGGCCCGACGGTGCCAGCGACCATCGACTATCTGGTCAAGCGCGGCATTCCGGTGATGGGCCATGTCGGCCTGCGCCCGCAGGCGGTGCTGGTCGACGGCGCGTTCAAGGCCAAGGGGCGCACCGAGGACGAGCGCGCCCGCGTCCTGGCCGAGGCCAGGGCCACCGAGGCGGCCGGCGCCTTCTGCGTCGTGGTCGAGGGCGTCGCCGAGCCGCTGGCCCGCGAGATCACCGAGGCCCTGGCGGTCCCGACCGTCGGAATCGGCGCCTCGGCCGGCTGCGACGGCCAGATTCTGGTGGTGGACGACATGCTGGGCCTGTTCGACTGGACCCCGAAGTTCGTGCGCCGCTACGCCGATCTGCGCGGCGAAATCGCCGCCGCCGCCCGGGCCTACGCCGAGGATGTCAGGGCGCGGCGGTTCCCCGGGCCGGCCGAGACCTATTTCTCCAAGACTTAAGCGCACGCCTTGCGTTGCGGGCGGGGCGCTCAGGCGATAGGTTCCCCGCCTCTGATTTCTTTTCCGGGTGCGGAGCCTCCATTCGTGGTCGACGTTTTCGAAGAGGTCGAAGAGCAACTCCGCTCCGACCGCTATAAGACCCTCGCGCTGAAGACGCTGCCTTGGGTCAGCGGAGCGCTGCTGCTCGCCCTGGTCGGCGGCGGCGGCTGGTACGGCTGGCAGAAGCACCAGGAAGGCGTCGCCGCCAAGGCCTCCGAGGGTTACCAGCGCGGACTCGCCGACCTCGGCAAGAACGATCCGGGCCGGGCCTTCGTCGAATTCGACGAGGTCGCCAAGTCCGGCACGCCGGCCTACAAGTCCCTGGCCCTCCAGCAGCAGGGCGGCATCCGCCTGCAGCAGGGCAAGACCGCCGAGGCCGTGCAGCTGTTCGACGCGGCCGCCAAGGTCTCGCCGGACCTGCTGTTCGGCGACCTGGCCCGCCTCAAATCCGCCTTCGCCCTGATGGACACCGCCTCGTACGGGGATATCGAGGCGAGGCTGAAACCCTTGACGGAAGAAAAGCACCCTTATCGCGCCCAGGCGCGCGAGGCCTTGGCCATGGCCAAGCTCGGGGCCGGCAAGACGGCCGAGGCGCGCGCCGACTTCCAGGTGCTCACCATCGCGCCCGACGCATCGGAAGGCGTGCGCGGCCGCGCCCAGGCGGCGACGGCCCTGATCGATTCCGGCTCGGCCAAGAGCCTGCCCGAGATCGTCAAGGCGGCCCAGGCGCTGCCGCCGGCGGCGGCCTTGCCGCCCGGTCTCGCCGTTCCCGGAGGCGCGCCGCCGGCCGCCCAACCGGCCGCACCGGCGGGAGGCGCCCAATAATGCAAACGCGTAGGCTTACCGCTCTCGCCCTGGTCCTGGCGGCCTCGACGGCCATGGCCGGCTGCTCGACGGTCTCCAAGATCAACCCCTTCCACGGCAGCGACAAGAACAAGGCCGTCGCCAGCCAGGGCGAACGCATCTCGATCATCGCGTTCGACCAGAAGCTGGAAGTGGCAGACACGCTGAAGGGCGCCGAGTTCTATCTGCCCGATCCCCAGCCGATCGCCGACTGGCCGCTGCCCGGCGGCACGCCGGAGCAATCGGTCGAGCACGTGCAGGCGGCCCAGAACTTCACCGTCGCCTGGACGCGCGGCTTCGGCGCCGGCGACAACCGCCGCCGCCACGTGACCGCGCCGCCGGTGGCCGAAGGCGGCCGCGTCTACGTGATGGACGGCGAGGCCCTGGTCAGCGCGCTCGACGCCGGCTCCGGCCGCGAGGTGTGGCGCGCCAACCTCAAGCTCAAGAGCAAGCGCGACAACGAGGCGTTCGGCGGCGGCCTGGCCGTGGCCGACGGCAAGGTGTACGTGGCCTCCGGCTACCGCTTCGTGGCCGCGCTCGACGCCGCCACCGGCAAGGAGCTCTGGCGCACGCCGGTCTCGGCGCCGATCCACGCCGCCCCCACCGTCTCGGGCGGCAAGGTGATCGTGGTCTCGACCGACAACGAGCTGCAGACCTTCGACGCCGCCACCGGGCGGCCCGACTGGACCTATCAGGCCCTGATCGAGCCCGCCCGCATCCTGGCGGCCTCCAGCCCGGCCGTGTCGAACGGCACGGTGGTGGCCTCGTTCGCCTCGGGCGAGCTGATCGCCCTGCAGGCCGCCAACGGCAACGACCTTTGGGCCCAGGCCCTGTCGCGCGCCAGCCGCACAAACGCCCTGTCCGAGATTCGCGACATCCCCGGCCGGCCGGTGATCTACAAGGGCGACGTGTTCGCGGTCAGCCATTCGGGCGTGTTCGCGGCCATCGACCTGCGCACCGGCGCGCCGCGCTGGTCGCTGCCGGTGGTCGGCATCACCACCCCGTGGGCGGCCGGCGACGTGGTCTATGTGGTGTCCAAGGCGGGCGAGGTGATCTGCGTCTCGCGCGAGAACGGGCAGGTCTACTGGATCACCGAGCTGAACAAGAAGCCGGGCGCGGGCAAGAACGGCAAGACCAAGAAGGTCAAGCCGAAGGACGTCGCGCTCTATTCGGGCCCGATCCTGGCCTCCAACCGCCTGATCGTCGTCTCGACCAAGGGCGAGGCCGTCGCGCTGAACCCCAAGACCGGCGCGATCGAAAAGACCATCCGCGTCGGCGGCCCGGCCCTGATCTCGCCGATCGCCGCCAACGGCACGGTCTACGTCGTCAACGAGAAGGCCGAGCTGGTCGCCATCCGCTGACCGCGCGGCCGCTGGCCGGCCCGGACTTCATCCTGCAAGATGAGGCGCGTCGCGACAGCGGCGCGCCTCTCGTCTATATCGTCCTCATGCCTCTGAAACTCGCCATCATCGGCCGGCCCAACGTCGGCAAGTCCACGCTGTTCAATCGACTGGCCGGCCGCAAGCTGGCCATCGTCGACGACCAGCCCGGCGTCACGCGCGACCGCCGGTTCGCCACCGGGCGGCTGGGCGACCTCGATCTCGAACTGATCGACACCGCCGGCTTCGAGGACGTCTCCGACGAGAGCCTGGAGGCGCGGATGCGCGCCCAGACCGAGCTGGCCATCGACGAGGCCGAGGTCTGCCTGTTCGTGTTCGACGCTCGCGAGGGCGTAACGGCGCTCGACCGCATCTTCGCCGACATCCTCCGCCGCAAGGACAAGCCGGTGGTGGTGCTGGCCAACAAGGCCGAGGGCAAGGCGGGCGACGCGGGAACGGGCGAGGCGTTCTCGCTGGGCCTGGGCGAGCCTCTGCCGATCTCCGGCGAGCACGGCGAAGGCATGGCCGACCTGTACGGGGTCCTGGCGGCGCTGGCCCCGGGCGAGGACGAAGAGGACGACGAGGCCGAGGGCGGCGAGGACAAGCCCGTCCGCATCGCCATCGTCGGGCGGCCCAACGCCGGCAAGTCGACCCTGGTCAACCGCCTGATCGGCGAGGACCGCCTGCTGACCGGCCCCGAGGCCGGCATCACCCGCGACGCCATCCCGGTCGATTGGGAATGGGGCGCGCGCAAGGTGCGTCTGGTCGACACCGCCGGCCTGCGCCGCAAGGCCAAGGTCAACGAGAAGCTCGAGAAGCTGTCGACCCAGGACACCATCCGCGCCATCACCTTCGCCGAGGTGGTGATCCTGGTCATGGACGCCACCCATCCGTTCGAGACCCAGGACCTGCAGATCGGCGACCTGGTCGAGCGGGAAGGGCGCGGCCTGGTGTTCGCGCTGGCCAAGTGGGACCTGGTCGAGGACCCGCAGGCGCGGCTCAAGGAATTCATCGAGCACGCCGAGCGCATGCTGCCTCAGGTTCGGGGAACCCCGGTCATCGCCCTGTCGGCCGAGACCGGCCGCGGCGTCGAACGGCTGATGCCGGCGGTGTTCAAGGTCCACAAGGACTGGTCGTCGAAGATCAAGACCCGCGACCTCAACGACTGGCTGCAGATGGCCATCCAGCGCCATCCGCCGCCGGCGGTCAACGGCAAGCGGGTGAAGCCGAAGTACATGGCCCAGACCAAGGCCCGGCCGCCGACCTTCGTGCTGTTCTCGTCGCGCGCCGACCAGATGCCGGACCACTACCGGCGCTATCTGATCAACTCGCTGCGCGAAAGCTTCGACATCCCGGGCGTGCCGCTGCGCATCACCATCAAGTCGGGGGCGAACCCCTACGCCGACGGCGAGGCCAAGAGCGGTCCGGCGCCGGGGCGGCCCAAGGGCGGGCGGGCGACGACGGCCAAGCCCGCCGCGAAGGGCAAGCCGGCCAGGCCCAAGGCCAAGCCGGCGACCGACCGGCCGGCGCCCAAGGCCGTGGTCCGTCCGCGCGGCCCCACGACCGGCCGCCCTCGGTCTCGCTAGGCCGCGCCCGGCCGCCCTACGACCGGGCCGCCTTCCAGTCCTTGAAGCTGACCGCCTGGTGCGGCAGGCCGAGGTCGGCCCTGGCCGCCAGCTCCACGACCAGCGGCCCGATCTCGGCGGGATCGGGCAGGGTCTCGGGATCTTCGCCCGGATAGGCCTCGGCGCGCATCTTGGTGCGCATCTGGTTCGGGTCGAGGATCGCCGCGCGCACCTGGGTGTGCTCGATCTCGTCGGCCCAGCACCGGACCAGCGCGTCCATGCCGGCCTTGGTGGCGGCGTAAGCTCCCCAGAACGCCTTGGGCCGCACCGCGCGGCCGGAGGTCAGGAAGATCGCCCGGCCGCCGTCGGCGGCCTTCAACAGCGGCTCGAACGAGCGGATCAGGCGATAGACCGCCGTCAGGTTCAAGGCGACGACGCGGTCCCACTGCTTGGGGTCCATGTGCGACACCGGCCACAGGCCGCCGAGCATGGCGGCGGAATGGACCAGGATGTCCAGCTTGCCGAAGCGCTGGTGCAGGGCCAGGCCCAGCTGGTCGATCCCGTCGCCGTTGGCGAGGTCCAGCGGGACCAGGGTGGCGCGCTCGCCCGTCGCCGCGCGGATGGCGTCGTCCAGCTCCTCCAGGCCGCCCTGGGTGCGGGCCGTGGCGACCACGTGGGCGCCGGCCTCGGCCAGGGCTAGGGCGGCGGCGCGGCCGATGCCGCGCGAGGCGCCGGTGACGAGGGCGATGCGGCCGGCGAGGGGCTTGTCAGCTTTGGACACTTGGAACTCCGTGACCCGCCGCGGCGGGGATGTCGCGGCCGTTCCTAAGACCTGCGGGCCCGGAAAAAAAGACCGTACGCGGCTTTATCCGGCCTTGGCGCGCGCGGCGTAGCGCTGGGCGATCACCGCGCAGGCCATCAGCTGGATCTGGTGGAACAGCATCAGCGGCAGCACCATCACCCCGGCGGCCGCGCCGGGGAACAGGATGCCGGCCAGGGGCACGCCCGAGGCCAGGCTCTTTTTCGAGCCGCAGAAGACGATGGTGATCTCGTCCTCCTTGTCGAAGCCCATCAGCCGCGAGCCGTAGGCGGTGACGGCCAGCACCACGACCAGGAGCGCCGCGCAGACGATCAGCAGGATGACGATCTCGACCAGGTCGACCTTGCGCCACAGGCCGCCGACCACAGCCTCGCTGAAGGCGCTATAGACCACCAGCAGGATCGAACCCCGGTCGACCAGGCCGGTCAGGCGCTTGTGCTTGTCGACCCAGCGGCCGACCCACGGGCGGGCGACCTGGCCGGCGACGAAGGGCGCGAGCAGTTGCACGACGACGCCCTCGACGGCGCTGGGCGCGAACCCGCCCTGCGTACCCATCAGCATCGCGGCCAGCAGAGGCGTCAGGGCGATGCCGAACAGGTTTGAGGCCGAGGCGGCGCAGACGGCGGCGGCGACGTTGCCGCGGGCGATGGCGGTGAAGGCGATCGACGACTGCACCGTCGAGGGAAGGCAGCACAGGAACAGCACGCCCAGGGCCAGTTGCCGTGGCAGGATCGTTTCGGGCAAGAGCATCACGCCCAGGCCGAGGATCGGAAACAGCACGAAGGTCGAGGCGAGCACGGTCAGGTGCAGCCGCCAATGGGCGATCCCGGCGATCACCGCCTCGCGCGACAGCTTGGCGCCATGCAGGAAGAACAGCAGGGCGATGGCGAGCTTGGTCGCCCAGCCCAGTCCGACGGCGGCCTCGCCGCGCGCCGGCAACAGCGAGGCGAGCACGACCATGCCCAGCAGCGCCAGGATATAGGGATCGGGTCTCAGCCGGCCGAGAGCGCGCCGGACGAAGCTGCCGGCGGTTTGGTTCACGCGCTGACGAGGAACGAGAGCTGCCGCTCGACCGCCTCGGTGCGGCCCTCGGCGATTTCCCGGTCGAGCAGCCGGGTCGGATAGTCGCCGGTGAAGTAGTGGTCGGTGAACTGGGGGTTGGCCGGGTCGCGGACGCCGGCCTCCATGGCCCAGTAGAGGCCCTCGACCGACAGGAAGCCCAGGCTGTCGACCTCGAGGAACTTGGCCATCTCCTCCAGCGACTTGGTGGCGGCCAGCAGCTTGTCGCGGTCGGGCATGTCGATGCCGTAGAAGTCCGGCCACTTGATCGGCGGCGAGGCCGAGCGCAGGTGCACCTCCTTGGCGCCGGCCTCGCGGACCATGCGGACGATCTTCAGCGAGGTGGTGCCGCGCACGATGGAGTCGTCGATCAGCACCACGCGCTTGCCGGCCAGCACGGCGCGGTTGGGGCTGTGCTTCATGCGCACGCCCAGTTCGCGCACGCCCTGGGTCGGCTGGATGAAGGTGCGGCCGACATAGTGGTTGCGGATGATGCCCATCTCGAACGGCACGCCGCTTTCCTGGGCGTAGCCGAGGGCGGCGGGCACGCCGCTGTCGGGCACCGGCACCACGACGTCAGCCTCGACGCCGCTGTCCATGGCCAGCCGGCGGCCCATGCGCTTGCGCACGTCATAGACCGAGCGGCCGTTCACCACGCTGTCGGGGCGGGCGAAATAGACGTACTCGAACACGCACGGGCGGGCGTGCGAGGCGGGGAAGGGACGCAGCGATTCGACGCCGGTCTCGGAGATCACCACCATCTCGCCGTGCTCGACGTCGCGCACGAAGCGGGCGCCGATCATGTCGAGGGCGCAGGTCTCGGAGGCGAGGACGGGCTTGCCGTCCAGTTCGCCGAGCACCAGCGGGCGGATGCCGAGCGGATCGCGCACGCCGATCATCTTCTTGTTGGTCAGGGCCACCAGGGCGTAGCCGCCCTCGATCTGCGACAGGGCGTCGATGAAGCGGTCGACGACCTTGGCCTTACGCGAGCGGGCGATCAGGTGGAGGATGGCCTCGGAGTCCGAGGTCGACTGGAAGATGGCGCCTTCGGCCACCAGGCGTTCGCGCAGGGCCAGGAAATTGGTCAGGTTGCCGTTGTGGGCCAGGGCGACGCCGCCGGCCTCGAGGTCGGCGAACATCGGCTGGACGTTGCGGATGAAGCTGCCGCCGGCGGTCGAGTAGCGGGTGTGGCCGATGGCGCTGTGGCCGGGCAGGCGCTGGACGAGGTCGGGGCCGGTGAAGGCGTCGCCGACGTGGCCCATGTGGCGTTCGGTGTGGAACCGCTGGCCGTCGAACGAGGCGACGCCGCAGGCCTCCTGGCCGCGATGCTGCAGGGCGTGCAGGCCGAGCGCGACGATGGCGCTGGCCTCGTCGGTGTCATAGACGCCGAAGACGCCGCATTCGAGACGCGGCCGGTCGTCGTCCGCGTCGCGGAACACCGGCGCCGAAAACGTGTCGCGCGAGGAGGCGGGGGTGATCATCGCCGCGATTTCTCCACCATTTCATCCATCGCCTTCCGAGACTTGTCGTCGTAGGGCGACTTTTCCGCGGCCTGATCGTTGGAAGCCCGCTCCGGCGAGCCGGCGTCGTCCGAGGCGCCGTCCTTGACGGCCTTCTCGATGGCCGGTCCGAACCGGTCGGCCATGGCCGACCCTTCGGGCGCCATCGCCCGCAGCGCGGTCGCGCAGGCTCCCGAAAGCGGGTAAAGCGCCGCGCCGGAAATCCAGTGCGGCACCCGTTCGGGCGGCGTGGCCAGGTTGAACACCAGGTTGAACACGCCGAGCAGGACCAGGCCCCGAATCAGGCCGAAGCCGACGCCGATGGTGCGGTCGACCGTGCCGAGCGCCTCGGTGTTGTGAATCCTGCGCGTCAGGCCGGCGCCCAGTATCCGAAGCGCGATATAGGCCGCCACGAACACGATCACAACCGCCGCCGCGTTGGCGGCCCAGTCGGGGTGGATCATGTGCCGCGCCAGGGGGCCGGTCAGGCGCAGGGCGAAGACGGCGAGCAGGGCGGCCAGGACGAAGGCCAGCACCGTCATCACCTCTCGCGTGGCGCCGCGGACGAAGCCGATGAACGCCGACACGCCAAGGATCAGAACGGCGATGATGTCGAAAAGCGTCACTGGGCCTCCTCGCCCTGATCTAGGTCCAAACCTGGTCGCCCACGCGACGCACCGCGTCCGCAAGACGACTTACACCGGTTATGATGAACGGCGCCACATCCCCCGCCCCCGCAGGGCCGAGGGCGCGACCAAACCCCAGTTTCGCGGCTTCCTTGAGGCGGGATTCCATCCGGCTGACCGAACGGACCTCGCCGGACAGGCTGACCTCGCCGAACACCACGCAGTCCTGTGGCAGGGGGGCGTCGAGGGCGGACGAGGCGAGGGCGGCGGCGGCGGCGAGGTCGGCCGCCGGCTCGCTGATGCGCAGGCCGCCGGCGACGTTCAGATAGACGTCCTTGTCGCCGAAGCCGAGGCCGCAGCGCGCCTCCAGCACCGCCAGCACCATGGCCAGCCGCCCCGAATCCCAGCCGACCACCGCCCGGCGCGGCGTGCCGTAGGCGGACGGGGCCACCAGGGCCTGGAACTCGACCAGCACGGGGCGCGAGCCCTCGATGCCGGCGAACACCGCCGCTCCCGCCGCCCGTTCGCCGCCGTCGTTGAGGAACAGGGCCGAGGGGTTCTTGACCTCGCGCAGACCGGAATCGCCCATTTCGAACACGCCGATCTCGTCGGTGGCGCCGAAGCGGTTCTTGGCCGCGCGCAGGATGCGGAAGGGATAGCCGCGCTCGCCCTCGAACGACAGCACGGCGTCGACCATATGCTCGACCACGCGCGGGCCGGCGATCTGGCCGTCCTTGGTGACGTGGCCGACCAGGACGACGGCGATCCCGCGCTTCTTGGCCAGCCGCACCAGCTCGCCGGCGGCGGCGCGCACCTGGGTCACCGATCCTGGCCCGGAGTCGTGCATGTCGCTCCACAGGGTCTGGATGGAGTCGATGACGACCAGGTCGAACGCCTCGCGTTTCAGCCCGTCGACGATGTCGCGGACGGCCGTCTCGGCGGCCAGCTTCACCGGCGCGGCCGACAGGCCCATGCGGCCGGCGCGCCCGCGCACCTGCTCGACCGCCTCCTCGCCGGAGATGTAGGCGCAGCGCACCCCGCGCTGGGCGGCCCAGCCGCAGACCTGCAGCAAGAGGGTCGACTTGCCGACGCCGGGATCGCCGCCGAGCAGGATGGCCGAGCCGGGCACCACGCCGCCGCCGCAGACGCGGTCGAACTCTTCCACGCCGGTGGCGATCCGGGGCGGGGCGGGGACCTCGCTCTCGAGGGTCTCGAAGGCGAGGCCGCGCTGCTTGGCCGCCCGGGTGGGGGCCAGCGCCCCCGGCGGGCGGCTCTGGACCTCCTCGACCAGGGTGTTCCAGGCGCCGCAGGCGTTGCATTGCCCGGCCCACTTGGAATGCGCCGCGCCGCAGGCCTGGCAGACATAGACGGCGCCGTCGCGGGCCATGGTCGCTCCTGATTCGCTGATGGGGCCAGTCTAGCCGCTGCGCCCTGAGGCGGCGAACCTCCGGCGGCGCGGGTTTCATCGAACTTTATTTCTCGAAATGCGTGTTCCTGTGTAGGCTCCTACCCCGCCGGACTCCGGCGAGGGGCTACGGAGGGCCACTGATGTCCGTTATCGACCAACAACCTTCGCCGGCGGGGCTCGTGGCCCGCGCGAAGGGGATTCTGCTTTCGCCTGCCGCCGAATGGGACAAGATCGACGGCGAGCCGGCGACGATCAAAGGTCTGTATGTCGGGTACGTCTGCATCCTGGCCGCCGTGCCGGTGCTGGCGGCCCTGATCGGCCAACAGATATTCGGCGTCGGCATGTTCGGCGTCAGCATCCATCCGCCGCTGATTCAGGGGATCGTGCTGGCCATCGTCACCTATGCGCTGAGCCTGGTCTCGGTGTTCATCCTGGCGCTGGTGATCGACGCCCTGGCGTCCAGCTTCGATGGACAGAAGAACCGTCTCCAGGCCTTCAAGGTGGCGGCCTACACCGGCACCGCCGGCTGGGTGGCGGGCGTGCTCAACCTGTTTCCGCCGCTGGCCATCATCGCCGCGCTCGGCGGGCTCTACGGCCTCTACCTGCTCTATCTGGGCCTGCCCAAGCTGATGAAGGTCCCGCAGGAGAAGGCGGTCGGCTACACCGTGGTGACGATCATCGTCGCGGTGGTGCTGTTCCTCGTGGTCGGGGCGATCGGCGGCGCGGTGGCCGGCATGACGGCGATGGCCACCGGCGGGCTGGCCCAGAACAGCCGGCTGTCGGGCTCGGTGAACGTCGGCGGCGCCAAGGTCGACCTCGGCAAGCTGCAGGCGGCGTCCGAACAGATGCAGGCCGCCGCCCAGGCCGCCCAGGACGGTTCGGGCAAGACCGTCCAGGCCGTGCCCGGCGAGACGCTGAAGGTCCTGCTGCCTGAGGGCGTCGCCGGTTATGCGCGTGATTCCGTCGAGACCGCCGCCGGCGGCGTCGCCGGTCTCCAGGGTTCGTCGGCCAAGGCGGTCTACGCCAAGGGCGACGACCGGTTCACCCTCGACATCACCGACCTGGGCGGGGCGGCGGGTCTGGCCGGCATGGCCAGCGCGCTGAGCGTGCAGTCCAGCAAGGAGACGGCCACCGGCTACGAGAAGGTCGGGCAGGTCAACGGCCGCATGACCACCGAGGAGTACGACCGCGCCGCCAAGACCGGCAAGTACGGCGTGCTCGTCGGCGGCCGCTTCATGGTGCAGGCGGACGGTTCGGCCAGCATCGACGACCTGCGCAACGCGGTGAACGCGGTCGACGCCGGTCGCCTGGAAGCCCTGGCCAAGTCGAGCAGCTGATCTCGGCTGCGATTTCGTCGGCGCCGTCCTAGCCGGCGGCGCCGACATAGATACGCTCGGCCCTCGGCGACAACCGCACGAGGGTTTCGTAGGCGGCGGTGCCCGCCGCCGTCGAGATTTCGTCGAGCGGAACCTCGGGGCCGAGCAGCTCGACCATTTCGCCCGGCCGCGCCTCGTCGCATCCGGTGACGTCGATCGCCATGAGGTCCATCGACATGCGGCCGAGCAGGGGCCGCCGCGCGCCGGCGAACCAGCAGCGCGCGCCGGGGCTCGCGGCCCTGAGCACGCCGTCGGCGTAGCCGGCGGCCAGGGTGGCGATCCGCATGCCGGTCTGCGCCCTGTGCAGGCCGCCATAACCGACAGCCTCGCCCGGCGGCACGGCGCGAACCTGCAGGATCTGCGCTTCCAGACGGGCGACGGCCCGCAGGCGCGCGTCCGGGCGGCCGAACGGGCCGCCGCCGTAGAGGCAGATCCCCGGCCGCACCATGTCGAACAGGAAGTCCTCGCCCAGGAAGACGCCGCCGGAATTGGCCAGGCTGGCGCGCGCGTCGGGGAACAGGCGCTCGACCGCCTTGAAGGCCTGGACCTGGCGGCCGTTCATCGCGCTCAGCGGATCGGTGGCGCAGGCCAGGTGGCTCATCACCAGTTCGATGCGGGCCTCGTCGAGGCGGCGGGAGGCGACGAGGGCCTCGGTCTCCTCGATCCGCAACCCCAGCCGGTTCATGCCGGTGTCGACATGGAGCGCGGCGGGCAGGCGCGGGCCGCCGGCGCAGAAGGCCAGCCATTCGTCGATCTGCGGCAGGCTGTTGAGCACCGGCGTCAGGCCGGCGGCGGCCAGCCTGGGCGCGGCGCCGGACGGGACGCCGTCCAGCACGTAGACGACCGCGTCGCGCGCGCCCAGGGCGGCGCGCAGGGCCTCGCCCTCGTGCAGCCGGGCCACGAAGAAGGCGCGGGCGCCTTCGGCCCACAGGCGGGTCGCGACCGGGCCTGCGCCCAGGCCGTAGGCGTCGGCCTTGACCGCCGGCGCGACCTCGGCTCCCCGGGCCTCCTTGCGCAGGAGGGCGTGGTTGTGGGCCAACGCGTCGAGATCGACGGTGAGGCGGGTGACGGGGGCGTAGGACATGGCCCGGCTTAGAACGCCCGCCGGGTCGGGGGAAGCGGCTTGCGCGCCATCGCCGTCACCGGACGTCGTAACGGCCGTCGCGGGCCAGGTTGCCGAACTTGGTGGTGTCGGAGTTGAACGACAGCTTCACCGTGCCGATCGGACCGTGACGCTGCTTGGCGATGATCACTTCGGCCAGGTTCTGCACCCGGTCGAGGTCCTCCTGCCAGGTCAGGTGCTCGGGCGTGCCCTCGCGCGGCTCGGCGCGGCCGAGATAGTAGCTTTCGCGATAGACGAACCAGACCATGTCGGCGTCCTGCTCGATCGAGCCGGATTCACGCAGGTCGGAAAGCTGCGGCCGCTTGTCGTCGCGCTGCTCGACCTGACGCGACAGCTGCGACAGGGCGATGACCGGGACGCTCAGCTCCTTGGCCAGGGCCTTGAGGCCCATGGTGATCTGGCTGACCTCCTGCACGCGGTTGGCGTTGGCGCCCAGGTCCGAGCCGGTGACGAGCTGCAGGTAGTCGACGATGATCAGGTCGAGGCCGACCTGGCGTTTGAGGCGACGGGCGCGGGCGGTCAGCTTGGCGATGGACAGGCCGCCGGTGGCGTCGATGTAGAGCGGCGCGTCCTGGATCTCCATCGCCGCGTCGCGGACCCGGCCGAACTCGTGCGAGTCGATCTCGCCCTTGCGCAGCCGGTCGCCGGACACGCCCGAGGCGTCGGCCAGCAGACGCAGGGCCAGCTGTTCGGACGACATTTCCAAGGAATAGAAGGCGACCACGCCGCCGTTGACGGTCTTCTTCGACCCGTCCGGCTGGGGCTCCCAGGCGTAGCTCTTGGCCACGCTGAAGGCGATGTTGGTGGCCAGCGCCGTCTTACCCATCGACGGGCGGCCGGCGAGGATGATCAGGTCCGACGGGTGCAGGCCGCCGATCTTCTGGTCGAGGTCGATCAGGCCGGTGGAGACCCCGGCCAGGCCGCCGTCGCGGCTGTAGGCCTCGGCGGTCATCTCGACGGCGCCGCGCAGGGCGTCGGAGAAGCTGACGAAGCCCGTCGACGGCGCGCCGCTTTCGGCCAGGGCGTAGAGCTGCTGTTCGGCGCCCTCGATCTGGTCGCGGGCGTTGCGCTCGGCGTCGGTGTGGGCGGTGTTGGCGATCTCGCCGCCGATGCGGATCAACTCGCGCCGCATGGCCAGGTCGTAGACCACCCGGCCGTATTCGGCGGCGTTGGCGGCCGGCGGGGCCCGGTCGACCAGGTCGGCCAGATAGCGCAGCCCCCCCAGCTCCTCGAACGCCGGGTCGCGCTTGAACCGCTCCATCAGCACGATGGGTTCGGCCAACTGGCCCTTGCGGATGTATTCCTCCAGAGCCGAGAACAGGCGGCTGTGGAAGGGCTCGTAGAAGTGGCGGGCCTGGAGCTGGTCGGACAGGCGCTCGTAGGCGGCGTTGTCGAACAGAATCGCGCCGAGCAGAGCCTGTTCGGCTTCGATGTTGGAGGGAGCCTGGTTGACGGCGATGTCGCCCTCGACAGGTCTCAGATCAAGCGCGGGCACCAGGGACATGTCTTAACGATAGCCAAACCGATCCCGCCCGCCATGCGACGGTTTCACGTCGTCCACAACTTCGCGGCGGCCTGTGGACGATTGGCGGGATGAAAGCGAAAAGAGCGGCCCGGATAGCCGAGCCGCCCCGTCTTGTCACCCTGGAACCGGGCTCACCAGTTGTAGGTCAGGCGGGTGTAGACGAACCGCCCGTTGAAGCCGAAGGGCGAGAACGAGCTGAACGGGGCCAGCCCGCTGGTGTTGAGGTTGGCCGGGACGTTCAGAGGATACTGGTCGAACAGGTTGTCGGCGCCGACAGCCAGCCGCAGCCCGTGGACGATCTCGTAGCGGCCTTCGAGGTCGACGATCGAGGCGCGGCCGGTGTGGCTGTCGCCGCTGCCGTCCGCGGCCGATCCGGGAGAGAGCACGTTGCCGTAGAAGGTGGTCTTCAGCGTCGCGCCCCACGGCCCCTTGTTCCAGTCGCCCTGCAGCAGGACCTTGTCCTGCGGCGTGCCCTCCTCGAAACGCAGGACGTTCTGGCGGCCGAACAGCACCGGCGGGACCGGAAGGCCCGAGATCACCGAGTTGGTCGGCACCTTGGTGACGTCGAGGTTGTTGACGTTGGCGGCCGCCGTCAGGTCGAAGTTGCCGGCCTGGTCGTCGGCGATGTGATAGCGGGCGACGATGTCGACGCCGGTGGTTTCGGTGTTGACCCCGTTCATGAAGAAGCGGGCGGCGGTGACGCTGTAGGGCGCCAGCAGGTCGGCGATGATGCGCGGCGTGGTGCCGGGCGCGGCGGCCGGGCTGCCGGTGATGTTCTCGGACAGCACGATGCGGTTGTCGACGTCGATCTTGTAGGCGTCGACGGTCAGCTCGAACGGACCCTTGTGGTAGACGAAACCCAGCGAATAGTTGGTCGAGGTCTCGGCCTCCAGCGGCTTGCCGCCCAGCGCCGTCCCCACCGCGCTGACCGACGGGAAGGTCCCGGTCTCGTAGGGCACCGCCACCGTCACGCCGCCGACCGTCTGGTTGATGAACACGGTCGAGGTGGCGGTGAAGTACTGCTGTTGCAGGCTGGGGGCGCGGAAACCGGTCGAGACGGTGCCGCGCAGGGCGAGGTTCGGCGTGAAGTCGTAGCGGCCCGACAGCTTGCCGCTCGTGTTGGAGCCGAAGTCCGAATAGTTCTCGTAGCGGACGGCGGCCGAGGCGGTGAAGTTCTTGAACACCTCGCCTTCGAGGTCGAGATAGACCCCGATGTTGTTGCGGTCCTTGTCGACGACGTTGCTCGGCTGGAAGCCGGGGAAGGACTGCGAGCCGGGCTGGGCCGTAGTGAAGGCGCCGCGGATGTAGGAGTTCGGCTCGCCGGCCTTGACCTCGTAGCTCTCGCGCCGCGCCTGCAGGCCGAACGCCACGTTCAAGGGCCCGGCCAGCCCGACGTCGTAGGGCTTGGCGACATCGACGCTGAACACCAGCTGGTCGTAGGCGAGGCCGCCGGCGTCGAAGCTGGTCGGCGACGACGCGCCGAGCGAGGCGTTCAGGGAATGCTCGACGCCGTAGTCCAGTTCGTCGCGGCCGTAGACCAGGTTGGTGTCGATCTTGAAGCCGTTCCATTCGCCGCGCAGGCCGCCGGCGACGGAATAGTCGTCGACCGCCGTGGTGATCAGCGGCAGGAAGCCGTTCGGATAGATCGCCGGCACGTTCTGGGTCGGGTTGGCGGCCTGACGGAAGGTCGCCGCCGCCGAGGCGTCGCGATGCTGGTAGCCGGCCCAGCCATAGGCTTCCCAGCCGCCGGCCAGCGGCTTGCCGGCGTTCAGATAGACCGAGGCGTCCTCGACGTCGGGGTCGCCGAACCGACCGGTGACCCGGGGCGTGGCTTCGCGCGGATCGATGTCGCTGCGGTTGGTGTAGTCCTGCTTTCGGTACTCGGCCGACACGGTCAGGAAGCCGTCGGAGCCGAGCTTGAGCCCTTGCCAGGCGCCGACGGTGACGGTGGCGCCGTCGTTGATGTCGCGCTCGCGGCCGGCCCAGGGCGTGTCGACGGTGGTCACGTGCTGGCCGTAGGTCACCGAGGCGCCGCCGCCCGAGCTGGCCTCGCGCAGGCGCAGGTTGATGACGCCGGCGATGGCGTCGGAGCCGTACTGGGCGGCCGCGCCGTCGCGCAGCACCTCGATGCGGTCGATAGCCGTCGAGGGAATGGCGTTCAGGTCGACGGCGGCCGAGCCGCGCCCGACCGAGCCGTTGAGGTTGACCAGGGCCGAGGCGTGCCGCCGGGCGCCGTTGACCAGGACCAGGGTCTGGTCCGGCCCCTGGCCGCGCAGCGTGGCGGGACGGATGGAGTCCGTGCCGTCGGTGACGGCCGGGCGCGGGAAGTCGATCGACGGCACGGTGGCGGCGAGGGCGGCGGCCAGCTCGGTCGAGCCGCGCTGCTGCAGCGCCTTGGTGTTGACCACGTCCACCGGCGCCAGGGTGTCGAGGCGCGAGCGGCCGGCGGTGCGGGTGCCGGTGACGACGATCTCTTCGACGGCGACGGCCGGCTGCCCCTGGGCGGGGGCCGGGGCGGTCTGGGCGTGGGCGGCGACGGAACTGAGCAAGGCGCCGGCCGAAGCGGCGGCGAGCAAGACGATACGATGTTGCATGAACTATCCCCAGCTATTGAGCCGACGCCCCGTCTGCGCGGGTTGGCGGGCGGCCTGTCTGAACCCTGAAGAAGTTGATGGGCTGTGCTGGGGCTATTGGGAACCGCAGAAAGTCTACGATTGATTAAAGAAAAAGCGGCGCGGGCATGGCCCGCGCCGCCTTCTTGGGCAGTTCTACGAAAGTCTTATCAGGCGTAGTCGCCTTCGACCTCGTGCTGGCCGGCGCCGCCTTCGAGCAGGTCGGCCGCGGCTTCCGCCGCGAACGCCGCGTCTTCCTCGAACTGCGAGGCGATGACGTTCTCGCCGCGCGCCTGGCGTTCGGCTTCGTCCGACGAGCGGGCGATGTTGATGTTGACGGTGACGCTGACTTCCGAGTGCAGCTTCACCTTCACCGGGTGCACGCCCAGGGTCTTGATCGGCTTGTCGAGCACGACCATCGACCGCTCGATCTTGCCGCCTTCGGCGTTCACGGCGTCGGCGACGTCGCGGCCGGTGACCGAACCGTAGAGCTGGCCGCTCTCGCCGGCCTGGCGGATCATGACGTAGGTCGCGCCGTCGAGGTTCTCGCCGGCCTTTTCGGCGCCGGCGCGAGCCTTGGCGTTGCGGGTTTCGATCTCGGCGCGCTGGGCGTCGAAGACCTTGAGGTTGGCGCTGGTGGCGCGCAGGGCCTTGGAGCGGGGCAGCAGGAAGTTACGGGCGAACCCGTCCTTCACGTTGACCACGTCGCCCAGGGCGCCCAGGCGCTCGACGCGTTCGAGCAGAATGACTTTCATCGGTCGGTTCCCCTCTTACTTCACGACGTAGGGGAGCAGGGCGAGGAAGCGGGCGCGCTTGATGGCCTTGGCCAGTTCGCGTTGCTTCTTGGCCGAGACAGCCGTGATGCGCGACGGCACGATCTTGCCGCGCTCGGAAACGTAGCGCTGCAGGAGCTTGACGTCCTTGTAGTCGATCTTCGGCGCGTTGGCGCCCGAGAACGGGCACACCTTGCGGCGACGGAAGAACGGGCGGCGGGCGCCGCCGGCGGCCGCGGCCGGAGCGGCGGCGGGAGCAGTCGTATCGGTCATCGGTTGCTCTCCTTACGCCTGGGCTTCGTCGAATTCGCGACGCGGGCGATCTTCGCGCGGACCACGATCTTCGCGGGGGCCGCGGTCTTCGCGCGGACCACGATCCTCACGGTCGCGGTCGCGGCGCGCCAGGATCGGCGACAGTTCCAGGTCGAGCTCTTCGACGCGGACGGTCATGTAGCGCAGCACGTCTTCGTTGATCGACAGCTGGCGCTCCATCTCCTTCACGGCCGGGGCCGGGGCGTCGATGGCGAGCAGGGAATAGTGACCCTTGCGGTTCTTCTTGATCCGGTAGGTCAGGTTGCGCAGACCCCAGTATTCGATCTTGGCGATGTGACCGCCGCCTTCTTCGATCAGGGTCTTGAGTTGCTCGTTCAGAGCTTCGGCCTGTTGCGGCGAGATGTCCTGCCGCATGATGACCACGTGTTCGTAAAGGGCCATATGATCCTTCTTCCGTTGTGGAAGGCGGCGCGCGCTCCGGCGGAAGGTCCGGGGCGAGCGATGGCTCTGACGCGGCGTCCGGGCGGCTTTGCCCGAAACGAGAAGACAGCGTCCCGCGTGAGACCGCTTTCCTTGAAAGGGCGCGCTAATACGGGAAAACGGCGGCGAGCGCAAGGTTTCTCCCCCTTGCCATGTGGGGTGGGACCGGCGAAGCCTGGGGAGTCGTGGACGGGCGCCTGACCGGCGCGGGAATTGGGATCGCAGGAAATGCGGATGAAACCTTCTGCTCTGGCCGGCGCGGCGCTGGCGATGGGACTGGCCGCGGGGCCGGCCTTCGCGGCCGACGCCCAGGCCTCGCCCGAGGCCCTGGCCCTGGCCAGGCGCTACGAGGCCGCCGTGCATATGGACCGGGTTCTGACCGACATGGCGGGCGCCCTGGCGCCGATGCTCGTCGAGCAGCAAGCCAAGGAGCATCCCGATCTGGACGCGGCCCAGCGTCAGGCTATCGTCGACTCCGTGAAGGAGAGCGTCGTCGCGGTCGGTCCGGCCCTTGGCGACCGGTTCGGCGACCTGATCGCCCGGACCTTCTCGGTCGAGGAACTGCGCGGGCTGGTCGCCTTCTATGAAGGCCCGACCGGCCGCGCCGTCGTCGACAAGATGCCGTCGATGATGGCGCAGATGCCGAACATGGTGCGCGACATCCAGCCCGCGATCGAGGCGGAGATGAAGTCGCGCCTGTGCAAGAAGACCGACTGCGCGGCCCTCGACCGGGCGATGAAAAGCAAGTCGTAACCTCTGATGTGGCAGGCCGCGCGGATGTCGCGCAACCTCGTGGTCATCGCGGCGGCCTTCGCGTGGTCGCCGGCTCTGGCCGACATCTCGCTCACCCGCCCGCCGGCCCTGGCCGTGTCGTCGGCCGACGGCCGGCTGTCGGCCTATTCGGCCGAACTGCCGTTCGACATCCGCGCCGGCGAGGGCGACGCCCTGCTGACCGCCCGTGTCGCCGCCGACGGGGTCAACGCCCTGCCGGTCTATGGCCTGCGGCTCAATCTCGCCGACCGGACCACCTATGGCCGCGATCTGAAAAGGACGGTCGAGGTCGGCGCGTCGTGGAGCGAGGGGGCGACCCTTTTCCGCTCGGCCATGTCGCAGAAGTTCGGCTTCGGCGTCCTGCCGCGCGCCAACTTCGTCAACCTGTCGATGGATGTGAGCGCCCGGCGGCCGATCAACGGCGTCATGACCACCGCCGCCGGCGTGCGCTCGGCCCTGACCGTCGACGGCCAGGACGTCGGCGCCCTGTCGTTCGCGGCCGGCGCGGCCGGCGACACCACCGTCGGGGTCAGCCTGATGCGCCCGTTCACCCTACCGACCGAGGTCAGTTTCAGCGTCAGGCAGCAGCCCAACGTCCCGGACGACGACCGGGTCATGCTCAAGCTGGTCAAGCGCCGCTGGTGAGGCCCGGCCGTCTCGGCCGCCGTCTGGCCGAAACCGACTTGATGACCAGGGCCGGCGTCTCCGGCGGGGCCGCGGGGATGGCGCGGGCGGCCAGCGCCTGATCGATCAGCGTCCGCACGCCGGGCTCGTCCAGCGTCTCGGGCGTCTCCAGCACGATGTGGCGCACCGTCGAGCCGGCGCCTTTCAGCAGGCCCAGGGGATCGTCCAGCGCGACGCCCCCGGCGAAGAACAGGCTGACCCAGCGCGGATAGACGGCGATCGAGAAGACGACGTCGGCGAGCTTCGGCCCGGCGGCGAAGGCGATCGCCAGGGCGTTGTAGTTGTCATAGACCAGCTGCGTCGCGCCGGGCAGGCGCGCGCGCATCCTGTCGAGCACGGCCCGGGCCTGGGCCGCGACCCGCGGACTGAACTGGTCGATGAAGCCGTCGAGCTGGTCCTGCGGCGTCATCGACCGGTTCCGCCTATTTGCCGTGCGCCGTTTTCCAGGCCTTCACCGCGTCGAGGGTGTTCTTGACGTGGTTGTCGGGCTTCAGGTCGCTGTAGGCGTAGGCGATCTTGTGGTCGGGCGTGACCACGTAGGACGTGCGGTTCGACCAGCCCGGCCGCAGGGCCAGGGTCGAGTCGTAGTGCTTGGCGATGCTCAGGTCCGGATCGGCCGCCACCGCGAACTTGTTGCGGCATTCGCTGACCGAGAACTCGCTGATGCGGTCGATGTTGCCGGCCGTCACCCCGATGACCGTCGCGCCCAGCTTGTTGAACTCGGCGGTGGCCTCGGCGAACTCGTGGGCCTCCAGCGTGCAGCCCGAGGTGAAGGCGGCGGGGAAGAAATAGAGCACCACGGGCCCCTTCTTCAGCGCCTCGTCGAGCGTGAAGTTGAAGTCCTTGCCGGCCAGGGCGGCCTTGGCGGTGAAGCTGGGAGCGGGGGCGCCGACGGGCAGGGCCGCCAGCGCGACGGCGGGCAGGGCGGCCGCAAGGGCGACGGCGGCTGAAACGATCCTCATGGCGATCTCCTCCGTCGTTTCGCTGCGAACGGCCGCGACGGGAACGACGGCGGTGAATGTCCGACCGGCCGCGCGCCATGGCAAGAGCCTCCGAGGCCGCTGTTTTCGCCAAGGTTGCCCGGCGGCGAGCTTTCCCCTAACCCTGCCGCCCGGATTCGTCTTCAGCGGAGAGCTTGCCATGAGCTTCGCTTTCATCTTCCCCGGACAGGGCAGCCAGGCCGTCGGCATGGGCGCCAGCCTGGCCGAAGCCTTCGCGCCGGCGCGCGCGGTGTTCGAGGAGGTCGACGAGGCGCTGAAGCAGAAGCTGTCCGTCCTGATGCGCGACGGCCCCGAGGCCGACCTGACCCTGACCGAGAACGCCCAGCCGGCCCTGATGGCGGTCAGCCTGGCGGTGATCCGCACCCTGGAGGCCGAATTCGGCGTCGGGATCGAGCGGGCCGCCTTCGTCGCCGGCCACAGCCTCGGCGAATATTCCGCCCTGGCGGCGGCGGGCGCGATCAGCCTGTCGGACACCGCGCGCCTGCTCAAACTGCGCGGCCAGGCCATGCAGCGGGCCGTGCCGGTGGGCGAGGGGGCGATGGCCTCCCTGATCGGCCCCAGGACCGACGTCGCCCTGGCCGAAGAGGCCGCAAGGGCCGGCGCCGAGGTCGGCGTCTGCGTCGTGGCCAACGACAACAACCAGGGCAATGTGGTGATCTCCGGCGCCAAGGCGGCGGTCGACCGCGCCGTCGAGAAGGCCAAGGAGCTGGGCGCGCGCGCCATTCCGCTGAACGTCTCGGCGCCGTTCCATTGCCCGCTGATGCAGCCGGCCGCCGACGAGATGGCCAAGGCCCTGGCCGAGACCGCGATCCTCGCCCCGCGCGCGCCGCTGGTGGCCAACGTCACGGCGCGGCCGACGCACGATCCCGAAACCATCCGTCGGCTGCTGGTCGAGCAGGTGACGGGCCGGGTGCGCTGGCGCGAGAGCATGGAATGGCTGGCGGGCGAGGGCGGCGTGACCCGCTTCGCCGAAGCCGGCGCCGGCAAGGTGCTGTCGGGCATGGTCAAGCGCATCGCCGCCGAGGCCGAGGCCACGCCGCTGAACGCGCCGGCCGACCTCGAAGCCTTCGCCAAGTCTCTCTAAAGAGGACCGCTCACATGTTCGATCTTTCCGGCAAGACGGCGCTGGTCACCGGCGCCACCGGCGGCATCGGCGGCGCCATCGCCCGTTCCCTGCACGCCCAGGGCGCCCATGTGGTGCTGTCGGGCACCCGCGAGGCCGCCCTCGAAGCCCTGGCCGGCGAACTGGGCGGGCGCGTCTCGTCCGTCGTCGCCAACCTGTCGGACCCCGCCGCCGTCGACGGCCTGATCGGCGCGGCGGAGCAGGCGGCGGGCGCGCCCGTCGACATCCTGGTCGCCAACGCCGGCGTCACCCGCGACGGCCTGCTGCTGCGCATGAAGGACGAGGACTGGGAGACGGTCATCAAGGTCAATCTCGAAGGCTATTTCCGCCTGAGCCGGGCCGCCCTCAAGGGGATGATGAAGCGCCGCCATGGTCGAATCATCGGCATCACCTCGGTGGTCGGGGTCACGGGAAACCCGGGGCAGAGCAACTACGCCGCGTCCAAGGCCGGCATGATCGGCTTCTCGAAAGCCCTCGCCCAGGAAGTCGCCAGTCGTAACGTCACCGTGAATTGCATCGCGCCCGGCTTCATCGCCAGCCCGATGACCGACGCCCTGAACGACCAGCAGAAGGAGCAGATCCTGCGGACGATCCCGGCCGGAAAACTGGGCGAAGGCTCTGATATTGCAGCGGCTTGCGTCTATCTGGCCTCGGACGAAGCCGCCTACGTCACCGGTCAGACCTTGCACGTCAACGGCGGCATGGCGATGATCTGATTTCCGTGGCCCGCCTCGGATCGCCTCCCCGCTAGTCGCGCCAAAAGGAACGTGCTAGGCGAAAAGGGAACCTCGGCGATCCTTCGAAAGAGACGGGCTGTCCAACAAGGTTTTTCGAAACCGCGCCTCGGCGAAGCTTTCACAGTTCCTCCCGCCGCGGACCTCACCAGCAAGGGATTTTTGTGTATGTCCGATATCCTCGAACGCGTCCGTAAGATCGTGATCGAGCACCTCGACGCCGATCCGGAGAAGGTCACCGAAAAGGCCTCCTTCATCGACGACCTCGGCGCCGACAGCCTCGACAACGTCGAGCTGGTCATGGCGTTCGAAGAAGAGTTCGACATCGAGATTCCGGACGACGCCGCCGAGCACATCCAAACGGTCGGCGACGCCGTGAAGTTCATCAGCGAGCGCACCGGCGCGTAAGCGTCTGCGTATCGCCAGGACTCAACGCCGCGCCGCGCGGGCCACCGCGGGCGCGGCGTCTTGCGTTTCGGCCTAGGTCGGGAGGAGTATTTTACGTCATGCGTCGTGTCGTCATCACCGGAATTGGCATGATCACCCCGCTCGGCTGGGGCAAGGATCATACGTGGAAGGCCTTGCTGGAAGGCAAGTCCGGCGCCGGCCGCATCACGGCTTTCGACCCGACCGACTACGCCTGCAAGGTGGCCTGCGAGGTCCCGCGCGTCGACGGACGCGGCGGCGGCTCGCCCGACGATCCGGCCTCCTTCAACCCCGACCTGACCATGGCCCCCCGCGACCAGCGCCGGGTGGACGACTTCATCCTCTACGCCATGGCCGCCGCCGACGAGGCCGTGAAGGACGCCGGCTGGACCCCCGAGGACGAGCACGAGCGCGAGCGCACGGGCGTCATCATCGGCTCGGGCATCGGCGGCCTCGACACCATCGCCAAGACCGCCATCGAGCTGCACGAGAAGGGCCCGCGCCGGGTCAATCCGTTCTTCATCCCGTCGGCCCTGGTCAACCTGGCGTCCGGCCAGGTGTCGATCCGCTACGGCTTCAAGGGGCCGAACCACGCGGTGGTGACGGCCTGCGCCACCGGCGCGCACGCCATCGGCGACGCCACGCGCCTGATCAAGTACGGCGACGCCGACGTGATGGTCGCCGGCGGGGCCGAGGCTTCGGTCTGCCAGGTCGGCATCGCCGGCTTCATCGCCTGCCGCGCCGTGGCCACAGCCTTCAACGACACGCCCGAAAAGGCCTCGCGCCCCTACGACAGGGATCGCGACGGCTTCGTGATGGGCGAGGGCGCGGGCGTGGTCGTGCTTGAGGAGTACGAACACGCCAAGGCGCGGGGGGCCAAGATCTACGCCGAGGTGGTCGGCTACGGCCTGTCCGGCGACGCCTACCACATCACCGCGCCCGCCGAGGACGGCGACGGCGGCTATCGCGCCATGAAGGCGGCGCTGGCCGACGCTAAGCTGTCGCCGGACCAGGTGGACTACATCAACGCCCACGGCACCTCGACCATGGCCGACGGCATCGAGCTGGGGGCGGTCGAGCGCCTGCTGGGCGAGGCCGCGTCGAAGGCGACCATGTCCTCGACCAAGGGGGCCATCGGCCACCTGCTCGGCGCCGCCGGCGCGGTCGAGGCGGCGTTCGTCGCCCTGGCCCTGCGCGACCAGGTCGCGCCGCCGACGATCAATCTCGACAACCCCTCGGTCGAGACGGCGATGGACCTCGTGCCCCACAAGGCCAAGCCGATGAAGATCGACATCGCCATGTCGAACAGCTTCGGCTTCGGCGGCACCAACGCCTCGCTCGTGCTCAAGAAGGCGCCGTGACCCCCCGGAAGCGACCGCCGGCCAAAGCGAAGCGGAAGGCGGCGCTTCCCCTCCGCAAGCGTCTCGTCATCATGGGCGGCAGCGCGGCGGCCACCCTGGCCGTCATCGTCGCCGTGGCGGCCCTCTGGGGGCTGTGGAGCTGGTTCGGCCCGGGGCCGGCCGCGCGCGAGGGCGACAGCACCACCGTCCTGCTGCGGCAGGGCGGCGGCATCACCGAGATCGCCCAGACCCTGCGCAGCGAGCATGTGATCGGCTCGTCGGCCGTGTTCCTGGTCGCCGCCCAGGTCAGCGGCGCGGCCAAGCGGCTCAAGGCCGGCGAATACGAGTTCCCGTCCCGCGCCTCGATGGCGACGGTGATCGACAAGATCCGCCACGGCCGGGTCGTCCGCCACTTCGTCACCATTCCCGAGGGCATGACCTCGGAGATGGCCGTCGACGTGCTGATGAAGGAAGACGTCCTGACCGGCTCGGCGCCGGTGCCCCCCGAGGGCGCCATCCTGCCCGAAACCTACGAGGTTCAGCGCGGCGAGGACCGCGCGGCGGTGCTCCAGCGCATGATGAACGATCGCGACGCCCTGCTCGAACAGCTCTGGGCCCAGCGCCAGCCCGGCCTGCCTTTCGAGCACCCCGAGCAGGCCGTGGTCATGGCCTCGATCGTCGAGAAGGAGACGGCCAAGCCGGACGAGCGCCCGCGCATCGCGGCGGTGTTCATCAACCGGCTGCGCCAGGGCATGAAGCTGCAGTCCGACCCGACCATCATCTACGGCCTGACCCGCGGGCGGCCCCTGGGCCGCGGCATCCGCCAGTCGGAGCTGCAGTCGGACACGCCCTACAACACCTATGTGATCGTCGGCCTGCCGCCGACGCCGATCGCCAATCCGGGGCGCGCCTCGCTGGCGGCCGTGCTCGATCCGGCCAAGACCGCCGACCTCTATTTCGTCGCCGACGGCACCGGCGGCCACGCCTTTTCGGGCACGCTGGACGAACACGCCCGCAACGTGGCCCGCTGGCGGCGGATCGAGCAGGCGCGGGAGCACTGACCATGGCCTTGTCGGGCATGACCGGGTTCGCCCGGGAAGAGGGGGCCGAGGGGGCCTGGACCTGGGCCGTGGAGGCCCGTTCGGTCAACGGCCGCAATCTCGAGGCCCGTTTCCGCGGGCCGCCGGGCTTCGACGCGCTCGAGCGCGCCGCCCGCGAGGGCGCCCAGGCCCGGTTCCAGCGCGGGCAGATCACCATCGGCCTGCAGGCCCGCAGGGCCGAGACGGCCGGCGCGGTGCGGGTCAATCTCGATCAGGTCGAACGCTATCTGGCGTTGCTGGCGCCGCTGGTCGAGGCCGGCCGCGCCGCGCCGCCGGCCGCCGACGGCCTCCTGGCCCTGCGAGGCGTGGTCGAGACCGCCGACGAGACAGACGACGCCGAAGCCAAGGCCGGGATCGAGGCGGCCATGGCGGCCTCGATCGCCCGGGCGCTGGACGGCCTGCGCGCCGCCCGCCGGGACGAGGGCGCCAGCCTGTCGCCGGTGCTGACCGGACTGGTCGACCGCATCGGCGCGCTGGTGGCCGGGGCCGAGGGCGAGGCGGCGGCGCAGCCGGCGGCCTTGAAGGAGCGGCTGGTCAAGCGCATGTCGGAACTGACCGGCGACATGGCCGGCCTGGAGGATCGCATCGTGCAGGAGGCCGCCATGCTGGCGGTGAAGGCGGACGTGCGCGAGGAGCTGGACCGGCTGGCGGGCCACGTCGGCGCGGCGCGGACGCTGATCGCCACGGACGGCGCGGTCGGACGCAAGTTCGATTTCCTGGCGCAGGAATTCATGCGCGAGGCCAACACCCTCTGCTCGAAATCGGCCACCGCCGCCCTGACCGCCACCGGGCTGGAGCTCAAGGCGGTGATCGAGCAGCTTCGCGAACAGGTGCAGAATGTCGAATGATCCCCACCTGCCGCGCCGGGGCCTGATGATGATGGTCGTCAGCCCCTCCGGCGTCGGCAAGACCTCGCTGACCCGCCGGCTGATCGCCGACCATGCCGACCTGCACCTGTCGATCTCGGCGACCACGCGCCAGCCGCGTCCGGGCGAGCACGACGGGCGGGACTATCACTTCGTCGACCGGCTCTCGTTCGACGACATGATCGAGAACGACGCCTTCCTGGAATGGGCCGAGGTCTACGGCAACCGCTATGGCAGCCCCAAGGCCCCGATCATGGCGGCGCTGGAGCGCGGCGACAGCGTGCTGTTCGACATCGACTTCCAGGGGGCGATGAAGATTTCTGCCTATGCGCCTGAAGACGCGGTGAAAGTCTATGTCATGCCGCCGTCGATCGGCGAGATGAGCCGCAGGCTCCACGCGCGGTCCCAGGACAGCGAGTCGGTGATCCGCATGCGTCTCAGCCGCGCCAAGGACGAGGTCGCCCAGTGGGAGAAGTTCGACTACGTCGTCATCAACGACGATTTCGACCGCGCCTACGCCGACCTGGCGCACATCTTCCACGCCGAGCGGCTGCGCCGGGCGCGCAACTCATGGATCGCGCCGTTCGTGCAGGGCCTGATCGAAGAGCCGCTCTAGGCGCGCGGGGTCAGCCGCACTTCACCTCTTTGATGATCCCCGTCTGGGTGTCGTAGACGATGTTCAGGCGGTCGGGCCGATAGTCCATCGTGGCCGGGCAGCTGGAGCACAGCACCCGCCGCTTGGACGGGTCGGTCGGCACCGGGATGTCGGTCTTGGGCCGGCCGATCAGATACTTCAGCGCGGCCGATCCGCACTGGTCGGCGACCGGGGCGGGCGCGACCGGCGGCGGCGCGGGAGCGGGCGGCGGCGCAGGGCGCTGAGGCTCGACCGGCGGCGGCGGCGTGCTGCAGGCCGTGATCGTGGTTGCGGCCGCGACGGCCAGCCAGAACGGTCTCATGCCTGTTTCTCCCAGCCGCGCTCGGCGCCTTGCTTCCAATAGCTGACGGCGTGGCCCGCGCCCTTGAACGCGCGCCAACGCTCCCGCGCCCCGGCGAGCGCGCTCTCGTCGCGGCCGTCGAACAGCAGGATGCAACGTTGAAAGCCTTCGAGCGAGCCCGGTTCCGCGCCGTCGATCAGAAAAAGCGCCTCGGCGCCGTTGGCGTTGTCCTGATCGAGGGTGAGCAGGATCGGCTGGCGGCCGGCCTGGGGCTCGCCCGCCAGGCCGTGGGCCAGGAAGGCGTCGTCGCGCCAGCTCCACAGCCAGCCGTCCAGGTGGTCGAGACGGTCCTGGCCGCGCGCCCGCACGACGGCCTTCCAGCCGCGCGCGAGCGTCTTCTCCAGCAGTTCCGGCAAGGCCTGGTCGAGCGCCGTGCGCTCCAGGTGGTAGAACCAGACCTCGCAGGGACCGGCCATCTCAGTCCTCGTACTTGTCGGCGACGAGCTGGTTCAGCAGCCGCACGCCGAAGCCCGTGGCGCCTTCCGGGATCGACGAGGCCGTCGACGGCTTCTTCCAGGCGGTCGAGGCGATGTCGAGGTGAGCCCAGGGCAGGCCGTTGGCGAACTTCTGCAGGAACAGCCCGGCGGTGATCGAGCCGCCGGCGCGCCCGCCGATGTTCTTCATGTCGGCGATCATGCTCTCGATCTGCTTCTCGTACTGGGCGGGCAGGGGCAGGCGCCACAGCGGCTCGCCCGTCGCCTTGGAGGCGGCCAGCAGGTTCTCCGACAGGTCGTCGTCGTTGCTGAACAGGCCGGCGTAGTCGTTGCCGAGCGAGATGATGATCGCGCCGGTGAGGGTGGCGAGGTCGATCATGAACCGGGGCTTGAAGCGGTCCTGGCAGTACCAGAGCGCGTCGGCGAGCACGAGCCGGCCCTCGGCGTCGGTGTTGATGACCTCGATGGTCTGGCCCGACATCGAGGTGACGACGTCGCCGGGGCGCTGGGCGTTCCCGTCGGGCATGTTCTCGACCAGGCCCAGCACGCCGACGGCGTTGACCTTGGCCTTGCGGCCGGCCAGGGCGTGCATGACGCCGGCCACGGCGGCGGCGCCGCCCATGTCCCACTTCATGTCCTCCATGCCGTCGGCGGGCTTGAGGCTGATGCCGCCGGTGTCGAAGCACACGCCCTTGCCGACGAAGGCGACGGGCGGGGCCTTGGGATCGGCCGCGCCCTTCCACTGGACCACGGCGAGCTGGCTTTCGCGGCGGCTGCCCTGGCCGACGCCGAGCAGGGCGCCCATGCCGAGCTTGGTCATCTCGGCCTCGCCGAGAATCTCGACCTCGAGGCCGAGGCTCTCCAGCGCCTTGACCCGCCGGGCGAACTCCTCGGGATGCAGGATGTTGGCGGGTTCGGAGACGAGGTCGCGGGCGAACAGCACCGCGTCGGCCAGGGCCGACAGGGGGGCGAACGCGGCGCTCGCGGCGGCCGGGTCATGGGCGGCGATCTCGACCGCGACGACGGACGGCTTCTTCTCGGGCTTTTCAGTGGTGCGGTACTTGTCGAAGCGGTAGGCGGCCAGGCGGGCGCCGAAGGCGGCGCGCGGCGGGAACTCGGCGGGGGCGGCGGGGAGGCTGATCCGCAGGACCTCGGCGCCGGACCCCTTGGCGGCCTGGAAGGAATCGGCGCCGAAGGTTTCCGCGCCCTGGGCGTCGAAGGCGTCCTTGTCGCCGACCCCGACGAGAATCACGCGCTGGACGTCGAGGCCCGTCGGCGCGACGAGGTCGAGCACCTGGCCCTTGGCCCCGGTGAAACGTCCGCCGGCGATGGCGCGAGCCACGCCGCCGCCGGTCGCCTGGTCGACCGCCTCGGCCGCCGGAGACAGAACTCCGCCTTCGAAAACCGGAACCGAAACAGCGGTTTTCGACGAAGCCTTCGCCTCGCCGGCGACAAAATTGATCTGCATCTCGTTCTCCTGCGCCGATTGGTACGGCGCGGCATAATCGACATGGCGACATCATGAAAGCCGGCAGGCCTTCGCAATGGTTGTCGCCAAATTCAGGACGTGTAGAAGATGGCCCGCCCAGCCGGGGCCTGCAACGGCTGCTCAACCTCCCCGCAAGGGGGCCCCGGAACGCCTGCGTCTCATGCGCCTGATCGAGTCCTACCTCTTTCGCCAGATCTTTGGCCCGACGCTGTTCGCCACCGTCGCCCTGACGGCCGTGGCGGTGCTGAGCCAGAGCCTGGGCCAGCTCGACATCATCGTCGATCAGCGCCAGAGCGCGATGGTGTTCATCAAGATCATCCTGCTGGCCATGCCGCAGCTGCTGGCGATGATCCTGCCGATCGCCATCTTCGTGGCCGCCCTGGTGGCGCTGAACCGTCTGCACACCGAGCAGGAGATCGTCGTCTGCTTCGCCGGCGGCATGAGCCGCTGGCGGGTGATCTCCCCGGCCATGCGGCTGGCCATCGGCGCGACGCTGGTCTCCCTGGCCCTCAACCTGTGGGTCCAGCCCTGGTGCCAGCGGGTGATGCGCGAGGAGCTGTTCAAGGTCAGCACCGACCTGGCCTCGACCCTGGTGCGCGAGGGCGAATTCACCGAGCCGGCACCGGGGCTGACCGTCTACGCCCAGAGCATCGACCAGAAGGGCCTGCTGCATAACCTGTTCATCCACGAGGAGCGGCCGCAAGGCGGGGCTAAGGTCCTGGCCAGCCGCGACGGCAAGATCGCCAAGCGCAACGGCGCGCCGGTCCTGATCATGCAGCGGGGTTCGAACCAGGAGTACTCGTCGACCGGCGTGCTCAACTACCTGGCTTTCGACGAGTACATCTTCGAGCTGAACTCCTTCCTCAACAAGGACCAGTTGGTCCACTACAAGGTCTCGGACCGCTATCTTCACGAGCTGTTCTTCCCCGATCTCGAGCAGGCCTGGGAAAAGCAGAACCGCAAGAAGATGCTGGCCGAGGCCCATTCGCGGCTGGCCTCGCCGCTCTACAACATCGCCTTCATGTCCCTGGCCCTGGCCGCCGTCATCGGCGGCGCCTTCAGCCGCCTGGGCTATGGCCGGCGCATGGCGATCATCGGCGCGGCGGCGGCGGTCCTGCGCATCCTGGGCTTCGCCGCCCAGGCGGCGTGCGACGACAACGTCTGGCTCAACGTCATCCAGTACGCCATACCGCTGGGCGCGACCTGGTGGGCGATGGCGCAGCTCTTCCGCCAGCGGGTGAATCGCTTCATCGCGATCCAGGCGATCCCCGCTGGACGCACCCTGAACACGGCGCAAGCATGATCCCCGGCCTCAAGCGCATCGAGACCTATGTCCTGGCTCGAACGCTGCTGGCGGTCGTGGCCGCCCTGGCCGTGATCTCGTCGGTGATCATCCTGATCGGTTTCGTCGACCTGTCGCGCAGCGTCGGCACCCGGGTCGACGTCAACTTCCTCCAGATCATGGGACTGGACCTGCTGCAGGCCCCGGCGGTGATCCTGGTGCTGCTGCCGTTCACCTTCCTGTTCGGAACCCTGGCCGCCTTCGTGGCGCTCAACCGGCGCAGCGAGCTGATCGCAATGCGCGCCGCCGGCGTGTCGGCCTGGCGCTTCATCTTCCCGGCGGCGGGCGCGGCCTTCGTCATCGGCGTGCTGTCGGTGACGGTGCTGAACCCGGTCGCCGCGGCCCTGACCCAGCAGTTCGACAAGACCCGCGCCGCCCTCATGCAGGGCTATCTGCAGGGCTCCCCGAACGAAAAGATCTGGCTGCGCGAGGGCGACGGCCGCACCCAGATCGTCATCCGCGCGCTCAAGCGCGACGACGTGGCCGGCGACGTCCGCCTGAAGGGCGTGTCGCTGTTCGTCTATACTTTGAACAAGCAGGGCGTCCTGGACTTCTCCCGGCGCATCGAGGCCGACCAGGCCTTGCTGTCGCACGGCGAATGGAAGCTGAAGGGCGTCAAGGAAGCCACTCCCGGCGCCGAGGCGCTGCACTATGACAGCCTGGCGATTCCCTCGACCCTGACCGGGCGGGCGGCCGTCGAGCGATTCGTCAAACCGGACGCCATCGCCTTCTGGAACCTGCCGGCGGCGATCGACCGCATGGAGCAGTCGGGCTTCTCGGCGACCACCTACCGGCTGCGGTTCCAGCAGCTCCTGGCCACCGCGCCGTTGTTCGCGGCCATGTCGATCCTGGCGGCGGCGTTCTCGCTGCGCCTGATGCGGCTGGGCGGATTGGCGGGGCTGGCGGGCTCGGGCGTGGCCCTGGGCTTCGTGCTGTTCTTCTTCAACCAGATGTGCGGAGCCCTGGGCAAGGCGGAGGTCATCGCGCCGTTCGCCGCCGCGTGGGCGCCGCCTGTTCTGGCGCTTTTGTCGGGTTTCACCTTGCTCTGCTATACCGAGGACGGCTGATCGCCTACAGCGGGGAGCGCCGGCGAGGGAGGATGATTGAGTGATGCGCGACGGCCTGCGGGCGGACAAGACTTCTGGGACGGGATGGATGCGCGCGGCGCTGCTCGGCGGCGCGGCCACGCTTGCATTGCTGTCGAGCCAGGCCCAGGCGGCGCAGTCGCACCTGCCGGCCGCGCCCAAGCGCGCGCCGTCTCCGGCCATGGTCGGAGACGACGGCCTGGGGCATGACAACGTCTATCTCGAAGCCGACGAGATCGTCCGGGACGACAAGAACCAGACGGTGGTGGCCAAGGGCGCCGTCGAGGCCCGCTATCAGGGCCGCACCCTGCGCGCCCAGGAAGTGGACTACGACCAGACCACCGGCGTGATCACCGCCAAGGGCGACGTGCAGGTGATCAACGCCGACGGCACCGCCCAGTTCGCCGAGGAGATGACGCTCGACGACCAGATGCGGGCCGGGGTGGCGCTCAGCTTCTCGGCGCGGCTGGACCAGAACATGAAGCTGGCCTCGGCGACGGCCATCCGCCGCAACGAGAACGTCAGCGAACTGACCCGGGCCATCTACACGCCTTGCGACATCTGCGCCGCCGACGGCAAGGCCAAGGAGCCGAGCTGGTCGATCCAGGCCGACAAGATCATTCAGGACCACGAGCATCAGGTCATCTACTACCGCCACGCGGTCATCCGCGTGCTCGGCGTGCCGCTGCTGTACGCGCCGGTGTTCTGGCACCCCGATCCGTCGGCCGACCGCAGCTCGGGCTTCCTGCCGCCGAAGATCCAGCCCTACAGCAACCGGCGGGGCTTCTCGTACGAGCAGCCCTATTACTGGGCGATCTCGCCGTCCCAGGACCTGATCATCAGCCCGCAGCTGAACATGAAGGTCAATCCGCTGCTCAACCTGGAATACCGCAAGCGGTTCTATTCCGGCGAGATCGACGTGCGCGCCGGCTACACCTACGAAGCTGAGTTCGGCACGCCGGGCGGCAACTTCACCCGCATCGGCGACGTCACCTCGCGCAGCTACATCCTGGCCAAGGGCAAGTTCGAGATCAACAAGCTGTGGTCGTGGGGCTTCACGGCCGAGCGCGTCACGGACTACACCTTCTTCGACCGTTACAGCGTCCACCAGGTCTATGAGGACCGCGGCGCCTACGCGACCGACGACCACCGCCTGCTGTCGCAGCTCTACACCACCCGCCAGGACAGCAACTCCTTCCTGTCGATCTCGACCCTGGGCTTCCAGGGGCTGCGGCCGAGCGACAAGCTGAGCACCTACACCTACAACGACCACACCTTCCCGGTGGTCGCGCCGCTGATCGAGGCCCACTACGAGCCGGAGACCAAGATCCTCGGGGGCCGGCTGCGCTTCCTGGGCAGCGCGGTGGCGCTGAGCCGCGACGCGGTGTTGATGCCGGCGGCGACCGACACCGCCAACCCCACAACCAACAGCCGCCGGGCCTCGGGCCAGGTCGATTGGCGCGGGGGGCTCACCTTCGACAACGGCATGCGGGTGGAGCCGTTCGCCAGCCTGCGCGGCGACTATTACAACGTCGACGAGGTCACCAACGTCGCCACCAAGACCACGGTGAACCGCAGCGTCGGCCGCAGCATCAGCGTGGTCGGCGCCGACTTCACCTGGCCGTTCATCAAACAGCAGGGCGCGACCACCATCGTGCTGGAGCCGATCGCCCAGGTCGCCCTGTCGCCTAACGTCAAGCGCAACAACAACATCCCGAACGAGGACAGCCAGTCCTTCCAGTTCGACGAGACCAACCTCTTCGACGTCAACCGCTTCTCGGGCTATGACCTCTACGAGGGCGGCCAGCGGTTCAACGTCGGCGGCCGCGCCACGGCGACCTGGTCGGGCGGGCGCAGCGCTCGCCTGCTGATCGGCCGCAGCTTCCGGGCGCAGAGCAATACGAATTTCCTGGTTTCAAGCGGGCTTAGGGGCACATCTTCAGACTGGATCGTGGCGGCCGACGTCACGCCGATCGCGCAGCTCTCGCTGTTCGCCCACTCGCGTCTCGACGGCGACACCGCCGAGGTCCGCCGCCTCGACCTGGGCGGCAACTTCAACATCAGCAAGCTGCACGGCTTCGTCCGCTACCAGAAGCAGAACACCAACGTCACCAACCTGCCGATCACCCAGGCGGTCAGCGCGGGCCTGCTGTCCGAGACGCTGGACATGTCCGGCGAGTTCTTCGTCACCAAGCACTGGGGCGGCGTGTTCTTCGGCCAGGCCGGCCGTTACGGCTACGATCCGGCCGCCAACCTCACCGACAAGTCCTGGCGCTGGCGGCGCAGCGACTTCGGCGTGATGTACACCGACGAATGCGTGCGGGTGGAAGTGATCTATCAACGCGAGGAAGCCGTGGCGACGACCCTTGGGCCGTCCAGCACGGTGCTCCTGCGCCTAACGCTCGCCACATTGGGCGATGCAGGATACAGGAACTATGACTACCGCTGATCGGGCTGAAACGGACGGCCGAGGCGGTCGCACTAGGGGAATGGCGTCGTTGATGATGTGGACGCGTAGCGTATCCGGCCTCGCGGGGGCGACGGCTGCGGCGATTTCTATTCTGGCGGCCGCTTCGGCCGGCCCCGTTGCGGCGCAGGACGCGACCGCGCCAACGGCGCCGGACGCCGCGCCCGCCGCCGCCGCGCCGCCCGCCAACGACCTCACCGAGCGGGTGGCCGCCGTCGTCAATGACGACATCATCTCGACCTATGACCTGCGCCAGCGGATCATGCTCCTGGTGGTGACCGCCGGGGTGCAGCCGACGCAGGAGAACCTGCCGCAGCTCGAACGCGAGGCGTTGCGCCAGCTGGTCGACGAACATCTGGAGATCCAGGAGCTTCGGCACCAGGAGAAGGAGCAGAAGTTCCAGATCGTCGCCAACGACAAGGACATCGACAAGGAGATCGCCCAGATCGCCCGCGGCAACAACATGTCCGCCGAGCAGCTGTTGGCGCAATTGTCGGCGGCGGGGGTCGGGTCGCAGACCTTCCGCGACCAGCTGCGCGCCGAAGTCAGCTGGCGTCGCTGGATTCAAGGCCGCTACGGTTCGCGCCTGCGCATCGGCGACGATCAGGTCACGGCCGTGCAGCAGCGCCTCAACGCCTCGGCGACCAAGGCGCAGTATCAGATCGGCGAGATCTTCATCGACGCGGCGCGGGTCGGTGGCGAGGCGGCGGCGCTGAACGGCGCCAACCAGCTGGTCGCGCAACTGCAGCAGGGCGCGCCCTTCGCGGCGGTGGCCCGGCAGTTCTCGGCCTCGCCGACGGCGGCCTCGGGAGGCGACGCGGGCTGGCTGACCGCCGGCGAGATGCCGTCCGAAGTGCAGGAGGCGCTCGACCAGATGCGCTCGGGCCAGCTGTCGCGGCCCATCCCGGTGCGCGACGGCGTCTATATCGTCTTCCTGCGTGACAAGCGGTCGGGCGCCAGCGCCACCCTGGTCTCGCTGAAGCAGGCCGCGATCAGTCTGCCGACCGACGCTTCCGAGGCCCAGGTCGAGGCGGCGCGGGCCAAGCTCGCGGCGCTGAAGGGGCAGATCAAGAACTGCGGCGACATCGACGCCAAGGCCGCCAAGGTCGAGGGCGTCGTCGCCGGCGACCTCGGGGAGGCCGAGATCAAGGACCTCGCGCCGGACTTCCGCCAGGCGGCGGAGACCTTGCAGCCCAATCAGGTCAGCGACCCGATCCGCACCAAGGTCGGCCTGCATCTGGTCGCCGTCTGCGGCAAGCACCAGAGCGGCGGCCAGGTGGCCAGCCGCGAGCAGATCGAGGACCGGCTCTACAGCCAGCAGCTGGCGATGATCTCCAAGCGCTATCTGCGCGACCTGCGCAACTCGGCCACTATTGAAACTCGCTGACGGCACGCCCGCGCCCCTGGCGCTGAGCATGGGCGATCCCGCCGGGATCGGCCCGGAGATCACGGTCAAGGCCTGGCACGCCCTGCGCGAGCAGGGGCCCGCGTTCGTGGCGGTCGGCGATTTCCAGAGCCTGGCCTCGGCTTCGGCGGCGGGGGCGTCGATCCTGCGCCGCGTCGCCGGCCCGGACGAGGCGGCGGGCGTGTTCCGCGAGGCGCTTCCGGTGCTGGACGCGCCGCTGCAGGCGCCGGTGGTGGCCGGCAAGCCGTCGCCGGCCTATGCCGGCGCGGTGATCCGCTGGATCGAGACGGCGGTCGGCCTGTCCCTTTCCGGCCGGGTGAGCGGCGTGGTCACCGCGCCCATCGCCAAGGCGCCGCTCTACGAGGCCGGCTTCCAGTTCCCCGGCCATACCGAATTCCTGGCCGAACTGACCGCCGCCGCGCCCTATGTCGGGGCGAGGGGGCCGGTGATGATGCTGACGGCGGGCGGGCTGCGCACTGCGCTGGCCACCGTCCATGAGCCGCTGTCGCGGGTGGCGCCCAGCCTGCGCTCCGAGACCATCGTCGCCGTCGGCCTGGTGGTCGCCGAGGCGTTGCGGCGGGATTTCGGCGTCGAGGCGCCGCGCCTGGCGATGGCCGGGCTCAATCCGCACGCCGGCGAAAGCGGCGCCCTGGGCCGCGAGGAGATCGAGATCATCGCGCCGGCGGCGAGGACGTTGAGGGACCTGGGCGTCGAATGCGGCGACCCTAAGCCCGCCGACACCCTGTTCCACGCCGAGGCGCGCGCGCGCTACGACGCGGTGATCTGCATGTATCACGATCAGGCCCTGATCCCCGTGAAGATGCTCGACTTCTGGGGCGGGGTGAACGTCACCCTCGGTCTGCCGATCGTGCGCACCTCGCCGGACCATGGCGCCGGTTTCGACATCGCCGGCCGCGGGCTGGCGCGTCCGGAGAGCATGATCGCCGCCATCCGCATGGCCGGCGAGATCGCCCGTCGCCGCGCCGCGCAATGACGCTGGAGACCTTGCCGCCGCTGCGCGACATGCTCGCCGAGCATGGGCTGATGGCCAAGAAGAGCTTCGGCCAGCATTTCCTGCTCGACCTCAACGTCACCCGCAAGATCGCGCGGCTGGCCGGCCCCTTGGAGGGGCGGGCGGTGATCGAGGTCGGTCCGGGCCCGGGCGGCCTGACGCGGGCCCTGCTCGAGGCCGGGGCCCAGGTGGTGGCCGTCGAGAAGGACGCCCGCTTCCTGCCGTTGCTAGGCGAACTGGCCGAGGCCGCGCCCGGGCGGCTGGCGGTGGTCGAGGCCGACGCCTTGGCGGTGGACGAGACGGCGCTGCTGGCCGAGCACGCGCCGGGTCTGCCGGCGCGGGTGGTGTCGAACCTGCCCTACAATGTCGGCACGCCGTTGCTGATCAAGTGGCTGACCGGTCCGTTCCGGCCGGAGGCCATGGCGCTGATGTTTCAGAAGGAAGTGGCCGACCGCATCGCCGCCCCGGTCGGCTCCGGCGCCTATGGCCGCCTCGGCGTCATCGCCCAGGCGACTTGCGAGGCCTCGGTGGTGATGGACTTGCCGGCGCGGGCCTTCACGCCGCCGCCCAAGGTGGCCTCGGCGGTGGTCTCCCTGACGCCGCGCGCCGAAGCGCCGTCCAGCGACGAACTGGCGGCCCTGGAGCGCGTGACCCAGGCCGCCTTCGGCCAGAGGCGCAAGATGCTGCGCTCAAGCCTCAAGGCGCTGGGCGGCGAGACCTTGTGCCAGGCGGCGGGGATCGACGCCAACGTCCGGGCCGAGACCGTTCCCGTGGACGGCTTCCTGGCGCTCGCCCGCGCCCTTCGCGCCTGAGGCGTTCCCGTCGTTCGCGGCCTTTCGCGGGCTTGGGTCGGCGTCTTTCGAGGACCGCGGATCAGCCGCCGAGAGCCTTCACCGCCGCCGCCGCCATGGGCGAGAACGCCAGCGGGCCGATGGCCACCTCCATCAGCACCACCGCGGCGACTCCCCAGGCGTAGGCCGGGTGGATGCGGCGGCGGACCACGAGGTCGGCGGCGGGACCGATGAGCAGGATCACGTCATTGACCGCGAACAGCACCAGCGGAGCGAACAGGCCGAAACTGTCCATGGGCAGGAAGCGGCCGAGGCCGGGACCCAGGATGGAGGCGCTGGCGCACATCATCAGGCGCTTGTGCCAGTCGGAACGGCGGCGCAGACGGATGGCGGCGGCGACCAGGCCGCCGAACGCCGTCACCGCCAGCAAGTTCATCGCCAGGAACACGCCCTTGGGAAAGAAGGTCGGCACGCGATGGTGGCCGATGGAGAACAAGGTGGCGGCCACCCCCATGATCACCATGGCTCCGGCCAGCACGGCGCCGGCCACGCCCAGCTGGCGGTGACGGCGCACGTCGCCGGCGCTGACGAGGGCCGGCTGGGCGACCATCAGCGCCACCCAGGCGGTGAAGACGGCTCCGTGAACATGCAGCAGCAGCGGCAGGCCCGGCTTTGGTGCGAAGTCCTCCGGCACGGTCTGGGAAAAACCGGCGACGATGATCGCCGCCATGATCAGCGCCCAGCCGAGATAGAACAGGCGCCCGACATCCGCCTGCGGGCGCGTCGTCCCGGTGGTGGCCATGAACCGCTCCCCCGTCCTGAGGTTCAGGAGGTCAGGTTGAGCGCGAAGGGAGCGCTTGGCAAGCGTGTCGCAACAACGTCACGGACAGGCGGCTTTCGACCCGCGGCGCCGCGCCTGCGACGGTGTGAAGAACCCCGGGCGGCGGGCTTGTCCCGCCGCCGCGCCCGGCCTAACTCGGGCGCATGATCGAGATACGCCCTTCCGCCGCCGCCGACGCGCCCGTCCTGTTCGAAATCTGGCGCCGCGCCGTCCTCGCCACCCACGACTTCCTCAAGCCCCAGGACTTCTCGGCCCTGGAGGTGATGGTGGCCCGGGACTACCTGCCGTCCGTCCGGCTCTGGGTGGCGGAGGAGGGCGGACGCGCGACGGGGTTCATGGGGCTGTCGCAGGCCCATGTCGACAGCCTGTTCATCGCCCCCGACGCGCGCGGCCGCGGGATCGGCCGCCGGCTGATGGCGCACGCCAGGAGCCTCGTCGGCGGCGCCCTGAGCGTCGACGTCAACGAACAGAACGACCAGGCGGTCGGCTTCTATCGCCGCATCGGCTTCCAGCAGACCGGGCGCTCCTCGCTCGACGACCAGGGGCGCCCGTATCCGCTTCTGCACATGACATGGCCCGCTGAGCGAGGCGAGCCGGATGGGAATTCCGCCGCGAAAGCGTAACGGCGTCGCGGTGGTCGGTCCCGGCTGAGGCGTTTCTGTTCCCGTTGCAGTCAGCTTTCGCGCGGGCGTAGGCTGGCGTCCTGAGAGGAAAGGACGCTCAGATGCGCGGTTACGACGAAGGCGACGGCAAGGGCGATCGCGAACGCTCCGATCTGCCCCTGGTCAGCGGCCCGGTCCAGGATGGGCTGTTCAAATCCCGAACCGTGCTGGTGTTCGGCGAGATCGACATGCGGTTGGCCGAGCGGGTAACCGCCCAGCTTCTGGCCCTGGCTGCGGAGAGCGACGCCGACATCCGTATGATCATCAACTCGCCCGGCGGCCATGTGGAGTCCGGCGACACTCTGCACGACGTGGTCCGTTTTTGCGGGGCGCGGGTGAAGATGATCGGCACTGGCTGGGTGGCCAGCGCCGGGGCGCACATCTTCCTGGGCGCGCGCAAGGAAGATCGCCTGTGCCTGCCCAATACCCGCTTTCTGCTGCACCAGCCCTTGGGCGGCGTCGGCGGGCAGGCGTCGGACATCGAGATCGAGGCCGAGGAAATTCTGAAGATGCGCCGGCGCATCAACCAGATCATCGCCCGCGAAACCGGCCAGCCCTACGACAGGATCGTCGCCGACACCGACCGCAATTTCTGGATGAGCGCCGAGGAGGCCGTCGCATACGGCCTGGTTTCGCGCATCATCGAGACGATGGATGAGGCCTAGACCCTAGCGGCAGCGGACGTTGCCGCGATCGATCGACCGCCCGATCACCGCGCCGCCGGCCGCGCCCAGCAGGGTGCTGAGGGTGTCGCCGCCGATGGCGTTGCCGAGCACGCCGCCGCCGATGGCGCCGATCACCAGGCCCGTGGTGCCGTCGTTGCGACGGCAGTAGTAGCGGCCGTCGCGACCCCGATAGATGTAGTCGTCGCGGGTCATGCGGCGCTCGTAGCGCCGATCGTAGCGACGGTCATGGGGCCGGTAGCTGCGGCTTGGGTCCCAGTTGCGGTTCTGGGGACCGCCTTGCCAGCGATAGTCGGGACGGTCGCGCCGCCAATCCTGCGAGGCCGCGCCGGCCGGCGCCGCCGCGATCGGAAGGCTGAGGGCGACCGCCAAGGCCGCGAGCATGGTGCGTTTCATGGACTGCTCCCTGTGACGTCCATCAAAACGCCCCGTAAGCGCAAGTCGTTGCGCCCGGCGTCCCGGTCAGAGCGCCTGCTCGTAGGCTTCGGCGGCCTCCATCCATTTGGCCTCGGCCTCGTCGAGCTGGGCCTGGGCCTTCTCGCGCTTGCGGCCAAGGTCGGCGGCCTTGGCCGGGTTCTTCACATAGAGGACCGGGTCGGCCAGGTCGGCGTCGAGATCGGCCAGGGTCTTGGTGCAGCGGGCGAGGACCGCCTCGGCCGCCTCCAGCTTGCGCTTCAGCGGCGCGGCCGCCGGCTTGGCGGCTGGGCGCGGCCCCTGGGCCGGCGTAGGCCTGGGCGCCTCGACGACCGGCGTCTGGGACGGACGGGCCGAGGCGGCCTTGGCGCGGTCCAGCACGAACTTGGCGTAGTCGTCCATGTCGCCGTCGAACGGCTTCACCCCGCCGTCGGCCGCCAGCCACAGGCGGTCGGCGACCAGCTCCATCAGCGAGCGGTCGTGGGTGATGAGGATGACGGCGCCGGAATAGTCGTTCAGCGCGTCGAGCAAGGCGCGGCGGCTGTCGATGTCCAGGTGGTTGGTCGGTTCGTCGAGGATCAGAAGGTGCGGCGCGCTCATCGCCACCAGGTTCAGGAGCAGCCGCGCCCGCTCGCCGCCCGACAGGTTGGCGACGGTGGTGTCCTGCTTGTCGAAGTGCAGGCCGAACTGGGCCAGGCGCGAGCGGCGCGAGGACTCGCTGGCCTCCGGCATCGCCCGGCGGATGATCTCCAGCGGCGTGTCGGCGGGGTCGAGCGCCTCGATCTGGTGCTGGTGGAACCAGCCGACCTGCATGCGGCGGTCGCGGTGCAGGTGCCCGTGCTGGATGTCGAGAGCCCCGGCGATCATCTTGGCGAAGGTCGACTTGCCGGCGCCGTTGACGCCCAGAAGGCCGATGCGGTCGTCGATGTCCATGCGCAGGTTCAGCCGGCGCAGCACCGGCTTGCCGTCGTCATAGCCGACGGAGGCGTCCTCCAGCCGGATCAGCGGCGGGGCCAGGGGGCGGGGCGGCGAGGGCAGGGTGAAGGGGGCGACGCGTTCCTCGATCGGGGCGGAGATCGGCTCCAGCTTGGCCAGCCGCTTGAGGCGCGACTGAGCCTGGGTGGCCTTGGACGCCTTGGCGCGGAAGCGGTCGACGAAGGATTGCAGGTGGGCGCGCTCGGCCTCCTGCTTGGCGCGGGTGGCCGACAACAGGCGCAGCTTTTCGGCCCGGCGGCGCTCGAAGTCGTCATAGCCGCCGGTGTAGAGCTCGAGCTTGCCCTCGCTGAGGTGCAGGATGTAGCCGACCGAGTTGTTCAGCAGCTCGCGGTCGTGGCTGATGATCAGGGCGGTGTGCGGGTACTTCTTGAGCCGCGCCTCCAGCCACAGCGCCCCTTCCAGGTCGAGATAGTTGGTCGGCTCGTCGAGCAGCAGCAGGTCCGGCTCGGCGAACAGGGCCGCGGCCAGGGCCACGCGCATGCGCCAGCCGCCGGAGAACTCGGCCATCGGCCGCTCCAGGTCCTCCTGCGAGAATCCCAGGCCGGTAAGGATTTCCGCCGCGCGAGACGGCGCCCGGTCGGCGTCGATCTCGATCAGCCGGCCGTAGATCTCGCCCAGGCGCTCGGGCGGGGCGGTGTCCAGCTCGCGCGTCAGGGCCGCCCGCTCGACGTCGGCCTCGAGGATGGTCTCCATCAGGGTGACGGGCGTGGCCGGATGCTCCTGGTCGACCGAGCCGATCTTGGCCGCCTTGGGCAGGCTGATGTCGCCGTCGCCGGGATGCAGCTGGCCGAGGATCAGCTTGAACAGCGTCGACTTGCCCGCGCCGTTGCGTCCGACCAGACCGACCTTGCCGCCGGTCGGCAGGGTGACGGACGCGCTCTCGAAGAAGCGTCGCCCCCAGGCGTCGAAGGTCAGATTGTTGATCTGGAGCATGGGAGAGGCGGGAACGCTGCGAGAGGTTGGCGGAACGGGAGCGCCCGGCTATAAGCCCGCAACCTCCCCATTCCAACTCTTGTGTGAGCTCAAGCAGCAGCCATGACCGAACGCACCTTCTCGATCCTGAAGCCCGACGCCACCCGTCGCAACCTCACCGGCAAGATCAACGCCGTGATCGAGGATGCGGGCCTGCGCATCGTCGCCCAGAAGCGCATCCACATGTCGAAGGCCCAGGCCGAGAAGTTCTACGAGATCCACAAGGAACGTCCGTTCTTCGGCGAACTGGTCGAGTTCATGACCTCGGCTCCGGTGGTGGTGCAGGTGCTGGAAGGCGCCGACGCCGTCGCCAAGTATCGCGAAGTCATGGGCGCCACCAACCCGGCCCAGGCGGCCGACGGCACCATCCGCAAGCTCTTCGCGGAATCGGTCGGCGAGAATTCGGTCCACGGCTCGGACAGCCAGGACAACGCCAAGATCGAGATCGCCCAGTTCTTCACCGACGCGGAAATCGTCGGCTGATTTGGGGGCCGCCGAACCGGCGGCCGTCGATCATAGATGGCTGAAGGCGGCCGGCTCGCACGCGAGCCGGCCGTTTTCGTTCGCGCCTCGCGCCATCGTCGCGATCGCCCGCGATCCCCGGGTGAAATCGTGCTACCCTGACGGGAATTATCGGGGAGGGATCATGGCCGACGACTATTTCGTCACCTGCCGCTCGGTGAACGGCGACGGCACGTTCGGGGGCGATCCCGACGTCGTCCGCTATCTGGTGGTGCCCCAGGGCGCCGCCCAGCCGCTGGCCGCCCACCAGAACCCGTCGACCGGCCCCGTCGCCACCCGGGGTACGCGCTGGGCGCGGGGGCTGCTGGACGGCCTGCCGCCGTCGCAGAACGGCCGCGACCGTAACATCCTGTTTCTGGTCCACGGCTTCAACGTCGATCCCCAGGGGGCCCTGGAAAGCCATCACAAGGTGGTCGACGGGCTGGCGCGCGCCGGCTGGTCCGGACGGGTGGTGTCGTTCGACTGGCCCTCCAAGGGCACGCCGGCGGCCTATCTCGACGACCGCGTCGACGTGCGCACCACCGCCAACCTGTTGGTCAGCTCCGCGATCCAGCTGTTCGTGACGATGACCGCCGCCCGGGCCGCCTCGGACCAGCCCTGCGACGTCGCCGTGCATGTGCTGGCCCATTCCATGGGCGCCTATCTGGTGCGCGAGGCGTTCAACCACGCCGACGACGACAAGCCGGCCCGCGACGCCACCTGGCAGGTCAACCAGCTGGCCTTCATCAGCGGCGACATATCGTCGGGCTGCATGAGCGCCGGCAACGCCATGACGCGGGGGCTCTATGGCCACGCGGGGCGGATCACCAACTATTCCAACGCCTTCGACGGCGCCTTGCAGGTGTCGAACGTCAAGCGCGCCTTCACCGCCCCCCGGGTGGGCCGGGTCGGCCTGCCCGACGACGCGCCGGACGTGGCGTGCAACGTCGAGGCGGGGGATGTCTGGCGGCCGCTGGCGACCGGCGGTCCCGGCGACATCGTGCACAGTCATACCTTCTGGTTCGAGTGCGACCCGTTCTTCAAGGACCTGAAACTGACCCTCGACGGCCATATCGACCGCAACGCCATGCCGACGCGCACGCCGATCAAGCCCAACCGGCTGACGCTGAAGCCGGCCTGACGGTCAGGCGGGGTTGGCCAGCACGGCGTCGGCCGCCGGCTGGACGCCGGCCGAGCCGGCGGCCAGCCGGGCCAGACAGGCGGGATAGAGCCGGTGCTCCGCCGCCAGCACCCGGTCGGCCAGCGCGGCGGCGTCGTCGCCCTCCAGCACCGGCACGGCGGCCTGGCCGACGATCGGCCCCTCGTCGACGCCCAGGGTGACCATGTGGACCGAACAGCCGTGCAGCTTGACGCCGGCGTCCAGGGCGCGGCGATGGGTGTCCGTGCCGGTGAAGGCCGGCAGCAGGCTGGGGTGGATGTTGACCATCCGCCCCGCCCAGGCCTCGACCAGGAACGGGGTCAGGATGCGCATGTAGCCGGCCAGGGCGACCAGCTCGACGCCCGACTGACGCAGGCGCGCGTCGATCAGCCGCTCGTGCGCGGCCCGGTCCTTGCCGAACGGGCGATGATCGACCACGGCGGTCTCGATCCCGGCGGCGGCGGCCTTGTCCAGGCCCTCTGCGTCGGGATTGTTCGACAGCACCAGCACGATCCGCGCCGGATAATCCGGCGCGCGCGCCGCTTCGATCAGCGCCTCCAGATTGGAGCCGCGCCCCGAGATCAGGACGGCGACGCGCTTCTCGCCGCTCATGGCGGGCTCAGGCCTTGACCAGCTCGCCGCAGACGAAGGCGTCTTCGCCCGCGTTGAGCAGAGCGGCCAGCACCGGCTCGGCCTGATCGGCTGCCACGATCAGCACGAAGCCGATCCCGCAGTTGAAGGTGCGGCGCAGTTCGTGATCCTCGACGCCGCCGATCTCCTGCAGCCAGGCGAACACCGGCGGCAGCGGCCAGGCGTTCCAGTCGAAACGGGGAGCCAGCCCCTCGGCGATGGCGCGCGGCGGGTTCTCGATCAGGCCGCCGCCGGTGATGTGGGCGCCGCCCTTGACCAGGCCGGCCTTGATCAGCGGGAGCACGCTCTTGATGTAGATTCGCGTCGGGGCCATCAGCGCCTGGGCCAGGGTCTGGCCCTCGGCGAACGGCGCGGGCGCGTCCCAGGCCAGGCCCGAACGCTCGACGACGCGGCGCACCAGCGAATAGCCGTTGGAGTGCGGGCCCGACGAGCCGAGGCCGATCAGCACGTCGCCGGCCTTCTGTTCGTCGAGGCGCGGCAGCACCGCGCCGCGCTCGACCGCGCCGATGGAGAAGCCCGCCAGGTCGTAGTCGCCGTCGCCGTACATGCCCGGCATCTCGGCGGTCTCGCCGCCGACCAGGGCCGCGCCGGCCTGCTTGCAGCCCTCGGCGATGCCGCCGACCACGCGGCGGGCGCTGTCGACGTCGAGCTTGCCGGTGGCGAAGTAGTCCAGGAACATCAGCGGCTCGGCGCCCTGCGCCAGCAGGTCGTTGACGCACATGGCCACCAGGTCGATCCCGACCGTGTCGTGCATGCCGGTGTCGATGGCGATCTTCAGCTTGGTGCCGACGCCGTCGGTGGTCGAGACCAGCAGGGGGTCCTCGAAGCCGGCCGCCTTGAGGTCGAACAGCGCGCCGAATCCGCCCAGGGCCGCATCGGCGCCGGGACGGCGGGTGGCCTTGGCCAGCGGCTTGATCGCGTCGACCAGCGCATTGCCTGCATCGATGTCGACGCCGGCCTGCGCATAGGTGAGGCCGTTGGGCCGTTCGCTCATGGTTGCGACTATCTCCGGTAGAAAAAACGTCTCTACCGTCACGGCGCCCTTGCATAGGCGCCGCGCCGGCGGGCTATAGCTAGCCGATGAAGCTGATCACGACCACCGCCGAACTTGAAGCTTTCTGCGCCGAACTCGCCGATGCGCCCTTTGTCGCGGTCGACACCGAGTTCATGCGGGAGACCACCTACTGGCCCAAGCTGTGCCTCATCCAGGCCGCCGGGCCGGACGCCGCCGCCGTCATCGACCCGCTGGCCGACGGGATCGACCTGGCGCCGTTCCTGGCGATCCTGGGCGATCCGAAGATCGAGAAGGTGTTCCACGCCGCCCGCCAGGACGTGGAGATCTTCAACAATCTCGGCGTCATGCCCAAGCCGCTGTTCGACACCCAGGTCGCCGGCATGGCCTGCGGCTTCGGCGAGCAGATCGCCTATGACGCCCTGGTCCGCCAGATGCTCAAGATCGAGATCGACAAGTCCAGCCGCTTCACCGACTGGGCTCGCCGGCCGCTGACCGACACCCAGCTCGAATACGCCCTGGGCGACGTGACGCACCTGGCCAAGCTCTTCCCGATGCTGCGCGCGCGGCTGGAGAAGGAAGGGCGGCTGGCCTGGGTGGTCGACGAGATGGCCAACCTCACCGATCCGGCCAACTACGACACCGATCCCGACAACGCCTGGAAGCGGCTGCGGGCCCGCAAGCACACGCCGAAATACCTGGCGGTGTTCAAGACCGTCGCCGCCTGGCGCGAGCGTACGGCCCAGATGCGCGACCAGCCGCGCGGGCGCATCCTCAAGGACGAGGCCATCGACGAGATCGCCTCGCAGACCCCCACCGACCCGGCGGCGTTCGACCGGCTGCGGGCGGTGCCCAAGGGCTTCGCCGGTTCGAAGTTCGGACCCGAGCTGATCGAGGCGGTGAAGGCCGCGCTCAAGGACCCGGAGACGCATGCGCCGGTGATCGCCCGCAGCCCGCAGACCTCGACGCCGGCCGCCGGCGCGGTGGTCGAGCTGCTGAAGGTGCTGCTCAAGGCCCGGGCCGAGGACGCCGGCGTCGCCTCCAAGCTGATCGCCACCGTCTCCGACCTCGAGAAGATCGCCAACGACGACAACGCCGAGACGCCCGCCCTGGTCGGCTGGCGGCGCGAGGCGTTCGGCGCCGACGCCCTCAAGCTCAAGCGGGGCGAACTGGCGCTGGTGCTCGACGGCGCCCGCGTGCGGGTGGTCGAGGTCCGTCGGGCGCCGAAGGCGGCGTCCTGATCCGGCCAGTCGCCGGCGGCGGATCCGTCCGCGCCGGCGCGCCTCGCCTCGCGGGGGCTTTGCGTCCTAGCGCAGGCCCCTGACCTCGAGCACGACGGCGTCGGCGCCCGCCAGCCGGTCGACGGCGATTTCCCGATAGTCGGGCGATTCGCGGAAGGCCCGGGCGGACTGGTCGTCCGGGAACTCCATCATCACCACCTTGTCGCGCTCCCAGGCGCCTTCCAGCACCTGCGGCTGCTCGTCGGCGGCGAGGAGGCGGCCGTTGAACCTGGCGAACACCGCGCCGAAACGGGCCTGGTAGCGGTCGTAGCGTTGGCGGTCGGTGAACCTGAGCTGGGCGATGACATAGACCGGCATGAGCGCTCCTGGGCGACGGGGCGGCGATCCTGCCGCAGCTCGCCCTACGGCGATCAAGCTTGAGCGAGGTTCAGGCGGCCGCCTTCATCGTCAGGCCCAGGCCCAGCTGGTCGGCCAGGGTGGCGGCCCGCTTGGCGGTCTGCTCGCCCAGCAGCATGTCCGCCCAGGCCGGCTCGGCGATCAGGCGGATGGCCCCGTCGCCGGTCTCCAGGCGCGAGCGGGCCAGCAGGGCCGGGCTTCGGCCGGACAGGTCGCAGGCCAGGCGCATGGCGGCGCCGAGGGCGCGGGCGCGCCTCTGGCGCTCGGGCGTCAGGATGCGGGTAAGCGTCTCGCGTTCGGGCGGCGGCCAGCTTGCGGTGTGGCGATTGAAGGCGGCGGCGGCCAGGAAGGCGCGCTCGGCGTGGGTGACGCCGGGCACGGGCGCGCGCAGGACCTGTTCGAACACCAGATCGGCGCGATGGTCGGGGTGCAGGCGGGCGCCGAGGTCGGCCAGCCGGCAGGCGGCGGCCAGCAGCACCGGATCGCGGTCGCCGAACAGGGGCGGCAAGGCCGCGAAGGCCGGCGTCAGCCAGGTCTCCAGGGCCGCGCCCAGTTCCTCGGCGGTGTCCGACCGCGCGCCCATCGCCCGGCAGCCCTCGATCAGCGGGTCGAGGGCGCGCACCGAGGGGCTCATGTGCTCGAACAGCAGTCCCTCGCGCAGGCCGTAGGCCGACACCGAAATGCGCTCGAAGCCCAGGGTTTCGATCAGGCTCTCCAGCACGGCGGCGGCGTAGGGCAGGGTGTCGATCCGCTTCTTGGTCACCCCCTGGATGCGTTCGAGCGAACCGCGCGACTGCTGGGCGATGAAGCGGGCGGCCTCGATCGCCTCGACGGCCGACAGCTCGTACTGGTGGACGATCTGCAACGGGTAGCCGGCCATGCGCATGTGCAGCAGCGCGATGTTCCGCCATGCGCCGCCCACCGCATAGAAGGTCCGGCCGCCATAGCCGCGCACGGCGGCGTTCAGCCGCTTGGCGATCTGGGGCCGGGTCCGCACGGGGTCGAAGGGCGCCGGCGCGCCCAGGGCGAAAGGCCCCAGGGGCAGGGTGACGCCGCGGCCGGGCTGCTGGCCGCCGACACGGGTGAGTTCGAGGCTGGAGCCGCCCAGGTCGCCCACCACCCCTTCGGCGTCCGGGGTTCCGGCGATGACGCCCAGGGCCGCGTAGCGCGCCTCGTCGGCCCCGGCGAGGATGCGCACCGAAAAGCCGGTGGCCGCCTTCACCTGCTCGATGAACGCGGGACCGTCGGCCGCTTCCCGCGCGGCGGCGGTGGCCGTGGCGAACACGGTGTCGACATGCGCGCCGTCGACCACGGCCTTGAAGCGGCGCAGCGCCGCCAGAGCCGCGCTCACCCCCTCGGGCGACAGGCGGCCGGTGCCGGCCAGATCGCGACCGAGGCCGGCCAGCACCTTTTCATTGAACACGGTCCAGATCGCTCGACCTTCGATCCGATAGATCACCAGGCGCACCGAATTGGAACCGACGTCGATAACCGCGGCGTCGGTCATGCTGATCTCGTAACTCCTAGCGTCTGGCGCCGACATGATCGAAGGCTCTGGGCAGGTCCTTCACCTTGTGGCCCCGGCCCGAAAGGCTGGGGTTGGTCATGAAGTATTCGTGAGCGGAGAACGCGCCCTTGGCGTTCCAGGTTTCCACGCGGCGATAGACGCCGGTGTTCCCGTCCAGCTCCCAGCTCTGGGCCTCGTCGTTGAGGTTGGCCACCATGATCTGCTGCAGCACCTGCTGGTGCACGGTCGGGTTCTCGATCGGCACCAGCGATTCGACCCGGCGGTCGAGGTTGCGCGGCATCCAGTCGGCCGACGAGATGAACACCCGGGTCTTGCCGCTGGGCATGGCGTGGCCGTTGGCGAAGGCGACCACCCGCGAATGCTCCAGGAAACGGCCGACGATGCTCTTGACCCGGATGTTCTCCGACAGGCCCTTCACGCCGGCCCGCAGGCAGCAGATGCCGCGGATGACCAGATCGATGCGCACCCCCGCCTGGCTGGCGCGGTAGAGGGCGTCGATGATCTCGGGATCGACCAGGGCGTTCAGCTTGGCCCAGACCGCCGCCGGCTTGCCCGCCTCGGCGTTGCGGGCCTCCTGGTCGATGAGGGCGACGAGGTCGTGCTTCAGCGTCACCGGCGAGAACGACAGCCGCTCCAGGTGGTCGGGCTGGGCGTAGCCGGTGATGTAGTTGAACAGCTTGCCGGAATCGCGGCCCAGCGGCCCGTCGCAGGTGAACAGCGACAGGTCGGTGTAAACCCGCGCGGTCTGCGGGTGGTAGTTGCCGGTGCCGAAGTGGCAATAGGTGCGCAGGCCTTCGCCCTCGCGGCGGACGACGATCGAGAGCTTGGCGTGGGTCTTGTACTCGACGAAGCCGAACACGACGTGGACGCCCGCCCGCTCCAGGTCGCGGGCCCACTTCATGTTGGCCTCCTCGTCGAACCGGGCCTTGATCTCGACCAGGGCGGTGACGTTCTTGCCGTTGTCGGCCGCCTCGATCAGGGCGGCGACGATCGGGCTGTCCTTGGAGGTGCGGTAGAGGGTCTGCTTGACGGCCAGCACGTTGGGGTCGCGGGCGGCCTGGCGCAGGAACTGCACCACCACGTCGAAGCTCTCGAACGGGTGGTGGACCAGGATGTCCTTTTCGCGAATCGCGGCGAAGCAGTCGCCGCCGTGGTCGCGGATGCGCTCGGGGAAACGCGGCTCGAACGGCTTGAACTTGAGGTCGGAGCGGTCGGCGGGGATCAGCTGCGACAGCTCGTCGAGGCTGAGCATGCCGTCGACCAGCACGATGTCCTGGGGCTGGGCGCGCAGGTTCTCGATGATGAAGGCCTGCAGGTCGTCGGGCATCAGCGTCTCGATCTCGACGCGGACCACCGAGCCCAGGCGGCGCTGCTTGAGGCGGGCTTCGAACTCGCGCACCAGGTCCTCGGCCTCTTCCTCGATCTCGACGTCGGAATCGCGGATCAGCCGGAACATGCCGCTGGCCTGGACCTCGCAGCCGGGGAACAGGTGGTCGAGGAACAGCACCACCAGGCCTTCCAGCGAGATGTAGCGCCGCTCGGTCTTGCGCGCGCGGCCGCCGGCCGGCGGCAGGGCCCAGAACCGGGCCACCTGGGCCGGAATCGGCGCCAGGGCGTAGAGCTCCTTGCCGTCGCTCAGGCGCCGCAGCTTCAGCGCCATCGAGAAGGCCAGGTTGGGGATGAACGGAAAGGGGTGGGCCGGGTCGATGGCCAGCGGGGTCAGGATCGGGAAGATCTGGTTGAGGAAGACGTTCTCCAGCCAAGCCCGCTCGGTCAGCGACACCTGGTCGGAATCGACCAGATTGACCCCGGCGCCCTTGAGCTCGGTGCGCAGGTCGCGCCAACGCTGCTGCTGCTCGGCCATCAGCTCGGCGGCGCGGTCGTTGACCCGCTCCAGCTGTTCGGCGGGGGTCATGCCGTCCTGGCTGAGCACGCGCACGCCCTCGCGCACCTGCCCCTTCAGGCCGGCGACGCGGACCATGTAGAATTCGTCGAGATTGTTGGCCGAGATCGACAGGAAGCGCAGCCGCTCCAGCAGCGGGTGGCGCGGATTGTCGCTTTCCTCGAGCACGCGCTCGTTGAAGGCCAGCCAGGAAAGCTCGCGGTTGATGAAGCGCTCGGGCGAGGCGGCCAGTTCGGCGTCGAGCGCCGGCGCGCCCGCTTCGCGATGCGTCGGTTCGAGGGATTCCAGGGTCGCCGCGTCGGTCATGCTGTTCTCGCGCGTAAGGCCTGCCGCGGCCGGCGCGCGACGGAGGTCGGCGGCGGTCAGCAGGCGCTGATCGGTTTTCGCCCAGCCGGCCGGGAGCGGCAAGCGCTTACTCGAACAGGTCGCCGGTCTCGTCGTCGATTTCAAGAATCTGTCGCGCGAGCGCGCGCGACACCGGCCGCTGCTCGGCGTCGGCGGCTTCGTCCAGGCGGGCGACGATGTCGCGGGCCCTGGGGATCGAGCGTTCGATGCGGCGCATGAGGTAGGGAAGGACGTCCTCTGTCGGCCTTATGTTCCGCTCCCGGAAGAATTTCTGGAGCGCGCCCTGGAGGATGGCGTCGTCGGGCGCCTCGAGCTCGGCCACCGGCAGGGCGTTGAGGCGCGAGCGCAGGTCCGGCAGGTCGGCCGTCCACTCCACAGGCGGCGTGCGCGAGGTGAGCAGCAGGCCGCCGCCCGGCTCGCCGGCCATGTTGATCAGGTGGAACAGGGCGTCGTCGCCGATCCAGGCGTCCGCGTCGTCGATCAGCACGGGCCGGCCGTTCAGGGCGGTGATGTCGATCGGGGCCTCGGGGCCGGGGGCTAGCGCCCCGGCGCGCTGGGCCCAGGCCCTGGCCAGATGGGTCTTGCCCGAGCCCTCCGGACCGATCAGGGCCAGGCAGCCGCCGTGCCAGTTCGGCCAGGCGTCGACCGCACGGATCGCGGCGGCGTTCGTGGGGGAGGCTATGAAGTCCTCGCGGCGATACGTCGGCGGCCGGTTGAGCTCTAGGCGAAGCTGGCGGCCCACGCTGCAGGTCCAAAAAGGTACGTCACGGTCGCGACAGGTAGCATAGGCCGGGCGGTCGGTCGAATTGCGCCAATCGTCGCGCGGTGGACGAGCGGGCCGTTTCTGTGGAAGAGGGGCCGCGCCAAGGGGCTGGCCCGATGCTAGACTGGCGCCATGATCGGACTTGGCTATGCGATCTTCGAGACGGCCGTCGGCCTGTGCGCGGTCGCCTGGGGCGAGGACGGCCTGATCGGCGTCCAACTGCCGGAGGGCGACCGGGCGGCGGCCGAGGCGCGGCTGCGGCGGCGTTTTCCGGGCGTCGTCGAGGCGGCTCCCGATGCGGCGGTCCAGGCGGTGATCGACGACATCGTCGCCCTGCTGGCGGGCGAGTATCGCGATCTGGCCGGGGCTGCGCTGGACCTCAGGGACGCGCCCGAGTTCAACCGCCGGGTCTATGCGGCGGCCCGCTCCATTCCGCCCGGCGCCACCCTGACCTATGGCGAGATCGCCGCGCGGCTGGGCGAGACCGACTACACCGCCGCACGGGCCGTCGGGCAGGTGATGGCGTCGAACCCGTTTCCCATCGTCGTGCCCTGCCACCGGGTGCTGGCGGCGGGCGGCCGTTCGGGCGGCTTCTCGGCCAATGGCGGCGTGGCGACCAAGCGGCGGTTGCTGGCCATCGAATCGGTGCACGCCCGCGGCGCGCCGTCCCTGCTGGACCTCATGCGGCCGGCCTGACGCCGGCGCCGCGAATCTTGACAATCGGCGGTGGGCGTGCGCCCTTCCGGCCTTCCCAAAACACCGCCTCGCGCGGCGAAAACGCTGAAATCCTAGAGATCATGCACGCCTATCGCACCCACACCTGCGGCGCCCTCCGTCTGACCGACGCCGGCGCGAACGTCCGCCTGTCCGGCTGGATCCACAGGAAGCGCGACCACGGCGGGCTGATGTTCATCGACCTGCGCGACCACTACGGCCTGACCCAGCTGGTGCTGTCGCCGGAACTGGCCAATTTCGCGCTGGTCGAGCACCTGCGGGCCGAAAGCGTCATCCGCATCGACGGCGAGGTGGTCGCCCGCACCGCCGACACCGTCAACGCCGGCCTGCCGACCGGCGAGGTCGAGGTGCGCGTCCGCGCGGTCGAGGTGCTGTCCCAGGCCGCCGAGCTGCCGCTGCCGGTGTTCGGCGAGCCGGAATACCCTGAGGAAATCCGCCTCAAGCACCGTTATCTCGACCTGCGTCGCGAGACGCTGCACCGGAACATCGTGCTGCGTTCCAACGTGATCGACTCGATCCGCCGGCGCATGGTCCAGCAGGGCTTCACCGAGTTCCAGACGCCGATCCTCACCGCGTCTTCGCCGGAAGGCGCGCGCGACTTCCTGGTGCCCTCGCGCCTGCATCCCAGCAAGTTCTACGCCCTGCCGCAGGCCCCCCAGCAGTTCAAGCAGCTGCTGATGGTCGCCGGCTTCGACCGCTACTTCCAGATCGCGCCCTGTTTCCGCGACGAGGACCTGCGCGCCGACCGGTCGCTCGAGTTCTATCAGCTCGACGTCGAGATGAGCTTCGTCACCCAGGAGGACGTGTTCGCCTCCATCGAGCCGGTGCTGCATGGGGTGTTCGAGGAGTTCGCCGGCGGCAAGCGCGTCACGCCCTATCCGTTCCCGCGCATTCCCTATCGCGAGGCCATCGCCAAGTACGGCTCGGACAAGCCGGACCTGCGCAACCCGCTGCAACTGGCCGACGTGTCGGAGCATTTCCGCAACGGCGGCTTCGGCCTGTTCGCGCGGATGCTGGACGCCGCGCCCAAGAACGCCATCTGGGCCGTGCCGGCGCCGGGCGGCGGCTCGCGGGCTTTCTGCGACCGCATGGACGGCTGGGCCAAGAGCGAAGGCCAGCCGGGCCTGGGCTACATCTTCTGGCGTGAGGGCGACGAGGGCGCCGCCGGCCCGATCGCCAAGAACATCGGCCCCGAGCGCGCCGAGGCCATCCGCGAGCAGCTCGGCCTCAAGGTCGGCGACGCGGCCTTCTTCGTCGGCGGCGACCCGGACACGTTCTACAAGTTCGCCGGTTCGGCCCGGAACAAGGTCGGCTCCGACCTGAACCTGGTCGACGAGGACCAGTTCAAGTTCGTGTGGATCGTCGACTTCCCGATGTTCGAGTGGAACGACGAGCACAAGAAGGTCGACTTCTCGCACAACCCGTTCTCGATGCCGCAGGGCGAGCTGGAGGCCCTGAACGGCAAGGACCCGCTCGACATCCTGGCCTACCAGTACGACATCGTCTGCAACGGCTACGAGCTGTGCTCGGGCGCGATCCGGAACCATCGCCCGGACGTCATGCTCAAGGCGTTCGAGATCGCCGGCTACGGCCCCGAAGTGGTCGAGAACGAGTTCGGCGGCATGCTGAGCGCCTTCCGCCACGGCGCGCCGCCGCACGGCGGCCTGGCCCCTGGCATCGACCGCATCGTCATGCTGCTGGCCGGCGAGACGGCCATCCGCGAGGTCATCGCCTTCCCGCTGAACCAGCAGGGCCAGGACCTGATGATGAACGCGCCGTCCGAGGTGCAGGACAAGCAGCTCAAGGAACTGCACGTCCGCCTGGCGCCGCCGATCAAGGTCTGACGGCGCGGGCCGCCCTCACCAGCGGGGCGGCTTCGGCGGGGCTGGCGGTTTCGGCGGGGCCGGGGGCTTGGGCGGCATGTAGTTGGAGCCGCGTCCCTGGCAGACCCGGACCACCATCCCCGACGGCAGGCGCGTGCCGCCGTCGCCGCAGGCCTCGTTGATCTGGTCCTGGTCGAGGCCCCTGGCGGTGGACAGGTCCACGCCGCGAATATTGGCGCGTTGCAGGCTGGCGCTCTGGAAGTCCGTGCGGCTGAAGCTGGCGCCGCCCAGGTTGGCGCCGGTCAGTTCGGCGCCCCGGAAGGTGGCGCTGTCGAAGGCGCCGCCGCCCAGGTTGGCGGCGTTCAGCTCGGCGCTGGTGAAGTCGGCGCGCGAGGCGTCGGCGCCGCCCAGATTGGCCCCGTGCAGTTCCGCCCCGCGCAGATTGGCGCCGGTCAGCACGGCGCGGCCGAAATTGGCGCCGCTCATCTCGGCCGAGCTGATCCGGGCGCGTTGCAGGTTGGCGCCCTGGAAATTGGCGCCGTGGGCGGCGATGCCCTCCATCGCGGCGTCGGTGAAGACGGCGTTGAGGAAATTGGCGCCCAGGACCTCGGCGCCGCGCAGGTCGGCGCGGGTGAAGTCGGCCCCGACGAAGCTGGAGCCGTGGAACGACGCGCCGCGCAGGTCGGCGCCGACCAGGGTGGAGCGGTCGAACTTGGCGCCCATGAACGTGGCGCCGGTGAGCCGGCGTCCGGAAAGCTCGCATCCGACGCAGACCCCGCCGAACGAGACCATCTTGGCGACGTCCCGGTCGGGAGTGAGCGCCCAGGCGGGAGCCGCCAGACCCGACAGGGCGGCCGTCCACACGAGAAGCGCCAGCGCGATACGCGACATCAATCGAAACCTCTTAGGGCGGCGTGAGGCCGCTTCAATTCTGGTTTGATCCCAAGAGGCGGTCTATGCCACTTAAATCCTTGTAATTTCTAGTATGTCCATTTTTTAACGGCAGGGCTGAAGGCGCAGGCCGCGCGGCAGGTGGGTGTCGCCGTCGCCGCAGGCGCCGTTGAGCTGGCCTTGGGTGAGGCCCACTGCGTGATCCATCTCGGCGCCGGAAAAATTGGTCCCGTTCATCCGCGCGCCGTGGAAATTGGCGCCCTGCAGATAGGTTCCAACGAAGGTGGCGTTGGTCAGGTCGGCGCCGGCGAAGTTGGAGCTCGAGAACACCGCCGCCGAGGCGTCGGCGTCGCGCAGGTCCGCCCCCGAGAAATTGGTGTGGTTCATCACCGAAACGCTGAGATTGGCCTGACGCAGGCGCGCTCCGGCGAAGTTGCGTCCTTTCAGCTCGGCCCCGCCGAAGTCGGCCTGGAACAGGTTGCAGCGCGGACAGCTGGCGCCGCGACGGGCGTGGTCGATCTGGGCGGCGTTCTGGGCGAGGGCCGGCGTCGCGGCCAGCAAGGCGGCGAGCACGGGGAGGATCGGTTTCATTTCGAGACGCCTTCGGCTGTCCAAGGGTTCACACCAGGAACGACAGCAAACTTAACGCCAGATTGAGTTGCGCAAAATGCGGCCGGCGACGGGGGATCAGACCCCGTCGTCGGCGCTGCGCAGGCCGGGGGCCGCGCCGCAGGTCTTGCAGACCGGTCCCGCGCCAGTGCGGACCAGCGACAGGTCCCCGCAGGCGGCGCAGACGTCCGGCGCCGCGCCGCCGCCGTCGTTGGCGGTGTCGGGCTTGCGCCCGCCCAGCGGCAGGAAGATCAGGTTGTCCGGCGTGGCCCCGCGCGAGAAGCCCTTGGAGATGAAGCGGGCGGCCGATTGCGGCTCGTCGAGCGCCTCGGGCTTGCCGCGACCCAGGCCGTCGGCGTGATACTCGTCCGGATCGGCGTTGGCCAGATCGCCCCGGCCCAGATACGACACGCCCAGTTCGCGGAAGATGTAGTCGAGGATCGAGGTCGCCGACTGGATCGAATCGTTGCCGGTGACCCGTCCGGCGGGCTCGAAGCGGGTGAACACGAAGGCGTCGACGAACTCCTCCAGCGGCACGCCGTACTGCAGCCCGATCGAGACGGCGATGGCGAAGTTGTTCATCAGCGACCGGAAGGCGGCGCCTTCCTTGTGCATGTCGATGAAGATCTCGCCGACCTCGCCGTCGTCGTATTCGCCGGTGTGGAGATAGACCTTGTGCCCGCCGACCGAGGCCTTCTGGATATAGCCCTTGCGGCGATCCGGCAGTTTGCGGCGCACCGGGTCGCGCTCGACGATCTTCTCGACCACCCGCTCGGTCACCACCGGCTGGGCCGGCGTCTCGAGGCGCGGCCGGCGGGGCCCGTCGTCTTCGGCGGCCGGCGGCAGCTCGAGGGTCTGGCCGGCGGGAGCGGGCGGACGGCGCAGGCGGACGGCGCGCAGGCCGGCGCGGGCCGCCGCGGTCTGCAACCGGATCGCCGCCAGCGGGTCGTCGGCGCTGGCCAGCGGCAGCGAGGTGAAGGCGGGCGCGCAGGCGAAGGTCTCGGCGGCGACCGTCATCGCCATGCGCGCGGCCGGGGATACGGCGTCGCCGCAGGCGAACACCGCCGATTCGGCCCAGGCGTTCAGGTCGCCGGCGCCGCAGGCGTAGGCCTCGGCCTCGGCGATTTCGGCGCGGGTGAAGCCGACGAAGGCCAGGACGTCGAAGCCGGGGGCGGCGACCGCCTCCTGCGACGCGCCGAGCACGTCGCGCAGGAAGCCTTCGCCGATCACGTCGGCCGAAAAGGCGATGTCGAGCTTGCCGGTCAGCCGCAGCACGGATTCGGCCGTGGCGATCTCGTGTTCGGTGAAGCCGCGCGCCTTGAGGGCGGCGTGGTTGACCCCAGGGGCGTCGGTCAGTTCGCCGCGCCCGAGCGCGAAGGCGCCGGCCTCGTCGAGATCGAGGTTCAGCCGGGCCACCGCCGGGGCGACGGCCTCGGACAGCGTGCGGACGATCTCGCCGTCGGTGGTCTCGGCCGTGGTCACCGGGCCGTTCCAGGGGGCGGCGCCCAGGCTGCGGCCGCCCAGCCGGAGCGCCAGCTCGCCATCGGCGAACAGGGCAACGCTCTCGGCGTTGCGCAGGCCGCTGACGCGGGCCAGGGCCAGGGCGTTTTCGAACAACGGGATCGCCGCTGCCGCCAGTTCGCTGCGTTCGGTCAGGGTCCGGCAGGCCGCCAGCCGGGTCTCGATCGACGAGAGGCGGCTGTCGCGGTCGCCGGGGAACTCCGGATAGGGACCGGCTTCGGCGGCCATCGCGGCGGAGGCCTCCAGCGAGGCGGCGGCCAGCATGGCGAACAGGGCGGCGGCTTCCTCGCGCCCCTGGTCCGAGTTGAACGTCAGGCCCTGCATGACCAGCAGTTCGGCGACGCCGGCCAGGGTCAGGCCCAGCGGCCGCCAGTGGAACCGCCGCGAGGCGCCCTTGGGCGAGGCGGCGAAGCCCGCCGCCGTCTCGATCTCCAGCGCCGTGGTCATCAGGCGGACGGCGGCGGCGAAGCCGTCGGCGTCGAAACCGTCGTCGCTCCAGAAGCGGCTGACGTCCACCGCGGCCCGGGCGGCGACGCCCAGCCGTTTGAGCGCCTCGGCGTCGCGCGGGTCGAAGGCCAGGACCAGCCGGCCGCTTTCCCAGGCGCTGACGGCGATGCGGTCGGCCGCGCCGCCGCCGGCCTCGACCACGTCGCGGGCGCCGGTGACGATCATCGGCTCCAGCCGGGCGGGTTCGCGCGTCGCCAGGCCGCGCCAGTTGCGTTCGCCGGCCCGGCCGAGGGCGATGGCGTCGAGGATCAACCGGTCGGAAGCGCCGGCCTCTCGCGCCGCGCGCGCCGCGCGGCCGAGGGCGAGATTGCGCATGGGGTCGGCGCAGGCGGCGGCGTCGCCTTCGCAGCGGGCCACCGCGTCGGCCACGGCTTCAAGCCGCGCACCGAGGGCGTCGAGGGCGTCGGCGGCGACGGCCTGCCGCCGGCCCTCAGCGACATGGGCGGCCAGCTTGGCCTGAAGTTCGATGTCCGAGAGGTCGAGCGGCGCCTCCTCGACGGCGGGGCCGGTCCCGTCGCCGGTGAGCGGGACGCGGGCGCCGCCGCGACGGCCGGCCGCCGGGGCGGCGAGGCCGCCGGCGATCAGCGCGGCCAGGTCGTCGCGGAAGGCGAGGGCGTCGACGTCCCGGTCGAACAGCCCCAGCGCCCAGCCCCAGGCGGCCGTGCGGGCGGCGTAGCGGGCCGGGCCGTCCTCCAACAGCGGGTCGGGACGGCGCTCGGGACCCAGATCGGCCGGAAGCTCGACCGCGGGCAGGTCGTCGGGCAGGTCGTCGGCCCAGGCCAGCCAGGCCTCGACCCGCACGGAGGTCCACTCGCGCGGCGCGAGCACCGTGACGACGTCGTGCGGCCGCTCGATCCAACGCGTTTCAAGGTCAAGCGCGGGAAAGTCGGTCCCCGCGAACCGTCTATCGAACCGCATGGCGTGCTCCACCGGAATATGACCCAGGGTAGAATCGGCGGAACATGGTTAGCAATAGATATTGCGGTTCAGCGGCCTGCTATCCACAAGATGTTGTCGGTTCGCGCCGACGGTCTCGCCTGTCCGCGTCGCTGGACGGACGCCGCCGACCGACCTATAGTCCGGCCGCCCGAGACCGCCGTCTTTCCCAAGGGAATCGCTTGGCGGTCAAGGCGTTGCGAGCTGTCTTGAACATCGGAACCTGGTTCAGTGCTGAAAGCGATCTTCACCTGGTGGAACGGCGCGGCCTTGGGCGCGCGCCTTCAGATCAAACGCCGCAGCCGATTCGTCGGCGAGGACGCCAACGGCAACCGCTATTTCGAGGCTCGCGACACCAAGGACAGCTATGACGGCCGCAAGCGGCGGTGGGTGATCTACAAGGGGTACGCCGAGGCCTCGAAGGTGCCGCCGGACTGGCACGGCTGGCTGCGCTACACCTTCGACGAGCCGCCGACCACCGCTCCGCTGCCGCGGCGCAAGTGGGAGAAGGACCACCTGCCCAACCTGACAGGAACGGTGAACGCCTGGCGGCCGGCCGGATCGATCGCCCGCACGGGCCAACGTCCGCACGCCACCGGCGACTACCAGGCCTGGAAGCCGGAGTAGGCGTGGTGGCGCGCCGCCGCCCGTCCGTGATCGTGGCGCTGGCCGGCGCAGCGGCGCTCGGCGGCGCCGGTCTGGCGCTCGCCCAGCAATCCTCCGACCCGATCGGCCAGTTGCTGCAGCAGGGCGCCGCTCCGGCCGCCCCGGCTCCGGGCGCCGCCAAGCCGGCATCCCCGGCCAAGCCCCCGCCCAAGGCCGACGCCGCCCCCGTGGCGACGCCGTCGCCCACCGACGCGCCCGACGCCGCGGCCAAGCCCGATGCGCCGCCTGAAGCCGCCCCGGCGGCGGCGAAGGTGGCGGCCAAGCCCGCCGCCGATCCGGCCAAGCGCCAGCGCAACGGCGTGGCCATCATCCAGGCGCTGGACAAGGTGACCGCCGAGACCTTGCGGTTTGAGGCGCCGATCGGCCAGCCGGTGCGCTACAAGTCGCTGATCTTCACCGTAAAGTCCTGCGAGACGTCGGCCCCCGACGAGGCGCAGCCGGATTCGGTGGCGCACGTGCAGATCGATTCCCAGCCGTTCGCGGCCATGGGCAAGGCCCCGCCGCCGGCCAAGCAGGTGTTCCGCGGCTGGATGTTCGCCTCGTCGCCGGGGTTGCAACCGTTCCAGCACCCCATCTACGACGCCTGGCTGATCGCCTGCAGGACCTGATCGCCGCCGGCGTAGGCCGGCAGGTGATAGAAGTCGGCCTCGCGCCCCAGCGCTCCGCCCAGCCGGCGGCGATACTCGTTGCGTGAGATGTCCTGCGCGCCGAACTGGGCGAGGTGCTCGGTCATGAACTGGGTGTCGAGCAGCCGGAAGCGCCCGGCCTTCAGCCGCGCCACCAGATGGGTGAGGGCGACCTTGCTGGCGTCGCGCTCCACGGAAAACATGCTCTCGCCGAAGAAGGCCGCGCCGAGGGTGACGCCGTAGAGGCCGCCGACCAGGCGCCCGTCGCGCCAGCATTCGACGCTGTGGGCCATGCCGCGCATGTAGAGCGCGTGATAGAGGGCCTGGATCGGCGCGTTGATCCAGGTCTCCAGGCGGCCCGGCCGCGCCTCGGCGCAGTTCTCGATGACCGCCTCGAAGGCGGTGTCGACCCGCACCTGGAAGACGTCGGCGCGAACGGTGCGCGCCAGCCTGCGGGGCAGGTGGAACATGTGCAGCGGAATGACGCCGCGCCGCTCGGGGTCGATCAGGAAGATGCGGTCGTCGTCGCGGGCGTCCGCCATCGGGAAGACGCCGCGTTCGTAACAGGCGATCAGATCCTCGACCGTGAAGGTCTGCACCCTGGGCCGCTCCCCACGCGCCGCACCCCGGCGCGCCTCAGCATGTCGAAACCGCAAGTCCGCACGGAACGCCTGAACGGCGCGGGCGACGGTTCCGCTTCGCCCGCGCCGCCTGAGACCTCAGCCCTCGGCCTTGATCCACTTTTCAAGCCAATGGATGTTGTAGTCGCCGGCGACGATGTCCGGCTGCACCAGCAGGTCCTGGAACAGCGGGATGGTCGTCTCGATGCCGCCGACCACCATCTCGCCGAGGCAACGCTTCACGCGGGCGATGCATTCGGCGCGGTCGCGGCCGTGGACGATCAGCTTGCCGATCAGGCTGTCGTAATAGGGCGGGATCGAATAGCCGGCGTAAACCGCCGAATCCAGCCGCACGCCCAGGCCGCCCGGGGCGTGGAAGTCGGTGACCACGCCCGGAGACGGGGTGAAGGTGCGGGCGTTCTCGGCGTTGATGCGGCACTCAATCGCGTGGCCCTCGAACACCACGTCCTCCTGGGTGAAGGACAGGGGCAGGCCGGCGGCGATGCGGATCTGCTCGCGCACCAGGTCGATGCCGGTGATGGCCTCGGTGACCGGATGCTCGACCTGCAGACGGGTGTTCATCTCGATGAAGAAGAACTCGCCGTTCTCGTACAGGAACTCGATGGTGCCGACGCCGAGGTAGCCGATGGCCTTGATGGCGTCGACGACGACCTTGCCGATCTTGGCGCGGCCGGCGGCGTCGAGGGCGGGGGAGGGCGCTTCTTCCAGCACCTTCTGGTGGCGGCGCTGCAGCGAACAGTCGCGCTCGCCCAGATGCACCACGTTGCCGAAGCTGTCGGCCACGACCTGAAGCTCGATATGGCGCGGCTTCTGGAGGTAGCGCTCCATGTAGACGCTGTCGTCGCCGAAGGCCGCCTTGGCCTCGCCCTGGGCGGTGGCGACCGCCTCGGCCAGGCTGTCGCGGTCCGGCGCGACCTTCATGCCGCGTCCGCCGCCGCCGGCGGCGGCCTTGATCAGCACCGGGAAGCCGATCTCTTCGGCCGCCGCGAAGGCTTCCTCCTCGGTCCGCACCGCGCCGTCGGAACCGGGCACCACGGGGATGCCGGCGTCCTTCACCGCCTGCTTGGCGGTGATCTTGTCGCCCATCATGCGGATGTGCTCGGGCTTGGGCCCGATGAAGGTGAAGCCGTGGGCTTGGACGATCTCGGCGAACCGGGCGTTTTCGGACAGGAAGCCGTAGCCGGGATGGATGCCTTGCGCGCCGGTGATCTCGGCCGCGGCGATGATCGACGGGATGTTGAGATAGCTCTTGGCGGCCGGGGCCGGGCCGATGCAGACGCTCTCGTCGGCCAGGCGCACCCACATGGAGTTGGCGTCGGCCTCGGAGTGCACCGCCACGGTGCTGATGCCCATCTCCTTGCAGGCGCGATGGACCCGGAGCGCGATTTCGCCCCGGTTCGCGATCAGGATTTTGTCGAACATCTGGGCCTACTCGATGACGACGAGCGGCTCGCCGAACTCGACCGGCTGGGCGTCGTCCACCAGGATCTGCAGGATCTTGCCCGCCTTCGGCGCCGGGATGGGGTTCATGGTCTTCATCGCCTCGACGATGAGCAGGGTCTGGCCGGCGGCGACCTGGGCTCCGACCTTGATGAACGGCTCGGCGCCGGGCTGCGGCTGGAGGTAGACGGTGCCGACCATCGGCGACTTCACCGCGTCGCCGCGGGTCGGCGCTTCGGCGGCCGGGGCGGGCGCGGCCGGAGCCGCCGCGGGCGCGGCGGCGGGAGCGGGGGCGTAGACGGCCGGGGCCGCGGCCAGGACCGGGGCGGCGGCGGCGACCGTCACTTCGCGGGCGACGCGGATCTTAAGATCGCCGCGTTCGACCTCGATCTCGGTCAGACCAGTGTCCTTGAGGATGTCGGCGAGCTTGCGCACCAGACGCGGATCGATGGGACCGCCCTCTTTGGACTCGGGGCCTTTGGGATCGGACATTAGTAAACCTTGCTGTTACGCCGCAGGCGAGGCTTTGCGGACCAGTCCGGCCGCCGCCTCGATGGCGAGTTCATAACCCGCCGCGCCAAAACCGGCTATCACGCCGGTCGCGGCGAGCGAGACATATGAATGCCGCCGGAACTCCTCCCGGGCGGCAGGGTTGGACAAATGGCACTCCACGACGGGAATGGCCAGGGTTTTAAGCGCATCGTACAGGGCGACCGAGGTGTGGCCATAGGCCGCCGGATTGAGGACCAGGGCCGCGCCTTCGACGCGGGCCTGCTGAATCCAGTCCACCAGTTCGCCCTCATGGTTGCTCTGGCGGAAGTCGATGTCGAAGCCGAGCGCCGCGCCGCGGGCCTCGCAGCGACGCCGGACGTCGTCCAGCGTCTCCGAACCGTAGATATGCGGCTCGCGCGATCCCAGGAGATTGAGGTTGGGACCGTTGAGCACATAGATGGGTTTCGGCATTCGGCCCCGCCGGCGATGCGATGCGTCGACATCGAGTCAGGCAGGTCTTGTATCGTCGCGCGGCCGGGCTCACAAGCGGGGTGAATCCTCTCCCAGATCGTGCGGAACAGATGAACATTGTCGTGAACGGCGAGCAGCGGGGCTTCGAGGGCGTCGGCGACCTGGCCGCGCTGGTCGTCGCGCTCGGGCTCGACCAGCGCAAGGTGGCCATCGAGCGGAACCTCGAAATCGTGCCGCGTTCGGCCTATCTGACCACCGCGATCGCCGAGGGCGACCGCATCGAGATCGTGCATTTCATCGGAGGCGGCTGACGTGAACGCCCATACCCTTCCCGACGATTCCTGGACCGTCGCCGGCCGGACCTTCCGTTCGCGCCTGATCGTGGGCACCGGCAAGTACAAGGACTACGCCACCAACGCCGCCGCGGCCGAGGCGGCGGGCGCCGAGATCGTCACCGTCGCCGTGCGCCGGGTGAACCTGTCCGATCCCAGCCAGCCCATGCTGGTCGACTATGTGAAGCCCGACCGCTTCACCTTCCTGCCCAACACCGCCGGGTGCTTCACCGGCGAGGACGCCATGCGCACCCTCAGGCTGGCGCGCGAGGCCGGCGGCTGGACCCTGGTCAAGCTGGAGGTGCTGTCCGACCCCAAGACCCTCTATCCCGACATGGAGGAGACCCTGCGGGCGCTGAAGCTGCTGGTCGCCGAGGGTTTCGACGTCATGGTCTATTGCTCGGACGATCCGGTCTACGCCCGCAAGCTCGAGGACGCCGGGGCGGTGGCCATCATGCCGCTGGGCGCGCCGATCGGCTCGGGCCTGGGCATCCAGAACAAGGTCAACCTGCGGATCATCGTCGAGCAGGCCAAGGTGCCGGTGCTGGTCGACGCCGGCGTGGGTACGGCCTCGGACGCCACGGTCGGCATGGAGCTGGGCTGCGACGCCATCCTGATGAACACCGCCATCGCCGAGGCCAAGGACCCCATCCGCATGGCGCGGGCGATGAAGCACGCGGTCATCGCCGGCCGCGAGGCCTATCTGGCCGGCCGGATGCAGCGCCGGCTCTACGCCGATCCGTCCTCGCCGCTGGGCGGACTGATCTGACCTGATCGCGCGGGCCCGGAGCGGCCTGCGCGAGGCCGTCCGGGACGCGGCGAGACCTAGCTCTTGCCGCCGTTCCTGGCGGCGGCGATCCCGGCCTTGAGGGCGTCGATGTCCTCGCCGGGGATCAGGCGGTCGCCGACCACGAAGGCGGGCGTGCCCTCGACGCCCAGCTTCGAGGCCAGCTTCTGGATGTCGGCCAGCTGACGGTTGGCCTCGGGCGTGTCGATGGCGGCCGGTTCGATCCCGTTCTTGCGCAGCGTCGCGTCGATGACGCCGTCGTTCAGCGGCCGCGCCGACATGAACGCCTGATAAAGGCCGACATAGTCGCCGCCCTTGGCCTTCACCGCGATGGCGGCGCGGGCGGCGCGGTCGGATTCGGCCCCGAAGATCGGCAGCTCCTTGAACACGAAGCGGATGTCCGGATTGGCCTTGATCAGGTCCAGCACCTTGGGGGCGGCGTTGATGCAGTGGGCGCAGCGATAGTCGTAGAACTCGGTGACGGTGATCTTGCCGTTGGGGTTGGCGACGAAATCGCGCGGGTCGCGTTCGAGGGCCTGGCGGTTGGCGACGATGGCCGCCTTGTACTGCTCGCGGGCCTGGGCGATCTGCTTGTCCTGCAGCTTGCCGATGGCTTCCTGGATCACCTCGGGGTGCTCAAGCAGATAGGCGCGCACCTTCTCGCCGAACGCCTTGTCTTCCTGGGGCTTGGAGCAGCCGGCCAGGGCCAGCGCGCAGACGGCGGCGACGGCGAGGAATCGCGAACGCATGAGAGTCTCCGGTACAGGGATCAGGGCGGCTACCGGCCCGAGAAGCTGGCCCCGCCGTCGCGCGACAGACCCTTGAGGTCGTCCTTGGTCGGGTTGGCCACGAGGAAGATGTCGGTGGCGCGCCGCCACTGCGGGGTGTTCTTGGGCAGTTGTTCACGGGCGCGGGCGGCGAAGATCTTGGCGTCCTTCATCTGGCCCAGGGCGAAGTACTGCTCAGCGGCCGCCAGGCGGGCCTGGCCGGGCTCGCCCTTGCGGTCGTAGGCCTCGGCGAGCTGTCGCCAGGCGAAGGCGTTGTCGCCTTCGAGGTCGATGCAGCGGCGCAGCTCGGCCACGGCCTCGTCGACGCGCTTGTCGTCGTCCAGCGCCAGCAGGGTCTGGCCGAGGCTCAGGTGCAGCAGGGGCGCGCTCGGCTTGATCTGCACCGCCTTGCGGTAGGCCGGCTCGGCCTCCTTGGCGCGGCCGGATTCGAACAGGGCCTGACCCTTGACCTCATAGAGGTACGGGTTGTCCGGATGGTCGGCGATCAGGGCGTCCAGGGCCTTCATCGCCTTGTCGGTCTCCAGGGCCTTGTAATAGGCGATGGCGCGGGCGTAGCGGGCCGCGAACGAGGCGTCCGTCTCCTTGTAGTCGATGAAGGTCTGCTGCGGCAGGTTCATGTAGGCCTTGAGCTTGGCCTGCATGATGCGGTGCTTCTCGATCGCCTCGGGGCTGTCGACCGCCTTGTAGTGGGGCAACGCCTCGACCCGGACGCGCAGCGCGTCGATCCGTTCGCCGCTGAGCGGGTGGTCGACGAAGAAGCGGTACTTCTTGAGGTCGGAGAAGACCTCCTGGTAGCGCATCTTGTCGAAGAAATCGACGAGGCCCTTGCCGGACTGGCCGGCCCGGTCGAGATAGGTCGCCGCCGCCTGGTCGGCGCGGCTTTCCTGCTCGCGGGTGTAGCCGGCCATCGACAGGGCGGCGAAATAGCCCGAATTGCCGATCAGGGCGAAGGCCGCGTCCGGCGCGCCGGCGGCGGCGGCCAGGACGCCCAGGCCCATGGTCAGGATATAGGTGCCCAGCGCCTGCTTCTGGCCGTCGCCGGAGCGGGCGATGTGGCCGCCGGCGATGTGGCCGGTCTCGTGGGCGATGACGCCGATCAGTTCGTTGGGATTGTCGGCCTTGATGATGGTGCCGGTGTTGAGCGCCAGCACCGAGCCCGACGACATGCCCAGATTGCCGCCCGTGGTGGCGAAGGCGTTGATGTCCTTGTCGCCGACGATCAGGATGCGGATGTCCCTGGGGTCGAGGCCGGCCGCCGTGAAGATCGGGTCGGCGTCCTCGTGCAGGATCTCCTCGACCTCGGTGTCGCGGATGAAGGACGGGCCCTGGCTCTGGGCGAAGGCCGGGACCGCCGGGGCCAGGACGCCGACCACCAGCGAGATCGAAGCCGCCGCGCCGCCGAGGGCCTTGCCCAGTCTCCGGAACCGGGAGGGGAGGGTCGACGGCGGCTGGGGCGCCAAGCAAGCGGTCATGCGACGTGCAGTCCTTATCCGTCCCCCAGGCCCGCGACCGAGGGACGCGGACCGGAGGCCCACGCCCCTCGGGGCGGAATTTAGAGACTTATCCTCGCCGCCACCAGCCCCGACGCGGCGCGGCCGGCGGCGTGGTGATCTCGGCCGGATCGGGCTCGGCGGGCGGTTGCGGTTCGTTGGCCGCCACCTCGACGGTTTCGACGACGGCCGCCGCCGGGACGGGGGCCGGGGTCTCGATCACCGTCGCGGGCGCCGTCTCGGCCTGAGCCGGCGCTGTCGTTTCGGCCTTGGGCGCCTCAGCCGCAGGCGTTTCGGCCTCGGGGGAGGCTTCGACGGCGGTTTCCGTCGCGGCTTCGGCCTCGACCGCCGGGGCGGCCTTGGCGCGGCCGCGCCGGGCGCGCGGCGCCTTGGCGGGCTTTTCGACCTTTTCGGGCGCGGCCGGCAGCTCGACCCAGACGTCGACGTCGGCTGCGAAGGCGGACGCGGTCACCGGCTCGGGCGCCGGCGCGGCGGCCGGGGCTTCGACGACGGCCGCGACGCTGCGCCGCGGCTCGGCGGCGACGTCGTTGGCCGGGGCGGCCCCG
>Ga0209243_100069_pt1 | contig 75028 bp, 67 predicted proteins | sample UppTromiDAQMD024_FD_185836 | JGI IMG/M metagenome (GOLD analysis project Ga0209243, IMG submission 185836) | Upper troposphere microbial communities from Maryland, USA - DAQMD-024 (SPAdes) (version 2) | ecosystem: Environmental > Air > Outdoor Air > Unclassified | place: USA: Maryland, Virginia...
GGCCGCCGCCAGGTCGTCGGCCAGGGCCCGGGCGGCGTCCAGCCCCGCCAGGCGGTCCGGGCCGGGGGCCTCGCCCTCGCGGTTCGGCGCGCGGCGGCGGTCGAGCCGGTCGGCGATCGCCGCCCAGTCGGCCGGCCTCGGCCCGCGCAGGGCGTAACGCTCCAGCGCCTCGCGGGCGCGGGCGAGGTCCGCCTCGTCCCGGCCGAGACGGACGAACGGATGTTTCAGGATGGCGAGCAGGCGCACCGGGTCGAGGGGCTCGGCCGCCGCCCGCGCGACGAGGTTGGCCAGCACCCCGACCGGAAAACCGATCAGCGGCGCGCCGGCCGACGAGTCGGCGCCGACGCCCCAGCGCGCCAGCCGGGCGGCCACGCGCCGGGCCAAAACCTGGTCGGGCGTGACCAGGGCCCCGGTCTTGCCCGGCGTCTCCAGCACCTCGCGCAGCATCAGGGCGGCGACGGCGGCGGCCTCCTCCTCGGTGCGGGCGGCGACCACCGACAGCCCGTCCAGGCCCTCGGCGATGGGGTCGACGCCCTCGGCCGCGCCCTCGCGGCGCAGGCCGTCGATCTGGGCCCGCCAGTCGGCGGTGGCCTCGGCCGGGCGCAGGGCCTCGTTGATCAGCCGCCGCCGCCAGCGCCCGCGCGGCTCGGCCTCGGCGTCGGGCAGCCACGAGGCCACGGCGTCGCGCGGCGCGCCCTCGCGGTCGAGCAGGCGCTTCATCGCGCCTTGCGGATGCTGCTCGCCCACCTGCTCCCAGGCGCTTTCGGCGAGGTTCTGGTCGAGGCCGGGCAGCACCACCGCGCCCAGCGGCGCGCGGGCGACGACGCCCAGCAGCCGCGCCGTGGCCGGCGCCGTGCCGGTGGAGCCGGCGGCGACCAGCACGCCCTTGGGCGGGTCCAGGCGCCATTTCTCGGCCAGGGCGCGCAGGAGGGCGACCCGCCGGCGGGAGACGTCGACGAGGCCCATCTCCTCGAGCCGACGCGGCCAGGCCTCCAGCGCCAGCTTCAGCACCTCGGCCGAGCGCAGCCAGTGGCGGGCCAGCTCGCCCTCGACCAGCCCCTCGACGCGGCCGGGATCGGCGATCTCCTCGATCTCGACGCTGTCGAGGAAGCCGGCCAGGGCGTCGGCCAGCTCTAGCGCGGCGGCGGCGTCCAGCCGGCGGTCGAACAGCGGGGCGTTGACGGCGACCAGACGGGCCAGCTCGAACCGCCGGCGATGGACGCTGACCGCCGGCGGCAGGTCGAGCGCCAGGTCGCCCGGCTCGAACGGCGGCTCGCCCTCGTCGAGGTCGCCGACCGCGCGGATCTGCGGCAGCAGCATGGCCTGGCCGCCCGCCGCCTTGACGAAGGCCTCGGCCAGGGTGCGCGCGCCACGCCGCGTCGGCGTCAGCACCACCGCGTCGGACAGGGCGTCGGGCCCCAGCGGCGTCAGCGCCTGATGAAGGCCGAGCGCCAGGTCCTCGACGAAGGGCCGGTGCGCGGGAATGGTGAACCAGCGCGGCGGCGGACGGCCGAACAGGCGGTCGAAGCCGTTCACCGCAGCCGGGCCTCGGCGGCCTCCCGCGCCTGGGGGTCGCCCACGTGCATCCACAGCCCCGGCGGGGCGACGCCGGACACCCGGCCGGCGGCGGCCAGTTCGCGCCAGATCGGCAACAGGCCGAAAGGCCCGTCGGGCCCGTTCTCCACCACCTGCGGCTTGGCGATGTGGACGCCGACATAGACGTAGGGCGCGGTCTCGCCGGCCGCCTTGAAGCGCACGCGGCCGTCGGCCTCCAGGAACACGTCGCCGGTGTCGTGGAACCCGACCGAGCGGCCGACGGGGGCCAGCAGCAGCCGCACGTCCATGCGGGCCGGGTCCCAGCCCCGGGCCACCTCGTCCAGGGCCGAGACCTGCTCCTCGATCCACACCGAATCGATGTTGGCCACCCAGACCGGGTCGTCGCCCAGCAATGGGCGGGCCTTCTTGAGACCGCCGCCGGTCTCCAGCGCCTGGGCGCGCTCGTCGGAGACGGCGACGGCCGGGCCCAGCCCCCGCGCCCGGCGGGCGGCCAGGTGCGCCTCGACCAGGTCGGCGAAGTAGTGGACGTTGACCACCGCCCGCTCGACCCCGGCCTCGACCAGCCGGTCGAGCATGTGGTCCATCAGGGCGCGGCCGCCGACCTCGACCAGGGCCTTGGGCCGGTCGTCGGTGAGCGGGCGCATGCGGGTGCCCAGGCCGGCGGCCAGCACCATGGCGACGCGGGGGCCGCTCATCGCCGCGCCTCGGCCGGCACGTTGCGGTCGAACCAGGCGCGGACCTCGGCCAGGGACGGGTCGGCCAGGTTGCGGACAAGGTGCGCCCAGGTGCGGGGCATGAAGGCCACGTAGCGGGGCCGCTCGAAGAACACCACCTGCCGGGCGAAGATGAACAGGATGCGCACGGCGTTGAGCGCGGCCAGGGCGCGGTAGTCGGCCAGGAAGGCGGCGCGGTCGAGCGCCGGGCGGGCGGCCAGGTAGCGGTCCAGCATGGCCGCCTCCAGGGCCGGGTCGACGTCGCGGCGGGCGTCCTGCAGCAGGCTGAGCAGGTCCCAGGCCGGATGGGCGCGCAGGGCGTCCTGGAAGTCGAGCATGCCGACCCGCGCCACCCCGTCCCGCTCCGGCCGCCAGATCAGGTTCTCGGCGTGGTAGTCGCGATGGGCGAAGACGCCGAGCGGCCCCTCGGCGACCGCCTGGCCGCGGGCGCGGACCGGCGCCCAGATGCGATCCCATTCGGCGGCCTGCTCCGGGTCGACAGCCGCCATCCCCGCGAACTTCGGCCACCATTCCAGGAACAGGCCGGCGCCGGTCTTGAGCACCAGGTCGTCGTAGCTGAGCAGCGGCCAGGCCGAGCCGTCGGCCTCCAGGCGCGGCGGCGGCGGCTGTTCGTGCAGTCGGACCAGGGCGTCGACGGCGGCCTCGTACAGCGGCGCCTCGGCCTGCCCGTCCTCGATCAGCCGCGCGAACAGGGCGTCGCCCAGGTCCTCGAGCACGGCGAAGCCGCCCGCGTCGTCGTGGGCCAGCACCTGCGGCGCCGACAGGCCGCGCCCGCGCAGCCAGCCGGCCACGGCGACGAAGGCCTCGATGCGGCCGGCGGCCAGGCGGGCGGAGGCGTTGTAGCCCAGCGCCACGCGCTCGGCCGGCGTGGCTTCGGGCGGACACGGCCGGCTCTCCAGGGCCGGCGGCTGGTCCATGAGGATCAGGCTCGCGCCGTCCGGCCGGTGCAGCCGCTCGTAGCGGCGGGTGGAGGCGTCGCCGGCCAGAATCTCGCGCCGCGCCGCGCCCAGGCCGGCCTCGGCCAGGAACGCCCGCTTGGCCGCGTCTCTCTCAGAACTCAAACCCACGCCCCTCCCAGGCCCCGTGCGGGACCAGGCGCGCCCGGCGCGCGCCTTCGTCCGTCTCGTCCTGGCTCAGCTCTATATCGAGTCGGTCCGGCGGCAGGCGGCCGGCGAGGCGTTCGGGCCACTCGATCACCGCCGCCCCGTCCTCCAGCGCCTCCTCCAGGCCGATCTCGTAGGCCTCGTCCGGGTCGGACAGGCGATAGAGGTCGAAATGCGCCAGCGGCAGGCCGGGCGGCTCGTAGAACTGCACCAGGGTGAAGGTCGGGCTGGGCACGTCCTCTTCGGGCGAGGTCAACGCCCGGATCAGCGCCCGCGCCAGGGTCGACTTGCCCGCGCCCAGCGGCCCCCACAGGCAGACCGCCTCGCCCGGGCCCAGCGCGCGGGCCAGCGCCGCGCCCAGCCGCGCGGTGGCGGTGGCGTCGTTCAGGCGGAACTCGCCGTCGGCCGGGGTGATCATGCGAAGGGCCTGTCGGGATGGCGGGGCAGGATCTGCTCGACATAGGCCTTGACCGCCAGCGTCGCCACCTGGGCGTCCGGGTCGAGGGCCTGCGACGGGATCATGGGGCCGGCGATCAGGCGGAAGCGGCGGCCGCGCTTGTTCAACAGCTCGTGGAACAGGGTGATGTCGCGCAGTTCCTGGGAGAAGCGGTCGAACAGGTGGAACAGGGTCGACCAGGGCCCTTCGAGATGCAGCGGGACCACCGGCGCGTCGTACTTGCGGGCCAGCGACAGGGCGCTGGCCATCCAGGGCGGGTCGACCAGCACCCCGTCCCGCTCGCGGCGGGCGAGGCGGCCGGCCGGGAAGATCACCAGGGCCCGCTCGGCCTCGAAGGCGGCCTTGGCCATGGTCACTGTCAGCCGGGTGCGTTCGCGCGTGCGCTTGTCCTCCACCCATTCGACCGGGATCAGCACCTCGTCGAAGCGCGGGCACACCCGGTGGGCGTCGGAATTGGCGAAGAACACCGCGTCCGGCCGCAGGGGGCGCAGGGCGTCGTAGACCGCCACGCCGTCGGCTATGCCGGTGGGATGGTTGCAGACCAGCACCAGACGGCCCTCGGCGGGGACCCGCTCCAGGCCGTAGGTCTCGACCGAGACGCCGAGCAGGTCGGACACGTAGTCTAGCGCCGCGCGACCCGACATCGGCGCGATGGCGTCGGCCATGCGGCGGGCCTTGGCGTAGTCCAGCGCCCGGTAGAGGACCGGCCGCAGCAGCGGCCACAGGGGCGAGGCCGAGAGCCGGGGCGCGCGCTCCTCGATCAGCACGTCGATGATGTGGCCGCCGCGCGGGCGGACCGTCGGCAAGGATGCGGCTGGCGCAGTCGCGGTCATCCGCCGGTTTTCGCACGATGCGGGGCGGCCGTCACACCCCCCGCGCGGCCGGTCGCCGAAACAGCCTTCCACAACCGGGCCGACAGGCTTTAGGAATCGAGCCGGCGCCTCGGCGCCGTCCTTCTGGGGGCCATCCATGCGCGAACGCCATCACCGCAAGCCGCAACGGCCGGTCGCCTATCTGGCGCTGTTGGCCGCCGCCGCCCTGGTCGCCGCCGGCGCCGGCCTCTCGATCATCGGCCACGCCGAAAATCAGCCGCCCGGCGCGACGATCCCCGGCCGATGAGCGTTATGCGCCTGGGCCTTCGCCGAATGGGGCGGGCCAACGCAGGGAGCCGTCGATGAAAAGGTTCAAGGTCTGGGCGTCGATCGTCCTAGTCGCAGCGGCGGTCCTCGCCGGCCTCTACGCCTGGTGGAGCCTGGACCTGCGCTGGCGGCCGACGACGCTGAAAAAGAACGCCCCGCAGATCGCCGCCGCCCTGCAATCGGCCGGCTGGGTCTCGCCCGGCCTGAAGGGGCCCAAACTCTACATCATCTCGTATCGCGCCTGCGAGGACTGCATCCTGTTCGAGAAGACCAAGATGCCGGCCCTGCGCGCGGCCGGGGTCGAGACCCGGGTGATCATGACGCCGCGCCCGACCCGGAACGGCGTGGTGCGCTCCTCGCCCGCCGAGCGGGCCACCATCGCCGAGCTGTGGGCCAACCGCAGCTGGCCGCTCTACGAGCGGTGGCGGTCGGTCCCGCCCGACGCCTGGAAGGCCGAGGGCGTGCCGCCGGCCGACGGCGACGCCGCCCGCACGGCCCTGGTCAAGGTCAGCGAGGACTTCGTCGCGACCATGACCCCGCTGCTCAAGGACAACGGCGTCGCCCTGGCCTACCCGACCCTGATCTGGGAGGCAAAGGACGGCGGCCTGCACACCCTCGCCTGGCGCGAGGGCGTGCGCTACGACGCGATGATGAAGGAGCTGGGCGCCGGCTGACGGCCGGTCCGGCGCAGCGGCGGCTTTTCACCGGCGCGTTGTCGCGCTAGCACCGGCGGCCATGCCCCAGTCCCTCCGTTCCGCCTATCGCGACCTCCTGGCCAAGGGCGAGATCAAGCCCGACGCCGCCCAGGCCGGAGCGGTCGAGGCCCTGTCGCGGCTGGAGGGCGAACTGAACGCCGCCGCCGAGCCCGGCTTCGGGCTGTCGTTCCTGCGCAAGCCCAAGCCGGTGAAGGGGGTCTATCTCTGGGGCCCGGTCGGGCGCGGCAAGTCCATGCTGATGGACCTGTTCTTCGATTCCGCCCCGGTGCGGCGCAAGCGGCGGGTGCACTTCCAGGCCTTCATGGCCGAGGTCCACGACCTCATCGGCCAATGGCGCAAGGGCGACGCCGCCGCGCGCAAGGCCCGTTTCGGCCAGGCCAAGGGCGACGATCCCATCGCGCCGACCGCCGAGCTGATCGCCGAGGAGGCGCAGCTCCTGTGCTTCGACGAGCTGCAGGTCACCGACATCGCCGACGCCATGATCCTGGGCCGGCTGTTCGAGGCGCTGTTCGCCCGCCGCGTCACCCTGGTCGCCACCTCCAACCGGCCGCCCGACGACCTCTATCAGGGCGGCCTGAACCGCCAGCTGTTCCTGCCGTTCGTCGACCTGATCAAGGACCGGCTCGACATCGTTGCGGTGCGCGGGCCGGTGGATTTCCGGCTCGACCGGCTGCGCGGCGCCCAGACCTGGTTCTGCCCCCTGGACGGCGCCAACGAGACGGCGTTCGACGCCCTGTGGACGGACCTGCTCGACGGCGCCGACGAGACCGGCGCGACCCTGGAGGTGCTGGGCCGCAAACTGCGCCTGCCGCGGGCGGCGGGCGGCTATGTGCGTTCGTCGTTCAACAGCCTGTGCGTCCAGGCCCTGGGGCCGCAGGACTATCTGGCCATCGCCGCCCGCTTCCACACGGTGTTCCTGGAGAACGTCCCGCGCCTCTCGCCGACCCAGCGCAACGAGGCGCGGCGCTTCGTCACCCTGATCGACGCCCTCTACGAGGCCGACGCCAAGCTGATCATGCTGGCCGACGGCGAGCCCGAGGCGCTCTATGCGGCCGGCGACGGGGCGTTCGAGTTCGAGCGCACGGCCTCGCGCCTCGAGGAGATGCGCTCGGCCGACTATCTGGAGCGGGTGCGCGAGGGCTAGGCCGAGGCCGAGGCGGCGGCCCAGGCCTCGACCAGGGCCTTCTCCAGGTTGGCGCTGACGAACGGCTTTTGCAGGTTCGGCCGCCCGGCCCAGCGCGGGTCCATGCGGAAATCGTCGAGGCCGGACGAGAAGATGAACGGCGTGCCCCGGTCGATCAGGGCCTGGGCCACCGAGAAGCTGTGCTCGCCGGCGACGTTGACGTCGAGGATGGCGATGTCGACGCGGCCCTCGCGGCCGTCGGAAACCAAGGCCAGGGCCTGGCCGACGCTGGCGAACGGTCCGACCACCTCGCAGCCGAAGTCGAGGAGCATGTCCTCCAGCATCATGGAGACCAGGGGCTCGTCCTCCAGGACCAGCACCTTGAGGCCCGCCAGCGACGCGACGTCGGAACACATGATCTCGCCCTCCCAGGGTTCCGGTCCCTAACGCATAACGACGCCGCGTCCTTCGCGCCATGCGTAGGAATCCCGATACGCCGGCCAGATTAGACGGACCCCGGCGCGCATCAAGGGCGCCGCTCGCAGACCGCCGGTCGGCTCAGCTTCGTTGACACCCCCGGCGCGGAGCTTAAAACGGCCCGGCGTTGGCGAAGCTTTCAGGGGCAGGAGAACAGATGGCCGAGGTCAAAGCCGGGGCGCCCGTGACCAAGGAGCGGCCGCGGTCGCCGCACGTCCAGGTCTGGCGCTGGCACATCACCATGGCGGGCTCGATCCTGCACCGCGCCACCGGCGTCGGTCTCTATGTCGGCGCGCTGATCCTGGCCGGATGGGCCGCGTCGCTGGCCGCCGGGCCCGACGCCTACGCCGCCTACAAGCACCTGCTCGGCTCGCTGCTGGGCAAGCTGGTGCTGTTCGGCCTGACCTTCTCGATCTTCTACCACCTCGCCAACGGGGTGCGGCATCTGGTCTGGGACGCCGGCGAGGGCTTCGAGCCCAAGACCGCCGACATGACCGCCGCCGCGGCCATCGCCTTCGCCGCCGCCGCGACGGTCGCCGTGTGGCTGATCGCCGCCATCACCGGAGCGCTCTGATGACCGACTTCCGCACCCCCCGCTCCCGCGCCCAGGGCCTGGGCTCGGCCAAGCACGGCGTCGGCCATTTCATCGCCCAGCGCGCCACCGCCGTGGCCCTGGTCCCGCTCGTCCTGTGGGCGGTGTTCTCGGCCCTCAAGCTGGCGGCCTCCGACTACCAGGGCGCCGTCCTCTGGACGCAGCAGCCGCTCAACGCCGTGCTACTGGTGCTGCTGCTGGCCGTCGGCTTCTACCATATGCGCCTGGGCATGCAGGTGATCGTCGAGGACTATGTCGAGACCCACCTGAACCGGCTGGCCGTCCTGCTGCTCAACACCTTCGTCTGCGCCGGCGTCGGCGTGCTGGCGATCTTCTCGATCCTGAAAGTCGCGTTCAGCGGCGGAGCCTACTGATGGCCGCATATCAATTCACCGATCACAAGTTCGACGTCGTCGTCGTCGGCGCCGGCGGCTCGGGCCTTCGCGCCGCGCTCGGGGCGGCCCAGGCCGGCCTGCGCACCGCCTGCGTGACCAAGGTGTTCCCGACCCGCTCGCACACCGTGGCGGCCCAGGGCGGCATCTCGGCCAGCCTCGGCAACATGAGCCCCGACGACTGGCGCTGGCACATGTACGACACCGTCAAGGGGTCGGACTGGCTGGGCGACCAGGACGCCATCGAATACCTGACCCGCAACGCCCCGGCCGCCGTCTACGAGCTGGAGCACTGGGGCGTGCCGTTCAGCCGCACCGCCGAGGGCAAGATCTATCAGCGCGCCTTCGGCGGCATGACCAAGAACTTCGGCGAAGGCCCGATCCAGCGCACCTGCGCCGCGGCCGACCGCACCGGCCACGCCATGCTGCACACCATGTACGGCCAGTCGCTGAACCACGCGGTCGAGTTCTTCATCGAGTACTTCGCCCTCGACCTGATCATGGAGGACGGCGTCTGCCGCGGCGTCACGGCGTGGAAGCTGGACGACGGCACCCTGCACCGCTTCCAGGCCCAGTCGGTGGTGCTGGCCACCGGCGGCTACGGCCGCGCCTACTTCTCGGCCACCTCGGCCCACACCTGCACAGGCGACGGCAACGCCATGGTGCTGCGCGCCGGCCTGCCGCTGCAGGACATGGAGTTCGTGCAGTTCCACCCCACCGGCATCTACGGCGCCGGCTGCCTGATCACCGAGGGCGCCCGCGGCGAAGGCGGCTACCTGACCAATTCCGAGGGCGAGCGCTTCATGGAGCGCTACGCCCCGTCGGTGAAGGACCTGGCCCCGCGCGACATGGTCAGCCGGGCCATGACCATCGAGATCCGCGAAGGCCGCGGCGTCGGTCCGAACAAGGACCATATCTTCCTGCACCTGGACCACCTGGACCCGAAGATCCTGCACGAGCGCCTGCCCGGCATCTCGGAGACCGCCAAGATTTTCGCCGGCGTCGACGTCACCAAGGCGCCGATCCCGGTGCTGCCGACCGTCCACTACAACATGGGCGGCATCCAGACGAACTTCTACGGCCAGGTCGTCACCAAGTCGGGCGACGATCCGGACTCGGTGGTGCCCGGCCTCTACGCCGTCGGCGAGGCGGCCTGCGTGTCGGTGCACGGCGCCAACCGCCTGGGCTCCAACAGCCTGATCGACCTCGTCGTGTTCGGCCGCGCCGTCGGCCTGCACCTGGCCGAGACGCTCAAGGCCGGCGACAGCCAGCCCGAGCTGAAGGACGCCTGGACCGACAGCCACGCCGCCCGTTTCGACCGCTTCCGCCACGCCAACGGCTCGCGCTCGACCGCCAGCCTGCGGCTGGAGATGCAGAAGGCCATGCAGGACGACGCCGCCGTGTTCCGCACCGGCGAGAGCCTGCAGAGCGGCGTCGAGCGGCTGGCCAAGGTCCACGCCTCGATGGCCGACGTCTCGGTCAGCGACCGCGGCATGGTCTGGAACACCGACCTGATGGAGACCCTGGAGCTGGACAACCTGGTCGGCCAGGCCATCGTCACCGTCAATGGCGCGCTGAACCGCACGGAAAGCCGCGGCGCCCACGCCCGCGAGGACTATCCGGACCGCAACGACGGCGAATGGATGAAGCACACCCTGGCCTGGCTCGACCAGAAGACCGGCAAGGTGACCATCGATTATCGTCCGGTGCACGCCTACACCATGACCAACGACATCGCCTATATCCCGCCCAAGGCGCGGGTGTACTGAGGATCGCCGCGCAATGGTTCAGCTCACCCTGCCGAAGAACTCCAAGATCGGCAAAGGCCGCCATTTCCCGGCCCCGCAGGACGCCAAGACGGTCAAGACGTTCCGCATCTACCGCTACGACCCGGAAAGCGGCCTCAACCCGCGCTGGGACACCTACGACGTGGCGGTCGATCAATGCGGGCCGATGGTGCTGGACGCCCTGATCCACATCAAGAACACCATGGACCCGACCCTGGCCTTCCGGCGCTCGTGCCGCGAGGGCGTCTGCGGCTCGTGCGCCATGAACATCGGCGGCCGCAACACCCTGGCCTGCACCCACGGCTGGGAGGAGATCCCGGGCAAGGAATGCCAGATCAGCCCGCTGCCCAACCAGCCGGTGGTCAAGGACCTCATTCCCGACCTGACCATCTTCTACGCCCAGTACGCCTCGATCGAGCCGTGGCTGCACACCGAGACGCCCGAGCCCCAGAAGGAATGGCGCCAGAGCCCCGAGGACCGCGAGAAGCTCGACGGCCTCTATGAGTGCATCCTGTGCGCCTGCTGCTCGACCTCGTGCCCGAGCTACTGGTGGAACGGCGAGAAGTATCTGGGCCCGGCGGCCCTGCTGCACGCCTATCGCTGGCTGATCGACAGCCGCGACGAGGCCAAGGGCGAGCGCCTCGACGACCTTGAAGACCCCTTCAAGCTTTATCGCTGCCACACCATCATGAACTGCGCCCAGGTCTGCCCCAAGGGCCTGAACCCGGCCAAGGCCATCGCCGAGATCAAGAAGATGATGGTCGAGCGCGTCGCCTGACGCGTCCTCGGCCGCTGTCGTCCCGTCGGCCGCGTTCCCCTGGAGCGCGGCCGATGCTTTACTGGGACCGGGCGGAGCGCGGACGCCCGACGATCCGCTTGCCAAAAAATGACGCCTCCGTCATTTTCGCACGACGACAAGGGGAACGCCATTGAGCGAGCAGCGCGTAGTGATCGTGGGGGCCGGACACGCCGGCGGCTCGGCGGCGGCGTTCCTGCGTCAGTACGGCTTCGCCGGCCCCATCGTCCTGATCGGCGAGGAGCCCATCCCGCCCTACCAGCGCCCGCCCCTGTCCAAGGCCTGGCTCAAGGGCGAGGCCGACGCCGACAGCCTGGCGCTCAAGCCCCTGGAATTCTACGCCGAGCACGGCATGGACCTGCGCCTGAACGCGGTCGCCGTCTCGATCAATCGCGGCGAGCAGGTCGTCACCCTGGCCGACGGCCAGACCGTTCCCTATGACGTCCTGATCCTGGCCACCGGCGCGCGGGCCCGCAAGCTGCCCATCCCCGGCGCCGGCCTGGCCGGCGTGCTGGAGCTGCGCACCGCCGCCGACGCCGAGGCGCTGAAGGCCGCCATCGGCCCCGGCAAGCGGCTGGCGGTGATCGGCGGCGGCTATGTCGGGCTGGAGGCGGCCGCCTCCGGCCGCGCCCTCGGCGCCGAGGTGGTGGTGGTCGAGCGCGAGCCCCGCGTGCTGGCGCGGGTGGCCTGCGAGACGCTGTCGACCTTCTTCCAGGACTACCATCGCGACCGCGGCGTGGTCTTCGAGCTCGACGCCGGGGTCGAGGCCTTCGAGGGCGAAGGCGGCCGCATCGTCGGCGTGCGCCTGTCCGACGGCCGCCTGATCGCCTGCGACGCCGCCCTGGTCGGCGTCGGCGCGACGCCCAACGACGAACTGGCCAAGGACGCCGGCCTCGAATGCGCCGGCGGCGTGGTGGTCGACGAGGACGCCCGCACCGCCGACCCGCACATCTTCGCCATCGGCGACGTCGCCCACCGGCCGCTGCCGCTCTATGACCGCATGTTCCGTCTGGAAAGCGTGCCCAACGCCCTGGAGCAGGCCAAGCAGGCCGCCGCCGCCATCGCCGGCCGGCCGGCCCCCGCGCCCGAGACGCCGTGGTTCTGGTCCGACCAGTACGACCTGAAGCTCCAGATCGCCGGCATCCCCTTCGAGGCCGACCAGGTGATCGTGCGCGGCGACCCGGCCGGGGCCCGCTTCGCGGTGTTCCACCTGAAGGGCGACCGCCTGCTGGCGGTCGAGGCCGTCAACGCGCCGCCGGAGTTCATGGCGGGCAAAATGCTCATCGCCCAGCGCAAAGCCGTTGCGCCGGAAAAACTTCGCGATATGTCGGTTTCCATGAAGAACGTCGCGGCCTAGACAGACGTCCAGAGCCCAAGGGAGCGTAATGGCCAAGATCACCTATATCGAGCACGACGGAACCGAGCACACGGTCGACGTGAAGCCCGGCCTTTCGGTCATGGAAGGGGCGGTCAAGAACAACATCCCCGGCATCGACGCCGATTGCGGCGGCGCCTGCGCCTGCGCGACGTGCCACGTCTATGTCGACCAGGCCTGGCGCGACAAGACGGGCTCGGCCTCGGCCATGGAGGAATCCATGCTCGATTTCGCCGAGAACGTCGAACCCAACTCCCGGCTCTCCTGCCAGATCAAGGTCGGCGAGGACCTGGACGGTCTGGTCGTGCGCATGCCGGAAAGCCAGCACTGACACACGCGCCGGCGGCGATCAGCCGCCGGCGGCCCGCTCGCGCAGTCGCGCCGACAGCCGGCGCGTGCGGCGCGCGACGGTGAGAGCCGTCCCCAGGGCGATCATGCCCAGCCCGATCAGCACGCATTCGCCGCGCCAGCCCCAGAGCGGCTCCACGGCCGCGACCAGACAGGTCGCCGTCAGGACGGCCATCCGCTGCGGCTTGGCCAGCGGCCCGGCGAAATCGGCCGGCAGGCCCAGCCCCCGGCCCAGTTCGCGCACATAGGCCGTGGTCACGGCCAGGACCGCCGCCAGCCAGCCCAGCGCCCGTCCCGCGTCCAGGCCCGAGGCCGCCGCGCCGTAGCCGGCCCCGACCAGCAGCAGCACGTCGGCCGCCCGGTCGGGCAGCTCGTTCCAGATCGGCCCGTCGGGCGATCCGCGGCCATGCTCCACCGCCACCATGCCGTCGAGCAGGTTGCACAACAGCCGCAATTGGACGCAGACCGCCGCCAGCACGAACGCCGCCGCCCGCCAGCCGCCTTCCAGCGCCCCGGTCCACAGCAAGAGCGCCGCGCCCAGGGCCGCGAACGCGACGCTAAGCGCCGAGATGGCGTCGGGCTGGGCCCCGGCGGCGGCCAGCCGCGCCGCCAGCGCCCCCGCCCAGGGCGCCGAGCGGCTCTTGAGGGGGCGGCGGTTGTCGGTCTCGGTCATGCGCGGCTCCGGCGTCGGCGGCGAGGCTCGCCGCCTCGCCCGTCGCGGTCAAGAGCGGGGCGAGGCCGCTTGACCCGCCGCGCCCTGGCGGCGAGTTTGCGGCGCGCCAGCATCCGGGCGGGGAGCGGATCGAATGTCGGACGTCATCGCCGCCGCCCTGCGCTTCGCCGAGGCCGTGCCGGCGCCGCTGGTCTGGGGCCTTGGGGCGGTGCTGGCCATGCTGACCGCCGGCGCCCTGGCGGCGCTGGTCCTGCCGCGCCTGCGGCCGGGCGTCGACCATGGCGACCTACGCCGGCGGGTGAACAGCTGGTGGGTGATGGCCGCCCTGCTGGCCGCCGCCCTGCTGGCCGGCTGGCGCGCCACGCTGCTGCTGTTCGCCGTGATATCGTTCCTGGCCCTGCGCGAGTTCCTGTCGCTGGCCCCGATCCGCCGCGAGGACCGGCTGATCGTGCTGCTGGCCTATCTGACCATCCCGGCCAGCTACGCCCTGCTCGCCGCCGACCGCTACGGCCTCTATCTGGTGTTCATTCCGGTCTGGGTGTTCCTGGCCGCGCCGTTCCTGATGGCCTGCATCGGCCAGATCCGCGGCTACCTGCCGACGGCGGCCCTGTTCCACTGGGCGATGATGACCTGCGTCTACAACCTGGGCTTCGCCGCCTATCTCAGCCGCGCGCCCGCCGACCACGCGCCCCAGGCCGGCGGCGCCGGACTGGTGTTCTTCCTGCTGCTGGCGACCGAGGCCAACGACGTGGCCCAGTACGTCTGGGGCAAGCTGATCGGCCGCCGCAAGATCGTCCCCAAGGTCAGCCCCAACAAGACCTGGGAAGGTTTCATCGGCGGCTGGGCCACCACGGCGGCGCTGATCTGGTTCGCCGGGCCCTTGTTCACCCCGCTGCACGGCGTCGGCCTGGCCATGGTCGCCGCCCTCCTGCCCCTGGCCGGGTTCGCCGGCGACGTCACCATGTCGGCCATCAAGCGCGACCTCGGCGTCAAGGACACCAGCGCCCTGATCCCCGGCCACGGCGGCGTGCTCGACCGCGTCGACAGCCTGACCTTCACCGCGCCGCTGTTCTTCCACCTGACGGTGTACTTCTGCTTCGGCGAGACGCCATGGCCCTGATCCGGCTGATCTTCATCCTGCTGATCCTGCGGCCGATCGCCCGGTTCTGGACCGGGGCCGACGTGTTCGGCCGCGAGAACCTGCCGACCAAGGGCCCGGCCATCATCGCCGCCAACCACAACAGCCATGTCGACACCCTGCTGCTGCTGACCATGTTCCCCGCCCGCGCCGTCATGCGCCTGCGGCCGGCGGCGGCGGCCGACTACTTCCTCACCGACCCGGTGGTCGGCTGGTTCTCGCGGCGGCTGATCGGCATCGTCCCCATCGCCCGCGACCGGGCCGGAACCGGCGAGGACATCCTGGCCCCGGCGCGCGAGGCCCTGGCCCAGGGCGACATCATCATCATCTTTCCGGAAGGCACGCGCGGCGACGCCCGCGACCGCATGGGCCGCCTCAAGAACGGCGTCGCCCGCCTGGCCGAGGCCTTTCCCGACGCCCCCGTCGCGCCAGTCTGGCTGCAGGGCGCCGGCCGGGTGCTGCCCAAGGGCGCCCATGTGCCGGTGCCGATGAACTGCACCATCCATGTCGGCGCGCCGATCGCCTGGCCCGGCGACCGCGCCCGCCTGATGACCGCCCTGCGCGAGGCGCTCGACGCGCTCAAGGCCCAGGCTCCGCCGCTGCGCTGGCGCGAGGACGACGCCGACGGCGCGGACGGCGCCGGCTGAACCAACGCCATGTTGCGGCCCGCCGTCGTTCGGCTAGTACTGGTCCCAGGGGTGGGCCTTGATCGGGGGGACGGGGATGAGCAGCGAAGCCGCGCAAGCGGACCATGAGGCCGGCGGCCATCCGGACGGCCATCTTCATCGTCTCGTCTTCCTCACCGACGGCGTCTTCGCCATCGCCATCACCCTGATGGCCATCGAGATCAGGCCGCCTCACGACTGGGACGGCGTCGCCGCGCATCTGTTCGCGACGATGTGGCCGACCCTGCTGGCCTACGCGCTCTCGTTCGCGGTCATCGGCGTCTACTGGCTGAGCCACCGGCGCACCTTCGCGCGCCTCCAGCGGGCGGACGGCGTGCTGTCGGTGCTCAACTTCGCCGGCCTCGGCCTCATCGCCCTGATCCCGGCCGCCACCGGCCTGCTCTACGAGAACGGCAGTCCCGACGCCTTCCTGATCTATATCGGCCTGGTCGCCGCCATCGGCGCGGCCAACGCCGTCGCCTGGGCCTACGCCGCCTTCATCGGCCGCCTGACGCCGCCTGGACTGCCGCGCGGCGTCAAGGTCTACGTGCTGCTCTCGAACGGACTTTTGCCGGCGGCGATCTGCTGGCTGTCGATCGCGGCGATCGCCGGGCGCCAGCCCCTGGCCTGGCTGGGCGTGGCGGCCCTGTCGGCGGTCGCGGTGATCGGCCCCCGTTTCCTGCCGCGCCGCTGAACGCTATCTCCCCGTCATGCGCATCGTATCCGGACAATTTCGCGGCCGCGCCCTGATCGCGCCGCCGGGATCGAACACCCGCCCGACCTCAGACCGGGCCCGGCAGGCCGTCTTCAACATCCTCGAACACGCCGCCTGGGCCCCGGACCTGCATGAGGCGCGGGTCATCGACCTGTTCGCCGGCTCGGGCGCGCTGGGCTTCGAGGCGCTGTCGCGCGGCGCGGCGTTCTGCCTGTTCGTCGAGACCGACGCCGCCGCCCGCGGCGCCATCCGCGACAATGTCGAGGCGCTGGACGCTTCCGGCGGCGCGGGCCTGTTCGGCCGCACCCGCATCCACCGCCGCGACGCCACCGACCTGGGCCCCAAGCCGGGCGCGGACGGCAAGCCGTTCGACCTGGCCTTCCTCGACCCGCCCTACCACAAGGGCCTGGGCGAGAAGACCCTGGCCGAACTCGACCGTGGCGGCTGGCTGAAGCCCGGCGCGGTGGTCATGTTCGAGCGCGGCTCGGACGAACCCGATCCCGAAATCCCGAACTACGAGAATCTGGACGCGCGCGACTACGGCGCCGCGCGCGTCCACTTCCTGCGCTGGTCAGCCGCGACCTGAGACCCGGTTGTCCAACTGCGAGCGCAGGTTGGCGAGGCCGTCGCGGTTGATCGTGTAGGGCCCGCCGCCGCGGCTGATGATCAGCCCCCGGCGCTTGAGCTTGCGGAACACCGCCAGGGTGCAGTCCGCCAGCCGCCAGCCGTCCCGCGTCCAGCAGACGGCGTCCTCGATGTCGCCACGGTCGTTGCGTTCGAGCACGATGCGTCCGCCCTGGGCGAGCGCGTGGAGCGTCCTTTGCTCCGGTTTCGAGATGTTCAAGGAAAGTCTTCCGATGCGTTGAGGCCAAGGCTCGACGCCCGCGCGGATCGTGCGCGCGGGATCGAAAGGGCCTGCGGATCGGACGCTAGAAGCTTCTAGCCGGCCAACCCGCGGCCAGACCTCGTCACAATGGGAGACATGGTTCGCCTGGATCGAATGACGGCCGCCAACCTAACAAGGTTTGCGCCGGTGTCGAGATCAGACCCGCGCGTGCATCACGTGGCCGCCCGGGCGGCGCGGCTGGGCGCGCCTGCTCGCATTCAGCGTCTCCCGAACAGCCGCTCGATGTCGGCCAGCTTCAGTTCGACATAGGTCGGGCGGCCGTGATTGCACTGGCCGGAATGGGGCGTCGCCTCCATCTGACGCAGCAGCGCGTTCATCTCCGCCCCGGTCAGCCGCCGGCCGGCCCGCACCGAGCCGTGGCAGGCCATGGTGCCGCAGACCTCGGCCAGGCGCTCCTCCAGGGCCAGGGCGGCGCCGTTCTCAGCCAGGTCGTCGGCGATGTCGCGCACCAGCCCGGCGACGTCGGTCTCGCCCAGCAGGGCCGGGGTTTCGCGCACCAGCACGGCGCCGGAGCCGAAGCTTTCCAGCACCAGGCCGAGCGCGGCTAGCTCCTCGGCCCGGCCGGCGACCCGCTCGGCCTCGGCCGGATCGAGCTCGACCACCTCGGGCAGCAACAGCGCCTGACGGGCGACGCCGCCGCCGGCCATCTCGACCTTCATGCGCTCATAGACCAGCCGCTCGTGGGCGGCGTGCTGGTCGACGATGACCATGCCGTCGCGGGTCTGGGCGACGATATAGGTCTCGTGCACCTGGGCCCTGGCCGCGCCGAGCGGGAAGTCGATCGGGTCGACCATCGGCGCCGGCTGGTAGGCGGCGGGCGCTTCGGCGAGACCCGCCTCGCCGGCGAAGGCGGCCGTCCCGCCGTGGGCGGGCGCGGTCCAAGCCGCCGGCTCGACGCGGGCGGAGACCTCGGAAAGGCCCGGCAGCACCTGGGCCGTCGCCTGGCCCCAGCCGCCTTCCCGCCAGGCGGAGAAGCCGGCGGCGGACGGCTGGGCGGGGCGATAGTCTCCCGCCCCCATCCCTGGCGCCGAGCCGAAGGTCTCGGGCCTAAAGCCGCCCAGCGCGCTGGCCGCCACCGTGGTCGAGGCCCGGTGTCCGGCGCCGGCCAGGGCGTGGCGCAGGGCGCCGACGATCAGGCCGCGCACCAGGCTGGGATCGCGGAACCGCACCTCGACCTTGGCCGGATGGACATTGACGTCGACGAAGGTCGGGTCGAGTTCGACGTACAGCGCCGCCGTCGGATGGCGGTCGCGGGCCAGATAGTCGGCATAGGCGGCGCGCAGGGCGCCCTGCAGCAGGCGGTCGCGCACCGGCCGGCCGTTGACGAACAGGTACTGGTGCCCGGCGTTGCCGCGCGAATAGGTCGGCAGGCCGGCATAGCCGCTCAGGCGCACGCCCTCGCGCTCCTGGTCGATCAGGAGGGCGTTGTCCTCGAACTCGCGGCCGAGGATGCCGGCCAGGCGCTTGAGGCGGCCCCTGGCCCCGGCCTCCTCGGCCGGCAGGCGCAGCACGCGGCGGCCGTCGATGTCGAGGGCGAAGGCGGTCGCCTCGTGCGCCATGGCCTGGCGCTTGATCTCCTCGGTGATGGCCATGGCCTCGGCCCGTTCCGACTTCATGAACTTCAGCCGGGCCGGCGTGGCGTAGAACAGGTCGCGGACCTCGACCCGCGCCCCGTGGGCGCCGGGGAAGGCCGCCGGCTGCACCCGGCCCACCGCGCCGCCCTCGACGGTCAGGGCGTGGGCGTCGCCGCCGGCCACGCGGCCGGTCAGGGTCAAGCGCGCCACCGAGCCGATCGACGGCAGGGCCTCGCCGCGGAAGCCCAGGGTGGAGATGTGCAGCAGGTCCCACTCGCCGTCGGCGTCGGGAACCAGCTTGGAGGTGGCGTGGCGCTCGACCGCGATCGGCAGGTCCTCGGCCGACAGGCCGCAGCCGTCGTCGGCGACCAGGATGCGGGTCAGGCCGCCCTGGTCGGCCTGGACCTCGACGCGCAGGGCGCCGGCGTCGAGGGCGTTCTCGACCAGCTCCTTGACCGCGCTGGCCGGGCGCTCGACCACCTCGCCGGCGGCGATGCGGTTGACGGTCTCGAGCGGCAGGCGGCGGATGGGCATGGGAAACTTCTGGGACCGAACGGGCCGCCAGCATAGTCCGATTCCGGACCCGGCCGCCGCGCGGGCGCAAAAAAGCCCTTCCCCTCGGCGGGAGGGAAAGGGCTTTTCGTAGACTCCTGGCCGCCGCGCGGAGGCGGCGACGCCCGGCCCTAGAGGCCCGGCAGCTTGATCTTGGTGGACTTGGCCCGCTGGATGACGATCTGCTGATCGCCGGTCAGGTCCTTGTTGCGCTGGGCTTCCGCCGAGGGATCGATCGGGGTCGGCGTGTTCGGGTCGACCTTGGGCGTGGTCGGGCCCTGCCCCTGGCGCCAGAACAGCACCGTGTCGGCGAAGCTCTTGTCCTTGTGGGCGATGCTGCCGTTCTCGTCGTCGACGACGTAGCGGATCAGCGGGTCGGCCTTGTCGGCGCCGGCCTTGGAGACCAGCAGCTTCTCGCCGTCGGAACGGGCTTCGCCCTGACGGGCGCCGAGCAGCGCCTGACGGGCGGCGCTCTCAGGCTGCAGCTCCTGCGGACGCGGCTCGCCGGGGGCCGGCGGACGCAGCGAATAGTCGGGCGGCACCACCAGCGGCGCCTTGGTGACCACGCGGAATTCGTCCGGCGTGACCTTGGACATGCCGAGCGCCTTCTGGGTGGACTGGCAACCGGCGAGACCCGCCCCGGCCATCAGCACGGCCGCGATCGCCACACGATTGAAACGCATCAATAGAAAGCTCCCAAGGTCCGCCCCGGCCTTTTCATCCGCCTCGATAGCGCATTCAGGCGCATGGCGGCAATCGGTCGTTTACGCCGACTTTGGGGCGGTACGAAGGCTGTCGAGCAACAACAGGGCCACGCCGACGGTGATGGCGCTGTCGGCGACGTTGAACACCCACGGGAAATGCAGGCCCGAGAAGTTCAGGAAATCGGCCACCGCGCCCCAGCGGACCCGGTCGATCAGGTTGCCGACGGCGCCGCCGATGATCAGCCCGATCGCCACCGACAGCAGCGGCCGGCCGATGCGCCGCGCCCAGACGATCAGGCCGACGGCCACCGCCGCCGAGAAGGCGGCCAGCAGCCAGCGGATCAGCTCCTGGCCGTCGGGCGAACGGAACAGGCCGAAGCTGACGCCGCGGTTCCAGACCATGCTGAGGCTGAAGATCGGCGACACCTCGACCGCGACCTTGCCCGGCAGGTCGTAGACGAACAGGATCCAGTACTTGCTGAGCTGGTCGAGAGCGACCACGCCCAGCGCCAGCACATAGGCGAAGACCCCGAGACGGGTGACCTTAGGCATGGACGTCTCCGCCACGGCGGGCGTCCCAGAAGGCCACGGCGTCGGCGTCGCGCAGCGACAGGTCCGGATAGCGCGGATCGGACCCCACCTCCGGCAGCACGCGCCAGGAGCGGGCGCATTTGCGGCCCTCGGCCTGACGCGGCTCGACCGCCACCCCGGCGACCTCGGCCAGGCGGAAGGCGTCGGCCGGCCCCTCGCCGGCGACCAGGCTCGCCTGGCTGGTGCGGAACACCTCGGCGGCGTCCAGGCCGTCGAAGGCGGCCAGCAGGCCGGCGTCGGCGACATGCACCACCGGCGCGGCCTCCAGGGCCGAACCGATCCGCTTTTCGCGCCGCTCGATCTCGAGCGCGCCGGTGACCACGCCGACCACCCGTTCGACCTTGGCCCAACGCTCGGCTTCGGCCTCGTCGCGCCAGGCGGCGGGGGTTTCGGGGATGGTGCGCAGGCAATTGGAGCCGCGATCCGGGAAGCGCGTGGTCCAGGCTTCTTCCATGGTGAAGATGGCCAACGGCGCCAGCCAGGCGGTGATGCGCTCGAAGACCAGGTCCATCACCGTGCGGGCGGCGCGGCGGCGCAAGGCGTCGGGCCGGTCGCAATAGAGGACGTCGCGGCGGATGTCGAAATAGAGCGCCGACAGGTCGTTGGAGCAGAACTCGGCGATCGGCCGCCAGACGTCCTGGAAACGGTAGGTCCCGTAGGCCTCGCGCACCTGGGCGTCGAGCTCCCACAGCCGGTGCAGGATGAAGCGCTCCAGCGGCGGCATGTCCTCCAGCGCCACGCGCTCGGCCTCGTCGAAGCCAGCCAGGGCGCCCAGCAGGTAGCGCACGGTGTTGCGCAGCTTGCGATAGCCGTCGATGGTGGTCTGCAGGATGGTCTTGCCGATGCGCTGGTCCTCGGCGTAGTCGACCATCGCCGCCCATAGCCGCAGGATTTCGGCCCCGCTCTCCTTGGTCACCGCCTGCGGCTCGATGGTGTTGCCCTTGGACTTGGACATCTTCTCGCCCTGCTCGTCGAGCGTGAAGCCGTGGGTCAGCACGGCGTCATAGGGCGCGCGGCCGCGGGTGCCGCAGCCTTCGAGCAGCGACGACTGGAACCAGCCGCGATGCTGGTCGGAGCCCTCGAGATAGAGGTCGGCCGGCCACTTCGTGTGCGGGCGGCCCTCCAGGGTGAAGGCGTGGGTCGAGCCGGAATCGAACCAGACGTCGAGGATGTCCTCGATCTTCTCGTACTGCTCCGGATCGTGGGCGCCGAGGAAGTCGGACGCCGGCCGGGTGAACCAGGCGTCGGCGCCCTCGGCGCGGATCAGGCCCAGGATGCGGGCGTTGACCTCTTCGTCGTGCAGCGGCTGGCCGGTCTGCTTGTCGACGAACATGGCCAGCGGCGTGCCCCAGGCGCGCTGCCGGCTGATCAGCCAGTCGGGACGGGTCTCGACCATCGCACGGATACGGTTCTTGCCGGCGGCCGGGAAGAAGGCCGTGGCGTCGATGGCGTCCAGCGCCCGCTCGCGCAGGGTCGAGGCGTCGGCCGAGTGCGCGTCGATCGGCGCGTCCATGCGGATGAACCACTGCGGCGTGTTGCGGAAGATCACGGGGGCTTTGGAGCGCCAGGAGTGCGGATAGGAGTGCTCCACCCGCCCGCGCGCCAGCAGGGCGCCGGCCTCGATCAGCTTGTCGATGACCGCGGGGTTGGCCGGGCCGAACTTGCCGGCCTTCTTGCCCTCGGTCTCCAGCACCTTGAGGCCGCCGAACAGCGGCACGTGGTCGTAATAGGCGCCGTCCGGATCGACGGTCTCGGGGATCTCGCGATGGCCGTGGGCCAGCCAGACCAGGTAGTCGTCGGCGCCGTGGCCGGGGGCGGTGTGGACGAAGCCGGTGCCGGCGTCGTCGGTGACGTGGTCGCCGGCCAGCAGCGGCACGGGGAAGCCGTAGCCGGCGTCGAGCCCGGCCAGCGGATGGGCGCAGACCATGCCCTCGCAGTCGACCTTCTCGACGCGGCGCCAGGCGGCGATCTTGGCGGCGGCCCGCACGTCCTCGGCCAGCTTCTCGGCGACGATGAAGCGGTCGCCCGGCTTGGCCCACGGCTCGAACGGCAGGTCCGTCTCCATCGCCTCGACCTGATAGACGGCGTAGGCGACGTCGGGATTGTAGCTGATCGCCCGGTTGGCCGGGATGGTCCAGGGCGTGGTGGTCCAGATCACCACCTTGGCCCCACGCGCGGCGTCGGAGCCTTCGACCACCGGGAAGCCGGCCCAGATCGTCGGGCTGACGTGGTCGTGGTACTCGATCTCGGCGTCGGCCAGGGCGGTGCGCTCGACCGGGCTCCACATCACCGGCTTGGAGCCGCGATAGAGCTGGCCCGAGGCGATGAACTTGTGGAACTCGGCGACGATGGTCGCCTCGCTGGAGAAGTCCATGGTGGCGTAGCGGTTCGGCCAGTCGCCCAGCACGCCCAGGCGCTGGAACTCGGTCCTCTGCACGCCGATCCACATGTCGGCGAACTCGCGGCACTTCTCGCGGAACTCGCCGACCGGCACCTCGTCCTTGCGCTTGCCCTGGGCGCGGTACTTCTCCTCGATCTTCCACTCGATCGGCAGGCCGTGGCAGTCCCAGCCGGGCACGTAGTCGACGTCGTAGCCGAGCAGGAAGCGCGAGCGGACGACGAAGTCCTTGAGGATCTTGTTCAGCGAGTGGCCGATGTGGATGGCGCCGTTGGCGTAGGGCGGGCCGTCGTGCAGCACGAACAGCGGCGCGCCAGCCTCCTGGCGGGCCTTGCGGATCGACTGGTAGAGGCCTGGCCCCTCGGCCCAGCGGGCCAGGATGTCCGGCTCCAGCTTGGGCAGGCCGGCGCGCATCGGGAACGGCGTGTCGGGCAGGAAGACGGTGTCGCGATAGTCGCGGGCGGAAACGGTGTCGGGGGTGGCGTCGTCGGCCATGAGTCGGGCGTCCAGCGAAAAGTTCGGAACAGGAGGGCGGAGCGAACCCGGCGCGCGCTGGAGCAACAGGCCCGGCGGCGTCACGCCGGGCGGTTAATTCGCGATAGCGTCCGAACGAAAGTCATGCCGAGGATTTAGCAGGCCGGGCGCGGCGGCGAAAGCCCCGGTCATGGGATCGCGCCAGATCCCCGCCTTCGCGGGGATGAGCGGGTGGAACTGCGGGGATGAGCGGACGCTAGAGGTCCGGCATCAGGATGGCGCGGGCGACCGCGGCGTCGGCGTTGACCTGTTTCACCAGGGCGTCCAGGCCGTCGAACTTCAGCTCCGGCCGCAGGAAGGCGATCAGGTCGGTCTCGATGGTCTGGCCGTAGATGTCCTCGTCGAAGTCGAACAGCCACACCTCCAGGCGCGGCTCGACCAGGCCCGTGGTCGGGTTGACGCCGATATTGGCCACGCCCGGCGCCTCGCGTCCGTCGGGCAGGCGCGTGCGGGTGGCGTAGACCCCCAGCCTGGGCAGGACGTAGTCGCCCATCGGCACGTTGGCGGTGGGAAAGCCGAGCTGGCGGCCGAGCTGCTGGCCCTTGACCACCACGCCCTCGATGGCGAACGGCCGGCCGAGGATCTTGGCGGCGCGCTCGGGATGGCCCTGGTGCAGGGCCTCGCGCACGGCGCTGGACGAGAACTTGTCGGCTTTGTCGTCGCCCAGGGCCTCGGCCACCGACACCGAGAAGCCGAACGCCTCGCCGTAGCGGCGCAGGGCGGCCGGATCGCCGGTGCGGCCCTTGCCGAAGGTGATGTCGAAGCCGGCCGCGACGTGGCGCGCGCCCAGGCCCTCGGCCAGCACCTCGCGGGCGAAGGTCTCGTCGCTCATGCCGGCCATTTCGACGCCGAACGGCAGCAGGTAGAACAGGTCGACGCCCAGGTCGCCCAGGGCCCGCGCCTGCTGGTGCGGCGTCATCAGGCGGAACGGCTCGGCGGTCGGCTGGAACAGGCGGCGCGGATGCGGCTCGAAGCTGATCACGCCCAGCGGGACGCCCAGCGCCCCGGCGGCCTTGGCGGCGTCGGCGATCACCCGTTGGTGGCCGCGATGGACCCCGTCGAAATTGCCCAGCGCCACCGCCGCGCCCTTGGCGGCGGCGTCGAGGCCCCGCCAGTCGTGAAGAACCCGGATCGCCACTCAGCCGGCCTTGCGCGGAGCCATGACCACGGCCTCGCCCTCGATCACCGCCTTGCCGTTGACGCTGGCGACCGTGGCCAGGGTGACGCGGGCCTTGGCCTCATCGACGGCGGTGATCGTGGCGGTCACCGTGACCTCGTCGCCGATCTTGACCGGACGCTTGAAGGCCAGGGACTGCGACAGGTAGATCGCCCCCGGCCCCGGCAGCGCGCCGGCCAGCAGGGCCGAGATGAAGCTGGCGCCCAGCATGCCGTGGGCGATGCGGGTCTTGAACGGCGTGTTCGCCGCATAGGCCTCGTCGAGGTGGACCGGATTATGGTCGCCCGAGACCTCGGCGAACCGGACGATGTCGCCTTCGCTCACCGTGCGGCTCAAAGTCGCCGACTGGCCGACGCTGAGGTCTTCGAGATAGAGGCCGGCCATGTGTCGCTCCTTCAGCCCTCGGGACGGACGCGCCGACCGCAGCCAAATTCTTCCGCTCATCCCCGCGAAAGCGGGGACCCAGGTGTTTTATTCGCGTACGTCGCGCTCTTCCGGGAAGGCTTGAAAAAGCCTGGATCCCCGCTTTCGCGGGGACGAGCGGCGGAAGGATGACGCCCGAAGTCCATCCTCGCTACCAGACGAGGTCGCGCATGGCCAGGGTGGCGCGGGCGCCGCCGTGGGCCAGCACCGCCTCGGTCCTGGCCGGGTCGAGACGGCCGTCCGGGCCGGTCGCCTCGGCGCCGTGGATGCCGCTGGCGATGAACAGCACGTCCAGGCCCTGGTCGTTGGCGCCCTTGACGTCGGTCGGCACGCCGTCGCCGACGCAGAGGATGCGCGAACGCTCGACGGAGCGGCCGAGCAGGGCCTCGGCCTCGACCAGGCACAGGTCGTAGATCGGCCCATAGGGCTTGCCGGCCATCAGCACCTCGCCGCCCATCTCGGCGTAGAGGTCGGCCAGGGCGCCGCCGCAATAGATCAGCTTGTTCCCGCGCTGCACCACCCGGTCGGGATTGGCGCAGATCATCGGCAGCCTGTGGCCGACGGCGATCTCGAAGCGTTCGCGATAATCCTCCGGCGTCTCGACCTCGTCGTCATAGGGGCCGGTGCAGGAGATGAACGCCGCGTCCTGGGCGTCGGCGAACATCAGGCCCAGGCCCTCGTACAGCGGCGCGTCGCGCACCGGGCCGATGGTCCAGGCCGGCCCCGGCGCGCGGGCGGCCAGCAGGGTGCGGGTGGCGTCGCCGGAGGTGACGAAGGCGCTCCACGCCTCGCGCGGCACCCCCAGATGGTCGAGTTGGGCGACCACGTCGGACGACGGCCGGGGCGAGTTGGAGATCAGCACGACGGGACCGACCTCGGCCCGCCAGCGGGCCAGGGCCCGGCAGGCCTCGGCGAAGCTTTCGCGGCCGTTGTGGATCACCCCCCAGACGTCGCTCAGCAGCACGTCGTAGCGGGCGGTCAGTTCGGAGAGGCCGGAAGGCAGGGCGGGCGCGGTCATGGCCCGTGGAGCTAGTGATGCCCACGCGGGGCGTCAATGACCTTGCCGCCGCCGCCTCGCCCGGCTCCGGCCCCGGCCTCGCGCCTCAGCGCGCCAGGGCGGCCAGGCCCTTCTTCAGGTCCTCGCGGTTCATCACCGGGGTCAGCTCGACCGCGGCCTCGAAGTTCATGAAGAACGCCTCGCTGATCGACGGCATCTCGGAAGCGTCCTTCATGTCGAAGAAGATCATCGCCGAGCGGCAGCCGTCGCTGGGCCCGAAATAGGCCGCCTCGGCGTTCAGGCGGGTGATGGCCTCGTCAAGAATCCGGCTGAGCGAGCCGTCCTTGACGGCGGCGTTGCCGGTGTCGGTCGGCAGGACCACCTTCAGCATCATGCGCATGGCGCTTCCTCCAGGGAGCCCGCCCCGGGGTCTCCCCCAGTTCGCCCCCATGTGCGCCCGCGCCGCCGTCCTGACGCACGGATATGTCAATCGCCCCCAAAGGCTCCGGCGCTCTCAGGGCCTCGGCTGGTCGCCCTCTTTGCCGCAGGCGCAGCCGCCCTTCCTGGAGCGCAGCGCCTTGGGCAGCAGCGGGCGGACGACGAAGAAGGTCGCGGCGGCGACGATGGCGGCGACGATGACGGTCTGCAGCACGGGTTCAGCCTCCGCCCAGGGCGGCGGCGGCGTGATAGGTGACGAACGCCGCCAGATAGGCCGCCGCCAGCATGTAGCAGAACATCACCACCGGCCAGCGCCAGGAGTTGGTCTCGCGCTTGACCACCGCCAGGGTCGAGGCGCACTGCGGCGCGAACACGTACCAGGCCAGGAAGGCCAGGGCCGTGGCCAGCGACCAGTGCCCGGCCAGGGTGCTGGCCAGGGTGCCGGTGGCCGCCTCGCCGCCGGCCACCGCATAGACGGTGCCCAGGGCGCCGACGGCGACTTCGCGCGCCGCCATGCCGGGGATCAGCGCCACGCCCATCTGCCAGTTGAAACCGATCGGCCGCAGGATCGGCTCGATGGCGTGGCCGATCATGCCGGCGAAGCTGTAGTCGATGGCCGGACCTGTCGCGCCGGCCGGCGCGCCGGGCGCCGAGCTCAGGAACCAGATCAGGATCATCATCGACAGGATGACGGTGCCGGCGCGGCGCAGGAATATCTGGCCGCGCATCAAGACGTTCTGGGCGACGTTGCGCAGGTCCGGCGCCTTGTAGGCCGGCAGCTCCATCAGGAACGGCTCGACGGCGCTGCGCCAGAACAGGCGGCGCACCACGGCGGCCACGATCAGGGCCGAAGCTATGCCCGCGGCGTAGAGACCGAACATCACCAGCCCCTGCAGATTGACCACGCCCCACACCACCTTGGGCGGGATGAAGGCCGAGATGATCAGGGTGTAGACCGGGATGCGCGCCGAGCAGGTCATCAGCGGCGCGACCAGGATGGTGGTGATGCGGTCGCGTTTGTTGTCGATCACCCGCGTGGCCATGATGCCGGGGATGGCGCAGGCGAAGCTGGAGAGCAGCGGGATGAACGCCCGCCCGTGCAGGCCGGCCACCCCCATCATCCGGTCCATCAGGAAGGCGGCGCGGGCCATGTAGCCGAAGTCTTCCAGGAGGATGATGAAGAAGAACAGAATCAGGATCTGCGGCAGGAACACCAGGATCGAGCCGACCCCAGCGATGACGCCGTCGGCCAGCAGGCTCCTGAGCATGCCGTCGGGCAGGGTGTGGTTGACCAGCTCCCCCGCCGATTTGAAGCCGCCGTCGATCAGCTCCATCACCGGCCTGGCCCAGGTGAACACCGCCTGGAACATCAGGAACAGGATGGCGAACAGGATCAGGGTGCCCCAGACCGGATGCAGCAGCACCCCGTCCAGACGGCCGGTCCAGGTGTCGGGCCGCTCGGGCGGGCGCACGCAGACCTTCATGATCCGCTCGGCCTCGCGGTGGGCGGCGCGCAGCTCCGCCGCCGACGGGGCGTGCCATTGGTCGTCCGACCGCAGGCCGTCGACGCTCAGGCGGTCGACCTGCGCCAGCAGGTCGTCGAGGCCGCGCCGGCGGGTGGCCACCGTGGTGACCACCGGCATGCCCAGCTCCTGCGACAGGCGATCGAGGTCGATGCGCAGGCCCTGGCGCTGGGCGATGTCGTACATGTTGAGGGCCAGCGCCACCGGCCGGCCGACCTGCTTCAGCTCCAGCAGCAGGCGCAGGGCCAAGCGCAGATTGGTGGCGTCGGCCACGGCGACGATGACGTCGGGCGCGGCCTCGCCGCGGAACTTGCCCATCACCACGTCGCGGGTGACTTCCTCGTCCGGGCTGCGCGCGCGCAGGGAGTAGGTGCCGGGCAGGTCGAGCACGTGGGCGCGCTGGCCGGCCGGCGTCGAGACCTGGCCTTCCTTGCGCTCGACGGTGACGCCGGCGTAGTTGGCGACCTTCTGGCGCGCGCCGGTCAGGGCGTTGAACAGGGCGGTCTTGCCGCAGTTGGGATTGCCGACCAGGGCGACGCGCGGTTCGGCGCGGGCCGGCGCGGCGGGGCGGTCCTGGATGGGCGCAAGGGTGTCGGTCATCGGCCGCGGCTCCGGCTGTCGTCGTCGAGGGCGACCACCACGGCTTGGGCCTCGCGGCGGCGCAGGGCCACGCGCAGGTCGTCGACCCGCACCGCCATCGGGTCGCGGCGGATCAGCCCCTCGAACAGCACCGCAAGGCGCGCGCCTTCGACGAAGCCCATCTCCAGCAGGCGGCGCTCCAGCTCCTCGGCGCTGACGCCGTGGGCCTCGTGATCGTCCACGCCGACGCGCGCGACCACGCCGCGGTCGCCGCGGCGCAGTTCGTTCAGCCGGCGAAGTTCGGCGCCGGATTGGGGGAGGTGGGCGTCTCGCGCCATCGGACCTGACTGTTCTATGACGATGAGCCTTCGTAATTGATAATCATTCTCGCGTCGAGCCGCTAGAACGCCCCGGCCGACGCTTCAGAAATATGAATTTTAATTAATGCGCGCCGGCCGCATCCGACGCTTGAATGCGCTCGCTCCGCATTCATCGGGACTCAACAATGAAAAACATCCTGTTCGGCGCCGCGGCCACGCTGGCGCTCCATCTGGCGGCTTCCGGCCCGGCGCTCGCCGGCGAGACGCATCCCTGCCTCGACGCCGATTGCGCCATGACCGCCCTGATCGCCGATCCCGCCGACGTCGGCGACGGCCAGACCACCGCGCCCAAGTACGGCGCCTGGGGCCTGGACCTCGCCGGCCGCGACGCCAGCGTCAAGCCGGGCGACAACTTCTACCGCTACGCCAACGGAACCTGGGACGACCACGCGGCCATCCCCGCCGACCGCGCCCGCTACGGCAATTTCGACAAACTGTCGGCGCTGTCCGAGAACCGCACGCGCAAGCTGATCGAGGACGCCGCCGCCGGCCGCTCGGCCGACAAGGACGCCGCCAAGGTCGGCGCGGCCTACAAGGCGTTCATGGACGAGGCCGCCGTCGAGGCGCTGGACGCCAAGCCGCTGCAAGCCGACCTCGCGGCGATCAAGGCTGCGACCGACCGCAAGGCCCTCGCCGCGCTGATGGGCTCGGCCAACCGCAGCTTCCAGAGCGGCGTCTTCGGGGCCTACATCACCATCGACGCCAAGGCGCCGACCCGCTACGTCGCCTCGATCGGCTCGGGCGGCCTGGGCCTGCCCGACCGCGACTACTATCTCGACGCCGCGCTGGCCGACAAGAAGGCCAAGTACCAGGCCTATGTCGAAACCATGCTCAAGGCCGTCGGCTGGGCCGATCCGGCCGGGGCGGCCAAGGCCGTGGTCGACTACGAGACCCGCATCGCCGAGGCCAGCTGGTCGCGGGCCGAGCGCCGCGACCGCGACAAGACCTATAATCCGATGAGCCTGGCCCAGCTGGAGCAGGCCGCGCCCGACTTCGCCTGGAAGACCTTCCTGGCCCCCACCGGCCTGGCCGGCGTCGACCGGTTCATCATCCCGACCAACACGGCCATGCCCAAGATCGCCAAGATCTACGCCGAGACGCCGGTGGCGACCCTGCAGGCCTGGCAGGCGTTCCACCTGATCGACAGCGCCGCGCCCTATCTTTCCAAGCGTTTCGTCGACGCCCGCTTCGAGTTCCGCGGCAAGGTGCTGTCGGGCCAGCCCGAACTGCAGCCCCGCTGGAAGCGCGGCGTCGGCTTCGTCAACGGCGCCCTGGGCGAGGCGGTCGGCCGCATGTACGTCGCCGAGTACTTCCCGCCGGAGTCCAAGGCCAAGATGGAGGCCCTGGTCGGCGACCTGCGCGTCGCCATGGCCGCCCGCATCGAGAAGCTCGACTGGATGGGCCCGGCGACCAGGACCAAGGCCCTTGAGAAGCTGAACAAGTTCACCGTCAAGATCGGCTATCCGGTCAGGTGGCGGGACTATTCCACCTATCAGGTGTCGGCCGCCGACCTCTATGGCGACGTCAAGCGTTCGGACGCCTTCGACTGGGACTATCAGCTGGCCCGCCTGGACAAGCCGGTCGACAAGCAGGAATGGGGCATGACGCCCCAGACGGTGAACGCCTACTACAACTTCGCCAACAACGAGATCGTGTTCCCGGCGGCGATCCTGCAGCCGCCGTTCTTCGACCCCAAGGCCGATCCGGCGGTGAACTATGGCGGCATCGGCGGGGTGATCGGCCACGAGATGACCCACGGCTTCGACGACCAGGGCCGCAAGTCCGACGGCGACGGCGTGCTGACCGACTGGTGGACGGCCGAGGACGCCGCCAAGTTCAACGCCCAGGCCGACCGGCTGGGCGCGCAGTACGGCTCTTACCAACCGGTCAAGGGCTATCCGATCAACGGCAAGCTGACCATGGGCGAGAACATCGCCGACCTGGGCGGCCTGCTGCTGGCGCTCGACGCCTATCACGCCTCGCTCAAGGGCCAGCCGGCGCCGGTGATCGACGGCCTGAGCGGCGACCAGCGCGTGTTCCTCGGCTGGGCCCAGGTCTGGCGGCAGAAGCAGCGCGAGGCGGCGGCGATCCAGCAGACCAAGTCCGACCCGCACTCGGCCGCCGAGTTCCGGGTGATCGGCCCCACGCGCAACAACGACGCCTGGTACAAGGCGTTCGGCGTCGAGCCCGGCCAGACCTACTACCTGGCTCCGGACCAGCGCGTCCGCATCTGGTGACGCCGCGGCGCATCGCCGCCGTCGAAACCGAAGCCCTCGGCGTTCACGCGCCGGGGGCTTCTTTCTTGCCCGTCGCGCGGATGAATTTTGACGATGACGTCGAAATTTTGCGAGCCGATGTCCACACGCAACGAACCCGCCGCGGGGGATATTCGCGACGGGTCCGGCTTTTCCTCGGTACTCAATAGTAGAGGGCGTTTCCTCCCCGAAACGCCGAAGACCCTGGGCGTCTGGCGGCCCGTGTGTCTCTCGCAAGACAAAAGAGACGGCAAATTTGTGTCAGTGTCAACGCCCGTTTCGACGGCCGAACACAACAAATCGAGGGATATCGGCGATCTGGCGAACTATTTTTCGACAGCGAGTTCAAAAACTCCGAATTACTGACGACGGAGTCAAAAACCTTACAACCCCAGGGCGGCGCGCAGGCGTTCCGCAGGCGGGCATTCGGCCTCGAACACATAGTCCGGACGCGCCACGGCCGCCGGCCCCACCCCCGCCGCCGCCAGATTCGCGGCGACGTCGAACAGATCCCCCGACCGCACCAGCAGACCGTTGGCCCGCCGCGACGCGCCCTGGTCCAGGAACGGCGCGACCGCCCGGGCCGCCTCCGCGTCCTGCTCGGCCGGCCAGGTCACCGTCGCCAGCCCCCGGGCGCGGGCGCGGGCCTCGGCCACGCTGATCAGACGGCGGACGGTCCCGATCTGCGCGGCCGTCCACGCCGCCCCCAGCCCGGCCGCCAGCTGGGCCTGGCTCTTGAGGATCACCCCGTCCGACAGGATCTTGAGGTTGTTGGCCGCCAGGGTCGCGCCGGTGGTGGTGATGTCGACGACCAGCTCGGCCGCGCCGGCCGCCGGAGCGCCCTCGGTCGCCCCGCCCGACTCGACGATGCGGTAGTCGGCGACGCCGTGGGCGGCGAAGAAGGCCCGCGTCTGCGCCCCGTACTTGGTGGCCACCCGCATGCGCGCGCCGGTGCGCGCCAGATAGAGGTGCGCCACCTCGTCCAGATCGGCCATGGTGTCGACGTCGACCCAGCTCTTGGGGGCGGCGACCACCAGGTCGGCGCGGCCGAAGCCCAGGGCGCGCAGCAGCATCACCCGCCCCTCCAGCCCCTCGCCCCGCTCGCGCAGCAGGTCCTCGCCGGTCAGGCCCAGGTGGATCTCGCCGCCGTCCAGGGCGGCCGCGATGTCGGCGGCGGACAGCAGCTGCACCTGCGCGCCGGGCAGGCCGACGATGGAGGCGCGGTAGCCGCGCTCGCCGCCGTCGGTCTCCAGGCGGAAGCCGCAGTCGGCGAGCCAGGCCTCGGCCTGCTCCTTGAGCCGGCCCTTCGACGGCAGTCCGATCAGCAGAGGCTGGTTCACGCGCCCGCTCCCTTCCAGGCCCTGGCGGGCCGCACCATGCAGCCGACGGCGCCGGCGGCGCCCTTGGCGCCCAGCCGGGCCAGCAGGCCGTCGTAGCGACCGCCGCCGGCCACCGGCCGCTCGGCGTCGAGGCTGTCGCTGGTCACCTCGAACAGCGCGCCGTCGTAATAGCCGAAGGCCCGGCCGAAGGCCGCGGCCAGGGTGGTCCTCGCCTCGGGCACGCCGTCGGCGAACAGGGCGTCCAGCCGGATCGCCCAGCCCTGCAACGCCGCGTCGAGGTCGGCGCCGCCGGCCCTGGCCAGGGCGGCGACGGCGTCGAGCGCGCCCCGGGGCCGGTCGGCCACGGACAGGAACCGGCCGATCAGATCGGCCTGGACGGCGGTGAGCCGCGGCGCGCGCGCCGCCTCGGACCGCTGGGACAGGCGATGGACGATCTCGGCCGGGGAGCGGCCGCCCACCGGCTGGATGCCGGCCAGGGCCCACAGCTCCTCCAGCACCGCCGCGGCCTCGGCCTCCGGCAGTTCGGCGAGCAGGGCCGAGAGGCGGTCGCCGTTGCGCGCCTCCGGCTCGCCGGCCTGGGCGCGTTCCAGCTCGGCCTTCAGGGTGCGCGGGCGGGCGAAGGCGCGGATGAGCCGGCCGCCGAGCGCCGGCGGCAGGTCGAGCGCGCGAACGAAGTCGGCGAACAGGCTGACGTCGCCCAGCTGCATGCGCAGGTCGTCGCGGCCGCCGGCCAGGCTGGCGCGCCAGGCCAGGGCGGCCATGCCGGCGTCGGCCCGCGCCCGCGCCTCGGCGCCCTCGGCGGCCTCGAACGCCTCGACGCCGATCTGCAGGAACTCCTCGGCCCGGCCCGAGCCCTTCGGGGCCACCCGGAACGCCTTGCCCTCGTAGAGATAACGCCCCTCGACGGCGCCGGCCTCGATATGGGCGCGGGCCACCGGCACGGTGAAGTCCGGCCGCAGGCAGGCCTCTTCCCCGCCCTCGCCCTGGACCACGAACAGGCGGGCGCGCATGGCCTCGCCGGCCAGGTCCAGCATCAGGGTCAGGGGCTGCATCACCGCCGGGTCGAGCAGGCTGGCGCCGTGGTCCAGGAACGGGGCCCGGACGGCGGCGAGGACGGCGGCGGGAACCGCGGGTTCGAGCCTCACCGCCCCGCCTCCACGATGCGGCGCACGGCCGCCACCAGCTCGGCGCGCGGCGTCGTCTGCTGGCCCGGGCGCGCCTCGCGCCATTCCTTGTTGCCGCTGACGCCGCGCGCCAGTTCGCGGCCGAGGTCGAGATCCTTGATGGTCACCGTGCCGGCGGCGATCTCGTCGCCGCCCAGCATGATCGCCGCCGGGGCCATGCGGCGGTCGGCGTACTTCATCTGCGCCTTCATGCCCGACTGGCCGAGATAGACCTCGGCCGGCAGGCCGGCGGCGCGCAGCTCGGCGGCGACGGCGAAATAGTGCGGCATGTCGGCCTCGGTGAAGGCGATGACCACCACCGGACCCCGCGCCTCGCCGCCCGGATCGCGGCCGCAGGCGCGCAGCGCCGCCGCCAGCCGCGAGACCCCGAAGGAAAAGCCCGTCGCCGGGGTGCGCTCGCCGGTGAAGCGGGCCACCAGATCGTCATAGCGGCCGCCGCCGCCGACCGAACCGAACCGCACGGGCGCGCCGCGCTCGTCCGTCGCCGGAAGGAGTAGCTCGGCCTCGAACACCGCGCCGGTGTAATATTCCAGCCCACGGACGATGGCCGGGTCGAACGCCGCCCGATCCGCGCCGACGCCCAGGCCCTTGAGCGCCGCGTCGATGCGGGCCAGCTCCTCCAGCCCCTCGTCGCCCTCGGCCGAGCCGCCGATCACGTCGGCGATGCGCGCCAGCACGCCGGCCCGGTCGCCGCCGCCCGCCCCGGCCCCGACGAAGGCCAGCACCGCCTCGACGCCCCGGGCGTTCAGCCCCGCGCCCTTGGTGAAGGCGCCGCTCTCGTCCTTGCGCCCCTCGCCGAGCAGCAGGCGCACGCCGTCCGGGCCCAGGCGGTCCAGCTTGTCCACCGCGCGCAGCACGCCCAGCTTCTGGGCGGCGTCCTCGACGCCGACGGCGGTGAGCAGGCCGTTGAGCAGCTTGCGGTTGTTGATCTTCAGCACCGCCTCGCCGCGGACCAGACCGGCCGCCTCCAGGCCGGCGGCGGCCATGGCGATGATCTCGGCGTCGGCCTCGGGCCGGGCCGAGCCCACCGTGTCGGCGTCGCACTGGATGAATTCGCGGAAGCGTCCCGGCCCCGGCTTCTCGTTGCGCCACACCGGCCCGTAGGCGTAGCGGCGGAACGGCTTGGCCAGGGTCTCCCAGTTCTGGGCGGCGAAACGGGCCAGCGGCGCGGTCAGGTCGTAGCGCAGCGCCATCCATTGCTCGTCGTCGTCCTGCAGGGCGAACACGCCCTCGTTCGGGCGATCCGCGTCCGGAAGGAACTTGCCCAGGGCGTCGGCGTATTCGAACGCGCCGGTGTCGAGCGCCTCGAAGCCCCAGGCCTCGTAGACCTCGGACACCGCCCGCACGATGTGGCGCTCGGCGCGCAGGTCGCGGGCGCGCTTGTCGGCGAAGCCGCGCGGATTGCGGGCCTCGGGTCGGAACGCCTCGGTTTCGGCGGCGGTCTGTTCGGCGGTGGTGTCCATCAACGTCTTCCGGATCGGTGCGGGGACGGATGGAGCAAGGCCGGCCCCATCCGGGTCTCGGCGGGGCTCGGGCCTGGGCGGTCCTGGCTTAGGCCGCGCGCGTCCGGGCCGCCCCGCCGAGGCAGGTCGGACGCGAATGCGCGTGGTGATGCAGGACCGTCTTCATCGGCGGCGTTCTTAGCGGAGAACGCCGTGCGGCGCCAGCGCCCATCTCGTCCGTCCCTGGCGGCGGCGCAAGGGCCGGTCTAGGCTCGCCGCGAACCGGGGCGAGGCACGGACAGGAGCGCGGGCATGGGCGGCATCTTCAAGGCGACGACGGCCGCCCTCTGTCTGGCGCTCGGCGGCGCCCCGGCCTTCGCGCTCGCCGTCGCCGCGCCCCTGGTCCCGGCGGTCGGCGCCCTGTCGCCGGCCCAGCGCAAGGTCGTCGCCAGGCGCATAGCCACGCTGAAAAGCCCGGCCGAGCGGCGGATGGCCATGGGCTGGAGCGACGCCAAGAAGGCGGCCGAGCTGATCTGCCGCCCGGCGGCCCTGCCGGCGCTGAAACGCCAGGTGAAGGACGCCGACAAGGTGTTCCTGGGAACCGACGATCCGGCGACGCTGCGGCTGGCCGGCGACCGGCGGCTGGAGGGCCAGGGCCAGGTGCGGGCCGGGACCGGCTGGCGCGACCTGACCTTCGTCTGCGACCTCGACCCGGCCACGGGCAAGGTCGCCGGCTTCCAGGCGACCTTGAAGCCCTAACGCCTCAGCCGTTCGATCAGCGCCGTGGTCGAGGGGTCGTGCGCCAGCCGCGCGCCGCCCTCCAGCTCGGCCAGAATGCGGACGGCCAGGGTCTTGCCCAGTTCGACGCCCCACTGGTCGAAGCTGTTGATCCCCCAGATCACGCCCTCGACGAAGGTCTTGTGCTCATAGAGGGCGATCAGGGCGCCCAGCCGCTCGGGCGTCAGCCGGTCGAGCAGGATCAGCGACGAGGGCCGGTTTCCGGGGAAGGTCCGCTGCGGCGCGAGCACGTCGACGGCGGCGGCGTCCAGGCCCTTGGCCTCCAGCTCGGCGCGGACGTCGTCCTCGGTCCGGCCGACCATCAGCGCCTCGGCCTGGGCCAGGACGTTGGCCAGCAGCTTGGCGTGCATGCCGGCCGGCCCCTCGTCGGTCTCGGCCACGGCGATGAGGTCGACGGGGATGACGTCCGTGCCCTGATGAAGCAGCTGGAAGAAGGCGTGCTGGCCGTTGGTGCCGGCGTCGCCGAACACCGAGGCGGCGGTGTGGTGCATCGACGGCAGGCCCTGCGGCGTCACCCGCTTGCCGTTGGATTCCATCTCCAACTGCTGGAGGAAGGCCGGGAACAGGCGCAGGCGCTGGGCGTAGGGCACGACGGCGCGGATCGGGCGGGAAAGGCCGTTGCGGTTGAACAGGTGCGCCAGGGCCAACAGCACCGGCGCGTTGCGCGCCAGGGGGGCGGCGACGAAGTGGGCGTCCATCTCGGCCGCCCCGTCGAGGAAGGCCTGGAACCGCTCCCAGCCCAGGCCGACGGCGCAGGACAGGCCCACCGCCGACCAGATCGAATAGCGGCCGCCGACCCAGTCCCAGAAGGCGAACACCCGCTCGGCCGGCACGCCGAACGCCTGGGCCGCCTGCGGATTGGCCGACACCGCGACCAGATGGGCGTCGCCCGCCTCGCCCAGGGTGGCGCGCAGCCAGGCCCGCGCCGCCTCGGCGTTGGCCATGGTCTCAAGGGTGGTGAAGGTCTTGGAGACGGCGACCACCAGGGTCTCGGCCGGGTCGAGCCCTTCCAGGGCGGCGGCGATCTCGGCCCCGTCGACATTGGCGGTGAAGCGCAGCTCGATCTGCGGGTCGAGCGGCCGCAGCGCCTCCCACACCAGCCGGGGCCCCAGGTCCGAGCCGCCGATGCCGATGTGCAGCACCTTGCGGAACGGCTTGCCGGCGGCGCCGGCGATCGCGCCCGAACGCACGCCGTCGGCGAAGGCGCGCATGGCGGCGCGGCCGGCCTCGACCTCGCTCGACACCGGCTGGCCCTTGGCGGCGAAGGCGGCGCCGCGCGGCGCGCGCAGGGCCGGATGCAGGACGGCCCGGTCCTCGGAGGTGTTGACCGCCTCGCCGGCGAACAGGCGCGCGCGCTGGGCCTCGACCCCGGCGGCGGCGGCCAGCGACAGGGCGGCGTCGAGGCCGGCCGCCGTCCAGGCCTGCTTGGACAGGTCCAGGAACAGCCCGGCGGCGTCGAGGGTCATGCGGGCCAGCCGGTCGGGCTCGGCGGCGAAACAGTCTTGGATGCGGATGGCTTCGGTCTCGCGGGCGGCGGCGTCCAGACGGCTCCAGGCGGCGGCGAGCTCGGCCATGTCGTTAACCCTTTTGGTAGGATCGCGTTTACGCGGCGGGGCTAAATATCATCAAATCGGGTTGATCCAACGCCGTTCGCGCAAAGAGATTCCAAAATGTCCTGCGATGTCGCCCTCGCCGCCTTCCTCTGGCTCGCCTCGACCGGACCGGCCGCCGCCGCGCCCAAGCCGGCCGTCGCCGTCGCCGTCGCCGCGCCGCAATCGGTGGCCAAGGAGCCGCTGTTCGCCGACATCGTCGGCCGCGCCGGCCGCCTGAAGGCCGAGGTCGAGGCCTGGCGCGGCCATCTGAAGGCCGACGGTCCGGCCGCCTCCCTGACCGGCTTCGACGCCTTCTCCGCCCGGATCGGCGAACTGGCCGCCCTCGACCAGAAGGGGCACGAGGTGCTCAAGGCGCGCGGCACCGACGGCGACCTGAAATGCATCCTGCACGGCATATCCCAAGACCTGCCGCTGAAGCTGGGCGAGATCGGCAAGGCCGCGACCGGCAAGGACCAGGACGCCGCCCTGCGCGACATGGCCTATCTGCTCAACGACAATGTCGAGGTGATCACCGCCCCGCCGGCCCCGGCGGTCTGAGCCCCGCCGCCCCGGATCAGGCCGCAGGCCGCGCGGCCTCCTCCAGGGCCTTGGCCACCATGCCCTCAGTCAGCAGCTGCGGCAGGACGACCGGTTCGCCGCCCTTGGCGTCGTAGATCAGATAGAGCGGCACGCCGGCGCGGCCATGGGCGGCCAGTTCGGCGGCGATGGCGCCGTCCCGGTTGGTCCAGTCGCCCTTGAGATAGACCGCGCCCGTGCGCTTGAAGGCCTCGGCCACCGCCGGGCTGGACAGGGCGGCGCGGTCGTTGACCTGGCAGGTCACGCACCAGGCGGCGGTGAAGTTGACGAACACCGGCCTGCCCTGGGCGCGCAGCTCGGCCAGCCGGGCCGCGCTCCACGGCTCGGAGGCCGCCTCGCCGGTCGCGGGGGCGGCCTGGTCGGATACAGGGCCGGCCACCGCCCCGGCCGGAGACGGGTTCGGCGACAAGGCCGGCTGGGCCACGCCGACGCCGACGGCCGCGGCGAGCGCCAGCACGCCGCCCGTCAGGGCGACGAGGGCGCCCGCGCCCTGGCCGGAGCGCCGCTGGGCGACGCCGAGCAGCCAGCCGCCCAGGCCGGTCAGCACGACGGCGGCCAGCAGCCAGGCCAGCAGGCCCGGTCCGGTCTGGACGCTGAACACCCAGACCAGCCACGCCGCCGTGGCGTAGACGCCGAAGGCCAGCAGCTTCTTCAGGCCCTCCATCCACGCCCCCGGCCTGGGGAAGACCTTCAGAAGGCCGGGCAAGAAGGCCAGGGCGGCGAACGGCAGGGCGAACCCGACCGCCAGGGCCAGGAACACCGCCAGCGCCACCGGGGCGCTCTGGGTGAAGGCGTAGCCCAGCGCGCCGGCCATGAACGGCGCCGTGCAGGGCGCGGCCACCACCACCGCCAGCACGCCGGTGAGGAAGGCGCCCGCCACGCCGCCGGCGGACGCGGCGCGGCCGCCGACGCCCTGGACCGAGGTTCCGATCTCGAACAGGCCCGACAGGTTCAGCCCGACCAGCAGCATGATCAGGGCCAGGGCGGCGACCACCGGGGGCGACTGCAGCTGGAAGCCCCAGCCGACCGCCGCCCCGGCCGCCTTGAGCGCGATCAGCAGGCCGGCCAGGGCCAGGAAGGTCGCCACGACGCCGACGAAGAAGGCCGCGCCCTCCAGCCGCGCCCGCGCCGGCGCGTGGGCGTGGCGCGCCAGCGACGCCGCCTTCATCGATAGCACCGGGAAGACGCAGGGCATCAGGTTGAGGATCAGCCCGCCGAGGAAGGCGAACAACGCCGCCGTGGCCAGGTTCAGGCCCGCGCCGCCCTGGGGCGCGGCCTTGACCGGCGCGCCCAGCCCGGCGGCCCCGGCCAGGGCCGGGCCGGCCTTGGCGTCGATCTCGTAGGCGCGGCCATCGCCCAGGTCGACAACCCCCTGCAGGCCGGGCGGCGACTTGCCCTGCTGGAAGGCGTAGCCGGGGCCGGCGGCGAGCGTCAGGCCTTCCGGGCCGCGCTCGATGGTCTGCGGCTTGGAAAGGTCGAGGGCGACGGGGTCGAAGGGCAGGAAATAGGCGTCGGGGAAGTTCCCGCCCTTCAGCGGCGCGCCGGCGACGCTGATCTTGACCGCCCCGCCGACGAGCGTCATCGCCGCGTCGAGGCCGGCGGGCTTGGGCGCGGCGGCCAGGGTCCTGGCGATGGCGTCCCCCCACTGCGGGTCGGCCTGGGGCGCGCCGGCGGCGACCATCAGGTCGAGCGACAGCTTGGCCTCGGCCGGGATGCAGACCTCCTGGCAGACCAGGAAGCCGGCGTCGGCGGCCAGCCGCACGGTCTGGCCCGGCCTGGCGTCGGCCGGCGCCGTGACCGGCACGGGCAGCAGCACCGCGTCCTCGTAGACGAAGGTGGTCAGCGGGCCGGTCCGCAGGCGCTTCGGCGTCGGCCAGACGATGTCGCCGGCCGTCCATCCGGCGGGCAGGGCCCACTTGATCGTCGTCGCCCCGCCGGCGTCGCCGGGGTTGCGCCAATAGGTGTGCCAGCCCTTGTCGAGCTTCTGGCGCAGGGCGACGTAGACCGTCGCGCCCGGCGCGACCTGCCCCTGGGCCACCAGCTCGGCCTTGACGTGGCCGGCGTCGACGAGGGCCGCTCGGGCCGACGGCGCCGACAGGAGGGCGAGAGCCGTGAACACGGCGGCGATCAGGCGTTGCATGGGCTGGTTGCGGACCCTGGCTGGACGTTGGCGGCGCCGCCGCGCGCTCCCCTCCACGCCGGGACGACGCGGGACGGAAAGCTCAGATGGGATGGAAACCCGCGCCAGCCAATCGTCAACGCATTTCATCGACGGCGTGGCGGGCCCGGCGGACGGCGGGGGCGACGAGGCCGGCCTTGCGCCGCACCCGATTCGGCCCGGATCAATAGGTGGAAGGTCCAGCCTGGAGACGCCGATGCCCGCCTATTTCGAAGACCTCTCGGTCGGCCAGGTGGCGTCGCTAGGGACGACCGCCGTGGACGACAGGACGCTGGCGGCCTTCATCGCCGCCTTCGCGCCGGGATGGAGCCCCGACCGGGGCGCGCCCGACGCCATGGTCTACGCCATCTGGTCGCGGCTGGACGCCGCCGCCTCGGCCGACTGGCCGCAGACCAAGCGGGTCGGGGTCGACGCCCTGCGCTGGGCCCGCAATCCGCCGGCGGGCGAACTGCTGCGCGGGCGGATGACCGTGCTGGCCAAGGACCCGGTCGGCGACGCCAAGGGCGTGGTCATGGCCCAGCACGACCTGCTGGACGAGGCGGGCCGGCTGGTCTTTTCCTGCCTGACCCGCAGCGTCTTCGCCTGCCGGGGCTGAAGCCCCGCCGCCAGGGCGGGGCGCGGGCGCCTTAGTTAGGCGTTGCCGGCGACGGGCTGGTTCTGCTGGGTCAGGGCCAGGGCGATCAGCTTGTCCCAGCCCAGCAGCGAGATCAGGTGGGCGTAGATCTGGGCCAGGGCGCCGTTGTCGCGCAGTTCGACCAGCTTCTCGACCGGCAGGGCGTTCAGCTTCTCTTCCGAGACCGCGAAGTACTCGGCGATCAGCACCTGCTCCGGCTCGGCGCCGACGGTGGCGACCGGCGGGTTGTAGAAGGCCTTGCGGCTTTCGAACAGGTCGAGGTCCTTGATCAGCTGGACGAAGGACTCGGTGCGGGCGCGCTCGACGTCGAAGTTCTGGCAGAAGTCGATGCACTGCTTGAGGTAGTCGGACGGCTCGCCGTTCTCGAAGAACGGCACGTCGGCGTTCTCGCCCATCGCCTTGGCCGAGCGGTCGATGCAGACCACCATGCGCTGCTGGACGTCGTCATTGGCCAGCACGAAGGGATAGCGGCGGATATAGGCCGGCAGGTAGGCTTCCGGCTTGATGTCGCCGGCCGCGTCGATGAACAGGTTCTGGCCGTCGCTGATGCCCATGACCGCGATCGGCTGGCGCTCGGCGCCGGCGAAGATGATCGGGTAGCTGAGCGCGGCCGGCGCGAATTCGGTGACCGTCAGCGGCACGAAGTGGGTGTTGGCCGCGAAGCCCCAGGGCTTGTCGACCCGGTTCATGCCCAGCTTGCCATGCAGCTCCAGGCTGAGCGGCTCGGGTTGGGCGTAGAGCACGACGTTGCCGGAAAGCTGCGAACCGGCGGGCAGAGTGGACGTTACCATGGAACTGGCCTGTTTCTGTCTGGCGTTTGCGGCCGGCGGCGCGCGTGTATCGGGGCCGCCGCTTCTAGCCGATCATGACGCGAGCGGCAATCCGGGACGCCCCGAACCGAGACGAGACTTGCCTGCCGCCACGTCAGAGGGGTTGAGTGGCGGCGCCAAGCGCCAGGGAGGCCGCCATGCCGATTTCCTATCCCGCCATCCTCGATCTGAAGAGCGAGGGCCAGGCGTTCGCCTGGACCGACCGCGAGACCATGCTCTACGCGCTGGGCGTGGGCATGGGCGCCGACCCGATGGACGAGCGCGAACTGCCCTTCGTCTATGAGAACGGGCTGAAGGCGGTGCCGACCCTGGCCACCGTGGTCGCCTGGGGCGCCGGGCCGGGCGTCGGCCGCATGGGGATCAACTTCCTGATGGTGGTCCACGGCGAGCAGGCCGTCACCTTCCACCGGCCGATGCCGACCGAGGCCAGCATCCTGGCCGACAGCCGCGTGATCGGCGCCTGGGACAAGGGACCGGGCAAGGGCGCGGTGATCGCCACCGAGACCGTGCTGAAGGACGCCGCCACCGGCGAGCCGATCGCCACCCTGGTCTCGTCGACCTTCGCCCGCGGCGACGGCGGCTTCGGCGGCCCGGCCGACGGCCAGCCCGAACCCCACGCCGTTCCGCAACGCGCCCCGGACCTGTCGCTCGACTTCGCGACCCGGCCCGACCAGGCCCTGATCTATCGGCTGTCGGGCGACCGCAACCCGCTGCACGCCGACCCCAAGGTGGCCGAGGCCGCCGGCTTTCCCCGGCCGATCCTGCACGGTCTTTGCACCTACGGCCTGACCTGCCGCGCGGTGCTGCAGGCCTTCGCCGACTATGACCCGGCCCGGATCAAGAGCCATCAGGTGCGCTTCTCCTCGCCCGTCTTCCCCGGCGAGACCGTGACCGTCGACCTGTGGAGGGACGGCGATGTGGTCTCGTTCGAGGCCCGCGTGAAGGCGCGGGGCGTGACGGTCATCAAGAACGGGAAAAGCGTCCTCGGCTGAGTGGGGCCAAGCCGAGGACGCTCCCTGTCCAGGACGTTCGGATCGGAGGGGGAACTCGTTTCAGAACGTCTTGGTCAGACCGACGAACACGCCGCGGCGCTGGCCGAACTGGGGGGCGCCGACGCCCACCCCGGTCCCGTCGCGGATCTCGTAGACCTTGTCGAACAGGTTGAGGACGTCGAGCCGGGCCGAGATGCCGCCCAGGGTCGGCATCTGGAAGTCATGGCTGACGCCCAGATTGACCACGGTGTACGGGCCAAGGCTGCCGCCGTTGGGCACCGAGCCGTTCTTGCGCAGGCCCGAGCCGTAGATGGCGTCGGCGCTCAGGCGCGTTTGGCCCAGCCGGTAGGAGACGCCGGCCGAGGCCGAGTACTTCTGTTCGTGGTCGAGGTGGATGTAGTGGGTGCTGATATAGGCCAGGTCGCCCGGGTCGAAGTTGAATTGGCTCGAGACGATGTTGCGGCCCCGCGCCGACGAATAGGCGACGTTGGCGTAGGCCGACAGCGGCCCGGCGACGTATGACGAGCTGAGCTCGATGCCGTACTGGATCCCGTCGCGGTAGTTGAACGGGGTCAGGATGATCGGCGCGCCGAACTGCCCCTCGTCGAGCAGATTCTTGGACTTCTTGTAGTAGGTGTCGAGGCCGACGGTCAGGGCCGGGGTCAGCTTGTGCTCGACGCCGACGTCGTAATAGTCGGCGCGCTCGGCCTTGGGCGGATCGTTCTGGGTCCCCTGGGCCGCCGCCGTGGTGCCGGCGAACTTGGCCACCGTCTCGCTGGCCACCAGCTCGAACGGGGCGGGCGTGAAGTAGCGGGCGTAGCCGGCGTGGAAGGTGGTCGTCGACCACGGCTTCCACACCAGGTTGGCGCGGGGGCTGACCTGGTTCTCGTCGGTGTAGGCGTCGACCTGATCGAAGCGCACGCCGTAGTTCAGGGTCAGGCTGGGGACGATCTGCCACTCGTCCTGGACGTATACGCTGTAGGTCCAGGCGGTCTTGCGGCTGTTGTCGACGATGCCGACCGGCGTATCGGTGGTCTGGGCCCCGCCGCCGTCGACCGGCAGGACCAGCGCGGTGGTGTCGCTGGTGGCGCGGTCGCCCTGGACGATGACGCCGCCGCGCAGGGTGTGGTCGTCATTGAGGCGATAGACGCCCTCGGCCTGCAGTCCGCCGGCGATGTCGCGCTTGTAGGCGGTCTGGGCGATGCCGTTGTAGAGCAGCTCGCCGGTCTTGTCGGGATTGTAGTAGAGGCTGGAATAGCGGCCGAACAGCGAGACCTGGAAGTCGAACTTGTCGACGCTCTTCAGGTAGCTGACCGCCCCGTAGTGCGAGATCTGCCGCTGGTTCGAGTTCAGCTCCTCGCTCGGGAAGGCCGTCTGGCCCAGCACGGTCAGGCCGAGCGTCGGCTGCAGGCCCCGGCGGTTGGGGATCTGGTACTGCTGGCGCACGGAGCCGAACAGCATCGACACCCGGCTGGTGTCGTCGAGGATGTAGTCGAGATAGCCGAAGACCTGACCCTGCTTGGTGCGGTCGTGCAGGGGCGTGCGGCTGCCGTCCGGCGATTCTATGCCCAGGTCGTTGGTCAGCACGCTGCCGTTGACGAACCAGTTCAGCCGGCCAGTGCCGCCGGAGGCGTCGGCGCTGGCCTGCAGGGTGTTGTGCGAGCCGCCGTAGAGGCCGAACGAGCCGCCGCTCTGGACCCCGCTGCGGGTCTTGATGTCGACGACGCCGGCGGTGCGCAGCCCATATTCGGCCGGCAGGGCGCCGGTGATCAGCTGGACGCTGTCGGCCAGCTTGGGGCTGAGGGTCTGGCCGAACACCGACAGGCCCTCGGGCAGGATCACCCCGTTCAGGCGGTACTGCAGGCCGTTGTGGTCGCCGCGCACGTGCAGCTGGCCGAAGCTGTCCTGGGTGACGCCCGGCGCCTGGAGGATCACCGAGTTGAGGCCGGTGTTGTCGGCGCCCGGCTGGGCTTGGATCGACTGGCGGGTGATGGTGTAGGTCGAGGCGCCCAGCTGGGTCTGGATGCCTGTGCGGGCCGCGTCCAGCTTCTCGGCGGTGACCACCAGTTCGTCGACCTGGGCCGGAGCCTTGGACGAACCCTTGCCGGACGGAGCGGCGGCCTCCTCGGCCTGGGCCGCGCCCGCCAGGACGCAGAAGCTGGCGGCGGCGAACAATAGGCGGTGATGACGCATCGTGACTTCCCCAGATCGCGCATGGGAGGTGCGCGGTTGGCATGTGTTATGAAATAACATTACAAGTGGTCAAGAGCCTGACGCAAAAATGGTTGTCAGCCGTCACGGGCGACGCCTATCTGCCCGCTCCCCGACCGTTTTCCAGGAGCCGCCCATGACCGTCCGCCGCGCAGCCTTCACCGGGCTCGCCGTCCTGGCCGGCCTCGCGACCGCCGCCTGCGCCATGAACGGCGACGCGGGCCGCCCGGCGCGGGCCGGCGCCACGGCGGTGGCCCCGCCCTCGGACAAGATCAGCATCGCCGACAAGGGCTATCTCAGCGGCCAGGCGGCGATCGACAGCCTGTCGCTCCTGCCGCCGCCGCCGGCGGCGGGCTCGCCCGTCGCCGTGGCCGACCGCGCCGTCTTCGACGCCACCCGGGCGCTGGAGGGCGGCCCGCGCTGGCGCCAGGCCGCCCGCGACGCCGACCTGTCGGGCCCGGAGGTGTTCAAGGCGACGTCCTGCGCGGTGGGCGCGACGGTCGGCCCCGCGACCACGCCGACCCTGACGCGCATCTGGGCCAAGATGTTCCGCGACAGCGTCGAGATCTCGGCCCCGGTCAAGGACCGCTACAAGCGGCCCCGCCCGCTGATCGGCAACGACAAGCCGATCTGCACCGCGCGGGAGAAGTGGCTGGAGACCAACGGCTCCTATCCGTCAGGCCACTCGATGATCGGCTGGTCCTGGGCGCTGGTGCTGGCCGAGATCGCCCCCGAGCGGGCCGACGCGGCGCTGAAGCGCGGGCGGGATTTCGGCGACAGCCGGGTGATCTGCGGCGTGCATTTCCAGAGCGACGTCGAGGCCGGCCGCGATCTGGCGGCGGCGATGATGGCCCGCCTGCACGCCGAGCCTGCGTTCCAGGCCGACCTGGCCGCCGCCCGCAAGGAGCTGGCCGCCGCCCGCGCCAAGGGCCCGGCGCCGCAGGGCTGCGGCGAACAGGGCGCCTGACGCCGCCGGCCCCGGGGATCGGCCCGGATCGGCCGCTAAGCCGTCCGGGAGGGCCGCAAGACGCGGCGGGAGCCTAGGCCGCCTTGTCGACGGCCACGGTGGCCCGGCGCTCCAGCTTGCCCCAGCCGACGCGCGGGCCGCGCACGGCGGTGACCACCGCCTTGACCACGACGTAGTACATCAGCTGGCGATAGCCGAACCGCTGGATCGGCAGCCAGAACAGGTCCTTCCACGGCGCGCGCCGCTCTAGCGCCATGCCCAGCGCCCCGGCCGACAGGTCGACCAGCACGAAGGCGGCCCAGTAGAGCAGCGACTGCATCAGGTCGTCGGCCGAGGCCTCGACCGGGTGGAAGTAGTGCTGGATCAGGTTGATGATCAGGCTCCACACCACGGCCAGATCGACCAGCGGCGCGGCGGTGGCCAGGATGATCTGGAACAGCCAGATCTGCGGCAGGGCGACGAAGCCCAGCACCGGATACTTGAGGCTGAACAGCGCCTTGCGGTGCTTCCACAGGCATTGCAGCGTGCCGAACGACCAGCGGAAACGCTGCTTGAGCAGGCCGTCGACGGTGTCGGGCGCCTCGGTGTAGGCGCGGGCGGCCGGGTCGAACTCCACCCGCCAGCCGGCCTGCTGCACGGCCAGGGTGAGGTCCTGGTCCTCGGCCAAGGTGTCGGCCGGATAGCCGCCGAGCTGCTCCAGCGCCGTCTTGCGCCAGGCGCCGACCGCGCCGGGCACCACGGTCACCGCGCCCAGGGCGGCGAGCGCCCGCCGCTCCAGGTTCTGGGCGGTGACGTATTCCAGCGCCTGCCAGCGGGTGACGAGGTTGATGCGGTTGCCGACCAGGGCGTTGCCGGCCACGGCCCCGATGGTCGGGTCCTCGAACCAGCGGGTCAGGCGGCGGATGGTCTTGGCCGGGAACTGGGTGTCGGCGTCGAGGGCGACGATGATCTCGCCCTGGGCGTGGACGAGGCCGCGGTTGAGGGCGTGCGCCTTGCCGCCGTTCTCAAACGACATCAGCCGCACGCGCGGGTCGCCGGCGAAGTGCTTGTCGACCTCGGCGGCGGTGCCGTCGGTCGAGCCGTCGTCGAGGATGATGACCTCAAGCTTGGTCCAGTCGGACTCCAGGATGCGGGCGACCGAGCTGGCGATCACCTTCTCCTCGTTGAAGCAGGGGATCAGCACCGTGACCATCGGCCCGGTCTCGGGCGAGATGCGCGGCGGCTTCCTGAAGGCGGCGCGGACGCGGTGGACCATGGCCAGCACGGCCAGGAAGGCCAGCCGGGCCAGGCCCAGGACGATGGCCGAGACGAACAGCACCTGCAGCGCCAGCTGCACGCCCCGGAAGAAGCCGAAACCCATGCGGTCGAGCAGCAGCTCCACCGAATTGCGCGAGGTCGGCGGCAGGGCCTGCTCCATGGTCATGCCGGCGAGGTCGGAGACGGTGACCAGCCGGTAGCCGTTGGCGCGCAGCTGGTCGATCAGGGCCGGCAGGGCCGCGACGGTGCGCGAACGGTCGCCGCCGGCGTCGTGCAGCAGCATCACCTGGCCGCCGGTCTCGGGGTTCTTGTCGGACAGGCGCTGCAGGGCGCGGGCGACGATCCGGTCGGGCGACGGCTTCTGCCAGTCGTCGGTGTCGACCCGCAGGCCGACGGTCAGGTAGCCGAGGTTCTGGGCCAGCAGGATCGGGGCGACCTCGCGCGCGGTCGACGGCTCGGCGTCGCCGAAGAACGGCGGCCGGAACAGGCGCAGCGACTTGCCAGTGATCACTTCGAACAGGCGCTGGGTGGCGTTGAGCTCGACCGTGGCCTGGGCCGCCGACACCTGGGCGATGTTCGGGTGGGTCCAGGTGTGGCTGCCGATGTCGTGACCCTCGCGGATCTCGCGCAGCACCAGGTCGGGCCGGCGCTGCATGTTCTGGCCCAGGATGAAGAAGGTGGCCGGGGCGTTCTTCTGCTTGAGGATGTCGAGGATCTTCGGCGTCCAGCGCCCGTCCGGGCCGTCGTCGAAGGTCAGGGCCACCAGGCCCGGATGGGCGCCGTAGCGCTGGACCACGTAGGACGACGGCAGCACGTCGTAGTGCGACTTGGCGATCAGGCCGGTCTGCGGGTCGAAGACGTTCGAGCGGCGGCCCTGCGACGGCGTCGCCGTGACCTTCAGCACCTCGCCGGTGCCGTCGAAGTCCACCGCCTCGTTGGGCGCGATCACCGCCAGGCCGTCGGCCTTGGCCTGGCCGTAGGGCTTGCCGAGCACGCTCCAGATGCCGGGGTCCTCCGAGCCCATCCGCCACAGGCCGTAGCCGCGCGGGTGCCAGGGGTCGGAGACCTTGACCTGGTTGAAGGCCGAGGACGCGTCGAGGAACCAGACCTCGTGGTCGCGGCCGGCGTCGTCCTTGTAGGCGTAGAACGGGTTCAGCGAGGCCTCGTCGAAGCTGACGTCCGACCCCGAATCCAGGGCGTTGACCATCGCCTCGTGGAAGGTGGTCGCCTGGGCGGCCCCCGTGGCCTTGCCCTTGGTGGCGGTCCAGTCGTAGCCGTAGGCGCCCAGCGCCAGCACCGTGCGCGACGGGTCGAGGGTCTTGAAGCTCTGGGCCAGGTACTTCTGGTACCAGTCCTGCCCGGCCACCGGCCCTGGATCGCCGGTGCCGTAGTGCTCGTCATAGGCCATCAGCACCAGGGTGTCGGTGACGGCCTGCATCTTCTCCAGCGGCCAGCCCTCGCGGTCGAACATGGCCGTGACCCAGACCTCGCGGCCCAGCGGCTTCAGCGCGGCGCGGGCCTGGGCCAGAAAGGCCGGATAGACGCGCAGCGAGGCCGGCGACAGCTCTTCCAGGTCGAACATGTAGCCGGCGTAGCCGCGGGTCTTGGCCAGGTTGACCAGGTTGTCGATCAGCGCCTGCCGCGCCTTGGGGTCGGCCAGCAGCTTGTCGGCCTCGGGCCCGTTCCAGACGGCGTTGGACGAGTTGTGGATCAGCGGCAGCACCGCCGGCGGCTTGGCCGCGCTGGTGATCAGGGCGTTGGCGCGCGGGTCCTCGATGATCGACACCTCGCCGGTCGATCCCTTCAGAGCCAGCCACTGCGGGGCCACCACGTCGAGTTCGTTGAGATGCTGCTGCAGGGATTCGCGCGAATGCTCGTCCCAGCTGACATAGAAGCCGACGGTCAGCGGCTTGGCCGCCGCCGCCGTGTGCGGGGGCGGACGCGGCACCTGGGTCCAGGCCGGCTTGCCCTTCAGGTGTTTGGCGTTCTCGCGGTGGAGCGCCTGGAGGACGCGCGGGTCCTTGAGGCTGAGGTTCGGCAGCCTGGGCGCCAGGGCCAGGGTGGCGGCGAAGCCCGCCACCAGCACGGTTATGAAGGCGAGCACCAGGCCGCCATAGAGCCCGGCACGCTTCGCCCTTCGCCCGGAAGGATCATGGAAGACGAAGCCGGTCATACGCGCGGGATTCCCTTGTCAGGCAAAAATCGATCCGAATGGGCGCGTAAAATGTCGAAACCGCGGCCTCGGGGGAAGAGGCCGCGTGGATCGATGCGACGTATCGGCCCTCAGAGGACGGCGCCGACGGCCTGTCCCCTCATCGCTCAGCCGACCCAGTCCTTGCCCAGCCGCCGCGACGCCAGCAGGAAGAAGCCGGCGCTGACCAGATAGAAGGCCAGGCCCGCCAGGATCGAATAGCGCAGCGCCTCGTCGCCGAACCTCGGCTTCAGGAAGTCCGACAGGGCGCCGAACAGCAGCGTGCCGCCGCCGATGCCGATGAGATTGTTGATGAACAGGAAGGCGGCCGAGGCCGTCGAGCGCATCGGCGCCGCGACGATATGCTGCACGGCGGTGATCACCGGGCCCAGCCACATCAGGCCCAGCGCCTGGGGCAGCAGGAACAGGGCGATGGTCAGCGGCAGCGACGACGACGTCACGCCCGCCGCGTAGCACGGGGCCGCGACCAGGAAGGCCAGGGCCGGCACCAGGGCGTAGCCGCCCTTGCCGCGCCGGGCCAGCCGGTCGCCCAGCCAGCCGCCCGCCCATACCCCGACGACGCCGCCGACCAGGGTGATCGACCCCATCACCTGCGAGGTCTCGACCAGGGACAGGTGGAAGGAGCGCTTGAAGAACGACGGCAGCCAGAAGATCAGGCCATAGCCGAGGATCGAGCACGAGGCCGCCCCGAACGACAGCAGCCAGAAGCTGGGCTTGGCCGCCAGCACGCGCAGGGCCTCGCCCAGGGGCGGGGCCGTCGTCGTCGCCGAAGGCGGGTCGTAACGGCCGCGCTTGGGATCGCGGACTACGATGCGCAGCACCGGGGCCAGGACGAGGCCGGCCAGGCCGACGATGACGAAGGCCGCCCGCCAGTCCAACCGTGAGGCGATGACCCCGCCGAGCAGCAGGCCCAGGGCGCTGCCCACCGGGATGCCGAACGAATAGGCCGCCAGCGCCCGCGCCCTCTGCCGGGGCGGGAAATAGTCGGCGATCAGCGAATAGGCCGGGGCCACGCCGCCCGCCTCGCCCACCCCGACGCCCATGCGGGCCAGGAACAGCTGCCAGAACCCGGTCGCCGCCCCGCACAGGGCGGTGAAGCCGCTCCACACCGCCAGGGCCAGGGTCATCACCCAGGTGCGGCTCCAGCGGTCGGCCAGCCACGAGATCGGCACGCCGAGCGCGGTGTAGAACAGGGCGAAGGCCAGCCCGCCCATGTAGGCGAGCTGGGTGTCGGTCAGGCCGAGCTCGGCCTTGATCGGCGGGGCCAGGATGCCGATGATCTGCCGGTCGATGAAATTGAACGTGTAGACCACGATCAGCAGCGCCAGCACCGTCACGCGATAGGCGGCGGACGGCTCCGGCGTTCCGACGTCGCTCTGCGAGCCGTCGCTCATCGATCTTCCCCCATCGGTCCTTCCTCGTCGGCCGGCGAGGGCCGCACGCAAGACCGGCCGACGCCCGCGCGCGGCGGACGCCGACCGGCGTCGCGGTTCCTTAGAACTTGACCTCGACCGTGCCCAGGATGGTGCGCGGCGGGCCGTAGAAGCCGATGACCGAGTTGTTGTAGGTCGCGCCCGGGAAGTTGTAGCCGCCGATGCGATAGCGTTCGTCGGTCAGGTTCTTGCCGGTGAGCGAGAACTTGTAGCGCTGGTCCGGCGAGGTCCAGATCGCGGTCAGGTCCAGCAGGGTGAAGGCCTTCTGGTCCAGGGTCGGCAACGGCTGCTCGAACTGGGTGTACGAGCCGCGGTACGACACCGTCGGCGTCACCGAGACGTCGCCGCCGAACAGCTCATGCCGCCAGGTCACGCCCAGGCTGCCGGTCCATTTCGGCGTGTTCTGGAAGACGTACTGGTCGGCGACGTTGATGATGGTCTTGCTGACCGGGTCGTAGCGGTTGAACTCGTCGTACTCGGCGTGGATGTAGCCGAGGGCGAGGTTGGCGCTGAAGCCGGCGCCCAGCGCCGCCTGGCCTTCGAACTCGGCGCCGTAGATAGTCGACGAGCCGGCGTTGTCGACCGAGCTGGCGATGCCGGACGGCACGGCGACCTGGGTGGTGACCTGCTGGTCCTTGTATTTCGAATAGAACACGTCGGCGGCGAACGACAGGCGGCGGTCCAGCGCCGTGCCCTTCAGGCCCAGCTCGTAGGCGTCGACCTTTTCAGGACGATAGCCGTCGATGGTCTGGGGCGTCAGCACCGCGTCGCCGCGCATGTCCCAGCCGCCCGACTTGAAGCCGCGGCTGTAGGAGGCGTAGGCGGTCAGGTCCGGGGTCAGCACGTAGGAGACGCTGAGGCGCGGGGTGAACTCCTCGAAGGTCTTGCGCGCCTGGGAATAGTTGGTGCGCAGCGAGAACACCGGCCGCGCCGGGCCGCCGAGGATCGGCGTCTTGACCGCGCCCAGATAGTAGGCCCGGTAGGTGCCGCCACGCTTCTTGTCCTGGGTGAAGCGGCCGCCGACCGAAACCTTCAGCCGGTCGGTGACGTCGAAGCTGAAGTCGGCGAAGGCGGCGTAGCTGACCGTGCTGACCTTGCCGGCGTCGGCGATGGCCAGGCCGAGATTGCCGGCGATGGTGTCGAAGGCCCCGGCGGCGAAGCCGTTCAGGTAATAGAGGCCGGCCACGCCCTGCACCCGGTCGGCGGTGTAGAGCAGCTGCAGCTCCTGGGTGAAGGTCTCGTCGCGATAGACCGCCGGCACGTCCAGCGTCGGCAGCGGCGTGCCGTCGAAGTCGATGTTGGTGGTGGTGTGGCCCTTGCGGTTGGCGGTGATCGACTTCAGCGTCACCGTGTCGTTGACCTTCCACTGGGCCAGCAGCGACAGCCCCTCGGTGGTCACCTTGTTGGCGTCGCCGAGGCCGGCCTGGGTGTCGTAGACGTCGCCCAGCACCTGATAGCCGCCGACCAGGGCCGGCAGTTCGCGGTGGCCGTGGCGGGGGTTGGAGTCGTCCTGCACCTTGTCGTAGGCGGCCCGGAAGAACAGGTCCTCGCTGGGCGCGTACTCGACGCTCAGGCGGCCGGCCTTGACGTCCTTGTTGTACTGGTCGGCGCCGGTGGTCAGGTTCTTGCCGTAGCCGTCGTGGTTGTAGATGGCGATCGCGCCGCCGACCGACAGGCCGCCGCCCAGGGGCGCCTTGCCCGAGACGATCAGGTCGCGCTCGTTATACGAGCCGAGCGTGCCGCGCAGCTTGAGGCCGGCCTCGTCGCCCAGGCGGTTGGTGACGTACTTGACCGCGCCGCCGATGGTGTTGCGGCCGTAGAGCGTGCCCTGCGGCCCGCGCAGCACCTCGATGCGGCTGACGTCGAAGATGTCGAGCACGGCGCCCTGCGGGCGGGCGACATAGACGTCGTCGAGATAGAGGCCGACGCCGGGCTCGAAGCCCCACAGCGGGTCCTGCTGGCCGATGCCGCGGATGAACGAGATCAGCGTCGAGTTCGAGCCGCGGGCGGTCTGCAGCGTCAGGTTCGGCGTCGAGCGCTGAAGGTCGGTGATGTCGGAGGCCCCGGCCCGGCTCAGCTTCTCGGCGCTGAAGGCGCTGACCGCCACCGGCACGTCCTTGAGGCTTTCCTCGCGGCGGCGGGCGGTGACCACGACCTCCTCGACCTTGGTCGAGTCGCCGGCGGCGACGGGAGCCTGGGCGGCGGCGACGTCGGCGACCACGAACCAGGCCGCGCCCGCCAGCAAGGCGGACTTCCAAAGCATGCTCATCGATTTCCTCCCACGGCCCCGCTTCCTCCCCCATTGGCGGTGCGCGGCCCGACTTTTATTTCGACTTGCCGTCCTTGGCGCATGGCCCCGGACACATTGCGACAATCCATGTGTCAGCGTCGCAACGGAAGAGCCTCCGTGCGCTTCTCCACAGATTTTCATCAAATGATGAAATGGCGCCACACCCGCAGAAAGGGCTTTTCGGCGATACGGCGCCGTTAATTCATCAGCGCACGATCAATTGTTGCGGCGTCAGGCCGGCAGGCTGGGCGTATGCCGCTCGACCACCGTCAGCAGGCCGGCGGCGCAATAGGCCGACAGCCGCTCCTTGACGGCGGCGATGTCGCTGGCGTGGCACAGCCCCTTGGACAGCAGGTCGATCCGGCCGGTCTCGGACACCGCCAGCATCATCGAGCCGGTGAGGAACTGGTAGCCCCAGAACAGGTCCTCGTCGCGGGCGTGCGGCAGGGCCTTGCGCAGGACGGCGATCAGGCGCTGCACCACCGGGTCGAAGAACCGGGTCATGGTCTCGCCGCCCCAGGCCGGCGTGTTGTTCACCTGGGCGACCAGGGCGAAATAGCTCTTCCAGCCCGCCCCGCCGGTCAGCGAGATGTCGAGCAGCGGGTTGATGAAGGCCTGGATGGCGCCCTCGACGGTGACGGCCCCGGCGTGGGTCTTCTCATAGGCGTCGAGCGAATCCAGCCGCACCTTGTTGAGGATCTCGGCGCGACGCAGGAAAACCGCGTCGAACAGGCCGCTCTTGGCCCCGAAGTAGTAATGGATCAGCGCCACGTCGACGCCGGCCTCGAACGCCACCTGGCGGGTGGTGACGCCATAGAAGCTGTGACGGGCGAACAGGCCCTCGGCGGCGTCGAGAATCTTCTGGCGCAGGTCCGGCCCCTTGGCCGACTTCGGCGGGCGGCCCCGCGCCGGGGCCGGCCTGCGGGGCTGGGTCTTGTTGTCGGTCATGTCGCCGCCGGAGATTTGCGCCTTTGCGCACATATCCCCGGTCGGGCGCGCGGCTCAACCGCCGAATCGCGCGCGCCCTGCCGCCGGGCTCATCCGCGCACGAAGTTTCCGTGGAAGCTGACCGGCAGCGCCGCCTCGGCGCGCAGGGAGCAGACCGGCCCGTCGGCGACGCGGCGGGCGTCGAAGACGTGCAGTTCGCTGGCCTTGGCCTTGAGGTTGAGGGTGGTTCCGACCAGCCAGCCGTCGAACGCCGCCGATCCGCCCGGCCGCGGCGCGAACACGAACTCCTCGACCAGATGGTCCAGGCCGAAATCGAAGGCCTGGGCCTTGCCGCCGCGCCAGTCGCGCGTGGCGATCCCGCGCGATAGCGGCCGGCCGGGTTCGATCACGGTGTGGACGGTCATGTTGCCGGCGAGCCCGGCGTAGCGCGGATCGTTGCGCGGGAACTCCGCGGCGTCCGAGGTCTGCTCCAGCCGGGCCTTGCCGTCGGCGCCGAGCGTGACGAGGGCCAGGCGCGGGGCCGGACCGCCGGAGGCCTCGCCCGACAGCAGCTTGGCGGCGCCGGTGACGGCGAAGCTGGGGTCGGGGTCGATGCAGGCGTCGAAACGGATGGTCCCGTCGGCCTCGGCCCAGGCGTCGCCGAGATGGAAGAAGAAGAAGGGCGGCAGCTCGAACACCCGGCGCTTGTCGAGGTCGGCCTTGTCGATCACCACCACCTGGGTCCCCTGCTCCGGACGCCAGGCGAAGCCGCTGTTGAACGGCATGGCCATGCGCTCCTGCACCCAGGGCTGCAGCACGAAGATCAGGTGGCGGTCGGTGGCGGTGAAGTCGTGGATGTAGCTGGCCCGGGGCAGCTTGACGATACGGGCGTCCTCCAGCGCGCCCTGCGGCGACAGCCGCCACACGACGACCTGGTCGCGCCACCATCCGAAGTTCCACAGCCGGCCCGACGCCTCGCGGCGGGGGTGGGCCGAGAAGGGCATGGACTTGAGGTCCTGGCGCAGCACGGCGAAGCCCTTGGTCTCCAGGCTGACCGGATCGAGCGCGGCGGGCGAGCCGCCCTCCCACAACGCCCACAGCGCGTCGCCGACGCGGATGACGCTGGTGTTGGCGGCGTTGGAGTCGTCAGGCCCCTCCAGCTGGGAGCCGGGGGCGGCCTTGGTGCCGAAGCCGGGCATGACGCAGGCCTTGGCCGACGTCTCGATGCGGCGCTTGGGCGTGTCGACGAACCGGGCGGCCAGGGTCGCCTCGCCGCCGGCCAGCGTCCAGGCGCGGACCATGCCGTCGCCGTCGAACCAGTGGCCGACCGAGCGGCCGGGGCGGCGGAACTTGGCGGGGCCGTTGCGATAGAGCGCGCCCTCCAGGCCGGCGGGCAGGCGCCCGTGCAGGCGGCGCAGCTTGTGCGGGGCGACATCGTCCTCGACGTCGGCCAGGCCCAGGGTCCAGGGCGCGGTCGCCTGGGCGTAGACGCGGTCGGGATCGAACCAGGCCGCGGCGGCCAGGCCGGCGCCGGCGGCGGCGCCCAGGTTGAGGAAGGAACGGCGGTCCATGGCGTCGGGTCTCCGGCGGCGTTGCGGTCGATGTCTGCGGTCAGTCGATGTGGATGGTCTGGACGTTGTCGCCGGCCTTGACCTCGAAGGCGGCCGCGTCCCAGGACGCCGGCCCCATCATGCCCTTGGCGTCGTTGGAGAAGGCGAACGGCTCGGTGGGGACGCCGAAGGGGTTGAGGCCCATCTTCCCGTCGCCGTCGAGGTCGTGGAAGACCCTGATGGCGTAGCGGCCCGGCTTGAGCCCGGGCAGGCGTTCCTCGATCGTCGCGCCGTCGGCGGCGACGGCGAAGGCGCGCACCGCCTCGCCCTTACCGTCATAGGCGGCCTGGCTGTCGAACAGCACGCCCATCATCTTGCCCTTGTGCGCCTTCACCCCGGCGAAGGCGACCGTCAGGCTGGCTTCCTGGGCGGCGGCGGCGGTCGCGGCCAGCGCGGCGATTGACAGGACGACGGCGAATGTCTTGATCGGGCGCATGGAGCGGCCTTCCGTGTTCGAGGGGCCCGGCGTGGCGATCCGCCCGCCGGGGCGACGACGAAAGGCTTAGAGGGGATCAGGTCGGCGTGCAGTCCAACATGCGTGAACGGACAGACCAACTGCGCAAGGCGGGACCCGCCGCCGTTCGCGCTTCGCCAGCGGCGGCCTTCCTGGCCCGCCGCGGCCGCGGCCTGCTGATCGCGTTGGTCGCCGCCGCGTTCATGACGGCGGTCGGCGCCCTCGGCAGCTACAGCATGCCCCTGCCCGTGCGGGCGGCCTACTGGTTCAGCCTGATGCTGATCGGCGCCGCCTGCGGCGAGGTCGCCTCCACCCTGGTCGAGCGCGGCGGCTGGATGGAGGAGCATCCCTTCCTGCGCGGCCTGGCCATCGCCGCCGGCCTGACCGTTCCCGTCACCGTGATCGTCTGGGCGATGACCACCTTCGTGTTCGAGGGCTCGCGGCCGAGCCTGCCGCGGCTCTTGTGGCTGGCCGCGCCGACCTTCCTGATCACCAGCGCCATGACGGCGCTGAACTACGCCACCGAGCGCCGCCCGCGCGAGACCCACGCCGCCCCGGAAGGCGGCGCCCCGCCCCGCTTCCTCGACCGCCTGCCGGCCAAGCTGCGCGGCGCGGCGGTGTTCGCCGTCGAGGCCGAGGACCACTATCTGCGCCTGCACACCAGCAAGGGGCAGGACCTGATCCTCATGCGGCTGGCCGACGCCGTCACCGAGCTGGAGGGGGTCGAGGGCGCCCAGACCCACCGCTCCTGGTGGGTGGCCCGCTCGGCCGTGGCCGACGCCCGGCGCGGCGACGGCCGCGCCACCCTGATCCTTCAGGACGGCGCGGAGGTCCCGGTCAGCCGCACCTACGCCAAGGCCCTGCGCGAGGCCGGCTGGTTCTAGGCCGCCATCGCCGGCGCCGGCGACAGGCAGTCCATGGCTTCGAGCGTGGTCCGCACCGCCGCGTCGAGGGGCGTGTGCGGCTCCTCGCCGAGCAGGGCCGCCAGCCGGGCGTTGTCGAGCCGCAGCGGCGCGCGCCACAGGTAACGCATCTCCAGCATCTCGCGGAACGTCTCGTTGAACGGCGCCAGGAGGCCGATGGCCGCCCACGGAACCGATCGGATCGGCGCCTCGGGCCGTCCGGCGACCCGGCGGACGGCCTCGGCCATCTCGACGCCGCGCTCCAGCCAGTGGCCGCGCATGTGGAACGCCGCGAACGGCGCCAGGACCTCGTCCAGCTCGATCAGCCGCGCCATGGTCTCGCCGACGTCGGGCAGGTAGGCCCAGGCGTGTCCGACCTCGAAGTCCCCCGGATAGCTGACCGAACGCACGGCTCGCCCCGGCGAGACCAGGCCCTGGCTGAACCAGTTGTTGGCGGCGTGCGGGCCGAAGAAGTCGCCGCAGCGCAGGACGACGGTCCGCACGCCGTCTTCCGCCGCCGCCCGCAGGCGGCGCTCCATCTCGACGCGGATGGCCCCCTTGCGGGTGCGCGGCGCCTGGGGCGCGCGCTCGTCGACCATCGGGAAGGTCTCGGGCCCGAAATTGTAGACCGTGCCTGGAAAGACGATGCGGGCCCCGGCGGCGCGGGCCGCGGCGATGGTGCTGTCCAGCATCGGCAGGACCAGGGCCTTCCAGTTGCGGTAGGCGGGCGGATTGGCGCCGTGGACGATGACCTCGACGCCCTCGGCGGCGGCGGCCACCTCGGCCGGGTTCATGGCGTCGCCGGCGACCCACTCGGCCCGTTCCAGGCCGGGCGCCCGCGCGGCGGCGGCGCTGGGATCGCGGTTGAGGGCGCGGACGCGCCAGCCGCGGGCCAGAAGGGCGCGGGCGGCGGCCCCGCCCACCCCGCCGGTGGCCCCGATGATCAGCGCGGTCTTGGGTTCGAGATCGGACATGGCGGCCTCCTGTGCTTGCCGATGTCGATCCTCGCGCCGGCGACGCATATAGAAAATTGTAGAAATTCCTGCGCCTGATATACAAATATGCATGACTGACGCCGCGCCGGCCTGGGAGCTCTGCCGATCGTTCCTCGCCGTGGCGCGGGAGGGCAGCCTGTCGGCCGCCGCCCGCGCCCTGGGCCAGACCCAGCCGACCATCGGCCGCCATGTCGCCGAACTGGAGGCCCAGCTCGGCGGCCTGGTGCTGTTCACCCGCTCACCGCGCGGCCTGCGCCCGACCGAGGCGGCGCTGGAGCTGCTGCCGCACGCCGAGGCGATGGCCGCCGCCGCCGCCGCCCTGGTCCGGGCCGCCTCGGGCGAGCGCGAGGCCGAACGCGGAACCGTGCGCATCACCGCCAGCGAGATGATCGGCGGCGAGGTGCTGCCGCCGATCCTGGCCGATTTCCGCGAGCGCCACCCGCGGATCGCCGTCGAGCTGGTGCTGTCCAACCGCACCGAAGACCTGCTGCGGCGCGAGGCCGACATCGCCGTGCGCATGGTCCGCCCGACCCAGGGCGCCTTGCTGGCCCAGAGCCTGGGCGACATCACCCTGGGCCTGCACGCCCATCCGCGCCACCTCGCCGCCCACGGCGCGCCGGAGGATCTGGCCGCTCTGGAGCGGTGCTCGCTGGTCGGCTTCGACGCGGAAACCCCCATCGTGCGCTCGATCGGCCAGGCCGTGGGCGCGTCGCTGAACCGCGAGATGTTCGCCTTCCGCGCCGACAGCGACCTCGCCCAGTACGCCGCCCTGCGCGCCGGGTTCGGCGTCGGCATCTGCCAGAACGGCCTCGGCCGTCGCGACGGCCTGGTCGCGGTGCTGCCCGAGGCGCTTAGCTTCGACCTGCCGATGTGGCTGGTGATGCACGAGGACCTGCGCGGCAGCCGGCGCATGCGCCTGATGTTCGACCACCTGGCCAGGGCCCTGGCGGTCTACATCCGGACCAGCGGGCCCTATCGCTGAGCGGTCAGCGCCGGCGCGCGCGCCAGTCCTCGCGGCTCTGGCCCCAGATGTCGATGGGCAGGCTCTCGAACGGCGCCGGCAAGGCGCCGGGACGCAGGCGTCGCGAGCCCAGGCGCTCGGCCACCTTCTGCGAAGCGACGTTGTCGGGATCGATGCAGTGGATGACCTCGGTCCAGCCGAGATGGTCGAACGCCCAGTCGATGGCCGCCGCCGCGCCCTCGGTGGCGTAGCCCTTGCCGGTGGCGGCCTTGTGCAGCCCCCAGCCGACCTCGGTTCCGGGCCAGCCCTCCGGGACCCATGGCCCCAGGCGGCCGACCCAGCGGCCGGTGTCCTTCTCGACCACCGAGAACATGGAGAAGCCCTGGATGGTCCAGGCCCCGGCCATGGTCAGGAAGCCGCGCCAGGCGGCGGCGCGGGGCTGGACGCCGCCGATGAAGCGGGCGGTGTCCTCGTCGGCCATCATCTCCGCCCAGCCCTCGAAGTCCTCCGGCGCGAAGGGCCGCAGGATCAGGCGCTCGGTCTCGATGACGGGATGACTCATGGGGAACTCCAAAAACGCAGGAAGGCCGCGGCGCCTGCGCCCCGCGGCCTTCCAAATCTAGGTCGGAAAGGCGCTTAGGCCAGGGTCGGATCGATATCCTTGCAGGCCTTGAGCAGGCCCGACACCGATTCCACCGACTTGGCGAACATCGCCTTCTCGTCGTCGTTCATCGAGAACTCGAGGATGCGCTCGACGCCGGCGGCGCCGATCACCACCGGCACGCCGACATAGAGGTCCTTCAGGCCGTACTGGCCGGTCAGGTGGGCGGCGGCGGGCAGGACGCGCTTCTTGTCCTTCAGGAACGACGCGGCCATGGCGATGGCGCTTTCGGCCGGGGCGTAATAGGCCGAGCCGGTCTTGAGCAGGGCGACGATCTCGCCGCCGCCGCCGCGGGTGCGCTTGACGATGGCGTCGAGCTCTTCCTGGCTCAGCCAGCCCTGCGAGACCAGCTCGGTCAGCGGCAGGCCGCCGACGGTCGAGTGGCGCACCATCGGCACCATGTCGTCGCCGTGGCCACCCAGGGTCCAGGCGTGGATGTCTTCCACCGACACGCCGGTCTTTTCGGCCAGGAAGTAGGCGAAGCGGGCCGAGTCGAGCACGCCGGCCATGCCGACGACCTTCTCGTGCGGCAGGCCCGAGAATTCGCGCAGCGCCCAGACCATGGCGTCGAGCGGGTTGGTGATGCAGATGACGAAGGCGTTGGGGGCGTGGGCCTTGATGCCTTCGCCGACGGCCTTCATGACCTTGAGGTTGATGCCCAACAGGTCGTCGCGGCTCATGCCCGGCTTGCGCGGCACCCCGGCGGTGACGATGCACACGTCGGCGCCGGCGATGTCGGCGTAGTCGTTGGCGCCCTTCAGCGCGACGTCCTTGCCGAACACGGCCGAGGCTTCGGCGATATCGAGCGCCTTGCCCTGGGGCGTGCCCTCGGCGATGTCGAACAGGATGACGTCGCCCAGCTCTTCGCGCGCGGCGATGTGAGCGAGCGTTCCGCCGATCATGCCGGCGCCGATGAGGGCGATCTTCGCGCGAGCCATGGTTGTCTCCGGGCTTTGGTTGCGGTGCGAAAAAGTCGCCCGGCGGTCTAGACCTTCGCGCGCGCGGGGGCAAGTGACCCCGGCCGCCCTCAGCCCTTCCCGGCCATCGCCAAGATCCAGGCCCGCACCGCCTTGTCGTCGTCCCGGTTGGCGCCCCACGGGACGTCGGGCTGGTAGACCTCCATGTCGCCGCGCGGACGGCCGCGATAGACCTTGGTCGCATGGCCGAACATGGCCAGGCCCGAGGGCGTCGGCCTGTCGGCTCGCTCCATATAGAGGCCGTCGCCGCCGGTCGGGCCGCCGGCGAACACCACGCCCGGCATCCGCAGCACCACGTCCGTGAAGTCCAGGCAGGCGCTGCCGCAGCGGCCGTCGGTCAGGAGGACCACCTTGGCCGGGAAAAGGCCCGGCCCCTTGGGCCGCTCGAAGATGCTGGCGGTCGCGGTCGCCGGGATCGACGGATCGCCCTCGCGCCACAGCGGCCTGCCCGCGGCGATGGCGGCGCCAAGCCCCTCGCGCACCGAGACCATCCATTTCGAGGCCGGCGACCCGACGCCGTACTGGGCGTCCATCTTGGCCTGGAGCCCGTCGAAATAGGCCTTGTTGCGGGGGCTGGCCCGCCAGTCCACGGCCGCGGCGTCCTTGGGCGTGGCGGCCGCCACGGCCTCGGGTCCCCACAGCGCCTCGACGATCATCTGCCCCCAGACCGACGAGCCGCCGCCGTTGCCGCGCGCGTCGAACACGATCAGCCGGCCCTGGCGCAGGCGCGGCGCCTCGGCCTTCACCCGCGCGACCAGCGCCTGGACGTCGGCGGCGCGGTCCTCGACCTGGAAGGTCGGCAGGCTGATCCAGGCCACGCCCTCGGCCGGCTCCTGCAGCGAAAACCACGCGGCGGCGGCGCCGTTGGTCACGGCGATCAGTTCGCGGACATAAGCCTTGCGGTCGGGCGGCGGCCGCCAGGCCAGCTTGAGGGATCGCGCCTCGCCGTCCGGCGTCCTGATCCGGCAGGCGGTCAGGCGCTTGCGGAACGGGTCGCCCTCGTCATTGAACAGGTGGGTCACGGCCCGCCGCCGGTCGTCGGGCAGGCGGGGGTCGAAGAACGCCGGAAAGATGTCGCGCGCCGTCAGGGCGTCGAGCGAGCGGCCGTCGCAGGACAGGATCCGGGTCCCCATCGCCGGCGCCGCCGGGTCGGCCTCGTCGCGAACCGTCACGACGTCGCCTTCCAGCCTGCGCGCGACCATGAAGCCCGGCCAGGACGGCGGCGGATCGGGCCGCTCGTCGAACCAGATCGCCGTGTGGGAATCGTGGAAACCGCCGGCGAAACGCATCAGGCCGGAGCGATAGCCCTGGTCGTCGGAAACCTGGCCGGCCCGGGCCCTGGCCTCGGCGTAGCCGGTCTTGAGCCAGGCGGCGAAGGTCGGGTTGGCCGGGTCCACCGGCCCCGGATGATCGGCGGCGACGGCGTCGCGGATGAAGTCGAGATCGGCGACATAGGCGGCGCGCCAGCCCTCCGCCGTGGTCGGCGTCCTCGCCTCCGCGGCCATGGCCGCGCTGGCGACCGCCACGGCCGCGAGCGAGAGCGCGGCCCGCAGGCCCGTTAAACCATGACGCAAGTCGGCCCCCTCATGACAACCCTGAGGTTTGGTAGCGGAGGCCGGGGCCAAGGGCCATCCCTTCCTTCCGTGACATGACGTCCCGTGGGCGCGAGGCCCCTTGGCGCGGGGGACGGCTCGCCGTTATAATCCTACAAAACCAGTAGGAGTTGAAACGCCAATGACGGGCCGCTCGCCACGTCGCAACGTCGCCATCGTCGGCGCGGGCTTTTCGGGCTCGCTGCTGGCCCTGCACCTCTTGTCCCGCCCCGACGGCCCCAAGGTCTTCCTGATCGAGAAGGCCGGACGCTTCGGACCGGGCCTGGCCTATTCCACCCGCCGCGACGAGCACCTGCTCAATGTCCGCGCCGGCAATATGAGCGCCTGGCCCGACCGTCCCTTCGACTTCCTCTACTGGCTGTCGGCCCGGCGCGGGGACGAGGCGGCCGACCCGGCCGCGTTCGCCAGCCGGGCGGACTACGGCGCCTATCTGCGCGAGCGGATCGCCGAGGCGGCCACCAGCGGCGCGGCGGCCGACCGGCTGGTGCTGGTCGAGGACGAGGCCGTCGCCGCCGTGCGCGACGGCGGCGACGGCCTCGTGCTGCGCCTGGGCATGGGCCGCGAGATCGCCGCCGACGCCGTGGTCCTGGCCTTCGGCAACCCGCCGCCCGCCGCGCCGGACGCGGTCCGCCGGGCGGCCTTGCCCAAGGAGCTGCTGATCGACGACCCCTGGCGTCCCGGCGCCCTGGACGGGATCGCCGCCGACGCCCCCGTGCTGCTGCTGGGCGCGGGCCTGACCATGGCCGACGTAGTCGCCGCCCTCGACGCCGACGGCCATCGCGGCCCGATCCTGGCCCTGTCGCGCCGGGGCCTCGTCCCCCATCGCCACGTCGGACCGATGAGCGCCGAGCCGCCCCTGTTCGAACGGATCGAACGGCTGTCGACGGCCCTCGCCGCCTTCCGCCGGGCCGCCGCCGGGCGGGGAGACTGGCGGCCGCTGTTCGACGGCCTGCGCCCAGCCACCCAGGGGCTGTGGCGAAGCCTGTCGCCGGCGGAACGCGAACGTTTCCTGCGCCACCTGCGGCCGTGGTGGGACATCCACCGGCACCGGCTGGCGCCGGCCACCGCCGACCGGCTGGACGCTCTGCGCGCCGAAGGGCGGCTGCGCATCGCGGCCGGGCGGCTGGAGCACCTGGCCGCCGGCGGCGAGGCTGCGCGGGTCGAGGCCCGCTGGCGGCCGCGCGGCGGCCGCGCGGCCGAGACCGGCGCCTTCGCCCATGTCGTGGTCTGCACCGGTCCCGACAGCGACCTGCGGCAGGCGGAACAGCCCCTCCTGCGTCAGCTGCTCGCCCACGGCATGATCCGCCCGGACCCGTGCCGGCTGGGCCTCGACGTCGCCGAGGACGGGCGGGTGCGCGACGGCGCGGGCGTTCTCGACGCGCGCCTCTTCGCCCTCGGGCCGGCGACGCGCGGCGCCTTCTGGGAGACCACCGCCGTGCCGGACATCCGCGTGCAGGCCGCCGACCTCGCCCGCCGTCTGACCGAGGCGCTCGCGCCGGCGTGATCGACCGGCCGCCGAGACCGCTTTTCCCGCGCGCGTCCCAGGGCTAGAAGGCCGCTGTCGGAGGCGCGCATGACCAAGACCAACCCGGGCCGGTTCTTCGAGGATTTCCGCCTGGGCGAGCCGCTCGTCCACGCCACGCCCCGCACGGTCACCGTCGGCGACGCGGCGCTCTACCTCGCCTTCACCGGCGCGCGCCATGCCCTGTTCTCGTCCGACGCCTTCGCCCGCGCGAGCGGTCTCGCCGCCGCGCCCGTCGACCCGCTGCTGGTGTTCCACCTGGTGTTCGGCAAGAGCGTCCCGGACATCTCGCTGAACGCGGTGGCCAATCTCGGCTACGCCGATGGCCGTTTCCTGGCGGCGGTCTATCCCGGCGACACCCTGACGGCGACCTCCGAGGTGATCGGCCTCAAGCAGAACTCCAGCCGCAAGACCGGCGTGGTCCATGTGCGCACGACGGGGACCAACCAGCGGGGCGAGGCGGTGCTGAGCTATGTACGCTGGGTGATGGTGCGCAAGCGCGACGAGAGGGCGGCCGCGCCTGCCGAACAGGTTCCCGCCCTGCCCGAGGCCGTGGCCGCGCGCGACCTGGTCCTTCCGGCCGGGCTCGATCTTTCCCGCTACGACTTCGCCCTGGGCGGCTCGCCCCACGCCTTCGACGACTACAGGGTCGGCGAGCGGATCGACCATGTCGACGGCATGGCGGTCGAGGAGGCCGAGCACCAGATGGCCACCCGCCTCTACCAGAACGCCGCCAAGGTGCACTTCAACCAGTTCGAGCGGGCCAAGGACCCGTCGGGCCGCCGGCTGGTCTATGGCGGCGTGGTGATCTCGACGGCCAGGGCCCTGGCCTTCAACGGCCTGGAGAACGCCGGCCTGATCCTGGGGATCAACGGCGGCCGGCACGTCAATCCGTACTTCGCCGGGGCCACCCTGTTCGCCTGGAGCGAGGTGCTGGACAAGGCCGCCCTGCCCGGCCGCGACGACGTCGGCGCGCTGCGCCTGCGCCTCGTCGCCGCCAAGGACCGCCCGTGCGCCGACTTCCCCGACAAGGACGCCGAGGGACGCTATCCGCCCGAGGTGGTGCTCGATTTCGACTACTGGGCCGCGGTTCCCCGGCGCTGACATGGGCGAGCCGTTCTCCGTCGCGCCGGCCATCCTGGCCACTTCGGTCCCGCTGCTGTCGCTGGGCCTGTGCGAGGCCCGCCTGCAGAGCGACGCCCGCTATCCGTGGATCGTGCTGATCCCGCGCCGGCCCGGCGCGCGGGAGCTGGAGCACCTGGGCCCGGCGGACCGCGCCCGCCTGATGGAGGAGACGGTGGCCGCCGGCCAGGCGGTGCGCGCCGCCGCCGCCGCCCTGGGTCGACCGGTGGAGAAGCTCAATGTCGGCGCCCTGGGCAACGTCACGCCGCAGTTGCACGTGCACGTCGTCGGCCGCCGCGTCGACGACCCGGCCTGGCCGGGACCGGTCTGGGGCCTGGGCGAAGCCCTCCCCTATCCGCCGGCCCAACTGGCCGCCGCCGTCGAGACCGCCGTCGAGGCCCTGAAGGGCCTGGCCCTCAAGGCCGGCGCATAGCCACGACCGCCCGACGGCTCCCGTCGTCGAGGACGCCCCGCCAGGCCCCCGCCTGCGGCCCCGGCCGCAGGCGAACCCGCACCAGGCGGTCGCCGTCGCGAAAGGCGAGGATCAGGCCGTCGCCGCGCCGGCGGGCCGTCTCCAGCACGCCGGAGCGCCCGGGCGCGGCCTCGGCGCGCCAGGCGCCCTGGAGCTGGCGCGCCTCCGCGGCGGGATCGGCCAGCTCGAAGCGATAGAGCCCGACGCCGCGAGGGCCCGCCAGCCGCCAGGCGCCGTCCAGCGGCCCGAACAGGCTCTGTTCGGCGGCCGCCGAAGCCGCCACCGAGGCGTCGTAGGGCGCGGGCGCGGCTGCGGCCGCGCCCGCCAGCACGGCCAGGACCGCCGGCGCCGCGATGGCCAGGCGCATCGACCGCCTCCTCAGGCCGCCTCGGCCTCGGCGATGGCCTCGGCCACCGCCACCAGCCGGCGCGCCTGGGTCAGGTGCAGCAGTTCGGCCAGACGTCCCTCGACCTTGAGGGCCCCCTTGCCGGCGTTCTCGGGCAGGGCGAAGGCGGCGATCACCGCCCGCGCCCAGGCGACGTCGGCCGGCGAGGGCGAGAACACCCGGTTGCACACCTCGATCTGCTTGGGATGGATCAGCGTCTTGCCGTCGAAGCCGAAATCGACCCCCTGCTCGCACACCGCCGCCAGGGCCTCCATGTCCTCGATGTCGTTGGGCACGCCGTCGAGGATGGTCAGGCCGTGGGCCCGCGCCGCCGCCACCGACAGGCCGAGGGCGGCGTGGAACGGCTCGCGTCCGGGGGTCTGGCGCGCGCGCATCTCCTTGGCCAGGTCGTTGATCCCCATCACCCAGGCGGTCAGGCGCGAGGCCCGGGCCGCGGCGGCGACGCCGGGCAGGTGGAACAGCGCCCGGCAGGTCTCGATCATCGTCCACAGGGCGGTGTGGCGAGGGGCCGCATCGAGGGCGTTGTTGTAGGCGAAGACGTCGTCGGCGTCGCCGACCTTGGGCGCCAGCACCGCGTCGGGGCCGGCCTCGGCGGCGGCGCGCAGGTCGTCGCGGCCCCAGGGCGTGTCCAGGCCGTTGACCCGGATCACCACCTCGCGACGGCCGAAGCCGCCGGCGCGCACCGCCGCCACCGCCTGGGCCCGGGCGATCTCCTTGGCCTCGGGCGCCACGGCGTCTTCCAGGTCGAGGATGACCACGTCGCAGGCCAGGGTGCGCGCCTTCTCCATCGCCTTCAGATTGGAGGCCGGCATGTAGAGCGCACTGCGGCGGGGGCGTGGCGTATCGGCGGGGGACATGCGGCGTCTTCCTCGGCTGCTGGATCGTCGGCCCCAGCCTAGAGCGTTCGGCCGGCGCTTGGCATCACCCGGCGACAGCCGTCGCATTCATTTTCGTCGGACGCGGCGCCGATGCAAAACCGTCGCGCCGTTTCGAAGAACCCGCTCTAGTATGGGGCCATGACCATTCGCTACGACGCCACGGCGCGCAACGTCCTGGGCGAGGAGTTGATCCCCTGCTCGCTCGACCCGGTGACCGGGTTCTTCCGCAACGGCTGTTGCGAGACGGGCCCGCACGACATGGGGCTGCACACGGTGTGCGCGGTGATGACCGCCGAATTCCTGGTGTTCTCGGCGGCGGCCGGCAACGACCTGTCGACGCCGCGCCCCGACCTCAGCTTCCCCGGCCTGAAGCCCGGCGACCGCTGGTGCCTTTGCGCGCCGCGCTGGAAGGAAGCCTACGACGCCGGCGTCGCGCCGCCGGTGGTGCTCGATTCCACCCACGAGGAGACCCTGGCCATCGTGCCGCTGGGCGTGCTCAAGGACTACGCGGTCGAGGCCTGAGGCGGCCCCGCCTACGGCCGAGGCTCGGTCAGCACGCCGTAGAGGTCGGTGCGGCGGTCGCGGAAGAAGCCCCAGGCCGCGCGGTGGGTCTGCAGGAAATCCAGGTCGAAGGTCGCCGTCAGCACGCCCTCGTCCTCGCGGTCGAAGCTGGCGACGAGGTCGCCGCGATGGTCGGCGATGAAGCTGGAGCCGTAGAACACCTGACCGCCGCCGGCGTAGCCCTCCGGTCCCTTCTCGAAGCCGATGCGGTTGGCGCCGACCACGGGGATGACGTTCGACACCGCATGGCCCTGCATGGCGCGCCGCCACGGGTCGCGGGTGTCGAGGCTGGCGTCGTGCGGCTCCGAACCGATGGCGGTCGGATAGAACAGCACCTCGGCCCCCATCAGCGCCATGGCCCGCGCGGTCTCGGGGTACCACTGGTCCCAGCAGACGCCGACGCCCAGGCGGCCGAAGCGGCTGTCCCAGACGCGGAAGCCGGTGTCGCCGGGGCGGAAATAGTACTTTTCCTGGTAGCCCGGCCCGTCGGGGATGTGGCTTTTGCGATAGAGGCCCATCAGCGAGCCGTCGGCGTCGACCATCACCAGGCTGTTGAAATAGTGCGGCCCCTCGCGCTCGAAGATCGAGACCGGAATGACCACGCCCAGTTCGGCGGCCAGCGGCGCCAGGGCGGTGACGCAGGGATGCTCGCGCCAGGAATAGGCGTGGGCGAACCAGCGTTCTTCCTGGCTGACGCAGAAATAGGGCCCCTGGAACAGCTCCGACGGCAGGATCACCTGCGCGCCGAGGGCCGCCGCCTCGCGGATGAACTCGGCGGTCTTGGCGATGTTGGCCGCCATGTCCTCGCCGTACGAGGTCTGGATGGCGGCGACGCTGATGGTGCGGGGCATGATCAGACAGGCTCCTGCTGACTGATGCAGTGGAACGAGCCGCCGCCGGTGAGAATGGCCTTGGACGGCAGGCCGATCACCGCGCGCTCGGGGAAGATGCTCTTCAGCGCCTCGACGGCGAAGGCGCCGGCCTCGGCGTCATCATAGAGAGGCACGATCACCGCCTCGTTGGCGATCAGGAAGTTCATGTGGCTGGCGGGAACCACCTCGCCGTCGTCGTTCTCGATCCAGCCGGGCGAGGGCACGCGCACCACGGTCAGGGGCGCGCCGCGATGGCTCTTCATGCCGGCCAGCATGCGGGCGGTCTCGTCATAGACGCGGGCGTTGGGATCGCCCCGGCCCCAGGCGATCGGGCAGGCGACCACGCCGGGCGCCACGAAGCGCGCCAGGTTGTCGACGTGGCCATCGGTATGGTCGTTGCGCAGGCCCTCGCCCAGCCACAGCACGGTCTTGGCCCCCAGGGCCTTGGCCAGGGCGGCCTCGGCCTCGGCCTCGGTCCAGCCGGGGTTGCGGTTGGGGTTGAGCAGGCACTGGCGGGTGGTCAGCACCGTGCCGAAGCCGTCGTGGTCCAGCGCCCCGCCTTCCAGCACGAAGTCGTTGCGGTCGAGCGGCGCGCCGGAAGCGGCGGCGATCTGCTCGGCCACCGTGTCGTCGCCCTCGAGCTGGTACTTGCCGCCCCAGCCGTTGAACCGGAAGCCGGCCGCGCGCGGGGCCTCGCCGTCGAGGGTGAAGATCGGCCCGGTGTCGCGCAGCCAGATGTCGCCGAACTGGCCGCGGACCAGCTCGACGCCGGCGACGCCGTCCAGCAGGCGGCGCGCCGCCGCCTCGGCCTCGTCGCCGCAGACCATCAGCCGCACGCGCTCGCCGCCGGGCCCGGCCAGGGCGCGGGCGAGGTCGGCCACTTCCTTCTGGGCGGGCTCCAGATCCTCCAGCCACAGCTCGCCGTGGCTGGGAAAGCCAAGCCACATGGCGCTGTGGTCGGACCATTCTGCGGGGACGATCAGGGACATGGGTGAGCCTTAATCACGGAACGGGCGCAAATGGGAAGGGGCGCCGGGACCGTCAACCACGCCGCCCCAAAAGAAAAGGGCGGCCCCCGAGGAGGCCGCCCTGATCCGCATCGCTTCGGCTGCGATCAGAACTGATACTTCAGGCCGACCTTGATGAACCAGGTCGAGCTCTGGTTGCTGACCGACACCGTCGGGTTCTGGGTCGACAGCTTGTCGTACTGGTAGAAGTTGCCGACGCCGGTCTGGCAGGCGCTGGCCGAGTACTGGCAGTTGCGCGCCTGGACGGCCCCGTAGGTGTAGGGGAAGCCGTATTGCTCCAGGATGCCCCACTTCTTGTTGATGAGGTTGCCCAGGTTGATGATGTCGATATAGGCCTTGAGCTTGGCGCCGCCGGGGAAGAAGGCCGGCAGCTCCTGGGTCAGGCGCACGTCGATGGTGGTGATGTCGCGCGACTTGAAGGCGTTACGCGGCGCGATCTGGCCTGAGTAGTTGATCAGGCCGGTCTGCTTCAGGAAGTTGTTGAAGCCGGCCACGTCGAACCCGTTCGCGTACTTGATGATCGGGTCGCTGGTGGCGGTGATGTTGCCGGTCGAGTCGGTCTTCGGGACATAGAGCAGCTCGGTGTTGCGGTAGCCGACCGAGCCGGACTCGCCGAACATGTAATCGTAGGCCGCGCCGCTGGTCAGCGTCGTCCCCGTCGGGGTGATCTGCTGGAAGGTGTAGCTGAACGGCAGACCCGCACGACGCTGAGCGAACAGGTTGATGGTGGTCTTGTTGTCGCCGAAGAAGGCGCGGGTGTAGCTGGCGGTGATTTTGGTCTGATACTCGATGTTGTAGTTCGAGACCGCCAGTTGCGGGTTGTTCCGCGACGAGATCGCCCACTGGCTGTAGTTGGACAGCGCCACCGAGCTGGTGCCCGGGTTGGCTTCCTTCACGTCCGAATGGGTGTAGGTCACGTCGAAGCCGAGGCCCTTGGCCCAGCCGTCGTTCCAATCCTTGCCGACGCCCAGGGCCCAGACCGTGCCGCCGCCCTTCTTGTCGTTGGTCAGCATCAGGTCGTAGCCGGTGGTGCGGCCAAGGCTGTTGGTGAAGCGGCCGACATTGTAGGTCGGCCGGCCGTCCGGAGCCGGGGCGCCCGGGTTCTGGATGGCCCACAGGTCGACCCAGGTCACCGCGTCCTTGGCTTCTTGGTAGAGATAGTCGCCGTGGACGCGCCAGTTGTCGCCGACGTAGGGCAGGTCGAAGACCTTCACGACGCCGATCGAGGCCTTCCACACCGACGGCGGCCGGAAGTTCGGGTCGAGCGCGTTGGTCACGCCCGTGCCGGCCAGGGTCGAGGCGGTGTTGGCCGCCAGGGCCGCGGGGTTGATGTTGAACCCGTCGACGCCGGTCAGGGCCGCGCCGCAATTGCTGCCGGTCGGCTTACAGGAGGCGCTGCCCAGCAGGTTGCCGGTGTTGGTGTAGCTGTTGGACAGCCAGACGTTCGGGTTGCCGCCCGAGAACAGGCCGAAGCCGCCGGTGACCGTCAGCGTCGGGTCCGGACGCCAGTTGAAGCCGAACCGCGGCATGATGATGTGCATGCCGTCGAAGTTGGCGGTGTTGGCGAAGCCGTACTGGTTCAGGAAGCGCTGGTTCAGGACCGGAACGGTGCCGTCCGTGTACCATTCGGCGCGCACGCCGGCGCGCAGGATCAGCTCGGGGATCGGCGTGAATTCGTCCTGGAAGAACAGCGCGTTGGTGCTGCTGTCCCAGCTGGCCGCGCCGTGCGCCGTGACGTTGTCGGCGGCGTTGGCGTAGGTCAGCGAACAGGCTTGGCGGCTCTGCAGGTTCTTGATCGCGTCCTTCAGCCCGCACGTGTTGTCGAACACGTAGGCGCCGGTGGCGTTTTGCACGAACTCGTTGAAGACGCTGAGGTCTTCACGCTCGTAGCCCGCGCTGAAGACGTGGTCGCCCAGCTTGTAGTTGACCTTGAACTTGTAGGCGTCGGTCTTGTTGTCGAGAATGTTGCCCTGGCTGGAGATGTCCGGCCCGAGGACGATCGAGGCGCCGGTCGCCAGCTTGACCTGGAACTGCGCGAAGCTGTTGCCCGCGAGCGGGGCGCGGATCGACGAGACTTCCTTGTGCGAATATTCCAGGGTCGTCGAGAGGTTGTCCGTCCACTGCGAATAGAGGTGACCGCTGTAGACTTCGAGCGTCTGGTTCAGGTTGTAGTACTGCGACAGCAGGGCCAGCTGCCCGGCCGTGCTCGACGTGCTGTTGGAGCCGCCGTTCGACAGCGAGACGCCCTCGTCGCGCTGGTACTCGACCACCGCGCGTTGGCGGTCGGTGATGTTCCATTCCAGCTTGCCGAAGTACTTCTTGTCGGTGGTCTGGATCGGTCCGGACGAGTAGCCGAGCGGGTCGAAGTTGTAGACGCTCTTCAAGATGCCCTGGACGTTGGTCACGTCGGCGACCGTGATGCCCGGGATCTTGTTGGCCTCGCTGCTGTCCGACGGGCCGAAGCCGCCAGCCGGAGACGTGTTCTGGAAGTCCTCGTAGCCGGCGAAGAAGAACAGCTTGTCCTTGATGATCGGCCCCGAAAGGGTGACGCCCCAGGTCCGGTCCTCGAACGCCTTGATCTTGCCCGACGAAGCCTTCAGGCCGGTCTTCGGGTCGATGGCGTAGCCGGTGAAATCGGTGCCGGCCATACGGTTGGAGTCGTACTCGCCGTAGATCGAGCCGTGGAACTGGTTGCCGCCGGACTTGGTGACGATGTTCATCACGCCGCCTTCGAACGCGCCGTATTGCACGTCATAAGGAGCGACTTCGAGGTTGAACTGCGACACCCAGTCCGTCGACAGCGGCGAACGCTGCGACGGATAGCCGTTCTGGTTCAGGCCGAAGTCGTCGGCCTGCTTGACGCCGTCGATATAGACCGTGCTGACGCGGTTGTTGGCGCCGGCGATGATCAGGGCGTTGGCGTTGGTGGGGTCCAGCGTCACGAAGGGGTTCCGGCGCGCCAGGTCCTTCAGGTCACGCTGGAACGAGGGCAGGGCTTCGACGTCCTTGGCCGTGAAGGTGGAGCGCGGCCCGGTCAGGGTCTCCTTCGGGCCCGCACGGCTGGCGGTGACCACCACTTCGGAAACCGCGCCGGCTTCCTCGCCCAGGGTGAAGTTCAGCAGGAGAGGAGCGCCGAGGCCGATGTCGCCGATCTGCACGGTCTTCTCGCCCGCCGAGCCCTTGGCGGTCAGCACGTAGGGGCCGCCGGGGGTCAGGTTGCGCACGTCGTAGGCGCCGGAAGCGTTGGTGACCGTCGTCGACGAAGTGTTCTGAGACGTGTTGGTCACGACCACCGTCACGTTGGCGATCGGCGCCCCCGCGCTGTTGGTGATCTGACCACGGACGCCGCCCGTCGTTTCTTGGGCGTAAGCCGCCGTCGACAAAACCATGGCGAGCGCGGTCAAACCCGCGCCGCCGGCGAGCTTCCTCATGGAAACCATCAAAAATCCCCTCATCAGCCCCAAAAGCGGCCCCTTTTCAGCGCGCTTTCGGCTTTAATGGACCCTTACCGGCCGTTTTGGAAGCGTTGGTGACTGAATCATGAAGGTTCGATGACAACGCCTCATAGGGGCTGGCTTTCGGGCGTAGATAAGCCATATGCGCAAAGGGTTTGTGCAGTGCGGCGCCGGCGCCACACAGTGTAACAAAACGCTTGGAACCGGTTGCGGACAACGCGGCCGACGGTTGGGGCGCGACGCTGAAACGCTTTGGCGCTAGACAAACCGGCCCGATCCTGGCGGCCGCCGGACGGGATGATGGTTGCGGATGGAACGAGGCATGACGGCGGACGGGATGGACGAGCGGCGCGCCTGGCTTTTCGCCGCGACGTTGATTGGCGTCCTGACCGTCGCCCGCCTGGTCACCCTCTTCGTCACCCCGATCGGGCTCTATCCCGACGAGGCCCAGTACTGGCTGTGGTCGCGGGTGCTGGACTGGGGCTATTTCTCCAAGCCGCCGATGATCGCCTGGCTGATCCGCGCCACCACCGCCCTGGGCGGCGACGGCGAGGCGTGGATCCGGCTGTCGGCGCCGATCCTCCACGCCGGCGCGGCCCTGGCGGCCTTCTCCATCGGCCGGCGCCTCTACGGCCCGTCGACAGGACTGGCGGCCGCCGCCGTCTACGCCCTGATGCCAGGCGTTCAGCTGTCGAGCGGCGTCATCGCCACCGACGCTCCGCTGCTGCTGTTCCTAGCCCTGGCCTTGCTGGCCTATGTCCGCCTGCTGCAGGAGGAGGACGCCCGGCGCGGCGCGGCCTTCGCCGCCGGGATCGGCGCGGCCATGGGCCTGGCCGTGCTCAGCAAATATGCGGCGGCCTACGGCCTGGCGGGCTTCGCGCTGCACCTGGCCTGGTCGCCGGAGGCGCGCCGCGCCTGGCGGCCGGCGCGCATCGCCGCCGCCGCCGCCGCGTTCGGCGCGGCCCTGGCCCCCAACATGGTCTGGAACGCCCGCCACCACTTCGCCACGGTGGCGCACACCGCCGCCAACGCCAACTGGGGCGCCGACCGTCTGTTCAATCCCGGCGAGCTGGCCGACTTCGTCCTCAGCCAGTTCGCGGTGTTCGGGCCCGCGCCATTCGCGGTGCTGACCGTCGGCGGTGCCATCATGGCGCTCCGGCGCAGGCTGACGCCGGAAGACCGGCTGCTGCTGTGCTTCACCGCCCCGGCCCTGCTGGTGGTCGGCGTCCAGGCGTTCGTCTCCCGCGCCAACGCCAACTGGGCGGGGGCCGCCTATGTCGCCGGCTCGGTGCTGGCCGCCGCGTGGCTGGTCCGCTGGCGGGCCCGCGGGTGGATCGCGGCGGGCCTGGGCTTGCAGGCGGCGGCGGCGGCGGTGTTCATCGTCGGCTCGGTCTCGCCCAAGGCGGCCGACGCGCTCGGTCTCGGCAACGGCCTCAAGCGCGCCCGCGGCTGGTCGGAATCGACCCAGCTGATCGTCGACCGCGCCCGCCAGGAACAGGCGCGCGGCGGCCTGAGCGCCGTGGCCGTGGACAACCGCTTCCTGTTCAACGAGCTGGCCTATTACGGCCGGAACTATTTCCGCGCGCCGGGCGCGCCGCCCCTGACCATGTGGGTGCACGAGGCCCGGCCCCGCAATCAGGCCGAGGCGGAGACGCCGTTGACCCCGCCCGCAGGACGCCGGGTGCTGGCGATCAGCTTCGAGGACGGCTATCGAGCCGAGATGGCCCAGGATTTCGCCAGCACCGCCGGCGACGAGATCGCTCACGTGCGGCTCGACCGCAAGAACGCCCGCCGGCTGGAGCTGTTCGTCGGCGAGGACTTCCGGCCGCTGCCGCGCGATCCGGTCACCGGCCTGCCGCCGAAGCCGAAGAGCGCCCACTGACACCCCGGGGCCGCCCCGGCGAGCGCTAGACCCGCCGCTTGGGTTCCCCGAGGCGCGGCTCGGTCCCCGCCAGCAGTCGCCGAATGTTGGCGCGATGGCGCAAGATCACATAGACGCCGCCGGCGACGACCAACAGCCGATAGGGGACCGGCTGCTCCAGGGCGCAGACCAGGACGATCGCGGTCAGCGCCGCCAGCATCGAACCCAAAGACACCAGCCGGAAGACGGCCGCCGCCACGACGAACGCCGTCGCGGCGGCCAGGCCTACGGGCCAGGACATCGCCAGCAACACGCCAAGCCCCGTGGCGGCGGATTTGCCGCCCGTGAAATTCAGCCAGATCGATCGCCCGTGCCCAAGCAGGACGGCGAGACCGGCCAGACAGACGGCCCACGGCGCCCACGCTTGCAGATCATGCACGGCCGGCGCCTTGACGAGCGGCGATACCGGAAGCCAGGCGTAGAGCCAGCGAGCCAGGGCGACCGCCGCCGCGCCTTTCGACACGTCGGCCAGCAGCACGGCCAGGGCGGGCCGCCACCCCAGGGTGCGCAGCACGTTCGTCGCCCCGGTGGAGCCCGAGCCGCGCGCTCGGATGTCGAAGCCCCCGAGCAGTCTCCCCGCCAGATAGCCGGCGGGAATGGAGCCGAGGAGATAGGCGGCCGCCAGCAAGACCAGGTTCGCGATCCAGAAGGCCATGAGTTCACCTCGACGCCGGATATCGCGGAGCGATCGAACCTCGAACCCTTACGTCCCGATCATCCGCAGGCCTACGATAGGCGGCCGATCCCGGAGCGCAAAAGAAAGAGCGCAAGAAGAGAAAGCCCAAAAGAAAAGGGGCCCGGCGAACCGGGCCCCTTCCCTATCGGACGCTGTCGCGCCGACGATCGGATCAGAAGTTGATCGAGATCGTCGAACGGCGGTTGAGCGGTTCCTTGACGCCGTCCGGGGTCGGAAC
>Ga0209243_100070_pt1 | contig 71832 bp, 73 predicted proteins | sample UppTromiDAQMD024_FD_185836 | JGI IMG/M metagenome (GOLD analysis project Ga0209243, IMG submission 185836) | Upper troposphere microbial communities from Maryland, USA - DAQMD-024 (SPAdes) (version 2) | ecosystem: Environmental > Air > Outdoor Air > Unclassified | place: USA: Maryland, Virginia...
CCCGCCCAGCAGGTCGCGGCTCAGCCACAGCGCGCCGAGGGCGGCGGCCACGGCGGCCTTCAGCGCCGCCTCGGCCCGCTCGGCCCGGCTGGGCGCGAGGCCCCGCAGGCGGCGGCGAATGCGGGCGCCGAACTTGGGCAGGCCCTGCAGCCGTTCGGCCATCGCCCTGTCGCCGGCGCGCTCGAAAGCCCGGGCGGCGGCGGTCCACAGCGGCGTGGTCGGGGCGAGCGGGATCGCCGCGCCCAGGCCGCCGACGGCGAGCAAGGCCCATCCGGCCAGGCGCCAGGCCGGCGCGGCGGCGGGAGCGGTGGAACGATCGGCGGCGATAACGGTCATGGTCGGAAACTCCGGAATTCAGGCGGCCGGAAGCGACCGCTTCTCCCGCTGGGCGGTGGGAGAAGCGGCGCCTTCGGTCCGGCCGGGCCGGCGGCGGGCGCCGGCCGCGGGGGATCGAGCGCTATTCGGCGGCCCGCGCCGCCGTCAGGCCCAGGCGTTCGGCGACCCCCGCGCCATAGGCCGGGTCGGCCTTGGCGAAGTGGCCGATCTGGCGACGCTGGATGTCCTCCGGCACGCCGGTCATCGCCTCGGCGATATTGTCCATCAACTGCCGCTTCTGGTCGTCGCTCATCAGGCGGAACAAGGCCCCGGGCTGGCTGTAGTCGTCGTTGCCCTCGCGATGGTCGTAGCGGGCCGCGTCGCCGTGCAGCGGCAGGGGCGGCTCGTTGAACCGGTCCTGCTGCACCGGGCCGCCGAACGAGTTGGGCTCGTAATAGGCGTCGGTGCGGCCGGGCTTGTCGAACCGCATCGAGCCGTCGAGGTGGTAGGTGTTCACCTTCGACTTCGGCTGGTTCACCGGCAGCTGCTCGTAGTGCGTGCCGATCCGGTAGCGGTGGGCGTCGGCGTAGGAGAAGATCCGCGCCTGCAGCATCTTGTCCGGCGAGAAGCCGACCCCCGGCACGATGTTCGAAGGGCTGAAGCTGGCCTGCTCGACCTCGGCGAAATAGTTGTCCGGGTTGCGGTTCAGTTCCAGGACGCCGACCTCGATCAGCGGGAAGTCGCCGTGCGGCCAGACCTTGGTCAGGTCGAAGGGGTTGTAGGCGGTCTTCTCGGCCTCGGCCTCCGTCATCACCTGGATGCAGAAGCGCCAGCGGGGATAGTCGCCCTTCTCGATGGCCTCGAACAGGTCGCGCTGGGCGCTTTCACGGTCGGTCGCCACCACGCCCTCGGCATGGCGGTTGGTCCAGTTCTGGATGCCCTGCATCGACTTGAAATGGAACTTGACCCACACCCGCTCGCCGGCCGCGTTGATGAAGCTGTAGGTGTGCGAGCCGAAGCCGTGGATGTGGCGATAGCCGTCGGGCAGGCCGCGATCCGAGAACAGGATCGTCACCTGATGCAGGCTCTCGGGCGACAGCGACCAGAAATCCCACATCGCCGTCGGCGAGCGGAGGTTGGTCACCGGGTGCCGCTTCTGCGTATGGATGAAGTCGGGGAACTTCAGCGGGTCGCGGACGAAGAACACCGGCGTGTTGTTGCCGACCAGGTCCCAGTTGCCGTCTTCGGTGTAGACCTTGAGCGCGAAGCCGCGCACGTCGCGCTCGGCGTCGGCCGCGCCGCGTTCGCCGGCCACGGTGGAGAAGCGCAGCAGCACCTCGCTCTTGGCGCCCTTCTGCAGCGCCTTGGCCTTGGTGTAGCGGCTGACGTCCTGGGTGACGGTCAAGGTCCCGTAGGCGGCGGAGCCCTTGGCGTGGACCACGCGCTCGGGGATGCGCTCGCGGTTCTGGTGCGCCAGCTTCTCGATCAGCTGGTAGTCCTCGAGCAGCAGCGGCCCGCGCGGACCGGCCGAGATCGAGTTCTGATTGTCGGGGACCGGCGCGCCGCCGGTGGTCGTCAAGATCGGTCTGTCGCTCATGGCCGCCTCCTCATGCGTCATGAACGGACGGTCGCGCCGCCGGCTCCATAAATCCAATTGTTAGTTTTGATCCAGTCGATAGTGAATTTCTATATTGGGCGAAGCGCGCGACTTGCTAAGCCTGCGCCATGACCACCGCCCCGCTTCCCGACGCCGCCCCGACCAACTGGGTGGACCGCTACGCCCCCGCCGCGCTGCGGCCGTGGCTGAAGCTGGGCCGCTTCGACCGGCCGGCCGGCATCTGGCTGCTGCTGCTGCCGGGGTGGCAGGGCATCGCCCTGGCCGGGGCCATGCGCGGCCAATGGCCGGACCTGAGGCTGCTGGTCCTGTTCGCCGTCGGCTCGGCCCTGATGCGGGCGGCGGGCTGCGCCTTCAACGACATCGTCGACCGCGACTTCGACGCCAAGGTCGCCCGCACCGCCAGCCGGCCGATCCCGTCCGGCCAGATCAGCCTCAAGCAGGCCTGGGCCTTCCTGGTCGGCTGCAGCCTGGTCAGCTTCCTGATCCTGGTGACGCTGGGCCCCGTGGCCATCGCCCTGGGCGTCGCCTCGCTGCTGCTGGTCGCCGCCTATCCGTTCATGAAGCGCATCACCTGGTGGCCGCAGGCCTGGCTGGGCCTGACCTTCAACTGGGGCGCCCTTCTGGGCTACGCCGCCGCCACCGGCGAGATCGCCTGGCCGGCGATGCTGCTCTACGCCTCGGGCATTTTCTGGACCCTGGGCTACGACACCATCTACGCCATCCAGGATATCGAGGACGACGCCCTGGCTGGGATCAAGTCTTCGACCCGCCGGCTCGGCGACAACACCCCCAAGGGCGTGCTGGTCTTCTATGTGCTCAGCTTCGTCCTGGCCCTGACCGCCGCCTTCGCCGGCGGCCTGGGCCCGCTGTTCATCCCCCCGGCGGTGCTGTTCGGCGTCCACCTTTCCAGGCAGGCGGCGGCGGTGCGCATGGACGACGGCCCGCTGGCGTTGAGGCTGTTCCGCTCCAACCGCGACGCCGGCCTGCTGCTGTTCGCCGCCCTCGCCGCCGGCCTGTGGAGACACCACACCCTGTTCCCCGGCTTCGGCTGACGCTGGGTCAGCGTTGCGCCCGCCCAGGCGAAAGCGCATCCTGACGGCGACGCCAAGCAATCGGGAAACGCCAGCCGTGGCCGTCGCCGCCCGTGTCAGACCCGGTCAGTTCTTCACCCCCGAGGAGTGGGCTCCTTTGTCGGCGCGCTCGTCCTGGAAAGGGCTGGCCCTGGTCGCCCACTGCTGGGCGACCATCGCCGCCGCCGCCGCCGTGGCGGTGATCTGGCCGAACCCGCTGACCATCCTGCTGGCGATCATGATCATCGGCGCGCGCCAGCTCGGCCTCGCCATCCTGATGCACGACGCCGCCCACGGATGCCTGCATCCGGACCTCAAGGTCAACGACTGGGTCGGCCAATGGCTGTGCGGCGCGCCGACAGGCGCCGGGCTGCTCAAGTACCGCGACTATCATCTCAGCCACCACAAGTTCGCCCAGCAGGCCGAAGACCCCGACCTGATCCTGTCGGCGCCCTTCCCGACCACGCGCGCCTCGCTGCGGCGCAAGATCGTCCGCGACCTGACCGGCCAGACCTTCGTCAAGCAGCGCTTCGGTCCGCTGGCCGGCAAGCTCAAGGCGCGCGGGCGAACCGGCCAGTCGGCCTGGACCGTGATCGCCGGCGAGGCGGGGCGCCAGCGCGCCTTCCTGTTGTGGAACCTCGGGATCCTTGTCGCCGCCTCGGCGGCCGGCGTCTGGTGGGCCTGGCCGGTGCTGTGGCTGGTCCCGATGGCGACCTGGTATCCGCTGGTCACGCGGCTGCGCAACATCGCCGAGCACGCCCTGGTCGCCAAGGACGAGCCCGATCCGCTGCGTCACGCCCGCACCACCCGGGCCAACCCGGTCGAGCGGCTGTTCCTGGCTCCCTACTACGTCAACTATCACTGCGAACATCACATGTTCATGCACCTGCCCTGCTGGAGCCTGCCCAGGGCGCACCGGCTGCTGGTCCGCAAGGGCGTCGCCGAGGGGATGTTGGTCGCGCCCGGCTACCTGTCGGTGTTGAAGGCCGCCTCCGCCAAGCCGGCCGTCGCGGCCTGAGGGCTGGCCGCCGCCGGCCGGTCCGGCTATCGGACGGCATGATCAGCGACCGCCGCGCCTTCATCCTCGCCAACACCCGCCTGCAACGGCCGCCGCACACGCCGGAGCTGTCGCTGCATCTGGCCGACGAGATCACCCCGATCTGGCGGATGACCGAAGACGAACTGGGGGCCATGGGCCTGCCGCCGCCGTTCTGGGCCTTCGCCTGGGCCGGCGGCCAGGCGCTGGCCCGCTGGCTGATCGACAATCCGCACGAGGTCGCCGGCAAACGCGTCGTCGATTTCGCCAGCGGCTCGGGCCTGGTGGCCATCGCCGCCATGAAGGCCGGCGCGGCCAGCGCCCTGGCCGCCGACATCGACGTCTTCTGCGAAGCCGCCGTCGCCGTGAACGCCGAGGCCAACGGCGTCGCCGTCGCCTTCACCGGCGCCGATCTGCTTGACGCCCCGCCCCCCGAGGTCGAGGTGATCACCGCCGGCGACATCTGCTACGAAAAGCCCCTGGCCGAACGGGTCCTGGCCTGGCTGAAGACGGCGCGCGACCAGGGAACCCGCGTGCTCATCGGCGATCCGGGCCGCAGCTATTTCCCGAAGGAAGGCCTGGAGTTCCTGGCGGAATACCAGGTGCCGACCACGCGGGAGCTCGAGGACATGGCCGTCAAGAAGACCGGCGTCTGGGCCTTGCCTTGATGGGGAAGACGCGGGCCGCCATGGCCGCCCTCGGCGCGGTGCTGCTGACGGCGGGCTGCGGGCGGCTGGGTTTCGGCGGGGGCGATCCGCAGGGCGCGGAGGCCGCCAATGCGGCGCGGGCGCCGTTGGAGCGGCGGCTGGCGGCCAAGGGCTTCAAGACCGGCGCCCGGGTACACATCCGCGTCTTCAAGGCCGAGAACCGGCTGGAGCTCTGGCTGTCGGACGGCGGGCGCTATGGCCTGTTCGAGACCTATCCGATCTGCCGATGGTCCGGAACGGCGGGGCCCAAGATCAAGGAGGGCGACGGTCAGGCGCCGGAGGGGTTCTACGCCGTGCGCCCGGCCCAGATGAACGCGGCCTCCAAGTATCATCGGGCGTTCAATCTCGGCTTCCCCAACGCCTACGATCAGGCCCTCGGCCGGACGGGCTCGGCCTTGATGGTCCATGGCGCCTGCGTCTCGGTCGGATGCTACGCCATGACCGACCCGGCCATCGACGAGATCTTCACGCTGATGGAAGGCGCTTTCGCCGGTGGTCAAAACGAGATCGCCGTCGACGCTCTTCCGTTTCGCTTCGACGGCGGAGCGAACGAAGCGCCCGCCGGCCGATGGGCCGGCTTCTGGTCGGACCTCGCAGAAGGCGACCGCATCTTCCACGACACCGGGCGTCCGGCCCCCGCGTTCACCTGCCAAGGGCGCTACCGGTTCGAGGGCGGGCCCGGTTGTCGTACGGTGCGCGAAGCGGATTGACGCCGACCCGCGAGAATGGAACAAATAAAGAACAAAACGGAGGTGACGATGCGCCAGGACGGCAAGATCGACTATGTGGAGCTGCCGGCGGGCGACCTGCCGGCGACCAAGACCTTTTATGCTCAGGCCTTCGGCTGGCGGTTCGTCGACTATGGGCCGGCCTACGCCGCGTTCGAGGACGCCGGGCTGGACGGCGGCTTCGACGCCGACGCGGCCGCCGCGTCGCACCCCAAGGCGCCGCTGGTGGTGCTGTACGCCGAGGACCTGGAGGCGATGGAGGCCAAGGTGCGGGCCGCCGGAGGGACCATCACCGTGCCGATCTTCAGCTTCCCCGGCGGCCGGCGGTTCCATTTCCGCGACCCGTCCGGCAACGAGCTGGCCGTCTTCACCGAGGCGTGAAGCGGGGGCGAAAGCCGCGCGGGGTCCAGTCGAAGTCGCGGGCGGCCGGGCCGCCGTCGAACGTCAGGTCCTCGCTCATGCGCGCGCCCATGCCGGCCGTCGCGCCCGGCAGCAGGGGCGAGGCCAGCATCAGGCCGAACCGCCATAGCGCGGGCGGCGCCGAAACGATCCTCGGCGCCCGCCCGAGCCCCTCGAACACCCGCTCGACCATGGCCCGATAGGTCAGGGTCTCGCCGCCCGGCAGGTCGTAGGCCCGGTCCAGCGCCGCCGGCGAGACGGCCGCGTCGAGGCAGGCTCCGGCCAGATCGTCGGCATGGACGGGCTGGCGCCGGCCGCCGCCGTCGCCGGCCAGGGGCAGGAAGCCCAGCCGCCGGATCAGCGCCGCCAACCGGCTGACGTTGCGGTCCTGGCCCTCGGCGTAGATCAGGGTCGGCCGCAGGATGGTCCAGCCGACGCCGTTCCCGGCGCAGAAGGCGGCCACCGCGTCCTCGGCTTCCGCCAGCCGCCGCGCGACCTCGCGCTCGGCGGCCACGGGCGAGGCCGGCTTGGTGAAGCGGCTGGTCGACGAGAAGGCGACGAGGCGGGTCATCCCCGCCGCCTTGAGCGCCGCCAGGACCGGCGCGGTCAGCAGCCAGATCGGCGACAGGCTGAGCACCGTCGCGGCCGGCGGCAGCCGGTCGGCCAGACCGGGCGCGGCCAGATCGGCCTCGACCCAGCGGATCGCCCCGCCGCCGCCCGCGCATCGGCTGAGCGCGGCCGCCTCCACCCCCGCCCGTTCGAGCCGGGGCGTCAGGAAACGGCCGATCAGGCTGGTGGCGCCGAGCACCAGGACCGGGGAGGAAAGCGTCGCGCGAGTCATGCCCCGCCATGATGCACAACCCCGCCGACAGTTTCGAGACGGCGAGGCGACGACATATCGCTGTCGCACGCCCCCTCGCCAGCCCCGGCCGACGGCCTATAGTGCCTCGTCGCCAGGGGGAGTTCGCGTCCATGCGTCGCCGCACGTTTCTGTCCATCCTTCCCGCCGCCGCCGCAGCGCCCGCGCTGGCCCGCGCCCAAACCGGCGCGGCGCCGGCCAATCCCAATCTGAAGCGGGCCGACATCCACGGCGGCGACCGCATCGCCGGGGCCAGCTACGCCTCGCGCTCGGCGGCCTGGGGCGTCCACGGCGCGGCGGCGACCGCCCATCCGCTGGCGACCATGACCGCCATCGACATCCTGCGCAAAGGCGGCTCGGCCGTAGATGCGGCCATCGCGGCCAATGCGGCGCTCGGCTTCCTGGAGCCGGTGTCGAGCGGCGTCGGCGGCGACTGCTTCGTGATGCTGTGGGACCCGAAGACCCGCAAGGTCGTCGGCCTCAACGGCTCGGGCCGCTCGCCGCGCGCGCTCAGCCTGGAGACCCAGCGCGCCCGCGCCAGGAACGGCCACATCGCCAGCCACGGCGCGGTCTCGGTCAGCACCCCCGGCGCGGTCGACGCCTGGTGGAGCCTGCACCAGCGCTACGGCAAGCTGAACTGGGCCGAGCTGATGGCGCCGGCGATCGACATGGCCGAACAGGGCGTGCCGACAGCCCAGACCATCGCCTACTACCTGGCCTCCAGCCACCGCGCCTTCACCAAGCCGGGCGCCGGCATCGAGGAGGTCGAGAACTTCAAGAAGACCTGGGCGGCGTCCGGCCGCACCCCGGCCGAGGGCGAAATCTTCAAGAACCCGGACCTCGCCCGCACCTATCGCCGCATCGCCGAGGGCGGGCGCGAAGGCTTCTATGGCGGCGAGACCGCCGAAACCATCGACCGCTATTTCAAGCGCATCGGCGGCTGGCTCAGCAAGGCCGACCTCGCCGCCCACCACAGCGAATGGGTGCAGCCGCTGACGGTCAATTATCGCGGCGTCGACGTCTGGGGCCTGCCGCCCAACAGCCAGGGCCTGGTCACCCTGCAGATGCTCAACATCATGGAGACCTTCGACCTGCGCGCGATGGGCTTCCAGTCGACGGCCAGCCTGCACCGCCAGATCGAGGCCAAGCGCCTCGCCTTCGAGGATCGCGCCCGCTACTACGCCGATCCCGACTTCGCCAAGATCCCGGCCGAGTGGCTGATCTCCAAGGCCTACGCCGCCGAGCGGGCCAAGCTGATCCGCCCCGACCGCATCCTGACGCCGGTGCATCCCGGCCAGGCGCCCAGCCACGGCGACACCACCTATTTCTGCACCGCCGACAACGAGGGCATGATGGTGTCGATCATCCAGTCCAACTATCGCGGCATGGGCTCCGGCCTAGTCGCCGACGGCCTGGGCTTCATGTTCCAGGACCGGGGCGAGCTGTTCGCGCTGGAGGACGGCCACCCCAACATCTACGCCCCCGGCAAGCGGCCGTTCCAGACCATCATCCCGGGCTTCGCCACCCGCGGCGGCGAGCCCTGGCTGGCCTTCGGCGTCATGGGCGGCGACATGCAGCCGCAGGGACAGGCGCAGATCATCGCCAACCTCGTCGACTACGACCTCGACATCCAGGCCGCCGGCGACAGCCCGCGCTGGCACCATGAAGGCTCGTCCGAGCCCACCGGCGAGCCGCAGCAAGGCGTCGGCACGCTGCGGCTGGAGACCGGCGTCCCGGAGGCGACCAGGCAGGGGCTGGCGGCGCTGGGCTGGAAGTTCGGCCCCTCGGACGGCGGCTTCGGCGGCTACGAATGCATCCAGCGCTGGCCGGGACGCTATGCGGCGGCCACCGAAATGCGCAAGGATGGCGCCGCCCTCGCCTACTGACGGAGAGACGCCATGACCTTCGAGGACGTGCGCAAGATCGCCCTGGCCTGGCCCGGCGTCGAAGACGGGACCTCGTACGGCACGCCGTCCTTGAAGGTGAAGGGCAAGTTCCTGACCCGCCTGCGCGAGGACGGCGACACCCTGGTGCTGACCGGGATCGGCTTCGACGAACGCGAGATGCTGATCGAGGCCGCGCCCGAGGTCTATTACCTGACGCCGCATTACAAGGACTGGCCGACCGTCCTGGCCCGCCTGTCCCAGGCCGATCCCGCCGCCATCGCGGCGCTGCTGCTGCGCCGCTGGCGCGAGGTCGCGCCCAAGACCCTGGTCAAGGCCTTCGACCAGAAGGCCTGACCGCCGCAACCACCTTTCCTAGTGAGTCCGGAGTATCCGATGTCGAACGCGCGCCTGACCCTGGCCGTCCTGTTCTGCGGCCTGGCCGCCGCCTGCTCCGACGCCAAGTCGGCCCAGGTCGCGTCGGCCCAGGCCATCGCAACCCAGCCGGCCGGCGCGCCGCAGCCCTACACGCTCAAGGACACCGAGGTCCGGGACGTCCACTCCGCCATCCTCAATCGCGACTATCAGATCTTCGTCGCCCTGCCGCCGTCCTATGGCCAGCGGCCCGAACACCGCTATCCGGTGCTGTTCGTCACCGACGCCGACTATGCCTTCCCCCTGACCCGCAGCATCGGCCGCCGGGTCGGCGATCACGGCGCCGGCCTGGACGAGTTCGTCCTGGTCGGCCTGTCCTACGCCAAGGGCGACACGCCGGTTTACAGCCGCAACCGCGACTACACGCCGACCGCCGCCGGCGGACTGGACGGCAAGATCTCCGACATGCCCGGCCGCGCGCCGGCCTTCGGCGAGGGCGACGCCTATCGTCGGTTCATCAAGGAGGAGGTGTTCCCCGTCGTCGCCGCCGACTATCGCGTCGACATGAACCGCAAGATCTTCGCCGGCCATTCCTTCGGCGGCCTGCTCGGCGCCCAGATGCTGCTGGCCGACCCGACGATGTTCGACAGCTACATCCTGAGCAGCCCGTCGCTGTGGTACGACCACAAGGTCATGTTCCAGCGCGAGCGCGACTACGCCGCCGCCCACAAGGACCTGCCGGCCAAGGTCTATCTGGCCGTGGGCGGCTACGAGACGGTCAAGCCCGGCTCGACCGACCCGCGCTATCACAAGAACAACGACCTGGTCGGCGACAACGCCGCCTTCGCCGCCCAGCTCAAGGCGCGCGGCTATCCCGGCCTCAAGCTGCAGACCGAGGTGATCGAGGGCGAGGACCACATGACCGTCAACGCCATCACCATCACCCACGGCCTGCTGTGGGCCCTGCCGCCAGTGAAGCGATGATCTAGCGGCTTCCACCCGGACGCGGCGCGCACTAGGTTCCGCGCCGCAACGGGAGCGCGCCATGGCCTATCGGTCGCTGAGAGACTTCATCGCCAAGCTGGAGGCCGAGGGCGAGCTGGTGCGGGTCGCCGAGCCGGTCTCCACCGTGCTGGAGATGACCGAGATCTGCACGCGGCTGCTGGCGACCGGCGGCCCGGCGGTGCTGTTCGAAAAGCCGATCCGCGCCGACGGCGAGATTTCCGACATCCCGTGCCTGGCCAACCTGTTCGGCACGGTCAAGCGCGTGGCCATGGGCGTGACGCTGGAAGGCAAGGCGCGGACGACGGCGCAAGACCTGCGCGAGGTCGGCGAACTGCTGGCCTTCCTGCGCCAGCCGGAGCCGCCGCGCGGCTTCAAGGACGCCATGGAGATGCTGCCGATCGCCCGCACGGTGATGGGCATGCGGCCCAAGACCGTCAGCAAGGCCCCGGTGCAGGAAGTGGTGCTGACCGGCGACCAGATCGACTTCTCCAAGCTGCCGATCCAGACCTGCTGGCCGGGCGAGCCGGCGCCGCTGATCACCTGGCCGCTGGTGGTGACCAAGGGCCCGTCGGACTCCAAGGAGGACGACTTCAACCTCGGCATCTACCGCATGCAGGTGCTGGGCAAGAACCGGGCGATCATGCGCTGGCTGGCCCATCGCGGCGGGGCCCAGCACTACGCCCGCCACAAGAAGGCCGGCAAGCGCGAGCCCCTGCCCGCCTGCGTCGTGCTGGGCGCCGATCCGGGCACCATCCTGGCGGCGGTGACGCCGGTGCCCGACACCCTGTCGGAATACCAGTTCGCCGGGCTGATGCGCGGGGCCAAGGCCGAGCTGGTCCCGGCCAAGACCGTGCCGCTGATGGTGCCGGCCGAGGCCGAGATCGTCATCGAGGGCCACGTCCTGCTCGACGAGCACGCCGACGAGGGGCCCTACGGCGACCACACCGGCTATTACAACTCGGTCGAGACCTTCCCGGTGTTCCAGGCGACGTGCGTCACCATGCGCAAGGACCCGATCTACCTGACCACCTTCACCGGCCGGCCGCCGGACGAGCCCAGCGTCCTGGGCGAAGCGCTGAACGAGGTGTTCATCCCGCTGATCCGCCAGCAGTTCCCCGAGATCGTCGACTTCTGGCTGCCGCCGGAAGGCTGCAGCTACCGCATCGCCGTGGTGTCGATGAAGAAGGCCTATCCCGGCCACGCCAAGCGGGTGATGCTGGGCGTCTGGAGCTATCTGCGCCAGTTCATGTACACCAAGTGGGTCATCGTCGTGGACGACGAGATCAACGCTCGTGACTGGAAGGACGTGATGTGGGCGGTCTCGACCCGCATGGACCCGGCCCGCGACATCACCATCATCGAGAACACCCCGATCGACTATCTCGACTTCGCCTCGCCGGAGTCGGGCCTTGGCTCCAAGATCGGCCTCGACGCCACCAACAAGTGGCCGCCCGAGACCAAGCGCGAGTGGGGCGAACTGCTCGGCATGGACAAGGCCGTGGTCGAGGCCGTCAGCGAGAAGTGGGCCAGCCTGGGCCTGCCCGGCGACGGCAAGCCGATCTGGAAATAGGTCAGGCCGCCGCCCACAGGTGCTGGGCGGCGTAGGCCCGCCACGGCCGCCAGCGCTCCGACCGGGCGAGCAGTTCGCCGGCGTCCGGCCGGCCCCCTTCAGCCGTCTCCAGCGCCCGCATCAGGCCGACATCGGCGGCTGGAAAGGCGTCGGGCTCACGCATCTGGCGCAGGGCGATGTATTGCGCCGTCCATTCGCCGACCCCGCGTATGGCCTTGAGCCGGCGGATCGCCTCGTCGAGGTCGCGATTGGCGCTGAACAGGTCCGGGTCGGCCAGCACCGCCTCGGCGACGGCCGACAGGGCGGCGGCCCGGCTGCGCGGCATGCCCAGGATCGACAGGTCGGCGCCGGCCAGCCGCTCGGGCCTCGGGAAGGTTCGGACCAAGGCTCCGTCCGGCGCGGGCAAGGGATCGCCATAGGCGGCGGCCAGCTTCCCCGCCAGGGCGATGGCGGCCGAGACGGTGATCTGCTGGCCCAGCACCGCACGGACGGCCAGCTCGAAGCCGTCCCAGCCTCCGGGCACGCGCAGCCCCGGACGGGCGGCGACCAGCGGGGCCAGGACCGGATCGCCGGCCAGATGCTCGGCTATGGCCAGCGGATCGGCGGCAAGGTCGAAGACCCGCCGCAGCCGGGCGATGATCGCCGGCAGGGCTGAAAGCTTCGGAAAGCGGACCACGGCGCGCAAGGCGGCGCCGTCGGCCGGCTCGACGCTGACCGTTCCCTGCACGCCGTCGATCTGGATGGCGCGGGCGTAGCGGCCGGCCTCCACCCGCTCGACGCCGGGAATGGCGCGCCTCTCCAGAAAGGCCAGCATGGCCGGCCAGTCGTAGGGCGGCAGGTAGCGCAGCCGCACGACGATCTCGCCGCGCGGGCCGGCCGGCGTCTCCTCCGCCCTGCCCCGCCGCAGGTCGCCCGGCGCGCGGCCGAACAGGGCCTGGAAGGTTTCGTTGAAGCGGCGGACGCTGCCGAAGCCGGCGGCGAAGGCCACCTCGGTCATCGGCAGGCGGGTCTCGTGGATCAGCTGCTTGGCCAGCAGCACCCGGCGGGTCTGGGCCACCGCCACCGGCGAGGCGCCGAGATGCTGATGGAACAGGCGGCGCAATTGCCGCTCGCCGACGCCGAGGCGGCCGGCCAGGGCGTCGACGTCGCCCTCGTCCAGCGCCCCCAGCTCGATCAGGGCCAGGGCGCGCGAGACGGTGTTGGACGTGCCGCGCCACGCCCCGAGGTCGGGCGCGGTCTCCGGCCGGCAGCGCAGGCACGGCCGGAACCCCGCCTCCTGGGCGGCGGCGGCGCTGGGATAGAACACGACGTTCTCGGACCGGGGCGTGCGCGCCGGACAGATCGGCCGGCAATAGATCCCCGTGGTCTTCACCGCGGTGAACAGCCGCCCGTCGAAGCGGGCGTCGCGCAGGCTGATGGCGCGATAGCAGGCGTCGTGATCGAGGTCCATGTCGTCAAGGCTCGACCCGAACCGGGCGGCCGTCTAGCGGTTTTCGGACATCGTCCTCCGGACGCGACGCCGCGTTGAACAGGTCCGAAAACCGCCAGCCCGGATCGACGACGCGGGGAAATGTCGATCGACGAACCGCAATCGAGCCTATCGCCCATGCCCGACTTCCACCTGGAACGCCTCGACACCCCCACCGGCCCGATGCTGATCGCCAGCGACGGCGAAGACCGCGTCCGCGCCGTCGACTGGGAGGACTACGAGCACCGCATGCACGCCCTGTTCCACCGCCGCTATGGCGCCGGCGAGGTGCGGCTGTCAGGGCCGCCGGCCCGTCCCTCCCGCGCGCGGCTGGCTCTGGAGGCCTATTTCGCCGGCGATCTTTCCGCCGTCGACGCGGTCGAGACCGCCGACAACGGCACCGCGTTCCAGCGCCGGGTCTGGCGCGCGCTCAGGGACATCCCGGTCGGCGGCGCCACCACCTACGGGGCCCTGGCGAACACCATCGACCATCCCAAGGCGGTGCGCGCCGTCGGGCTGGCCAACGGCTCGAACCCGATCGCCATCATCGTCCCCTGCCACCGGGTGATCGGCGCCGACGCCTCGCTCACCGGCTATGGCGGCGGCCTCGACCGCAAGCGCTGGCTGCTGGCCCACGAGGGCGTCGCCGGCTTCACCCAGCTCGAACTGGAGGCCCGTCCATGACTTCGGACGCCAACCGGAACGCCGTGATCGCCGCCTGGCAGGCTTTCGCCAGCCGTGACGCGGGCCGGATCGCCGCCGCCTTCACCGACGACGCCGAATGGCTGGCTCCCGAGGGCAACGCCACCGCCCTGGCGACGAACTTCACCAACCACATGATCGGCAAGGCCGAGATCGCCCGGTTCATCGCCGTCGAGTTCGGCAAGCTGTTCGCCAGCGAGGTGTCAATCGAGTTCAAGGGCGTCCACGCCGCCGGCGACATGGTGGTCGTCGAGGAGCGCATGCGCGCGACCCTGGCCGACGGCGGCCGCTACGACAACGACTACTGCTTCGTCTTCGAGCTGGAGAACGGCCTGATCCGTCGCGTGCGCGAATACATGGACACCGCCAAGGGCCATCGGATGATCTTCGGCGAGGGCCACGCCGCCTGAACGGCCTCGCAGCCGGCGGACTTGCCCTCGACCGCGAAGCGCGCGCTAATCCGCGCCTTCGCCCGCCCGTCGAGAGGACGCCCGCATGGACCCAGTCATCACTTCCGGCCGCGCGGCCGCCCTGTGGGTCGGCCTGCTGCTGATCCTGCTGGTGGTCCTGTCGGGACTGGTCGTGCGGCAGCGGCGGCGGCACAAGGTGATGATCGGCGACGGCGGCGTGCCCGAACTGGTCCAGGCCAGCCGCGCCTTCGGCAACGCCGTCGAATACGCCACCCCCGGCATGGCCGCCCTGGCCACCCTGGCCGTGGTCAACGCGCCGCTCCTGGCCATCCATCTGGTCGGCGGCCTGCTGTTCCTCGGCCGGGTCGCCCACGCCGCCAGCCTGAGCGGCAGCGCAGGGCCGACCTTCGGCCGCTCGATCGGCATGCTGCTGACCTGGCTGGCCTTCGTCTTCGCCGGCGCGGCGCTGTTGTTCTACGCCATCGGCTGATCCGGTTCGGAAATGGGCGCGGCGGCGGGTTGCCCCCGGCCCGCGCCTTCGGCCATAAGGGCCCATGGATCAAAACCTTCTGCACGATGTCGTCGCCGCCGCTCTGAAGGCCGGCGCCGACGCCGCCGAGGCCGTGGCCGCCGAACGCCAGTCGCTGTCCGTCACCGTGCGCATGGGCGCGCTGGAAGAGGTCGAGCGCGAGGAATCCCGCGACCTGGGCCTGCGGGTGTTCGTCGGGCGGCGGCAGGCCAGCGTCTCGGGCTCGGACATCTCGGCCCCGGCGCGGGCGCGCCTGATCGAGCGGGCCGTGGCCATGGCCCGCCTGGCGCCGGAAGACCCCTACGCCGGCTTGGCGCCCGAGGAACGGCTCGCCCGCGGGCCGGGCCCCGACCTCGATCTCTACGATCCGGCCGAACCGTCCGCCGACGACCTGGAGGCCGCCGCGCGGCTGGCCGAGGCCGCCGCCCGCGCCGTGCCCGGCGTGACCAACAGCGACGGCGGCTCAGCCACCTGGGGCGCCTCGTCCTGGCGGCTGGCGACCAGCACCGGCTTCGACGGGCCGCACCGCGCCTCGGGCTTCTCCCTGTCGGCCTCGGCCATCGCCGGCGAGGGCTCGGCGATGGAGCGCGGCGGCGAAGGCCGCTCGACGCGCTGGCGCGACGACCTGCCGACCGCCGAAGCCGTCGGCGCCGAAGCCGGCCGCCGGGCGGTGGGCCGCCTCGGCGCGCGCAAGATCGCCTCGACCGTCGCGCCGGTGATCTTCGAAAACCGGCTGGCCACCTCGCTGATCGGTCCGCTGATCGGGGCGATCAGCGGACCGGCCATCGCCCGCGGCACCTCTTTCCTGAAGGACAAGCTGGGCCAGGCGGTGTTCGCCAGCGGCGTGCGCATCGTCGACGAACCCCACCGCCCGCGCGGCCTCGGCTCGGCCCCGTTCGACGACGAAGGCGTGGCCAACCAGGCCCGGGCCCTGATCGACGACGGCGTGCTGACCACCTGGCTGCTGAACAGCGCCTCGGCCCGCCAGCTCGGGCTGGAGACCACCGGCCACGCCTCGCGCGGGCTGGCCGGCCCGCCCGGCGTCAGCCCGTCCAACCTCACGGTGCGGCCGGGCGAGCGCGACCTCGCCGCCCTGATGCGCGACGCCGGCCAGGGCCTCCTGGTCACCTCGATGTTCGGCCCCTCGCTCAACGGCAACACCGGCGACTGGTCGGTGGGCTGCTCGGGCGTATGGTTCGAGAACGGCGAGGCGGCCTATCCGGTCGCCGAAATCACCGTCGCCGGCAACCTGATCGACATCTACGCCCGCCTGATCCCTGGATCGGATCTCGAACTGCGTGGAGCCGCCAACGCGCCGTCGCTGCTGGTCGACGGCCTGGCGATCGCCGGAAAATGAGCGACGCCGGCGACGATCTGGCCCTGATCCGCGAGGCCGCCCGCGAGGCGGGCGCGCTCAGCCTCGCCATGCGCGACGCCGGCCTCAAGATCTGGTCCAAGGACGGCGGCTCGCCCGTCACCGACGCCGATCTCGCCGTCGACGCCATGCTGAAGGCCCGCCTCGGCTCGGCCCGCCCTGACTACGGCTGGCTGTCGGAAGAGACCGCCGACGATCCGGCCCGGCTGGGCAAGAGCCGGCTGTTCGTCGTCGACCCGATCGACGGGACGGCCGCCTATCTCAAGGGCCGCCCTTGGTTCGCGGTGTCCATCGCCGTGGTCGAGAACGGCCGGCCGGTCGCGGGCGCGCTCTACGCCCCCGCCCTCGACGAGATGTTCGAGGCGGCGGCCGGCGGCGGGGCCCGGATGAACGGTTCGGCCATTGCGCCCAGCCGGGCCGAGGTCCTGGAGGACTGCGCGATGCTGGGCGACGCCAAGATGTTCGTCCATCCGGCCTGGCCGCGCCCCTGGCCCGCCATGCGGGTCGAGAGCCGCAACTCGGTGGCCTACCGCATGGCCCTGGTCGCCGCAGGGGTCTTCGACGCGGCGCTGGCGCTGTCGCCCAAGAACGAATGGGACCTCGCCGCCGCCGACCTGATCTGCCGCGAGGCGGGGGCGACGGCGGTCGACCACCTTGGCCGGCCGTTCGGCTACAACCGGCCGGTTCCGCGCGCGCCCAGCGTGGTTTGCGCCGCGCCGGCGCTAGCCCCATTGATCCTGGAGCGTGTCAGGCATATCGAGCTGCCGAACTGACCTTTTCCGGCGAAAACCTCCCAGGCGAACCCCCAATGTCCGACAAACAACTCCTTCACCTCGTCATCGGCGGCGAATTGAAAGACGTCTCCGGCTCCGAGTTCCGCGATCTCGACAAGGTCGACCTCGTCGGCGCCTATCCGAGCTACGACGACGCCCACAGGGCCTGGAAGGCCAAGGCCCAGGCCACGGTCGACAACGCCCACATGCGTTACTTCATCATCCACGCGCACAAGCTGATGGACCCCAGCGCCGACTGACGCGCCGGGTTTCCTAGCCCACGCCGCCCGCGGCCTCGCCCGCCGAAGACCGCGCCCAGCCGGGCGCGGTTTTTTCGTTGCTCTCGTCCTGTCGTCGCGGCGGCTCGACCAGCGGCGCCGGAATTACGTGGCCGTTGAACTCCAGGGCCTGAGCCACCACCGCGGCGGCGGCGGCCAGCGGCGGACGCGGCGCGCCGCCCATCAGCCAGGTCAGGTGCGCCTCCAGCCGGTCGTGAGCCCCCTCCTGCGCCGCCGAGAACACCGCCAGGATCAATTGCTCGTCGCGGGTCAAGGTCAGGCAGCCCGGCGGCGCCAGCCGCACGCGGCGGCGGCCCAGGCGCTGAAGCTCCCGGACGAAGACGATGAAGGCGTTGCGACTCTCCTCGGCCACCGGCGAACAGGCGTCCTCGAACGTCCTGGCCACCACCGGATTGTCGTTGCGCCCCAGGGCGAGGGCTCTGAACGCCCAGACGACGAAGTGCGCGCCGAAGGTCAGTTCGCGGATGTCGGCGGGAGCGTCGGGCCTGGCGAGGGACATGGGCTGCGCCTTTCGTGCTGGATCGGCTCGCACATAATATTGCGAGTCATTCGCACTTTAGGCTCGCCGACCGACTTGGCAAGCGGTTCGTCCGCCGTTCAGACCGACAGATTGAAGGCGATGGATATCCGGCGACGGCCGCCGACGTAGGGGCGGACGGCGTGGACGAGCCACGACGGGAACAGCACCATCACGCCCGTGCGCGGAAAGAAGAAGTCGGCCTGGCCGGCGCTCAGGCAGCCGGGGATCGCGTAGCGCAGCTGCGGCGCATAGAAGGCCGGCAGGATGCCGCGCGGATCGTGCATCTCGAATTCGCCGCCGCACTGGTCGATGTCGGGGTCGTCGCCGGCGTCGACCCAGTAGACGCCCGACCAGAACGCCGCCGGATGATGGTGGGCGTGGTTGGCGTGGCCGTTGAGGTTGAGGTTGGCCCAGGCGTTGATCTTCCAGGCCGGGCCGCCGCCCGCCAGCCCCTTGTCGGTGTCCACCGCCGTCACGCTGTCGGCCAGCCGCCGCCCGGCCTCGAGCAGAGCCGCGCCCTCGGCGCCGCCCCAGTCCTGGAAATCGTCCGATGACTGCCAGCCGCCGGCGTTGCTGCGCACCACGCCCGGCGACACCGCCGAACGGCGCAGGATGGTCCGGGTCAGGGCCTCGTTCAGCGCCTCGTATTCGTTGACCGGCGCGACCAGGAAGGGCGTGGCGAACAGGCGCTGAATTTCAAACGCCTCGGCGCTGAAACTCAAGCTTGCGTCAGCGTCTGGTACGAAGGACCGGGAAGCCATGGAACACCGTCTGAATGCGACGAGGTGTTGTCGTCCGATTCTGGGTCCCCGCGATTGGGGAAAACGTCGCGCCCGCCCCCATCTATTCGCGCCGCAGCAGCTTCTCGGTAAGCAAAGAGCCGATCCACTGGGCGCGGAAGTCCGCCTTGATCTTGGCGGGGTCGTAGGCGTCGCTCTCGACCCATTCGACGAAGGACTGGCCGGCCGGCTCGCCCTCCTCCAGGTAGCGTTCGAACACGTAGTCGAGCACGCCGGTCTTGCCCTGCTTGACGTGCAGATAGCGCAGCGACAGCTCGGCCATCGCCTCGCGGATCGGCTTGCCCTGGCGGAAATGCATGTAGAACACGCTCATGATGCCGGCCCGGTCGGCTCCGGACTTGCAGTGCATCAGGGCGGGATACTCGATGCTCTCGAACAGGTCGCGGGCGCCCAGCACCCGGGCGCGGCTGGGGACCTCGCGCGAGGTGATGGTGAAGTCGACCATCTTCAGCCCCAGGCGCTCGCAGGCGTCCTTCTCAAGGGCGTAGAAGCTGGCGTCGAAACCGCCGCGCAGGTTGATGACCGTCTTGATCCCCTGCTTCTTCCACCAGGCCAGCTGGAACGGCCAGGGCTGGTTGGTGCGCAGCAGCTCGGGGCTGACCCAGTGGGCGTTCTGGAAGCCGATCCGCAGGAAGGCGTGGTCGGCCCAGAAATAGTTCCACTTCGTGCGGAAGCGGCCCCAGGCGGTCGAGAGGTCGAAACGGGACAAATGGCGATCCTTGCAGAACGGCCCTAAGTAGGGCGACGAGCCCGAGACCACAACCGCCCTATCCCGGGCCGTCTTGACACCCTGGCCGTATCAGCCGACCGATCCCCGCATGAGCGACGACACGCCCTCCATGACCAACCGCGCCCTGATCGGCCGCATCGCCAGGACCTATCTGGCGCCGCGGTGGAAGGGCTTCGCGGTCGCGGTCGTCTCGGCGGTGATCATCGCCATCCTGACCACCCGGCTGATCGGCATCATCCAGCCGGCGGTCGACGACATCCTGAACCGCCACAAGCCGGGCGCGCTGGTGGTCATCCCGCTGACCATCGCCGGCCTGGCCCTGGCGCGGGGCCTGTTCCAGGTCATCCAGGCCAACTTCATCAACCGCATCGGCAACGGCGTGGTCGGCGACGTCCAGGTGCAGCTGTTCGGCCGGCTGGTGCGGGCCGACCTGGCGCGGCTGCGCGGCGCGCACTCGGGGGCCTATGTCTCGTCGGTGCTCTACGACGCCGGCCTGATCCGCGAGGCTGCCACCACCGGCGTCATCAACTACACCCGCGAGTTCCTCACCGTCGTCGGGGCCCTCTGGGTGATGTTCCGCCTCGACCCCTGGCTGGCGCTGGCCATCCTGCTGATCGGCCCGATCGCCAGCCTGGTGATGCGGCGCTTCTCCAAGCGCACCACCAAGGCCGCCAAGGGGGCGATGGTCGAGACCTCGGCCCTGTCGACCGCGATCATGGAGAGCCTGGACGGCATCAAGATCGTCAAGATCGAGAACCGCGAGGCCGACGAGGAGGCCCGCGTCGCCGCCGTGGTCGAGCGCCGCCAGCAGCACCTGATCAAGGGCTCGAACGCCCGCGCCCAGGCCGCGCCCGCCACCGAGACCCTGATGATGTTCGTGCTGGCCCTGGTCTTCGCCTATGTCGGCTGGAGCGGCCGCATGGGTTCGGCGGCGTTCTTCACCTTCATCACCGCGCTCGGCGCGGCCTCGCAGTCCCTGCGCCAGGTGGCCAACCTGCAGACGGTCATGGCCGAGGGCCTGACCGCCGCGCGGCGGCTGTTCGGCGCGCTCGACGTCGAGCCCGAGATCCGCGACGCCGCCGGCGCCCGGCCGCTGGTCCTGACCGACGCGGCCATCCGCTTCGAGAACGTCTCGTTCTCTTATCACGACGGCGCTCCGGCGCTCGACGGCGTGTCGCTGGAGGCCCTGCGCGGCGAGACCGTCGCCCTCGTCGGCCCGTCGGGCGGCGGCAAGAGCACCATCCTCAACCTGATCCCCCGCTTCTACGACGTGACCGCCGGCGCGGTGACCATCGACGGCGTCGACATCCGGGCCGTGACCATGGCCTCGCTGCGCGACCGCATCGCCCTGGTGACGCAGGAGCCCTTCCTGTTCGACGACACCGTCCGCGCCAACATCGCCTACGCCCGGCCGGACGCCGGCCAGGAGGCGGTCGAGGCGGCGGCGCGGGCGGCGGCGGCGCACGATTTCATCACCGCCCTGCCCGACGGCTACGACACCGTGGTCGGCGAGGCCGGCGCGCGGCTGTCGGGCGGCCAGCGCCAGCGCATCTCCATCGCCCGCGCCTTCCTCAAGGACGCGCCGATCCTGCTGCTCGACGAGGCGACCAGCGCCCTCGACACCGAGAGCGAGGCCCAGGTCCAGGCGGCGCTGGAGCGGCTGATGGCCGGCCGCGCCACGCTGCTGATCGCCCACCGCCTGTCGACCGTGAAGGGCGCCGACCGCATCTATGTCATCGACCAGGGCAAGGTGGTCGAGACCGGCGACCATGCCGCCCTGATGCGCGCCCAGGGGCTCTACGCCCGCCTGGCCCGCGCCCAGGACCTCGACCACGAACCCGCCGCGGAGACCGTCGCCCGATGAGGCCTTTGCGTTCGCCGTGGGTGGTGCGGACCCTGTCCACCCTGTTCTCGGCCTATCTGCGGTTCGTCTACGCCACCCTGCGCTGGACCCGCGACGAACAGGAACGCGCCGAGGCCGTCTGGCGGCGGCGCGAGGAGACCGGCGCGATCCTGTGCTTCTGGCACGCCCGCATCCCGCTCTCGCCCAATTCCTGGCCGCAGTCGCCGCAGCGGCAGGACATGCGCGCCTTGATCTCCAAGTCGGCCGACGGCGAGTTCATCGCCCAGACCATGGAGAAGATCGGCTTTCCCTCGATCCGCGGGTCGCGCCAGAAACAGACCGACCCGGCCAAGATCAAGGGCGGCTCGGCGGCGTTCCGCGACATGGCCAAATGGGTCAAGGGCGGCGGCGGGATCGCCATCACCCCGGATGGCCCGCGCGGCCCGGCCCAGGTGATGGGCGAAGGGCCGCCGATGCTGGCCCGCCTGACCGGCGCGCCGGTGCTGCTGGTCGGCATGGCCTCGCGGCCCTGCATCCGCCTGAGCACCTGGGACCGGACATCCATCCCCCTGCCCTTCGGCCGCGCGGCCATGGTCTGGGACGGCCCGTTCACCGCCGGCGGCGACGCCGACCTCACGGCCCTGGGCGAGGACTGGGGCGCGCGCCTGACCGCCGTCACCGATCGCGCCGAGGCGCTGCTCGCGTGAGCGGCCGGCCGCTATCCCTGATCCTCTACGCCGCCGCGACGGCGCTGCTGCAGCCGCTCGTCCCGCTGATCCTCGACCGGCGGGCGCGGCGCGGCAAGGAAGACCCCGCACGGCTGGGCGAGCGGCTGGGCCGCAGCGCCACGCCCCGCCCGGAGGGGCGCCTGGTCTGGCTGCACGGCGCCAGCATCGGCGAGAGCCTGTCGCTGCTGCCCCTGGTCGAGGCGATCCGTCGGGAGCGGCCCGAAACCGCCGTGCTGGTCACCTCCGGCACCCGCACCTCGGCCGAGCTTCTGGCCGCCCGCCTGCCGGCGGGCGCCATCCACCAGTACGCGCCGGTGGACGCCCCGTCGGCCGTGCGCCGCTTCCTCGACCACTGGTGTCCCGACCTCGCCGTCTTCGTCGAGAGCGAGCTGTGGCCCAACCTGATCCTAGGCGCGCGGGCGCGCGGGACGCGGCTGGCCCTGCTGTCGGCCAAGCTGTCGGAGGCCAGCTTCCGCAACTGGTCGCGCCTGCGCTCGGCCGCCCGCGCCCTGTTGGGAGCCTACGACCTGATCCTGGTCCAGGACGCCCGCGCCGCCGAGCGGTTCGCGGCCCTGGGGGTGGCGACCCAAGGACTGGCCGACCTCAAGTTCGGCGCGCCGCCGCTGCCGGCCGACCCGGCGGCGATCGACAAGCTCAAGCCGGTCACCAAGCGGCGGCCGATCGTGCTGGCCGCCAGCACCCATCCCGGCGAGGACGAGCAGATCCTCGACGCCTTCGTGCAGCTGGCCGTGCCCGGCGCGGGTCCGCCGCTGCTGGTGCTCGTCCCCCGACACCCCGAGCGCGGCGAGGCCATCGCCCAGCTCTGCGCCGACCGGGGCATGAGCGCGGCGCGGCGCAGCCAGGCCGCCTCGCCCATCGGCTGCGACGTCTATATCGCCGACACCCTGGGCGAACTGGGCCTGTGGTTCCGGCTGGCCCGCCTGGCGATCATGGGCGGCAGCCTGGTCGAGGGGATCGGCGGCCATAATCCGCTGGAGCCGGCCCGACTGGGCTGCCCGTGCGTCAGCGGGCCGTTCGTCGCCAACTGGCGCACGGTCTATGACGAGCTGGAGGCGGCCGAGGCGGTCGCCCGGCTGAAAGAAGCCTCGGCCCTTGATCCCTATCTGACTTCGGCGGTGCTGGACGGACGCATCCTGGCCGACATGGCCGCCAAAGCCCGCGCCTATGTCGAGGCCCGCGACGCCGAGGCGCGCGAAGTTCCGGCCCGCGTGCTGGAGCTGATCCCGTGAAGCTGGCCACGCCGCGCTGGTGGTACGTGCGCGAGCGCCGCACCGCCATGCTGACGCGCATGCTGTTGACGCCGCTGTCGTGGATATGGGCGGGGGCCACCGCGCGGCGCATCGCCAGGACCGTTCCCGCCGATCCCGGCGTTCCGGTGATCTGCGTCGGCAACCTGACGGTGGGCGGCGTCGGCAAGACGCCGATCGTCCGCGAACTGCTGACCCGCCTGACCGCGGCCGGCGTCGCCGCCCACGGCCTGTCGCGCGGCTATGGCGGCAAGCTCGCCGGGCCGCTGCGGGTCGATCCGGCCGCCAACACCGCCGCCGAGGTCGGCGACGAGCCGCTGATGCTGGCCCAGGACTTTCCGGTGTGGATCGCCCGCGACCGCGCCGCCGGCGCCCGGGCCGCCGCCCAGGCCGGCGCCCAGGCGGTCGTGCTCGACGACGGCCACCAGAATCCGACGGTGCGGAAAGCGCTTTCCCTGGTCGTGGTCGACGGCGAGACCCGCAACGACGAATGGCCGTTCGGCGACGGCGCGGTGTTCCCGGCCGGGCCGATGCGCGAGCCCCTGGCGACGGGCCTGGCGCGCGCCGACGCGGTGATCGTCCTCCTGCCCGGCGACCTCGTCGAACCCGACGCCGGGCTGGTCGCCCTGTTCGCCGGCAAGCCCGTGCTGATCGCGCGGCTGGAGCCGCTGGCCCCGCCGCCGCCCGGCCCGCAACTGGGTTTCGCCGGGATCGGCAAGCCGTGGAAGGTCGAACGCAGCCTCAAGGCCGCCGGCTGCGAGTTGGTCGACTTCGCCCAGTTTCCCGACCACGGCGCCTATGACGAGCGCACCTTGCGCTTCCTCGCCGACCGCGCGGCGCTGTTCGGCGCCGGCCTGGTGACCACCGAAAAGGACTGGGTGCGCCTGCCGCCGGCCTGGCGCGAGCGGGTCGCCTCCTGGCCGGTCCGGGCCCGGTTCGAGGACGAGCAGGCGCTCGACAGCCTTCTGGAGCAAGCGGTTACGCGCTGATCTTTCGCTATCGCGCGAGGACCGGCCGCTTCAGGCGCCGGCTCGTTGGGCGAACTCCCAGGCGCCCTTGGCCAGGATCGGCACCCGGGCCTCCATCAGCGCGGCGTGGGAGCTGGCGGCGGTGCCGTCGCGCACCCGCCCGACGATGCCCTGGCAGATGCCGGCCAAGCGGAACAGGTTGTAGGAGAAGTACCAGTCGAGCTGGGGCAGGCCGTCACGCCCGGTCAGGCGGCAGTACTGCGCCACCGCCTCCTCGACGGTCGGAATGCCGTAGGCGCCGAGATCGGTGATTTCCGACAGGCCGCCGCGCTGGTCGCTCGGCATCACCCAGTTCATCAGGAAATACGAGAAGTCGGCCAGCGGGTTGCCCAGCGTCGACAGCTCCCAGTCCAGCACCGCGATCACCTTCGGCTCAGTGGCGTGCAGGATCATGTTGTCGAGGCGATAGTCGCCATGGACGATCGAGGTCTGGTCGTCGGCCGGCACGGTGGCGGGCAGCCATTCCATCAGCCGGTTCATGGTGTCGAGGCTGGCTGTCTCAGACGCCTTGTACTGCTTGGTCCAGCGGTCGATCTGGCGGGCGAAGTAGTTGCCGGGCTTGCCGAAATCGCCCAGGCCGATCGCCTGGTAGTCGACGGTGTGCAGCCGGGCCAGGGTCTCGATCTCGGCGTTGTAGATCGCCCGGCGCTCGGCCGGCTGGTGTTCCGGCAGCGTGCCGTCCCACAGGATGCGGCCCTCGACCATGTCCATGACGTAGAACATGGTGCCGATGACGGCCTCGTCCTCGCAAAGGGCGTAGGCGCGCGCGACCGGGAAGCCGGTCTTGCCCAGGGCCGAGATCACCTTGAACTCGCGGTCGACGGCGTGGGCCGACGGCAACAGCTTGCCCGGCGGCTTGCGGCGCAGGACGTAGCGCTTGGCCGGCGTGACCAGCTGATAGGTCGGGTTGGACTGGCCGCCCTTGAACTGGCGGACCTCCAGCGGCCCCGCGAAACCCTCGACATGGTCCCTGAGCCACGCCGCGAGCCGGGCCTCGTCCAGGCGATAGCGCTCGTCGACCTCCTTGGTGCCCGAATTCATCTCCTGGGCGGACTGTTCGGCGGCGGCCATGGCGCTTCCTCGTACACTTGTTTGAACGCCAGTTTAGCCGCCGAAATGACCGGGGCAAGGGATGCTCCGCCGTGTCGGCCTTCGGGCGAGAGCGTCTCGCAACGCGAACTCACATGCCCAGTCGTGGAGTTGCGCCCCAGAACGCACCGAGGAGTTCGGGGCCGGGCCGGATCGGACCGTCAGACCGCCGGGGATGCGCAACAGCCAATGTCGGCGCGGTGGAAACACCGGCACCTGGGACTTCTACGAGGTCACCGCCGGTACGGTTGAGCAGACTTTGGCGTAACGAGGCCACGGACTGTCCAGAAGCAGCCGCATTGAGAGGATCAGAGGCAATGTTTATCGGTCGTCCCGAGCGTCGGCCGATGCCGCTCGCTTTCCTCGCCATCTGCCTTTTGCTCATCGCCCCGACCTCTCATGCAAGGGCAGACACACCGCTCGATTTCCTAGTCCAGCAGGTATGCGACGATGGTAGTGGTGGCCACACGAGCGCCGATCCCGTCACATGCCCAGCGACCGCTCGTAAGCTGAAGATCGGCGAAAGCCTGCCCTATCACAAGTGGGACATCGGCGGCGGCCAGATAAGCGACTCTTATCCGATAGCTGAATTGGGCGGCCGTTTGCGGGTGGTGCAAACAGCTTTCTTTGATAGCCAGACTTCCTTCGTGCCCCCTGTCTTTGACGCGGCGGACCCTGCTACCGGACGTAGCGGATATGATCTTCTTCTGGCGGACGGTGCATATGTTTCTGCAGCGGGAACCTACGATCCAGGCGCTGGATGGCAGCCTATTTGGAACAATTCGGCATGCAGTCTAGCGGACTCCTGGGTTTACGCGCCCAAAACACTCACCGTTCCATTTTCATATGGCGACACCACAACGTCGTTAAACGTGTCATCGCCACAATGCCCACCGAATTCTAATTTCGGAATGTCATATACTGGATGGAATTACTATCCACTCATGAAATACGAGAGCGGAAAGAATCTAAACACGATAAAGATTTGGCACTTCTCCGGACAATCGGTCAATTCTAGTGGAATCGAAGAATTCTATTTTACAAAAGAATATGGAAAAACTCGGTGGGAAGCTTGGAGTTCGACTGTCTCCGCTGCGAACTCATCCGTAGTATCTCGCTGCCCAACCGGCACTAACTCCGGCACCGTAATATTCGGTTCCACGACCTATTATCTTGTCGATTGTCATGATTGGAGCACTGCGATCCCATCCGCCACGGGCGACTGGTATCCAGCAAGCTCCTGGCACATAGATCCTTTATACTACAGCTTAAATATACTTAAAAACACTCACATGCAATGCACTAACAACAGCGGTGCCTCAGGGCAATGCGGGGCATCCTATAGCTGCGGAACAATTTTGCCTTGGAATCGAACTGGCAACCTCAACTGGGGGTACGATCAGAACGTTCAAGCCCCAAACAGCAGTTCAAATTGCGCCCTCATTCTTTCAATACCAGATGGCCCAAATGGGCAGTCCGTCTATCAGGACGTAACGTCAATACCATCCGGGTATTCAACTTATAGTTTTGGCGCCGCGCTTTGGACCCCAAATGGATCAGCACTTGGAGCTACGGTCGCAGTTGATGAAATCGACAATTCCGGAAGCGTCATCGCGCAGCACGGCGCGTCCGCCACGGTAACGCGGCAAAGACGATATATCCAAGGCACATTTTCAATATCATCCGCCACCAAAGCTCTTAGATTTGAGATTAGGCCGACCTCCACGAGTTATACATATGAATTTACCGAGGCCTGGATTGCCCCTCAACCGTAGTAAATTCATCCGTTGCGGTCAGATTGGGACCCGCACGTCGCGACTGTGAGGGGGAGATGTAGTGCTCGGAAAAAGACTAGGTGCGATTATAACTGCGCGGCTCGCCAACGCCCTCGCCCCCGAAATCTTGAACCGCCTTGAAGCGGCCGCGCCGTGGAAGCAGATGGTCTTTTTCCCGTCGCCGGAGGCCATCGGCCCGTCGCGCGACTACCCGTTTATGGCTTCGTCCGCCTGTGTCGCGAGCGACTTCTTCCATGCTGAGTTCGCCCGCATCTGCGCCTTGATCGGCGTGGGCGTCAGCTTTCACCGCAAGCTCTGGGAATGGGTGTTCATCCTCCATCACGCCGAGCGCCTCGGCGTCCTGCGGCCGGGCGCGCGAGGCCTCGCCTTCGGCGTGGGGCGCGAACTCCTCCCGGCGTCCTTCGCCGCGCTGGGCTGCGAGATCGTGGCGACCGACGCGCCCCCGGAACAAGCGGAAAGTTCGGGGTGGAGCGCTAGCGGCCAATTCGCGGCCGGGCTGGACGCTCTGCCGAACGGTTCCCTGGACCGCACGATTTTCGAACAGCGGGTGCGCTGGCAGACCTGCGACATGAATGCGATCGATCCAGCGTTGGTCGATTTCGACTTCTGCTGGTCCTCCTGCTGCTTCGAACACCTAGGCGACATCGAGGCGGGGCTCGACTTCGTCGTCAATTCCGTCGAGCAAACGCTCAAACCGGGCGGCGTGGCGCTGCATACGACGGAGCTTAACCTCTCTTCGAACGACGCGACGATCGAGCGCGGACCGACCGTCCTCTTCAGGCGTCGCGATCTGGAGGCGCTTATCGCGCGCCTGCGCGCCCGCGGACACGAGGTTGAGAGTCTCCGCGTCGGCCCAAACGTTTTCGTCATGAACAACTACGCAGACACCCCGCCCTATTCGGCGCCGCATCTTCTGGTCAGCCTCGGAGGATTTGTGACGACTTCCGTCGGCCTCGTCGTACGGCGCGGCCATCGCCGGAATTGAACAGACCCGGAATGGCCGGGGCAAGGGATGCTCCGCCATAGCCGCAGAAGCGCCGCTCAGGCGCCCGAAGCGCAGGACGCCGCCAAACGCGCCTTGTCGATCAGACGGGTCAGAGGGAACAGCGGCGCGCCGTTCGGCTCGCCGCTCATCGCGTAGACTTCCGAAACCGCACGAACCAGCGACGAGGCGGTGTTGGAGCTGATCTTGTAGCGGTCCCCCGACCACGCCGCGCGAGGACCGCTCGGCTCGATCAGCACGAAGGAGACCGAACAGCCCGAATAGGTCGCCTGATAGGCGATGCAAGCGCGTGCGCCGTCGCGCCGGCCGCATCGCCTTGGCATACGGTCCAGATCATAGGAGCCGTACAGATCGGAGTGATCGTAGGCCACGCTGTAGCGCCGCGTCTGAACCCGCCTTTCGAACGACAGCCCCAGGGGCGGCGTTTGCGTCGCCGGGCCGTTTTCGCCCGTCAAGCAGAGCAGCCCCAGGACCGTCAGGCAGGCGGGCGTCGGCACGACCGGCTCACCCCTTCAGCGCCCGCCAGCCGATGTCGGCGCGGTGGAAACCTTCCGGCCAGTCGATCCTGGCGATGGCGGCGTAGGCCCGGTCGCGGGCTTCCTGCAGCGTCGCGCCACGGGCGCAGACGTTCAGAACCCGGCCGCCGGCCGCGCGCAGGGTCCCGTCCGGGTCTTGCTTCGTCCCGGCGTGGAAGACGACGACATGCTCGCCGAAGTCCTGGTCGGCGCCCTTGATCGTCGAGCCGGTTTTGGGCGCGTCCGGATAGCCGTCGGCGGCCAGCACCACGCAGATCGCCGCATCATTGCGCCATTCCGGCGGGTCGAGCTCGGCCAGCTGGCCGGTCGCCGCGCACAGCAGGTAGGGCACGATGTCGCTGTCCAGGCGCAACATCAGCACCTGGCATTCGGGGTCGCCGAAGCGGGCGTTGTACTCGACCAGCTTGGGACCTTGTTCCGTGAGCATCAGGCCGGCGTAGAGCACGCCGCGATAGGGCGCGCCCTCGGCCGCCAGCCCCGCCACAGTCGGGGCGATCAGTTCGCGGCGGGCGCGCTCGACCAGGGCGTCGGTCAGGACGGGGGCCGGCGAATAGGTGCCCATGCCGCCGGTGTTCGGGCCCTGATCGCCGTCGAAGGCGCGCTTGTGGTCCTGGGCGACGCCGAACAGCACCGCCGTCTTGCCGTCGGCCAGGGCGAACAGCGAGGCCTCCTCGCCGACCATGAACTCCTCGATCACCACGCGCGCGCCGGCCTGGCCGAAGCGGCCGCCCAGCATGTCGTCGATGGCGGCCTCGGCCTCGGCGCGGGTCTCGGCGATCACCACGCCCTTGCCGGCCGCCAGCCCGTCGGCCTTGATCACATAGGGGGTCGAGAACCGGTCGAGGAAAGCCTTGGCCTCGGCGGCGTTCTCAAAGGTCCCGTGGGCGGCGGTGGGCAGGCCGTTACGGACGGCGAAATCCTTGCTGAACGCCTTGGAGCTTTCCAGGCGCGCCGCCTGGGCGGTCGGGCCGAAACAGGCGATCTCCAACGCCTCCAGTCGGTCGGCGAGACCGGCCTCAAGCGCGACCTCGGGCCCGACCACGACCAGATCGGCCTCGATCTCCTGGGCCAGGGCGACCAGGCCGTCGACGTCGGTCGCCTTGATGTCGCGGGTCTCGCACAGGGCGGCGACACCGGGGTTGCCGGGAGCCGCGACCAGGCGAACCACCAGATCCGATTGGGCGATCTTCCAGGCCAGGGCGTGTTCGCGGCCGCCGGAGCCGACAAGCAGGATGTTCATGGCGCGGGGTGTGGCGTGGGCGGGCCGCAGCGTCAAGCCGCAGATCGACCGCGTCCGCCCCGCCGATTCGCCCCTATACTGCCGGCATGACCTTCGCCGACGCGCCCGACGCCGGAGCCGACAACGCCCGCCCCTACTCCGTCTCGGAACTCGCCTTCGCCCTGAAGCGGACGCTCGAGGACGCCTACGGCTTCGTGCGCCTGCGCGCCGAGTTGTCCAAGGTGACCTTCCACTCCAACGGCCACGTCTATCTGACGCTGAAGGACGAGCGCGCCGCCATCGACGGCGTGGTGTGGAAGGGCCAGGTCAAGAACCTCAACGTCCGCCCCGAACAGGGGCTGGAAGTGATCGTCACCGGCAAGATCACCACCTATCCGGCCGGGTCGCGCTACCAGATCGTCATCGAGACCATGGAGCCGGCGGGCATGGGCGCCCTGCTGGCCCAGCTCGAACGGCTCAAGGCCCGGCTGCAGGCCGAGGGCCTGTTCGAGGCCGCGCGCAAGCGGCCGCTGCCCTCGATGCCGGCGGTGGTCGGCGTGGTGACCAGCCCGACCGGCGCGGTGATCCGCGACATCCTGCACCGCATCCGCGACCGCTGGCCCTGCCGGGTGATCGTGTGGCCGGTGGTGGTCCAGGGCGACCAGGCCGCCGCCCAGGTCGCCGCCGCCGTTCGCGGCTTCAACGCCCTGGCGCCGGGCGGCGGCGTTCCCCGCCCCGACGTGCTGATCGTCGCCCGCGGCGGCGGCTCGGTCGAGGACCTGTGGGCGTTCAACGACGAAGCCCTGGCCCGCGCCGTGGCCGAAGGCGAAATCCCGCTGATCTCGGCGGTCGGCCACGAGACCGACACCACCCTGATCGACTTCGTCTCCGACCGGCGCGCGCCGACCCCGACCGCCGCCGCCGAGATGGCCACCCCCGTGCTGGCCGAGCTGCGCGCGGCCGTCATCGACTACGAGCGCCGTCTGGTCCGTAGCGGCGGCCGCGTGGTCGACGAGCGCCGCCATCGCCTTTCGGCCGCCAGTCGCGGCCTGCCCAAGCTGGACGACCTCCTGGCCCTGGCCACCCAGCGCTTCGACCTGTCGGCCGGCCGGCTGAAGGCGGCCCTGGAACGCAACACCGCCGCCCACGCCCACGACATGGCCAAGATCGCGCCGCGCCTGACCCCGGCCCTGCTCGACCGGCCGCGCCGCCTCAAGGCCGAGCGCCTGTCCGAGCTGTCGGCCCGCCTCGACGCGGCCGTGGCGCGCGGCGCCGACCAAGCCGCGCGCCGGGCCCGGCTGCCGGAGTTGAACCTGCGGCTGAACGCCGCCCTGGCCAGGCGAGTCGCTCAGGCCGAAGAGCGGCTTTCGGCTCTCGACAAGCTGCGCCTGTCGCTCGATCCGAATCGCCCGCTGCAGCGCGGCTTCGCCCGCGTCCACCGCGCCGACGGGGCGTTGGCCCGGTCCGCCGCCGTGCTGGCGCCCGGCGAGGCGGTGCGGCTGGTGTTCGGCGACGGCGAGCGCGGCGCCGTGGTCGACGGCGCGAAGCCCGCCCCGGCGCCGCGTCCCAAGGCCGCGCCCGACGCCGGCCAGGGCGACCTGTTCTGACAACCGCCCCGCCGCGCGGGTTTCAGAAGTTTCCGAATTGACAATTAACCGCGCGGCGGACTGCCAAAGCGCGTATCGAGTTTGTGAATGCGCCCGGCGGCGCTACATTGGGACCATGAACGCTTACGATCGCGATCTTTCCGGGAACCCCGCGGACCTGGCCGTCGTCCACTATGGCGACGGCGAGTTCGTGGTCATGAAGCCCGGCCGTTTTGTCGAGTGCGCGGTCAGCGGCGTGCGCATCCCTCTCGACGCCTTGCGCTATTGGAACCCCGAGCTTCAGGAAGCTTACGCGGGGCCCAAGGAGGCTTTGGCGCGGTGGCGGACTCTGAACGGACAAGCCTGATCCGGCCAAGCCGGCGCCTGCTGCTGCTCGCGGCGGCGGCGGCTCCCTTGGCCGCGCCCGCCTACGCCGCGCCCCCCTCGCTGCTGCTCACCGGCCCCTATGTCCAGGGCGGCTTCGCGTTCGGCCGCACCGCGCCCCGCGCCACCATCCTGGTCGACGGCGTGGTGGAAGGCGCGGCCTCGGCCGACGGCGCCTTCTTCGTCGGGTTCGACCGCGACTCGCCGTCCCGGGTGACCATCGCCGTGCGCACGCCCGAGGGCGAGGCCAGCCACGTCCAGTCGGTCGCGCCCCGCAGCTTCGATATCCAGCGCATCGACGGCCTGCCGCCGGACCAGGTCACGCCGCAGGACCCGGCCCTGCTCGCCCGCATCGCCGCCGAGGCGGAGCGCAAGGCGGCCGGCTTCGCCAGCCGCCTCGACCGCGAGGACTTCGTCGCGGGCTTCATCCTGCCGGTCGAGGGCGCGCGGATCACCACCCGCTTCGGCGGCCAGCGCATCCTGAACGGCCAGCCGAAGACCCCGCACTACGGCGTCGATCTCGCCGCGCCGGTCGGAACGCCGGTGCGCGCGCCGGCCGACGGCGTCGTCGCCTTCGCCGAGACCGGCCTTCATTTCGACGGCGGCCTGATCCTGATCGACCACGGCCAGGGGCTGATCAGCGCCTATCTGCACCTGTCCAGGATCGACGTGGCGCGCGGCGAACAGGTCCGGCGCGGCCAGCTCATCGGCGCGGTCGGCCAGGAGGGCCGCGCCACGGGCCCGCACCTGTGCTGGCGGCTCAAATGGCACGGCCGCAATCTCGACCCGCTGCTGATGGTCGGCGCCGAGGCCCCCGCCAAATTGTGAAGAAAACCTATCTCGCGCGGGGGCGCGGTAACGTTTCGGAAGCCAATCCCGGGCGATCCTGAGTCCGTTGATTCCTGTCGGCCGCGACGGCGCATCCCGCGTGGTCCAGGATAGCAGAATCCAGCCGTTCACGAAGAAGGGCGGCCGCAGAAGTCGCGGGAGAAACGCGCGTATGGCGTCTGGCTTGGAAGCGTTGCGGGTGTTGTTGGTCGACGACAACAAGCACATGCGCGCCATCATCACCACGGTGCTGCGCAGCCTGGGCGTCCACGACCTGAGGCAGGCCCACGACGGCGCCGAGGCGCTGGAGACCCTGAAGACCTGGCCGGCCGACGTGGCCTTCGTCGATTTCCGCATGTCGCCGGTGGACGGCGTCGAGTTCACCCAGCAGGTGCGCACCGCGCCCGACAGCCGCAATCCCTACCTGCCGATCATCATGATCACCGGCTACGCCGAACGGCACCGCGTCTGCGAGGCCCGCGACGCCGGCGTGACCGAGTTCGTGGTCAAGCCGCTGACCGCCCGCGCCCTGATCGAGCGGCTGAACGCGGTGATCTATCACCCCCGGCCCTTCGTGCGGACACGCAGCTATTTCGGTCCATGCCGCCGGCGCATCGACGACGTGGCCTATATCGGCCCGGAGCGGCGCACGGCCAATCTGCGCCCGGCCTTCGAGCTCTAGCGCGGACCGCCGCCGCCGGCCTCAGACGCCGAGGCCGGCATAGACCTCGTTGGGCCAGCGCTTGTGGACCCAGAACCATTCCTCCGGCCGTTCGCGGATGCGGTCCTCCATGAAGGTGTTGATCGCACGCACGCACGCCTCGATGTCGGCGGTGCGGTCCTCGGTGTGCGGCGGCTCGATGGGGTCGTACACCGTCACCCGGAAGCGCGCGCCGCGGGTCCGCTGCACCGACATCGGCTGCAGCACCGTGCCAAAACGGATCGCCAGCCGGCTCGGCCCCTCGGCGGTGCGGGCCTCGTGGCCGAAGAACGGGGCGGCGACGCCGCCGTTGAACTTCTGGTCGTTCATCAGGGCGACCGACTGGCCGTCCTTGAGGGCCAGCAGCATGTCGCGCGCGCCGTCGCTGCCCTTGGGCGCGAACAGCTGGATGCCGTAGCGGGCGCGGCTTTCCTTGATCCGCTTGTCGACATAGGGATTGTTGGCCGCGCGATAGGTCATGTAGCAATCGACCCCCGCCTTGACGATCGCCGCCGGCATCACCTCCCAGTTGGCCAGGTGGCCCGAGACGAACACCACCGGCTCCTTCTGGCCGGCGATCTGGCCCAGGCGCTCGCCATTGATCAGCTCGATGCGGTCGTCGGCCAGGGCGATGCGGTCCATGATCGGGAATTCGGCGAAGGTCCGGCCCACGCTCTCCCATTGCGCCTTCAGCAGGCGCCGGCGGTCGGCCTCGGGCATGTCGGGAAAGGCCAGGGCGATGTTGCGGCGAGCGGTCTTGTGCGCGCCGCTGAGCGGCCCGAGCAGTTTCAGCAGCCCGCCCCCGGCGGCCGAGGCCCAGTCCACCGGCATGGCGCGGACCATCGCCGTGAACAGATCAAAGCCGAACGCCTCGATCCGCCACAGGAAATCCTGCAGGGCGCCGGGCTGAGACGGGGAATGCGGTTCGGACATGGACCTAAATAGGCTGTCGGCTCCGCTTCGCGCAATTGGGGCGACCTTCAACCGTCACGGCATGTGGCTTGCGGGTGACTCACCCGGCCGTCCCGTTCTGGGACGGGAAGGACCGACCTTTTTGGGGGGCTTGCGCCCATGAGAAACGACATCGACCTTCACCTCGGCAAACGCCTCCGCCGCCGCCGCCGCCTGCTGGGCCTGACCCAGCAGCAGCTCGCCGGGGCCTGCGGCGTCCGCTTCCAGCAGATCCAGAAGTACGAGTGCGGCGCCAACCGCATCTCGGCCGCCCGCCTGTGGCAGCTCTCCGAAGCCCTGGAGGTGCCGGTGGCCTATTTCTACGACGGCCTGGCCGAGGACCCGCACGAGGTCGCGGTCCGCGACCGCCGCGAGGAGCGCGCCGAGAGCCAGGGCGAGGTGTTCGCCCGCAAGGAGACGCTGGACCTGATCCACGCCTATTACAGCCTCGACGAACGCCCCCGCCGCCGCCTGCTGGACCTGGCCAAGTCGCTGAACGACGAAGGCGAAGAGGCGTTGAGCGCCTGAGGCTTCTCAGCGAGCGGCCAGGAGGCTAAGCCTCGCGCATGCCTGCGCTGAGCCCCGACCGACTCGCCGAACTCGACGCCTTCCTGATCGCGCTGAACGGCGCGTCCGGGGCGGCGATCCTGCCCCTGTTCCGCGCCGATCACGGCCTGGAGGACAAGGGCGAAGCCAAGGGCCAGGCGTTCGACCCGGTCACCGAGGCCGACCGCGGCGCGGAGGCGGCGATCCGCCGCCTCATCGCCGAGCGCTATCCCGCGCATGGCGTGATCGGCGAGGAGTACGGCGAGGACCGTCCGGACGCCGAGTTCGTCTGGGTCCTGGACCCTATCGACGGCACGCGGGCGTTCATTTCCGGCCTGCCGCTGTGGACCACCCTGATCGGCCTGCGCTGGAACGGCGCGCCGGTGCTGGGCTCGATCGGCCAGCCCTATCTCGGCGAGGTGTTCATCGGCTCGCAGGCGGCGGGCTCGCGGCTGATCCACGCCGGCGGCGAGACGCCGCTGCGCGTGCGGCCCTGCCCGCGCCTGACCGACGCCCTGATCGCCACCACAGACCCGGAAGCCTGCTTCGACGGCGCCGAGCGCGGCGCCTGGACCCAGGTGCGCGCCGCCGCCCGCCTGGCGCGTCTCGGCTGCGACGCCTACGCCTACGCCATGGTCGCCGCCGGCAAGATGGACATGGTCATCGAGGCCGGCTTGAAGAGCTGGGACATCGAGGCGGCGGTGCCGTTGGTCGAAGGCGCCGGGGGCGTCGTCGCCGACTGGCGCGGCGCGCCCGTCGGCCGCGACGGCGGCCAGGTGGTCATGGCCGGCGACCGCGCCTGCCTGGACGAGGCCCTGGTCGCCCTCAGGCGTTCGGCGAAATAACCGGTCCGGTCAGGGCGTCGAACTCGCGCCAGAAGGCGGACCGAACCGGGTCGGTCTCGACCAGCAGCTCATGATAGGCGCCGGCGATCTCGACATAGCGGCCGTGCGGCAGGCGCGCGGTCACGGCCTTGAGGTCGCGGTTGACCACCCGGCTGTCGTCGCCGGCCCCGACCACCACCACGGGCATGGCCACCCGGCTGACCGCCGGCGCGGCCTGCAGCCAGGCGCAGGCGCTGAAGGCGAAGTCGAGCCAGCCCCAGGTCAGCCCGCCGAGGGCCAGATCGGGACAGGCGAGGATCTGGGCGTGGTAACGGTCGTAGCGCGCCTTGTCGTGGGTCAGGCGGCTGTCTTCGAAATCGTAGGCCAGCGGGTCGGGCGCGTCGCCGAACAGGTAGTGGCCGGCGCGGCCGGTATGGACCATCCACCAGGCCCAGGCCCGGCCGAGCAGCGGCGAGCGCCCGCCGGTGTGGAGGCCCAGCATCGGGGCCGACAGCGCGCAGGCCGCGAAGCGGTCCTCGCCGTGCGCCAGCGCCAGCAGGGTCAGGCAACCGCCCATCGAATGCCCCAGCGCGATCCACGGCTTGGGCAGGCGGTCGGCGAAGTGGTCGAGCAGCAGGCCATAGTCGGCCAGGAAGGTCTTGAAGCCCCGGGCGTGCCCCTTGCTGCGGTCCGCGAGTTCGCGGTGCGACAGCCCCTGGCCGCGCCAGTCGTGGACCAGGACGACGAAGCCCCGGGCCTGAAGGTCGGCGACCACCTCGTAGTATTTTTCGATGGGTTCGGTGCGGCCGGGGCTGACGACCACCGAGCCCTTCGGCGCGCCCTTCGGCGAAAACAGAGCGGCGCGGAGGGGAGCCCCCCCCGCGCCGTCGAACCATTCCGCCGCGCCGTCGGCCGGCGCGGGCGCCTCGGATATCGAGAGCAGAGGCGCTTGCTCAGACACGCCGGATCAGCCGCGGGCCTTGGCCAGGATCGGTTGCAGTTTCATGGCGACCGACATGTCGCCGTTGATCTTCAGCTTGCCTTGCATGAAGGCCATGGTCGGGTCGAGCTTGCCCTCGGCCATCGACTCGAAATCGTCCTTCGAGATGACGATGGTGCAGTCGGCCGGCTTGTCTTCGTTGGTGACCGAGCCGCCGTCGACGAAGATGAAGCCGTCGCCCTTGAAGTCGAACTTCAAGGTCTTGCCGAGGCCAGAATCGGCGCCCACGGCTTTTTGAAGTTGTTCGGTGATGTCTTGCAGCGTGGCCATGGACCGTTCTCCTCGGAAGTGGCGTGCTGGGCTGCGCCCTGTTCAGCGGGCGCTAACTTGGCGGCTCCTGACACGAATGTAAACAACGTTCAGACGTTGACGTTAGCGTCAACATCAAGCCTCGAAAGGACGCCGTTACTTCGCCGGCGCCAGCAGGATCCGGCTGGGCGGGTGGGTGAACCTGAGGCTGCGGGCGCCGCGGATGACCGACGGGTTGAAGGCCGGCTGCCCCTCGGCCGTGGGCAAGGCGACGTTGCGCCCGTCGGCCAGGACCGCGACCCCCGATCCCGCGCCGAAGAACACCGCCCGCGACATCTTCGGGGCCATCAGGCCGAGCAGCGGGCCCGAGGCCTTGATGCCGGCGTTGGCCTGCTCGATGGCCCTGGCCACCTCGGCCGCGCCGATCTCGGGCGCCGGGGCGATCTTGGCCTGCAGCTCCATGTTCATGCCGAACTTGGCCTTGGCCGGGGCGTCCAGCACCAGCTTGCGGTGCGCCTTGATCATCGGCAGGGTCGGCAGGGTCTGGACGCGGCCGTCCGCCCCGATCGGCAGGTGCACCCTGCCCTGCGGCGTCTCCACCCAGATATGGACCCCCGTGGCCGGCCGGCCGTCGACCGACAGGTAGTAGACCAGCTCATAGGCGGTCCGCTGCTCCGGCGGGATGCGCAGGAAGTGGTCCAGGAACGGGAACACCTTGGCGACGTCCACCGGCGGGCGCGCCGCCAGGGCCGGCGCGGCGGCGGCGGCCAGGCCGAGGGCCAGGGCCAGGGCCAGGGCCGCGCCGAGCAGCTTGCGTCTGTCGGGCGCCACGGTCATTTCGGCTTCACAAAGCGCAGGGTCATGCGGTCGCTTTCGCCTATGGCGTCATATTTCGAATGGTCGAAGCCCGGCTTGGCCGGCTGGCCGCGCGGCGCCGAGAGCCGGGTCGGCGGCAGGGTCCACACGCCGAACGGATAGTCCTTGAGATCGGCCGGATTGGCGTTGATCTCGCTGGACTTGTCGAAGGCGAAGCCGGCTTCCTGGGCCAGTTGCCGGACATAGGCCTCCTGCACGTAGCCATTGCCGGCCAGCACGTCCTGAACCCCGCCCGGGGCGGCGCGATGCTCCTCGACGCCCAGCACCCCGCCCGGCTTGAGCACGGCGAACGCGTCGTGGAAGGCCTTCTCGGCGAAGCCGCCGGCCATCCAGTTATGGACGTTGCGCAGGAACAGGACCATGTCGGCGCCGCCAGCCGGCGGCAGGGGCCCCGAGGTGGGGCCGAAGGCGGCGATCTCGACCTTGCCGTAGACCCGCGGGCTGGCTTCGAGCTTGCGCCGATAGGCTTCGACGATCTCGGCGGCGGCCGGTTCGGACGGGTCGCCGACCTGGAGATCGGCCGCATAGAGCTTGCCGCCCGTCTGTTTCAGATAGGGCGCCAGGACATCGGTGTACCATCCCGCGCCCGGCCAGAACTCCACCACGGTCATGCCCGGCTTGAGCCCCCAGAAGGTCAGGCTCTCGACCGGGTGGCGCCATTTGTCCCGCGCCTTGTCGGCCGCCGGCCGCCAGTCGCCGGCGACGACCTCCTGGAGCGTGACCTCGTGCACCTTGGCCGCGGCGGGCGAGGCCCGCTCGGCCGGCGCCGCCGGCTTGCGCCCGCAGCCGGCCAGCGCCGCCGCGCCGGCGGCCAGCATCAGGCCTCGCCGAGAGAAGTCGGACGGAAAAGCGTACTTCACGCGAGCATTCCCCTAAGACGTCGATCGCCCCCGCAACCGCGCGTCACACATGGCTTATCGCGCCGGGCCCCGGCGGTCAAAGCGGTCAGCCCGGCTTGCGGAACCGCAGGGTCATCCGATCGCTCTCGCCGATGGCGTCGTACTTGGCGTGGTTGAAGGCCGGATTCTCGGGCTGACCCGACGGCGCGCTGGCGCGCGTGGGCGGCAAGGTCCAGACGCCGAACGGGTGGTCCTTCGAATCCTTGGGGTTGGCGTAGAGCTCGCTGCGGGCGTCCAGCTTGAGCCCCGCCTTCTCGGCGGCGGCGATCACCGCCTGCTCGTTGACATAGCCGTCGGAGGCGTCGGGCCGCATCGGCCGGGGATCGGCGCGGTGGTCCTCGACCGCCAGCACGCCGCCGGGCTTCAGCGCGGCGGCGATGTCGGCCATGGCCTTGTCGAGATAGCCGCCGGGAATCCAGTTGTGAATCTCGCGGGCGGTCAGGATCAGGTCGACGGAGCCGGCCGGCGCCAGGGCGCCGGAGACGCCGCCGAAGTTGGTCGCCTCGACCTTGCCCCAGACCGAGGCGTCGGCGTACTTGGCCAGGAAGTTCGCCCGCCCCTTGCGGGCGCTCTCGGACAGCTTGGGATTGTCGAGATCGGCCAGGCCGGCCACGTAGCGGCCGCCGGTGGCCTTGGCGTAGGGGGCCAGGATTTCGGTCCAGTAGCCGCCGCCCGGCTGCAGGTCGATCACCACGTCGCCCGGCTGCAATCCCCAGAAGGTCAGCGCCTCGACCGGCTTGCGGACGCCGTCGCGGGCCCTGTTGGCCGCCGCGCGCTGCGGGCCGGCCACGGCCGCCGCCAGGGCGGCGTCTTCCGAGAAGGTCGGCGCGATCGCCGGCGTGGCGTTGGGGAAGGCCTTGGTGGCCGCCGAGACGGGCGCGGAAGAGACCGCCGCCACAAGAGAGACGCAGCCCAGGGCGGCCAGTCTGGAGAGGTTCATGGTGCGGTTCTTTACGGTGGACGTGCGCGAGGGTTCGCCGTCCGCCCGCCGCAAGGCAAGTGAATTAATCTCCATCCCCGTCCAGCCGCTCTCCCCTTGAACCCCCGCAGCCGCATCCCACCTAGGTTGGCGAAGGCGCTGGATGTCCGGGCCTTCCGGATCACCGCGCGAGGCCGTTCCGGCTCGCGCACGGTCCGCCCCAGAAACGCAACCTTGCTTGAACCAAGAAGGATGTGACGCACATGCGTACGATCGATTTTTCCCCCCTCTATCGTTCCGTCGTCGGCTTCGACCGCCTGGCCGCGCTGCTTGACGCCGCCAGCGCCGACAGCGCCTCGGGCTATCCGCCCTACAACATCGAGCGCACTGACGAGAACCTTTACCGCATCGAGATCGCCGTCGCCGGCTTCAAGCCCGAGGACCTGAACATCGAGGTCAAGGAGAACCTCCTGACCGTGCAGGGCCGCAAGGTCGCCAACGACGAGGACCAGGGCCGCCGCTACCTGCATCGCGGCCTGGCCGAGCGCAATTTCGAGCGCCGGTTCCAGCTCGCCGACTACGTGATCGTGACCGACGCGTCGCTGGCCGACGGCCTGCTGACCGTGTCGCTGAAGCGTGAACTGCCCGAACAGCTCAAGCCGCGCCGCATCGAGATTTCGACCGCGCCATCGGCCAGCCTGATCGAGGGCGAGAAGGCCGCCTGAGGGACCGGCCGGACCTGAAATCCACGAAGGGCGGCGCCGATGGCGTCGCCCTTTTTTCCGTCGGAGCCGACGGCGTCAGAGGATGGCGGTCTCCAGGCCCTTGGCCCCTTCGCGGAAGGCGCCGGCCAGTTCGGCCTGGCGCAGGACGGCCCCGCTGAAATTGGCCCGGCTCAGATCGCTGTCGGCGAGCAGCGCCTGACGCATGTCGGCGCCGGTGAAATCGGCGCCCTTGGCGATCACCCGGCTCATGTCGCAGGGCAGCAGGCGATCGGCCCCGAGCAGCAGAGGGCCCATCTGCGCCTCGCGCAGGTCCGCCCCCGACAGCTTGGCCCCCTTCAGCCGCGCGCCGCGCAGGTCGGCCCGGCGCAGGTTGCAGGCCCGCAGGTCCGCCCCTTCCAGGTGCGCGCCCTGCAGCTGGGCGCCTTCCATGTCGAGGCCGTAGAACACCGCCCCCTTGGCCGACAGGGCGGTCAGGTTGTAGCCGCGGATCGACTTCAGCGCCCGTAGGTCGGCGCCGTCGAAGACCGAGGGCCGCCCCTCCGCGCCGTCGGTCTCGCACCATAGGGCGTGCTCGCGGATCATGTCGCCGTAGGGCAGCGCCTCGACGTCCACCCCGGCCAGACCGTCGGTCAGCGCCCCGTCCATCTGGGCGTTGGTGATGTCGGCATGGGTCAGCGAGGCTCCGACCAGGATGGCGTCGCGCAGGTCGGCCCCAGCCAGGTTGGCCCCCGAAAGGTCGGCGCCCGCCAGGTTGGCGCCCGACATCGAAGCCTGTTTGAGGTTGGCGCGGACCAGCTTGGCGTCCTTGAGGATGGCGTCGGTGAAGTCGGCCCGCACGGCGATCACGCCGGACATCCGCGTGCGCTCCAGGTTGGCGCCGGCCAGAATGGCGCCCTGCGCCTCGCTGGCCCGCTTGGCGGGCTCGATCACCCGCAGGCCCTTCTCGCGGTCGGGCGTGGTGATGGTGCCCTCGCGCAGGTCGGCCTCGAACATGTCCGCGCCGGTGAGGTCGGCGCCGCGCAGGCAGGCGCCGCGCAGGTCGGCCCGCCGCAGCGAGGCCTCCGTCAGGTCGGTGTTCTGCATGTCCGCGCCATAGAAGATGGCGTGGTCCAGGCGCGCGCCGACGAACTTGCAGCCGTCGAGCACCGCTCCGGTGAAATCGGCGTCGGCGAGATTGCGCCCCCGGAAGTTCAGCCCCGACAGGTCCATCCACGAAAACACGGCTCGGGCGCCGCCCGGCCGCGCGGCCCACAACCGGTCATGCCTTGCGCAGATCAGATCGGCTTCCTGTTGCGTGAGGCGGCGGTGATTCCCGGCCGTCCCGATCGCTGGCATGGGGAACATCACTCCGACGAATGGACCGTCCGATGCTGACAGGCCAATGTTAACGCAAGGCTGACGCGACGGCCGGGTCGAGAAGCCCCTGCCCGGCCAGCTCCCAGGCCAGCGGCCCGCCGCGCGGCGTCCACAGCCGCGTATAGCCGGCCGCGCCATAGCGATCGAGCGCCAGGGCCAGCCCCTCGCCGGGCTGGGGCTCGAACAGGGCGTCGAAGCCTTGCCCGTCCTCGGACGCCTCGACCAGCGGCCGGCCGACGGCCAGCCGGTGGAAATAGCCGCGGTAGAGGCCGCGCGCCTCCTCGGCGAGCAGGCCGATCTCGGGCTCGAGCCCGGCCGCCCGCAATCGCGCGAGGCCACGTCCGTCGGCGTAGGGCGACGGATCGTCGCAGGCGATCACCACTCGCGCCACGCCGGCGGCGGCCAGCCGCTCGGCGCACGAGGCCAGGCCGGACGACCGCTCGCCGCAGGGTTCGAGAGTGACATAGGCGACGGCGCCCCGCGCGCCCTCGCCGATCTGGTCCAGGGCCTGCTCCTCGGCGTGGGGCCGCCCGCCCGGCGCGGTGGCGGCGACGGCCGCCGCCAGACCGTCCCTGGCGATGACGCAGCCGACGGTCGGATTGGGCCAGGTGCGCCCCAGATTGGCCCGCGCGGCGGCGATGGCCCGGCGCATCAGCATGACGTCGTCGGAGATCATGACCCAGCCCGCTTGCTCGACGCCGCCCAGCCCGGCGCCAGGGGCGGTATAGCCTCCAGCGCGGCCGGCGGCGACCGTTCAGTAGGTCACCGTGACCACCAGGGTGTCGGCGTAGGCGCCGCTGGCGACGTACTGGCCGACCGGAACGCGGCCGTAAGCCGTATAGGTGATCGAGCCGAGGACCAGCACGGTCGAGTAAGACTGGGTCACCGTGCCGGCGGTGCCGTCGCCCCAGATCGTCGTCCGGCCTCCGTCGGTATAGATGTTGTAGTTCAGCCGGGAGGCGCCGAAGGCCATCTTGCGGGTCGCGAAGCTGCCCGATCCGGCGGAGATCGACACCGTGAAGGCCGGCAGCAGGTCCAGGCCGAGCCCGCAGCTGACGGTCACCGAACCGGTCGCGTCCCTGGGCGTGGGCGAACTGGCGTTGTACGAGCCGAAGGCCAGGGCGGTCGCCGACACGCTGAGCGGATCGAGGATCGTGCCGCACAGCAGGGCGTGGGCCGGGCGCGGCGCGGCCGCCAGGACCAGGGCCGGCGCCATGGCCAGGAGGCGCGGGTCAACCCTCATGGGCGGGAGCCTCTTCGCACCGCGCCGGCCCCAGGCGCGGAATCTGGTCGCCGACGGCCTCAGGCGCGGCCGGCGCCGAGAAGCGGCAGGCGCCGCCGTCGAAAATCACCGTCCCGGTCACCGGCTGCGACAGGTCCTGAAGGAAGATCTCGCCGTTCCGGCCCAGGATCAGCTCGCGCCCGTCGGCGAGGCGCACGCGCGAGCCCGCGGGCGGGGCGGCGCCATTGGCCCTTCGCAGGGTCAGCAGGGCCGGACGGCCGGCCTTGGGCGTGAAGTCGACCACCACGCCGCTGCGCGCGCGGGGCGCCACGGCCTTGACCTCGTCGTCGAGGCGGGTGGTGATCGGAAAGCTGGCCGTGTCGACCCCGATGCGGTTGGTCGCATAGGGGGTCAGGTCGGCGATCATGGCCTCGCCGCGGGCGTTGGTGGTCGCCGCCTCGCGGTTCTCGCGATAGATCTTCACCCCTGGCTGGCCGGTGCGCACCAGGGCGAACGGCCCGTCCGACGGCCGTGTGGCGAACACCGAGCCGTCGACGTCGACGATGTCGCCAGAAACCAGCGCCCGTCCCCACTGGCCGGCGCTGTTGGACAGCACGCCCACGTCGACGGTGGCGTTGGAGCCGACCCAGGTGGCGTTGGCCTGGAAGCTCTGGGTCCGGTCGGCCGAGGCGGCGACCAGATAGCCGAAACCGCCGTCCGGGTTCACCGAGCGCGTATAGGAGACGCCGGGGTCGAAACGTCCGTCGTGGGCGTCGCCCCACACCGACGCCGCGCGGTCCTGGCCGAGCGGCACCCGGAAGAACACCTGGCCCGACCAGGCCCCCGGATCGCTGTGGAAGGCCGAGGCCCCGAAGTACCAGCCGTTGGACAGCATGCGGGTGTAGGACACCGTCGTCAGCGAAATCCGCCCCGACCCGCCGGTCTGGGATATCCAGGAGGCGGCGATCGAGCCGAAACCGGGATCGCCGTAGCTGGCCCCCAGCTGCAGGCGCGACCTGGGCAAGGGCGCGCCCTCGGCCGCGGCGATGTCCGCATAGGCGCCGCTGGAGCCCGAATAGGAGCCGAACAACCCGAGCCGCCGTCCCTGGAGCTGGGCCGAGACGGCGTAGAGCCCCCCGTCCCCGAAGCGGCTGTGGCTGCCGGCCAGGGCCGCCGTCGCGGAGCCCAGCGCCCCCAAGGCGACCGCCCCGCCTCCGCCCACTACCTGGGCGTCCCTGGTGGCCTCGGCGTGGCCCTCCAGGGTCAGCCAGCCGGTCGCGCCGTAGCGAAAGGTGCCCGCCGTCATCCCGGTCCCGTAGTCGAAACTGCGCAGGCCGTAGCTGCGGCGCAGGACGCCGACCTCGACGGCGTAGCTGCTCAGCCCCTTGGCCAGCAGGTCGGCGCTGACATAGAGCGGCAAGGTGGTGGTCACGTCCCGGCCGAGGGCGTCGCGCACCACCACCACCGCATCGCCGCGGCCGGTCACCACCGGAATGTTGCGGATGGCGAAGGGGCCAGGCGAGACGTCGGCGCTGTAGACCCGTGCGGAATCGACGAAGACGTCGACGGTGGACGGGGCGGCGACGCTGCCCATGAAATCGGGAAGCGGCAGGGTCGACATCTCAGGCCGCAGCGAGAAATCCTTGGCGAACTGCAGACCGGCGAAGCGGACGGCGCGCGACCAGCGCAGGTCCGAGGACAGCGCGTCGCCGATCACCCACCGTTGCAGCCGGGCCGGGTCGTCGTACTGGTAGGCGGTGTCCAGCCGCACGAAGCTGTCGATGGCCGGCGAGGCCCGGGCGAGCGCCGTCGAGGTCACCACGCCCCACGGCGCGAACAGCGTCGCCGACAGCGAACCGCCCACCGACCAGCTCCCGCCGGCGGCCGAGCCCGGGCCGGTCAGGGCCGAGATGTCGTAGCGGCCGATGAAGCCGCCGCCCGAGGCGCCGCCGCTCCACGCCTGCGCGCCGCGAGCGTCGAAGACCTGGACCGGACCGCCGGCCGGCGTGGTCAGCATCAGTTGCTGGCTGGGGCCGACCACCTGGGCGCGCCCGGGCCCCAGCGCCGCCAGGGGCACGAAGTCGCCGACGACCGCAGGGTCGACCGCCACGCCGGCGGCGGTCAGGGCCGCCCGTTCGACCAGGGCCCCGGGACCGGCGCCCCGGACCCGGGCCAGGACATGGTCGGTGCGGCCGTTGACCCAGAGCTCCAGCAGGCTGTCCTGCCCCGGCGGCGTCCTGGCCGGACGCGGCGCTATCGAGGCCTGCTGGAGGACGGCGTCCGGCGGCGGAGCCGGCGACGCGGCGGCGGGAATGGCGCCGCGCAGTCCCAGCGACGCGGCGTCGGGCTGGATCTCCGGGCGAAGCCCGAGGGTGGAGGACGCGGCGCTGGCGGCGATGGCGGCGGCGAAACTGGCCAAACCCGCACCCATGTCGACCTAGGGCCGTATCACCACGGACGCGGCGATGAGCTTGCCGCTGTCGCCGTCCCGGCTCTCGATGGCGACGGAATCTCCTGGCTTGAGGCCGGCGGCCGGGGCGGTCCACACCCGGCTGGCGCCGGCCAGCACATAGACCGGGCCGCCGGCCACGGCGCGACGGCCGGCGGCGGCGGCGACCAGTTGGGCGTCGGTGAACTTGCTGCGGCGCGCGCCGGAATTGGTGGCGGTCAGGACCAGCCGGTCGCCGTTCAGCACCGCGTCCCAGGCCAGGGCCGCCCGGCCGCCCGAAGGCGCCCGTTCGAAGACCGGCATGTTGAACTGCAGCAGCACGCGGACCTGCTGCTCCTGCCCGCCGCCGGGCGGCGGCAGCTCGCTGACCACCAGCCGGTAGGCGCGTTCGCTCGCCCCGCCGGCGCGCGGCGCGGCGCGCAGGCGCACGATCTGGGTGCCGCCGGGGGCCAGCTCGGCGATCGGCGGGCTGACCTCCAGGCTGACGCTGGGGGTCAGACGGTCGCCGCCGCCGTCCTGGCTCCAGTCGAAGGCCTCGACCTGGAAGGCCAGCGGCCGGTCGCCCCGGTTCGAGACGTAGAGAACGCCGGCCCGGCTGCCGGGCGCGAGCTCGATGGTGGTCGGCGCCGTCTCCAGCGAGGCCGCGCCGGCCGCCGGGGCCATGACGAGCGCGAGGACGGCGAGAGCGAGGGCGAGCGCCGCCGGCGGCGCGGGCGGAAGGCGGCCGGTCGACGGGGCGGCGCGCATGTCGCTCCCCTTCAATAGGTGATCGTCACGGTCACGGTGTCGGCGTAGCTGCCGGCCGCCACGTACTGATTGATCGGTATGCGGCCGTAGACGGTGTAGGCCTGCAGCGCGCCGCTGCCGGAGCCCGCCACGGTCGAGGTCGACAGCGAGCCGTCGCCCCAGATGGTGGTGCGGGCCGAGCCCGTATAGAGCGCATAGGACAGGGCGTTCGCCCCCGAGGCCATGGTGCGGGCCGCCACCGTGGCGCCCGTGCCGGCGCCGGCGTCCAGGGCGATGGCGTAGGGCTGGCCGTTGCTGCACGTGACGCTGACGCTGCTGCTGGCGTCGTCGGGCGTGGCGTTGGTGGCCGAATAGGAGCCGAAGGCCAGGTTGGTCGCCTGCACGTTGCAGACGGCCAGCACCGTGGCGGTCACCGAGAAATTGGTGGTGGCCGTGGAGGCCAGGGCGGCGCACGGGGCGGCCGCAAGGATCAACGAGGTCAAACCGGCGACCGGCGCCCGACGCAATACGAACCTAAGCCAGTACGAATGCGGCATCGTTTTCCCCTGAATTCAACTCATCAAGAACAGAACCTCGGGTCGTCGCGGTGTTCGCGACTCAAAATTTGATACGATGATTGTATCCAATACCGGAAAATGGTGAATCGGGGGTGGACGAATACTAATGTCGCATGGAGGTTATGCGTACTCAAATCAGTGTACGCAGATCAGCGCGCCGGCGACGACACACGCCGACGGGCTCGTTCCGCCGCCGGGCGGGAGCCTGGATCGAAAGGGGATTCCCTAAGGGGTTGTGCGCGGGGGCGCCCGCCCCCGGACCTCAGATCCTGGGCAGGGCCTGGGCCCGGCCCTCGTCCAGATAGCGGGCCGAGACCGGCTTCAGGCCGGCGTCCAGCTCGACGAGCAGCGGGTTGCCGGTGGGGATCTCGACGTCGACGATGGCCTCGTCCGGCACGCCGAACAGGTGCTTGACGATGGCGCGCAGCGAATTGCCGTGGGCGGCGACCAGCACGGTCTCGCCGGCGGCCAGCTTCGGCGCGATCTCGGCCTCCCAATAGGGCAGCACCCGCTCCAGGGTGGTCTTCAGGCTCTCGGTGTCCGGGATCGGCGCGCCGGCGTAGCGGCGGTCGCGGGCGAAGTCGTATTCGCCGCCGGCCGCCAGCGGCGGCGGCGGGATGTCGTAGGACCGGCGCCAGACCTTGACCTGTTCGTCGCCGTGCTTGGCGGCGGTCTCGGCCTTGTCCAGCCCGGTCAGCCCGCCGTAGTGGCGCTCGTTCAGCCGCCAGTCCTTGGTCAGCGGAATCCACAGCTGGCCGGCGGCCGCCAGCGCCGTGTCGGCGGTGCGGATGGCGCGGATCAGCACCGAGGTGTAGGCGCGGTCGAAGGCGACGCCGGCCGCCTTGAGCAGCTCGCCGGAGCGCTGGGCCTGGGCCTCGCCTTCCGCCGTCAGGTCGACGTCCACCCAGCCCGTGAACCGGTTTTCGAGGTTCCAGCGGCTCTGGCCGTGACGGAGGAGAACGAGGGTGGGCATTGGGCGCGCTTCCGGCAGAGGGTCGACGGAGGGGCGGTAGAGCGCACGGACCGGCGCGTCAAGCTGGAGGCCGGCGCGAGGCGTGCTATATGCGGCCCATGCCCGACCGCATCCTTCTGCCGCTTTTCGCCCTGACCGCCGCGGCGATGATCGCCCTGGCGGCGATCTGGCCCCAGGGGCTGGGCGACCGCTCGCCCCGCCCGTTCGGCCACATGCCCGTGCAGCGCACGCCCGAGATGCGGGCGGCCATGCAGCGCGAGACGGCCGCCGCCGTGGCGCAGCAGCAGCGCGACAAGGAAGCCGCCGCCGCCGCCGAGACCGGCTCCTCGCAGCCGGCCCCGGGCAAGTCCCCGGCCGCCAAGCCGCCCAAGCAGAAGGGCCCGGTGATCGACCCCACCGCGCAGCTGCCGTGAGCGGCTTCGACGTCCTGGCCGTCGGCCGCCGAGTCCTGGCCGCCGAGGCCGAGGCGCTGACCCTGCTGGCCGACGGGCTGGGCGACGCCTTCGTCTCGGCCGTCGAGACCCTGTTCGCCGCGCGCGGACGAATCGTCTGCACCGGCATCGGCAAGTCGGGCCACGTCGGGCGCAAGATCGCCGCCACCCTGGCCTCCACCGGGGCCCCGGCCATGTTCGTCCACGCCACCGAGGCCAGCCATGGCGACCTCGGCATGATCGGCCCCGACGACGTGATCCTGGCCTTGTCCAAGTCGGGCGAGACCAAGGAGCTGTCGGACATCCTGGGCTACGCCAAGCGTTTCTCGATCCCGCTGATCGCCATGACGGCGGCGGCGGCCTCGACCCTGGCCAAGGCGGCGGACGTGCTGCTGCTGCTGCCCGACGCGCCGGAGGCGACCGCCGAGATCAACGCCCCGACCACCTCGACCACGCTGCAGATCGCCCTGGGCGACGCCCTGGCCGTGGCCCTGGTCGAACGGCGCGGCTTCACGCCCCGCGATTTCCACGTCTTCCACCCTGGCGGCAAGCTGGGGGCGATGCTGCGCACCGCCGGCGGCCTGGCCCACGGCGGCGGCGAGCTGCCCCTGGTCTCGCCGCGGACCCCGATGCGCGACGCCCTGCTGGTGATGACCGAGAAACGGTTCGGCTGCGTGGGCGTGGTGGACGAGGCCGGCGTGCTGGTCGGCCTGATCACCGACGGCGACCTGCGCCGGCACATCGACGGCCTGATGGATCACGTCGCCGGCGACGTCATGACCCGCGACCCGCGCACCGTCTCCCCCGACACCCTGGCCGCCGAGGCGCTGAAGATGATGGAAGGCCGCATCACGGTGCTGTTCGTCGTCGACCAGGGCCGGCCGGTCGGCATCCTGCACGTCCATGACCTGCTGCGGGCCGGCGTCATTTGAGGTGCGCCGCCGCCCGAACGCGCGCATGACGAGCGTCATAAAACCGTCGATGGCGCGCCGCCTAGCCGCCGTCTAAGAGCAAGATCCGTACACGACGAGACTCAGATGTTTTCAACGCCTCGCGCCGACCTCGCCCCCAACACCCTGGCCTATGAGAACGAACCGCTGGTCAAGGCGACGGGCTTTCGCGAATACGACGCGCGCTGGCTGTTCGGCCCGGAGATCAACCTTTTGGGCGTGCAGGCCCTGGGCCTGGGCCTGGGGACCTACATCCATGAGCTCGGCCAGTCCAAGATCGTGGTCGGCCACGACTTCCGCTCCTATTCGCTGTCGATCAAGCAGGCCCTGACGCTCGGCCTGCTGGCCGCCGGCTGCGAGGTGCTCGACATCGGCCTCGCCCTGTCGCCGGTCGCCTATTTCGCCCAGTTCGACCTCGACGCCCCGTGCGTGGCCATGGTCACCGCCAGCCATAACGAGAACGGCTGGACCGGCGTGAAGATGGGCGCCCAGCGCCCCCTCACCTTCGGCCCCGACGAGATGGGCCGGCTCAGGGACATCGTGCTGACCGGCGCCTTCAAGGAGCGGCCGGGCGGCAAGCTGACCCGCGTCGACGGCGTGCGCGAGCGGTACGTCGCCGACGTCGTCAAGCGGGTCCAGGTGCGCCGGCCGCTGAAGGTGGTCTGCGCCTGCGGCAACGGCACCGCCGGGGCCTTCGCGCCCCAGGCCCTGCGCGACATGGGCGTGGCGGTGGTGGTGGAGATGGACTGCGAGCTCGACTGGACCTTCCCCAAATACAATCCGAACCCCGAAGACCACGTCATGCTCAAGGCCATGGCCGAGCAGGTGAAGATCTTCGAGGCCGACCTGGCCTTCGGTTTCGACGGCGACGGCGACCGCTGCGGCGTGGTCGACGACGAGGGCGAGGAGATCTTCGCCGACAAGATCGGCCTGATGCTGGCGCGCGACCTGGCCCCGCACCATCCGGGGGCCACCTTCGTCGTCGACGTCAAGTCGACCGGGCTCTACGCCACCGACCCGGTGCTCGAGGCCAACGGCTGCACCACCGTCTACTGGAAGACCGGCCACAGCTACATCAAGCGCAAGAGCGCCGAGATCGGCGCCCTGGCCGGCTTCGAGAAGTCCGGCCACTTCTTCCTCAACGAGCCGCTCGGCCGCGGCTACGACTGCGGCCTGACGGCGGCGGCGGCGGTGCTGGCCATGCTCGACCGCAACCCGGACAAGAAGCTGTCGGACCTCAAGAAGGCCCTGCCGGTCGCCTACACCTCGCTGACCATGTCGCCGCATTGCGCCGACGAGGTGAAGTACCAGGTGGTCGACAGCGTGGTGAAGGAATACCAGGCCCTGGCCGCCTCGGGCGGGACCATCCTGGGCCGCGCGATCAGGGAGGTGATCACCGTCAACGGCGTGCGCGTGGCGCTGGAGGACGGCTCGTGGGTGCTGGTGCGCGCCTCGTCCAACAAGCCCGAGATCGTGGTGGTGGTTGAAAGCACGCGTTCCGAAGACGATATGCGCGCTCTGTTCCGCCAAGACGTCAAGCCGCGCCTGGCCAAGCGTCCCGAAGTCGGCGCCTACAACCAAGAAATCTAAGGACTCTACCCCATGCGCGTCGCGATGATCGGAACCGGGTATGTCGGCCTGGTGTCGGGAGCCTGCTTCGCCGATTTCGGCCACACGGTGACCTGCATCGACAAGGACGCCGGCAAGATCGAGCGGCTGAAGGACGGGGTGATCCCGATCTTCGAGCCGGGGCTGGACAAGCTGGTGGCCGACAACGCCCGCGAGGGCCGCCTGCACTTCGACGTCGACGCCGCCGAGGCGGTGCGCGGCGCCGACGCGGTGTTCATCGCCGTGGGCACGCCCTCGCGGCGCGGCGACGGCCACGCCGACCTGTCCTACGTCTACGCCGCCGCCGAGGAGATCGCCGCCCTGATGGACGGCTTCACCGTGGTGGTCACCAAATCGACCGTGCCGGTCGGGACCGGCGACGAGATCGAGGCCATCATCCGCAAGAAGCGGCCCGACGCCGACTTCGCCGTGGTGTCCAACCCCGAGTTCCTGCGCGAGGGCGCGGCGATCGAGGACTTCAAGCGGCCCGACCGCGTGGTCGTCGGCGCCGACGACGAGCGCGCCCGCGAGGTGATGCGCGAGCTCTATCGGCCGCTGAACCTCAACGAGACCCCGATCGTGTTCACCAGCCGGCGCACCTCGGAGCTGATCAAGTACGCGTCGAACGCCTTCCTGGCGATGAAGATCACCTTCATCAACGAGATGGCCGACCTGTGCGAGGCGGTCGGCGCCGACGTGCAGCAGGTGGCCAAGGGCATCGGCCTGGACAACCGCATCGGCTCCAAGTTCCTGCACGCCGGCCCCGGCTATGGCGGCTCGTGCTTCCCCAAGGACACCCTGGCCCTGGTGCGCACCGCCGACGACGCCGGCGCGCCGGTGCGGCTGATCGAGACCACCGTCAAGGTCAACGACGCCCGCAAGAAGGCCATGGCCGGCCGCGTCGCCGACGCCCTCGACGGCGACCTGCGCGGCAAGACCGTCGGCGTGCTGGGCCTGACCTTCAAGCCCAACACCGACGACATGCGCGACGCCCCCAGCCTGGACATCATCCCGGCCCTGCAGGCCATGGGCGCGAAGATCCAGGCCTTCGACCCGGAAGGGCACGAGGCGCGCCAGCTGTTCCGGGACGTCGACTTCAAGACCGGGCCCTACGAGGCCGCCGAAAGCGCCGACGTGCTGGTGCTGATCACCGAGTGGGACCAGTTCCGCGCGCTCGACCTCGACCGCGTGAAGATGCTGATGAAGCAGCCCATCGTCGTCGACCTGCGCAACGTCTACAAACCCGACGACATGCGCGCGCGCGGGTTCAAATATTCAGGCGTCGGACGGGGCTGAGGTCCCGTCAGCCGAACCAGCGGGCGATCACCCAGTAAAGGCCGGTCCAGAACAGCGCCGCCGCCGCCAGCAGAAAGGCCAGGCAGGTGAAGGTCGCCGCCGGTTTCGGCCGGCCGCCCGCGAAGGCGAGGTTTCGCCGCATCGTGTCTCTCTCCCGTGCGCCGCCTATGCTCGCGACGTCACGGAAGGAATGGTCTCACCGTTCTCCCCGGCTGACCAGTAAAATGAACATCGGATGAAGCCTTGGCGCTCCAAGGCTGGGCCGTGGGGCGTCGTCGTTCCGAGATGAGGTCCGAGCAAGCGGTGAACGCGACGCCGTCTGAAGCCTCTTCAAAAGCTGGGCGCGCGCCGGGCGGGTGAGCCAGCTTCCACTTCACCCAGGCGCGCTCTAGACGGCCGCGCTCTTCACCGCCCCGGCGATGTCGCTGACGATCTGGGACACCAGCTTCTCGTCGTCGCCCTCGGCCATGATGCGGATCAAGGGCTCGGTGCCCGAGGCGCGCACGACCACCCGGCCCGAGCCGTTGAAGCGGGCCTCGGCCTCGGCGATGACCTTCTTGACCTTGGCGTCCTCCAGCGGCTTGCCGCCGGCGAAGCGCACGTTCTCCAGCAGTTGCGGCGCCGGTTCGAACTGGTGGGCCAGGGCGCTCATCGGCTTGTCCGACTGGACCAGCACGGCCAGGATCTGCAACGCTGCGATCAGCCCGTCGCCGGTGGTCGAGAAGTCCGAAAGGATCATGTGGCCGGACTGCTCGCCGCCGACGTTGAAGCCGCCCTCGCGCATGCGGGCCATGACGTGGCGGTCGCCGACGCCCGTGCGCTCCAGCTTCAGGCCCCTGGCGGTCATGAAGCGCTCCAGGCCGAGGTTCGACATCACCGTCGCCACCACGCCGCCGCCCTTCAGCGTGCCGGCCTCGGCGAAGGCGGCGCCGATGACAGCCATGATCTGGTCGCCGTCGACCGCCACGCCCTTCTCGTCGCAGATCACCAGCCGGTCGGCGTCGCCGTCCAGGGCGATGCCGATGTCGGCGCGATAGGCCTTGACCGCGTGGGCCATGGCGTCGGGATGGGTGGAGCCGCACTCCTCGTTGATGTTGAAGCCGTTGGGCGCGACCCCGACCTCGATCACCTCGGCGCCCAACTCGTAGAGGGCGGTGGGGGCGACCTTGTAGGCGGCGCCGTTGGCGCAATCGATCACCACCCGCAGACCGGCCAGGGACAGGTTGCGCGGGAAGGTCGCCTTGACGATCTCGACATAGCGGGCCTGGGCGTCGTCGATGCGGACCACGCGGCCGAGGTCGCGCGGCGCGGCCAGGCCTTCCTGCAGGCCCTCGTCCATGTGGGCCTCGATCTCCATCTCGCGCGCGTCGGACAGCTTGTAGCCGTCGGGGCCGAACAGCTTGATGCCGTTGTCGGCGAAGTTGTTGTGCGAGGCCGAGATCATCACGCCCAGGTCGGCGCGCATCGAGCGGGTCATCATCGCCACCGCCGGGGTCGGCAGCGGGCCGAACAGGCGCACGTCCATGCCCAGGCTGGTGAAGCCGGCCACTAGCGCCGGCTCGATCATGTAGCCCGACAGGCGCGTGTCCTTGCCAATGACGACCAGATGGCGGCGGTCGCTCTTGGTGCGGAACAGCTTGCCCGCCGCCAGCCCGACCCGCAGCGCCACTTCGGCGGTCATGGGGTGGCGATTGGCTTCACCGCGAATGCCGTCGGTGCCGAAATAGGCTCGCTTGCTCATATGATCAGATAGTCCCGCGAAACGATCGGTAATGCAGATTTATTCCAGAAGCCGCCGCCCCGATGGTAAAGGCGGCTCCCGAACTGGCCGGGCCAGTCGGTCAATCTAAACCACAGCCCGCGCCTACGGAAGAAATTGCGGCGTAACGGAAACCCAGAGCATGTGCGGCATCATCGGCATCGTTGGAACCAAGCCCGTCGCGGAACGGCTGATCGAGAGCCTGAAGCGCCTCGAATATCGCGGCTATGACTCAGCGGGGATCGCGGCGATCGAGGACGGCCACGTCGTGCGCCGCCGCGCCGCCGGCAAGATCAAGGCGCTGGAGGAGGTGGTCGCCGCCGAGCCGGTCGTCGCCACGGTCGGCATCGGCCACACCCGCTGGGCCACCCACGGCGCCCCGTCCGAACGCAACGCCCACCCCCACGTCGCCGGCCGCGTCACCCTGGTCCACAACGGCATCATCGAGAACTTCGCCGAGCTGAAGGCCGACCTGACCGCCGAAGGCGAGACCTTCGAGAGCGACACCGACACTGAGGTCATCGCCAAGCTGATCAATCGCCGCCTCGCCGCCGGCGACGCCCCCCTCGCCGCCTTCAAGCACACGCTCGACCGGCTGACCGGCGCCTACGCGCTGGGCGTGCTGGTCGACGGCGAAGACAAGCTGGTCCTGGGCGCGCGCCGCGGCTCGCCCCTGGTGGTCGGCCACGGCGACGGCGAGATGTTCATCGGCTCCGACGCCCTGGCGGTCGGCCCGTTCACCAACCGCGTCACCTATCTGGACGAAGGCGATTACGTCGCCATCGACCACGACGGCGTCCAGATCTTCGACGTGGCCGGCGCGCCGGTCGAGCGGCCGGTCCGCACCGTCTCCAGCTCGGCCGCCCTGGTCGAGAAGGGCAACTACCGCCACTTCATGGAGAAGGAGATCCACGAACAGCCGGAGTCGGTGCAGCGCACCCTGGCCGCCTATGTCGATCCCGTCACCAAGAAGGCCGCCGCTCCCGGCGACTTCGACTTCTCGCTGATCAGCCGCGTGCAGATCATCGCCTGCGGCACCGCCTTCTACGCCGGCCTGGTCGCCAAGTATCTGTTCGAGCGCCTGGCCGGCCTGCCGGTCGACGTCGAGATCGCCTCGGAATTCCGCTATCGCGATCCGGCCGTCGCGCCCGGCACCCTGGCCCTGGCCGTGTCGCAGTCGGGGGAGACCGCCGACACCCTGGCCGCCCTGCGCTGGTGCAAGGCGCAGGGCCTGAAGACCGCCGCCCTGGTCAACGCCCATGAATCGACCATGGCCCGCGAGGCCGACGTCATGTGGCCGACCCACGCCGGCCCGGAGATCGGCGTCGCCTCGACCAAGGCCTTCACCGCCCAGGTCTCGGCCCTGACCGCCCTGGCCGTCGCCGCCGGCGTCAAGCGCGGCAAGCTCAGCGCCCACGAAGAGGTGCGCCACGTCCGCGCCCTGCTGGAGGCGCCGCGCCTGCTGGCCACCGCCCTGCAGGACGACAGCGCCATCCGCCAGCTGGCCTATGAGTTGTCCAAGGCCCGCGACGTGCTCTATCTCGGCCGCGGCGTGATGTATCCGCTGGCTTTGGAAGGCGCGCTTAAGCTCAAGGAAATCAGCTACATCCATGCCGAAGGTTACGCTGCGGGCGAGCTGAAGCACGGCCCCATCGCCCTGGTCGACGAAGAGACCCCCGTGGTGGTCATCGCCCCCTTCGACGAGATGTTCGAGAAGACCGCCTCCAACCTCCAGGAGGTCGCCGCGCGCGGCGGCAAGGTGGTGCTGATCACCGACGAGGCCGGACGCGCGCCGCTGGAACAGGCTTACCGTGTGCTGGAATCGCCGCCCTGCGACAGCCTGATCGCGCCCCTGGTGTTCTCGGCCCCGATCCAGCTGCTCGCCTACCATGTGGCGGTGCAGAAGGGCACCGACGTCGACCAGCCTCGCAACCTCGCCAAGTCGGTCACCGTTGAGTGACGGCGCCGAAGCAGGCATAGGGGGCGCATGACCAAGCCGATCCGCAAAGCGGTCCTGCCGGTGGCGGGACTGGGCACCCGCGTCCTGCCCGGTACCAAGATGGTGCCGAAGGAACTGCTCAACGTCGTCGACCGGCCGATCCTGGCCTACACCGTGGCGGAAGCGCGGGCGGCGGGCATCGAGCACTTCGTGTTCGTCACCGGCCGCGGCAAGCAGGCGATCGAGGACTATTTCGACCACCACGTCGAACTTGAGGCCCAGCTCGCCGCCAAGGGCAAGACCGACCAGCTCGACGAACTGCTGGCCGAGTTGCCGCGTCCGGGCGAGATGAGCTTCGTGCGCCAGATGCAGCCGCTGGGCCTGGGCCACGCGGTGTGGTGCGCGCGCGACGTGGTCGGCGACGAGCCGTTCGCGGTGCTGTTGCCGGACGACATCGTCGACGGCGAGACCTCGTGCCTGAAGCAGTTGGTCGACGCCTTCGGCCAGACCGGCGGCAACCTGGTCGCGGTCGAGGAAGTGCCGCACCAGGAAACGCGCAAGTACGGCGTCATCGACCCGGCCGGGCGCGACGGGCGGCTGATCTCGATGAAGGGCATGGTCGAAAAGCCTTCGCCCGACCAGGCGCCGTCCAACCTCGCCATCATCGGCCGCTACATCCTGCAGCCCGAAATCTTCGATCTGCTGTCGGCCCAGGAAAAGGGCGCCGGCGGCGAGATTCAGCTGACCGACTCGATGGCCAAGCTGATGACCCGCCAGCCGTTCCACGCCTACGCCTATGACGGCGTGCGCTACGACTGCGGCGACAAGATCGGCCTGCTGCGGGCCAATGTCGCCCTGGCCCTCAAGCGGCCCGACCTGGGCGCGGCCGCGCGCCGGGCGATCGAAGACCTGCTCGGCTAGACGCCTTCCGACAAAAAAGTCGCCATCGAACGCCTCCGCGCCCTTGATCTAATTACATTGTGCACAATTTAATTTTGACCAAGCCATGGAGACCGAAATGTCCGACATCCTCTACCGCACCCGCGCCACCGCCGTCGGCGGCCGCGACGGCCACGCCCGCTCGGAAGACGGCGCGCTCGACGTCACCCTGTCGACGCCCAGGGAAATGGGCGGCCCCGGCAAGGCCGGCGCGACCAATCCCGAGCAACTGTTCGCCGCCGGCTACGCCGCCTGTTTCGAGAACGCCGTCCGCTTCGTCGCCCGCCAGCAGGGGATCAATGTCGGCCAGACCTCGGTGACCGCCGAAGTCGGCATCGGCCCGCGCGCCGACGGCCCCGGCTTCGGGCTGGACATCGGCCTGGCTGTGAGCCTGCCTGACCTCGACCGCGAACAGGCCGAAGCCCTGATCGCCGCCGCCCATCAGGTCTGCCCCTATTCCAACGCCACGCGTGGCAATGTCGGCGTCCGCCTGACGCTCGCCTGATCCGCGGCGGTCGAGCCCGCCCCTCGCGTTTCTGGGGCGCGGACTTGGCCCGACGCCGCCGAGGCCCTACTCCTTTGCACAGGAGCAGGGTTTCGGTCGGAGGGGGATTTGCCCCGTCTTTTCGTGTTCGGATACGGCTTCGCCGGGGCGGCGCTGAGCCGCCGCCTGATCGGCGAAGGCTGGGAGGTGTTCGGCGCGGCCCGCGATCCGGCCCGACGCGCGGCCATGGCCGCCGAGGGCGTCGTCGCGGTCGACCCGGCCTCCCCCGACGCGATCGCCGACGCCGTGGCCCAGGCCCGGGCCCTGCTGGTGGCCGCGCCGCCGGGGCCGAACGGGTGCCCGGCGCTGGAGGCCGTCGTTCCGCAGATCGCCCGCACCGGCGCCTTCCCCGACTGGATCGGCTACCTGTCGACCACCGGCGTCTATGGCGACCGCCGCGGCGGCTGGGTGAACGAGCGCAGCCGGCTCGCGGCCGCCTCGCTGGAAGGCGCCCGGCGGGTGGCGGCCGAGCGCGACTGGCGCCAGGTCGGCCGGGGCATGGGCCTGACCGTCGCCGCCTTCCGCCTGCCCGGCATCTACGGCCCCGGCCGCTCGCCCTTCGACCGCATCCGCGCCGGCGCCGCCCAGCCGGTGACACGCCCCGGACAGGTCTTCTCCCGCATCCATGTCGACGACCTCGCCGCCGGCCTGCAGGCGTCCATCGCCCGCCCGCGCGCCGCCGGCGTCTACAATCTGGTCGACGACGAGCCGGCCCCGTCGGCGACGGTGCTGGCCTATGCCGCATCGCTGATCGGCGCGCCCCTGCCGCCCGTCGTCGACGCCGACGATCCGAGCCTGTCCGAGGCCAGCCGGCGCTTCTACGCCGAGAACAAGCGGGTTTCGAACGCCCTGGCCAAGGCCGAGCTGGGCTGGCGGCCGGCCTATCCCACCTATCGCGAGGGCCTGAAGGCGATCCTGGCGGCGGGCGGCTGAACATGGAGAAGCGAATGGATACGCGCGCGCTGGTGCTCGGCGGCGGCGGGCCGGTCGGCATCGCCTGGGAGAAGGGCCTGCTGGCCGGCCTGGCGGCCGAGGGCGTCGATGTCGAGGCCGCCGACCACATCCTCGGCACCTCGGCGGGCTCGGTCGTCGGGGCCGAACTGGCTTCGGGACGCGGCCCCGCCGCCATGCTCCAGGCTGAACTGGCCTACGCCGCCCGCGCCGCCGAGGCCGAGGGCCGCCATGGCCCCGCGCCCGACCTGGGCCCGGCCCTGGCGCTGATGGCCCGGCGGCCGCTCGACCGGGAGACGCCGGTCGATCTGCGGATCGAGTTCGGCGCCATGGCCATGGCCGCCCGCACCGTCTCCGAGGACGCCTATCTGGCCGGCTTCGGCGGCCTGGCCGACGCCCATCGCCCCTGGCCGCCGCGGTTCGCCTGCACGGCCGTGGACGCGGTCACCGGCGCGTTCGTGGTCTGGGACGAGGACGCCGCCGCCCCGCTGGGCCGGGCCGTGGCGTCGAGTTGCGCGGTGCCGGGCGTGTTCCCGCCGGTGACCATCGACGGCCGCAAGTACGTCGACGGCGGCGTGCGCTCGGGCTGCAACGCCGACGTCGCCCACGGCCATGGCCGCGTGCTGGTGGTCGCGGTCGTCCCGCCCCTGCTGGCGGGCCTGCTGCTGCCCGGCGTGCGCCGCGAGATGGAGGTCATCGCCGCCGCCGGCGGCCGCGCCGAGCTGATCGTCCCGGACGCCGAGGCGGCCGCGACCTTCGGCCCCAACCTGCTGGACGGGGCGCGGCGCGGCGACGTCGCCCGCGCCGGAGAGCGTCAGGGCCGGGCCGAGGCGGCCCGTATCAAGGCGTTCTGGAACTGAGGATCAGGCCGAAGCCAGCTCCTCCACGGCCGCGATCAGCCGGGCGATGTCCTGCGGCCGCGACAGGCGGTGGTCGCCGTCGCGGATCAGGCTGAAGACCACGTCCTCGCCCTCCAGCGCCTGGGCCAGGGCCAGGGCGTGCCGCCAGGGCACGTCCGGGTCGGCGCCGCCCTGGAGGATGCGGACTGGCGCGGCGATCCCCACCGGCCCCGGCAGGATCGACCAGCGGGCGCCGTCCTCGATCAGCCCTCGCGTGATCGGATAGTCGCCGTCGTCATAGGCCGAGGGCCGCAGCCACACGCCCTGCTCCACGATGTCGCGGCGGGCCTCGTCGGTCAGGTTGGGCCACATCAGCTTCTCGGTGAAGTCGGCGGCCGGCGCGATCATCGCCAGCCCCTTGACCCGGTCGGGACGCGACAGGGCCGCCAGGCACGACAGCCACCCGCCCATGGACGAACCGACCAGCACCAGCGGCCCCTCGGTCAACTCGTCGATCACCGCCAGGGCGTCCTCGCGCCAGCGGCTGATCGTCCCGTCGCGGAAATCGCCGGACGAGGCGCCGTGGCCGAAATAGTCGAACCGCACGAGGGCGCGGCCCGACGCGCCGGCCCAGGCGGCCAGGGCCTCGGCCTTGGAGCCGGCCATGTCCGACTTGAACCCGCCGAGCCAGACCACCGTCGGCCCCCGCCCGGCCACGCGCCGCCAGGCCAGCCGCTCGCCGCCAGGCCGCGACAGAAATCCCTCGGCTTCGCTCATGGCGCCCGGCTCCCTGGTTCGCTATTAGGCGTTCCTGATAGCGTATCGCCGACCAGGATCGCCACCCTGCCCCTTCCCCCCGATTTCACCCTGCTGCAGGTCGCCCCCGAACTGGAGACCGGCGGGGTCGAACAGACCACCGTCGACGTCGCCGCCGCCGTGGCGCGCGCCGGCGGCCGCGCCCTGGTGGCCTCGCGCGGGGGTCGGATGACGGACCGGCTGCTGGCGGCCGGCGGCCGGCTGTTCGCCATGCCGGCGCACTCCAAGAACCCGCTGACCATCGCGGCCAACGCCGGCCGGCTGATCCGGCTGGTCCGTCGCGAGGGCGTCAGCCTGATCCACGCCCGCTCGCGTGCGCCGGCGTTCAGCGCCCTATGGGCGGCCCGCGCCACCGGAACGCCGTTCGTGGCCACCTATCACGGCGTCTACAACGCCCGCTCCGGCCTCAAGCGCTGGTACAATGCGGTCATGACCCGCGGCGACGTCGTCATCGCCAATTCCGAATTCACCCGCGCCCACGTGATCGCCGAGCACGGCGTCGCGCCCGAACGGGTGATCGCCATCCCGCGCGGCGTCGACCTGGCCCGCTTCGACCCGGCGGCCGTGTCCGACGAACGGGTGGGCGCCCTGCGCCGGGCCTGGGGCGTCGCGGCCGAAGACCGGCGCGTGAAGGTCCTGCTCGCCGGCCGGCTGACCCGCTGGAAGGGCCAGGCGCTGCTGGTCGAGGCGGCCGCGCGGCTGAAGGCGCAGGGGCGGGAGGACTTCCTGATCCTGCTGGCCGGCGACGACCAGGGCCGCGCCGGCTATCGCGCCGAGCTGGAGGCGGCGGTCGCCGCCGCCGGCCTGGGCGGCCAGGTCAGGCTGGTCGGCCATTGCGACGACATGCCGGCCGCCTATCTGCTGGCCGACCTCGCCGCCGCGCCGTCGCTCGATCCCGAGGCGTTCGGGCGGACCGCCGTCGAGCCCCAGGTCATGGGCCGCCCGGTGCTGGCGGCCGACCACGGCGCCTTCCGCGAGACCGTGCGGCCGGGAGAGACCGGCTGGCTGGTCGCGCCTGGCGACGCCGCGGCCTGGGCGGCGGCGCTGGCCGCGGCGATCGCCCTGCCGGCCGAGACGCGGCGGCGCATGGGCGAGGCCGGTCAGGCCCGCGCCCGGCGGCTCTATTCCGTCGACGCCATGTGCGCGGCGACGCTGGATGTTTACGAAGGCGTGCTAGAGGCGCGTCGAAGACAACCGAGGTCTTGAGGACGGGCGTGGCGAAGGAGATCAAGAAGATCCTGGTCATCAAGCTGGGCGCCCTGGGCGATTTCGTCCAGGCGCTGGCGGCGATGAAGCACATCCGCCAGGCCCACCCCAAGGCCAAGATCACCCTGCTGACCACGCCGCCGTTCGAGGCGCTGGCCAAGGCCAGCCGCTATTTCAACGCGATCGAGACCGACGGCCGGCCCAGCGGGATCGCCGACACCCTGGCCCTGGCCCGGCGGATCAAGGCCGCCCGCTACGACCGCGTCTACGACCTGCAGACCTCGGGCCGCTCCAGCTTCTATTTCCAGCTGCTGCGGCCGTTCCCGCCGCAATGGTCGGGCATCGCGGCGGGCGCCTCGCACCCGCACCGCAACAAGAACCGCAACGCCATGCACACCCTGGAGCGGCAGGCCGACCAGCTCAAGGACGCCGGCATCTGGCCGGACGCGCCGGTGACGCCGGGCAGCGCGCCGCCGCCGGACCTGTCCTGGATCCTCAAGCACCATCCCGCCGGCAAGACCGCGCCGGGCGCGGGCGCGCCCAAGCCCTATGTCCTGCTGGTGCCGGGAGGATCGGCGCACCGGCTGGAGAAACGCTGGCCGACCGAATCGTTCGGCATCCTGGCCGCCAACCTGCGCGAGCAGGGCTACGACGTCGTCATCATCGGCGGCGTCCAGGAAAGCGCCCTCGCCCGCCAGATCCAGAAATACGTGCCCCAGGCCCGCGACCTGACCGGGCGGACGGATTTCGCCCAGCTGGCCGTGCTCGGCGCGCGCGCGGCCCTGGCCGTCGGCAACGACACCGGGCCGACGCACCTGATCGCCGCGGCCGGCGCGCCGACCATCGCCCTGTTCTCCAGCGCCTCCGATCCCATCCTGTGCGGGCCGCGCGGCCACGTCGCCGTGCTGCAGGCGCCCGACCTCAAGGACCTGCCGGTGGCGGCGGTGCTGACCACGGCCAAGTCGCTTGCGCCGCCGCCGGGAAAATCCCCCGGAAAGTCTTGAATATCTTTGGCCCCGCTTGATCCGCGAGGCGCCTTTAGTCATATACGGATGACGCGGGCCCGCACGTTTACGGGCGCGTGCAGTTTCATGGCTTCAGGAGAAGACGCCTATTCGCCGCCCCATCCAAGCGCCGCCCGTCAAGGACGGTCCGCGCATGAACGAAGACATCCGCGTCCCCCGCGTCCTGCTGATCGACCAACACGGCGAAAAGCAAGGCGTCATGCCGACGTCGTCCGCCCTCGAGGCCGCCGAGGAGGCCGGGCTGGACCTGGTTGAAATCGTTCCGACCGCCGATCCGCCCGTCTGCAAGATCCTGGACTACGGCAAGTTCCGGTTCCAGGAGCAGAAGAAGAAGAACGAAGCGCGCAAGCGGCAGAAGATCGTCGAGATCAAAGAGATCAAGCTGCGGCCCAACATCGACAAGCACGACTACGACGTTAAGGCGCGCTCGATGCACCGCTTCTTCGAAGAAGGCGACAAGGTGAAGGTCACCCTGCGCTTCCGCGGCCGCGAGATGGCCCACCCCGAACTCGGCATGAAGCTGCTGCAGCAGGTCAAGGCCGATTTCGACCCGGTGGCCAAGGTCGAGTACGAACCGCGGATGGAAGGCAAGCAGATGATCATGATCCTGGCCCCGCGCTAGGAGCCGGCTTCCGGCGATCATCCGCCCTCCAACAATCGACAGCATGTGGAGCGCTTCGGGCTTGATCGGCCCGGAGCGTTTTTCTATTGTGGGTCGAGCTTCGGGGGGGGCCTCAACCATGATACGCATCTTCGCGGCGGCCGCGGCCGCCACCGCCGCTCTGGCCGCCGGGACCGCCGCCGCCGCGCCGCTGGAAGCCTATGGCAAACTGCCCAGCATCGAGCAGGTCCAGATTTCTCCGGACGGAACACGGCTGGCGATCGTCGTGGCGACGGACGGCGTCAACCGGCAGATGCGGGTCACCACCATCGGCGAGAAGTCGACCGTGATCGGCGGCGTCAATCTGGGCGACGTCAAGCTGCGCGGGATCGACTGGGCCGGGTCCGGCCACGTCATCATCACCGTCTCGACCACCGCCTACGCCCAGGGCGTGATCGGGCGGCGCCAGGAATATTTCATGGCGAGCGATTACGACATCGCCACGGGCAAGCAGTTCAACCTGCTCGACAACGCCGACAACGGCATGAACGTCGTTCTTGGCCCGCCGCAGATTCGCCAGGTCGATGGAAAGCCGACGATCTTCGTGCCGGGCGTCTATTTCCCGCCCGATCAGCCCAGCCACGTCGCCCTCTACCGCATCGACCTCAAGCAGCGCAGGCCGCAGAGGATCGAGGACGGCTACGACGACACCACGGAATGGCTGGTCGGCGCCGACGGCCGCGCCCTGGCCGAGACCGAATATGTCCAACGGACCGGCAAATGGACCTTGAAGATCAAGGACAAGAGCGGCTGGCGCGTCCACCGGACCGATGACGCGCCCATCGACACGCCCGATCTGCTGGGCCTTGGCCGCGACGGAAGCTCGGTCCTGATCGGCGACTGGAACGAGGAAGAGGAGCGGCTGAGCCTCACCGAGTACACGGCCGCCTCGGACAAGGGCGAGCCGCTGCCGCCTTCGGAAGTGCGCGGCGTCATCCACGACCCGGCCCTCCACACCCTGATCGGCGGCCGGGCCATGGTGGGCGACGAACTTCGCTACACCTTCTTGTCGCCTCAGGGCCAGGCGCAGTGGAAATCCGTCGCCAAGGCCTTTCCGGGCGCGCAGGTCGAACTGGTCTCCTGGTCCGACGACCGGCGCAAGATCGTGGTCAAGGTCGATAGTCCGAAGGAAGGCGCGGCCTACGCCCTGATCGACGTCGACGCCAAGCGCGCCAGCTGGATCGGCGAGGTCTACGACGCCATCAAGCCCGAGGACGTCTCGCCGACGCGCCCGATCCGCTACAAGGCCCAGGACGGACTGGAGATCACCGGCTACCTGACCGTGCCCGCCGGCCGCGAGGCCAAGAACCTGCCGCTGGTCGTGCTGCCGCACGGCGGCCCGGCCGCGCGGGATACGCCGGAATTCGACTGGTGGACCCAGGCCCTGGCCTCGCGCGGCTACGCCGTGCTGCGGCCCAACTTCCGCGGCTCGACGGGCTTCGGGTCGAAGTTCCTCGCCGCCGGCTTCGGCGAGTGGGGCCGCAAGATGCAGACCGACCTGTCCGACGGCGTCGCCGACCTGGCGGCCAAGGGCCTGATCGACCCCAAGCGGACCTGCATCGTCGGAGCCAGCTACGGCGGCTACGCCGCCCTCGCCGGCGCCACCCTGCAAAGCGGGGTCTATAAATGCGCGGTCTCAGTGGCCGGTGTGTCCGACCTCAAGCGGTTCATCGTCTGGCGACAGGCCGACTACCGCAGCCGGGACAACGTGTCGCTGCGGTTCTGGACCCGCTTCATGGGCGCCGATGGGATCAAGGACCCCAACCTCGCCGACATCTCCCCGGCCATCCACGCCGACCGGGCGAACGTTCCGGTGCTGCTGATCCACGGCAAGGACGACACCGTGGTCCCCTATGTGCAGAGCGAGATCATGGCCAAGGCGATGACCAAGGCCGGCAAGCCGGTCGAGTTCGTCACCCTGGAAGGCGAGGACCACTGGCTGTCCAAGGGCGTCACCCGCCTGCAGATGCTGAAGGCGACAGTCGCCTTCCTGGAGCGCAACAACCCGCCCAACTGAGGCATGAACAACACGGCGCCGTTGCAAAAATAACGCCACCACTCGAAGAACGCCGTCACGCCATGGCGGGCGGGCGGGCGCGGTCGTATAGGCGGACATGGCCGCCAATCCGACCGCTTCCGACGCCGGCGACAGCCGCGCGCTCTACGTCCTCCTGCTCGTGGTGTTCATCAACATCGCGGGCTTCGGGCTGGTCCTGCCGCTGCTGCCCTTCTACGCCCTGGCGTTCAAGATCTCGCCGGCCCTGATCGGGGTGCTGTTCTCGGCGTTCTCGGTCGGCCAGTTCCTCGGCGAGCCGTTCTGGGGGCGGATGTCCGACCGCATCGGCCGCCGCCCGGTGCTGTTGGCGACCATCTTCGCCGGGGCGCTGACCTATGTCGCCTTCGCCTTCGCGCCGAACTTCGCGGCGGCCGTGGCCATCCGCCTGGCCAGCGGCTTCCTGTGCGGCAACATCTCGACCATCCAGGGCTATATCGCCGACATCACCCCGCCGGCGCGACGGGCCGGCCGGCTCGGTCTGCTCGGCTCGTCGTTCAGCCTGGGCTTCGTCACCGGCCCCGGGCTCGGCGGACTGCTGGCCCACCCGTCGGAAGGGACGGCCGGTTTCCACGCGCCGTTGCTGGCCGCCGCCGCCTTCGGCCTGGCCTCGGCCGCCGGCGTGCTGCTGTTCGTGCGCGAGAGCCGCGCGCCGCGGCAGGCCGGAACCGCGCCGCAGCGCCGCACCGCCGTGCTGGCCGAGGCCCTGGGCCATCCGCTGATCTCGCGCATCCTGGTCATCAGCCTGATCATCATCGCCGGCTTCGCCGGGGTCGAGGCCACCTTCGGCCTGTGGAGCCAGAGCCGGTTCGGCTGGGGCCCGCAGCAGATCGGCTTCTGCTTCATGGTCGTCGGCGGCGTCGCGGCCGTCACCCAGGCCGCCGTCACCGGCCGGCTGGTCCGCCGCTTCGGCGAGGTCGCCACCCTGGTCGGCGGCCTTGGCCTGATCGCCATAGGCATGACCACCCAGGGCCTGTCGCCGAACTGGCAGGTCGCCACCGCCGGCTTCGTCCTGGTGGCGTTCGGCCAGTCGCTGACCTTCCCCAACATCGCCGCCCTGATCTCCAAGGCGACCGCGCCCGACCGCCAGGGCGAGATGCTGGGCCTCAACATGTCGACCGGCGCCCTGGCCCGCATCGTCGGCCCGCTGGTCGCCACGCCGCTGTTCGGCCTCGCCGCCGCCCTGCCCTTCCTCAGCGGCGCGGCGCTGGTCGCCGGCTCGCTGTGGATCGCCGCCCAGGTCGGCCGGCGCCTGAAGACGGCGGTATAGGCCGCCTCGCCGTCCTTGCCTTGGCGGCCGGTTTCGCGTATTGACCCCGCTCTTCGGAGTCGCCTGGCCATTGGCATGCCACGGCGGCTCATCAATGCTGTTTAGAGGACGGCTCCCCGGAGCCGCTGCAAAATGCCGAAGTTGAAGACCAAGTCGGGCGCCAAGAAGCGCTTCAAACTGACTGCGACGGGCAAGGTGAAGGCTGGCGTCGCCGGCAAGCGCCACCGCCTGATCAGCCACAACGGCAAGTACATCCGCTCGAACCGCGGCACCAAGGTGCTGAACGATTCCGACGCGCGGATCGTCAAGTCCTACATGCCGAACGGCTGATTTCGCCCCTCCCACCGCATTCTGATCTGAAGGTTTACTGACATGGCGCGTGTGAAACGGGGCGTTACGTCCCACGCCAAGCACAAAAAGGTTCTCGAGCAGGCCAAGGGCTTCTTCGGCCGCCGCAAGAACACCATCCGGGCCGCCAAGGCCGCGGTCGACAAGGCCGGCCAATATTCGTACCGCGACCGCAAGGTCCGCAAGCGCAGCTTCCGCGCGCTGTGGATCCAGCGCATCAACGCGGCGGCTCGCCTGGAAGGCTTCACCTACTCGCAGTTTATTCACGGCCTTGAACTGGCTGGCGTCGTCATGGACCGCAAGGTCCTGGCCGATGTCGCGGGTCAAGACCCGGCTGCGTTCAAGGCCATCGCCGACAAGGTTCGCGCCGCGCTGGCTTAAGGCTGCGGGACGACACGTCCCCTACGCTTTTCGAAAAGCCCTCCGGTCGCGAGCCGGGGGGCTTTTTGCTGTCCGGCCCATTCTTGAATTTGGCAAAGCGCGCTAGAGCACACCCGCCATGACCGACCTTTCCCAACTCGAAGCCGACCTGTCGGCCCAGATCGCCGCCGCCGGCGACCTTTCGGCCCTGGAGGCCGTCCGCGTCGCCGCCCTCGGCAAGACCGGCTCCATCTCCGCCCTGCTCAAGACCCTGGGCTCGATGAGCCCCGACGAGCGCAAGGAACGCGGCCCGCAGATCAACGGCCTGCGCGACCGCGCCACCACCCTGATCGCTGAGCGCAAGGCCGCCCTGGAGGCCGCCGCCCTCGACGCTCAGCTGGCGGCCGAGCGCCTCGACCTGACCCTGCCCGCCCCGCCGCGGCGCAAGGGCGGCGTCCATCCCACCATGCAGGTGATGGACGAGATGGTCGCCATCTTCGCCGAGATGGGCTTCTCGGTCGCCGAGGGGCCGGACATCGAGGACGATTTCCACAACTTCACGGCGCTGAACTTCCCGCCCAAGCACCCGGCGCGGGAGATGCACGACACCTTCTTCTTCCATCCGGGCGAGGACGGCGAACGCAAGCTGCTGCGCACCCACACCAGCCCGGTGCAGGTGCGGACCATGCAGCGCACCAACACCCCGCCGCCGGCCCCGTGGATCGCGGGCGGCCAGGAGCCGCCGATCCGCGTGATCGTGCCCGGCCGCACCTATCGCAAGGACTCGGACCAGACCCACACGCCGATGTTTCATCAGGTCGAGGGCCTGGTGATCGACAAGGGCGTCCACATGGGCCACCTCAAGTGGACCCTGGAGACCTTCATCGCCCGGTTCTTCGAGACCGACAGCGTGGTCACCCGCTTCCGGCCGCACCACTTCCCGTTCACCGAGCCCAGCGCCGAGATGGACGTCGGCTGCGACCGTTCGGGCGGCGAGTTGCGCATCGGCCAGGGCTCCGACTGGCTGGAGATCCTGGGCTGCGGCATGGTTCACCCCAACGTGCTGCGCGCCTGCGGCGTCGATCCTGACGTCTATCAGGGCTTCGCCTTCGGCATGGGCGTCGACCGGCTGGCCATGCTGAAATACGGCATGCCCGACCTGCGCGACCTGTTCGCGGGCGACGGCCGCTGGCTGTCGCACTACGGCTTCTCGGCCTTCGCCGATCCCAATCCCGCCTCCGGCCTGAGCTGAGAGCGAACCAATGAAATTCACCCTGTCCTGGCTCAAGGACCACCTTGAGACCACCGCTTCCGTCGACCGGATCGTCGAGGCCATGACCATGGCCGGCCTGGAGGTCGAGGACGTCGAAGACCCGGCGACCAAGCTGGCCGCCTTCTCCGTCGCCAAGATCGTCGAGGCCGTCCAGCACCCCAACGCCGACCGCCTGCGCGTCTGCCAGGTCGAGACCAGGGACGGCCGCAAGGAGATCGTCTGCGGCGCCCCCAACGCGCGCGCCGGCCTGACCACCATCTACGCCCCCATCGGCGCCTATGTGCCGGGCCTGGGCGTGACCCTGGTCGAAAAGCCGGTCCGCGGCGTGGTCTCCAACGGCATGATGTGCTCGGCCTCGGAACTGGAAGTCGCCGAAGAGTCCGACGGCATCCTGGAACTGCCCGACAGCCTCGCCGTCGGGACCTCGGCCGCCGAGGCCCTGGGCCTGGAAGCGGTCATCGACTTCGAGGTCACCCCGAACCGCCCCGACTGGCTGGGCGTCGCCGGCATCGCGCGCGACCTCGCCGCCGCCGGCGTCGGCCGCCTGAAGGACCTGTCCGTGCAGGCCGTTGCGGGCAAGTTCCCCTGCCCGGTCGAGATCCGCCTCGACGGCTCGGACGCCTGCCCGGTGTTCGCCGGCCGTCTGGTGCGCGGCGTGCGCAACGGCCCCTCGCCCGAATGGCTGCAGGCCCGCCTGAAGGCCATCGGCCTACGGCCGATCAGCGCCCTGGTCGACATCACCAACCTGCTGTCCTACGACCGCGCCCGGCCGCTGCACGTCTATGACGCCGCCAAGCTGACCGGCGGCTTCATCGAGGCCCGCCTGGGCCGCGAGGGCGAGGAAGTCCACGCTCTCGACGGCAAGACCTACGCCGTGACGCCGGACATGTGCGTGATCGCCGACGCCAAGGGCCCGCTGGGCCTGGGCGGGGTGATGGGCGGCGAGGACAGCGGCTGCTCGGAAGCCACCACCGACGTCTTCATCGAAAGCGCCTGGTTCGATCCGCTGCGCACGGCCCAGACCGGCCGCGTGCTCGGCATCACCTCCGACGCCCAGTATCGTTTCGCCCGCGGCGTCGATCCGGGCTTCGTGGTCCCCGGCCTGGAACTGGCCACCAAGCTGGTGCTGGAGCTGTGCGGCGGCGAGGCGTCCGAGGTGCTGGTCGCCGGCCAGATCCCCGCCGCGCCGGCGCCGATCAAATTCGACCCGAACTACGTCCATCGCCTGTCCGGCCTGTCCGTGGCGCGCGAGGGCGTGCTGGAGATCCTGCACAAGCTCGGCTTCGAGACGAAAGGCGACGGCGCGAGCGTCGTCGTCACGCCGCCGACCTGGCGCCGCGACGTCGAAGGCAAGGCCGACCTGGTCGAGGAAGTCGCCCGCATCGCCGGCTACGGCGCCCTGCCCTCGACCCCGCTGCCGGAAGTCGCCCGCGCCGTCGGCGGCGTGCTGACCGTGCGCCAGGCCCGCGCCCGCACCGCGCGGCGCGCCCTGGCCGCCGCCGGCTATTCCGAAGCCGTCACCTGGTCGTTCACCGCCCGCAAGACCGCTGAACTGTTCGGCGGCGGCGCGGCCGCCCTGGTGCTGGCCAACCCGATCGCGGCCGAGCTCGACTGCATGCGCCCGTCGATCCTGCCGAACCTGATCGAGGCCGCCGGCCGCAACGCCAAGCGCGGCTTCGCCGACGCGGCCCTGTTCGAGATCGGCCCGGTGTTCGGCGGCGACCAGCCGCAGGACCAGCGCCTGGCGATCAGCGCCATCCTGGCCCCGCACGGCCCGCGCCGCTGGGACGGCGCCCAGGCCGAGGACGTGTTCACCATCAAGGCCGACCTGATCGCGCTGCTCGACGAGCTCGGCGCGCCGACCGCCAACCTGCAGGTGGCGCAGGGCGCCGCCGCGCCCTGGTGGCACCCCGGCCGCTCCGCCCGGCTGCAGCTCGGCCCCAAGGCGGTGATCGCCGAGTTCGGCGCCCTGCACCCGGCGGTGCTCAAGGCCCTGGACGTCGACGGCCCGGTCTATGGCTTCGAGGTGTTCGTCGAGACCATTCCCGAGCCCAAGAAGAAGCCGACCAAGACCAAGCCGGCGCTCGCCCTGTCGCCGCTGATGCCGCTCAGCCGCGACTTCGCCTTCGTGGTCGCCAAGGACAAGGCGGCCGGCGACCTGACCAAGGCCGTGGCCGGCGCCGACAAGGCGCTGATCGCGGCGGCCCGCGTGTTCGACGTCTATGAGGGCAAGGGCGTCGAGGACGGCTTCAAGTCGCTGGCGGTCGAGGTGACCATCCAGCCGCGCGAGGCCACCCTGACCGAGGCCGAGATCGAGGCCCTGTCGGCCAAGATCGTCGCCGCCGCCGAAAAGGCCACCGGCGCCAAGCTGCGCGGCTGATCGCGGAAGCGGAACCGGGGCCCTTCAGCGCACAGCGAAGGGTCCCGCACCCATTTTCACGGGGTCCGCGCTTGCGCGGCGCGGCTCGGGTTCTACCTTATTCCCTCAGGCCGCGTGGGGACATGCGGCGCCGAACGAGGGAAATTCGTGGACCAGCCGCCCGCCCACAAGCCCGCCAAGCCCAAGGCCGAACTCTGGCTGGAGCGCGGCATCTTCGCCTCGCGCTGGCTTATGGCGCCCTTCTATGTCGGGCTGGTGCTGGCGCTCGCCGCCATGCTGCTGGTGTTCTGCCAGGAGCTGGTGCACGCCCTGCCGCAAATCGTCTCCGGCCATGCCGAGGCTGACGACGCGATCCTGGTGGCCCTGTCGCTGATCGACCTGTCGCTGGCCGGCAACCTGCTGCTGATCGTGATCTTCTCGGGCTACGAGAACTTCGTCTCCCACATCGACGTCGGCGACAACGACCGGCCCGACTGGATGGGAACGGTCGATTTCTCCGGCCTGAAGATGAAGCTGATCGCCTCGATCGTGGCCATCTCGGCCATCGCCCTGCTCAAGGCGTTCATGGCCCTGACCGAGCGCGGCGCGGTGCTGGACACGGCCAAGCTGACCTGGCTGGTGATCATCCACCTGACCTTCGTGCTCTCCGGCGTGTTCCTGGCGACGATGGACTGGATCGCCAGCAAGACCGCCAAGCATTGAGCCCCCTGCGCCTTCCGCGCCGCGCCGGGTGAAACCGCTCCCGCTTTCGCCCGGCTCGTTCTAGTCTGGACGTTTCCCTCCCGGGAAAGGCGTGGATGGACACCGGCAAGGAGCAGGGCCTTCTCAAGCTGTCGATCGCCGTGACCTTGGCGACCGGCGCCCTGGGCGTGGTCATCGGCGTCGCCTCGCGCTCGCAGTCCATCCTGTTCGACGGAATCTACGCCGGGGTCGACGTGGCGATGACCGTCCTGGCCCTGCTGGTCTCGCGCCTGCTGGCCAGCGAGGGCAGCCGCCGCTTCCAGTTCGGCTACTGGCACCTGGAGCCGCTGGTCACCGCCGCCAACGGCGTGGTGCTGGCCCTGGCCTGCCTCTACGCCTTCCTGACCGCCCTCGGTTCGGTGCTGGAGGGCGGCCGCCATGTCGAGTTCGGCTCCGCCGCCCTCTACGCCTTCCTGACCAGCGTCGTCGACCTGGCCCTCGGCGTCTATGTCGGCCGCCAGGCCCGCCGGCTCGATTCCGACCTGCTCAGGACGGACGCCCGGGCCTGCCTGATCGGCGGGGCGCTCAGCGGGGCGCTGCTGGTCAGCTTCATCGTCGGCGCGGCGCTGGAACGTGGCGGGCGCGCGGACCTGACGCCCTATGTCGACCCGCTGGTGCTGATGCTCCTGGCCCTGGCCATGATCCCGGCCCCGCTGGGCGGGGTCCGCCGGTCGCTGCGCGAGGTGTTCCAGGTGGCGCCCGAGGCGCTGGACACGCGGGTGCGGGCGGTGATGGACGACGTGGTCGCCCGTCATGGCCTGGGGCGCTACACCAGCTATGTCGCCAAGGTCGGGCGGGCGCGGTTCATCGAGATCGCCGCCCTGGTCCCGCACGGCTATCGCGTCGAGCAGGCCGACGCCGTGCGCCGCGAGATCGCCGAACGGCTCGGCGGCCCGCCCCACGGCGGCCAATGGCTGACCGTGATGCTGACCGCCGAGGACGAGTGGCTGTAGGCGCCAGGCCTCAGATCG